>JAANMW010000012.1_pt1 | contig 170919 bp, 147 predicted proteins | sample 7279671 | NCBI WGS metagenome assembly JAANMW01 (sample SAMN14094541, study PRJNA606508) | bioreactor metagenome | isolation source: A lab-scale SPAN reactor treating ammonium-rich wastewater day 247 | place: Ireland: Galway | collected 2017-09-19 | reverse complement strand
TCCATTGCCTCTCGCTCATCACGTCCATCCCTTCTTTATTCTCAAAGGGCGGACATTTTCTCTGACCCGTTAAGCGGACATTTTCTCTGAACTACAACACACGCGGGCCAGATGGTTGACTCGACACCAGGATTGCTGGTTTTGTGATCCGCAGAGTATCCAACCCGTGCGTAGTTACCGCAAAATCCTCACGGTCGAGGTTCCCCGGCGAATGGATTTCGTCAATATCACCCCCGAAGTGGAGCAGGCAGTGCGTGAGAGCCGGATTCGGGAAGGCCTTTGCCTGGTGAACTCGATGCACATTACCTCGAGTGTGTTCATCAACGATGATGAATCGGGATTGCACGAAGACTACCGGCGGTGGCTGGAACAATTGGCGCCATACGACCCGAGCCCGGCGCGCTATCTCCATAACCGCACGGGCGAGGATAACGGTGATGCACATCACAAACGCCAGATCATGGGTCGCGAGGTTGTGGTGGCCGTGACGGACGGAAAACTCGACTTCGGCACGTGGGAACAGATCTTTTACGGGGAGTTCGATGGGCGCCGTCAAAAACGGATCCTGATCAAAATCATTGGTGAGTGAGGCAGACATGACGGTATTGGGAAAAACTGGAATCTGGACATTTGCGTTGGACATGCAGCCAGCAGCGTTGGCACGGGATGCGGCCGCTGAATTGGAATCGTTGGGCTATAGCGCCATCTGGATTCCCGAGGCATTCGGACGCGAGGCATTCACCAATGCGGGATTGCTACTTGCCGGGACGAAGAAAATCGCTGTTGCGACCGGAATTGCGAGCATCTGGGCGCGTGATGCGATGGCAGCCGGCGCCGCGCAGAAAACGTTGTGCGAGGCCTACGATGGCCGATTCGTTTTGGGGCTGGGCGTAAGCCACGCCCCGCTCACCGGATTGCGCGGCCATACGTACGACAAACCGTTGCTGGCGATGCGCAGCTTCCTCGATGCGATGGACAGCGCGCCGTTCATATCTCCGCTACCAGCCAATCCGCCGTGCCGCCTGCTGGCAGCTCTTGCCCCGAAGATGCTCCGTCTGGCAGCAGAACGCACCCAGGGTTCTCACACATATTTCGTACCTCCGGAACATACGGCGGTGGCGCGAGCGGCGATGGGCCAGACGGCGATTTTGGCGCCGGAACAGGCCGTCGTCCTTGAAAGTGATCCATCTACTGCACGCGCGATCGCCCGCCAGCACATGGCTACGTATTTGACGCTGCCCAATTACGTGAACAACCTGAAGCGCCTGGGTTTTAGCGACGATGACGTCGCCCATGGTGGCAGTGATCGTTTGGTGGATGCGATCGTCGTCTGGGGTGATGTGGAAGCCATTGTCCACCGGGTGGAGGCCCATCGGGATGCCGGCGCCGATCATGTGTGCATCCAGGTGCTCGATGCGGATCCGCGTGCCCTGCCGATGTGGCAATGGCGCGAATTGGCGGCGGCTCTGATTCCGAAAGATGTGGCTTGACCGTGTCTGGGAGGCGTGAGAAACGCAGCTCAGGTTGCCATGGGAAGTCTGAGGCAAACGTCACCCTGGTTTGTGCTCCGCCCTCTGAGGTGTGTGATGGCAGTGCTCACCATTGTCACGTGGGGGATGGCTGCCCAGGGCACGTGTATCGGGGACTGCAACGGCGATTCGGAAGTTACGGTCGATGAGATCGTTCGGGGTGTGGGCATTGCCCTTGGTGCGAACAGCATCGAGCTTTGCCGTAGTCTCGACCGTACGGGTGATGGCGAGATTACGGTTGACGAGATCATTCAGGCAGTCAACAACGCGCTGAACGGTTGCAGCCCTGAGGCCACAGCGAGTCCGACGCCGTCCGAAACGGTCGTGCCGTCACACACCCCGACCATTTCCCCGACGGCGTTTTTCTCGCCGACGGCAACCCTGACGGCAACGCCCACCCCCGTCGAGGGGATCAGCGCCGCGACGCGTTCGGTGGGCAATCTGTTGGGTGTCACCACGGTCACGCGCGCCATTTTCACACTCTTCGGTACGATCCTCGGGCACTTCCCCGATGCAGGCTCAGAGGAGGGTGGTGCCGGTTTCGAACAGACGGTGCAGTGCGTTGCGGGCGGGAATGTCACTCTGGCTTGTGAAACACCGTCTTCCCCCGTCCCTGCCGCGCCGATCTTTCATCTGATCTTCTCGGATTGTGTCGATATCAATAACGGCGGCGTCTTCCTGTCTTATAACGGATCGATGACTCTGGAGGGCACCGTGGGTGATTCCTGTGCCACGGTGCCCACCCAGGCTCTACTGCGGATCGATTCGTTCGATCTGCGGGTCGAGAGCGACCACGGGACGGCCACAACCCATGTGAGTGATTTCGAGGCACAGTTGGATCTCGCCTGCAACTCGCAACCGTGTATGTGTCGTTACGATCAAATCGAGCTGGAGTTTGCGGGCGCGACGACGGTGTCGTTTTTTGATCTGGAACGGACGCTGGTGACGTCGACGTCGGCGAGGTTTCCCGGGGGCAGTCTCTTGTCGATCGAAGTGCCGCAATACAACGAGGTGTGTGAGTGGATGCAGTTCACGGGCACCCTCACGGCCGATGTCGCCCTGAGCACCGATGGTTTCTCCACAGCGGTGGAATTTTCACAATTCACCCAGGTCTACGACGCATCTTCGGGTGATGATCTTGTGTCGGTCTCCGGCCAGATTGCCTCACCTTGCCTCGGTGGTGCCTATCTGTACGGACAACGGATGCCGATGCGTATCAATCACGGGGCCGCATGCCCTATCGAGGGTGAAATCGAGGTTGACGCCGGGTTGGGAGATCGCCCCGATCTCGTTCGGTACGCTGAAGTGGGTATCGACATCGACCTTGCGGATGATGGTTCGATTGACCAGTCGCTCCCTTCTTGTTTCGATCGGAAGGCATTCCTCTGTCCGATGTAGCCTGCCTGGGATGCCTCATTGGGCCGTGCGTGGCCCCAACCAGAGAAAAAGAAGCGTCATGATTCCTGCGGAGAGGATGTTCCCTCCTGCCACTATGGCGAAAACAGCCGTATCGGTCGCTCCGAACCAGGCCACGGCAACGAGGGAAGTGAGAACCACTCCCACAACGCGCACGACCATCCAAAGCAGAGGTATCGTAGCGCGGCCCAGCCCCTGGAACGCAAAGGAAATCACCATGGCGATCCCCATGAAGGGATACGACGGTGCGATCCAACGGAAATAATTGGCGCCGACGGCGAGGACTTCGGCGTCCTGCGTGAATAATCTCAGCCATACCTCGGGCCATTCAAACAGAACGATGCTGAAGATCGCGAGAAAGCTCGCGTTGATGGATCCGGCGCGAAGCACATAGACCTTCGTGCGGTGCCGTTGCCGTGCCCCGGTGGAAAGTCCGACCAGGGTCAGCACGGCAACACCGAAACCGTAAGCGAGTGACATCAAGAGAAAATCGACACGTGTTCCCAGGCCGTATGCAGCAAGGTGGCTGTCTCCGAGCCGGGCCACCACGCCCGTGAGAACCATCAAGCCGAGGTAGTTGATGAGGGTGGACAAGGAGGCGGGAACCCCGACACGCAAGATTTCAATCAGGGCTCCCGGCCCCCACCGTTGTGGCATCACATGCGGATGTACTACCCCTCCGCCCCCGAACACGTAAAAGGCGCGCGGTACGATGGCGATGGACTGGCATGCCAGCATTGCTGCTGCGGCTCCTGGCAATCCCCAGCCGAATCCGAACATGAACAACGGGGTGACCAGGATCTGAAGCCCCAGTGCGGCGCTCGACCAGATGGCGGGAATGCGGACGTTCCCTTCGCCACGCATGATGCTGTCCAGCATGGCGGCGGCAAAAGAAATCATCGATCCGCCGAACAGGACCTTGGCGAACAGCGTCGCCTGTTCGAGGATGACGCCACGTCCGCCCATGAGTGTGAACAGCCTTTCAGCACCGAGCCAAATGGCCGCGGCAAAGCCAAGTCCGATGCACAGGGAGAGCAGCATCGCATGTTCGGCAATGGCGGCCGCGTCGTCGCGGTGTTTCCTGCCGAGAGCGCGTGCAATGGCGGAAGAGGCGCCAGCGCCGATGCCACCGCCCATGGCCGTGATGGCAATCAGGGAAATCGGCAATACGAGGGATACTGCTGCAATCGAATCGTTCCCGAGCCGGCTGACATAATACGTATAAAGGACATTCGAGGTCGCGGCGATCAACATGACCAGCGTCGTCGGAGTTGCCAGCCGGATCACTGCCTTCATGGGGGGAAGGTCCAGCAGCTCCTCGGGGCGCGCCGCTACGGAATGTCGTTGTTCCGTCAGCCGGTTCGGTTCAGCACCGCCCTGTCCGGGTTGGTCGGCTGCCACACGTCAGCCCGCCGTAGCGTCTTCGACACGCCTCATGAAGTCGAGCAGACCCGGCCGCCGATCGAACAGGGCTCCGGCCTCCGGGGTCGGTCCGGAACATAGCAGTGTGAACTGACCATACAGCGCAAAATCGGCGATGCTGGGCATGCGTGAATAAAAGAACGGTTTGTCGGCAAGCAAAAGCAGGAGATCGTCCAGATGGTGCGCCAGTTCACGCAAAACCACAGTCGTTGGCAGACGGCCCATACCCTGTGCGATGACGGCTTTTCGGAGTTGCTTCGGCAAGACGGCGCGGGCCAGGTATTTCCAGGGAGCCGACATTCGTTGTGCCAGTTGCCGTGCCGTCGCAGCAGCGTATTCGGGTGACCACCGCAACGCCATCGAGTACCAGTAGAACGCTTCGTCGGACCAGTCCTCGAGGTTGCGTTGTGCCGCAGCGACGACGGCGATCTTCGACAGCAGCGGTGGATCGGGGAAAAGCTCATCCAGCCGGCGCGCGATGAACGTCGAGTCGACGATGCGTTCACTGTCGATCTGTAGGACCGGTATCTTGCGGGTCTGCGGATTCCACTGTGGGAATTCAAACGGGCTCGTCGGTTCGACGAGATCGAAGCTCTGGCGTTTCAGTAGCAAGCAACGGGCGATCTTCTCGACAAACGGTGAGAGACGGTTGCCGAACAGGACGAGTGGGGAGCCGCTCATGACGATGCGCACAGATTACATGACACGGGCCCCCGACGTAAGAGCGCCCCGTGCGGCTTCGATCAGACTCATTCCATGTCGATCCGTTCGGGCATGAGAGCCAGAACGCCGGGTTCTCGGACCGCCGGGAGTGTATTGAGGATCTCACGGATTTCCGGTGGGACGGCCAGGCCGCCACCCTGGAGAGCCTGCGAGATACGATCGAGAACACCCTTGCCCCGCGGATAGTAGACGAGATCCGCTTCCAGGTCGGGATCGAGTCCTGCCGCAGTCTTGGCTGCCCGGATTGCAGCCCAGAAACCTCCCAGTTCATCTACCAGACCGTTGTGAGCCGCCTGAGATCCGGTCCAGACGCGTCCGCGTCCGATGTCGTTCACCTGATCCGCAGAAAGGCCGCGACCTGCCGCGACACGACTGACGAACACGTCGTAGACATGCTGCATCTGAGCGATCAGCTTTGCGCGCCCGCCTGCATCGAGCGCCCGAGTGAGATCGTCAAGTGCCGCATAGCGCCCACGCGTGAGTGTCTCCGTGTGGATCCCCAGCCGTTCGAGGAGACCATGGATATTCGGCCGGGCAAATACGACGCCGATCGAACCCGTCAGTGTCGTCGGTTGCGCAAGAACCCGCGACGCACCAGCGGAAATGTAATAACCCCCCGATGCCGCGACATCCGACATGGAAACGATGACGGGCTTTTTCTTCAGCGCTGCCTGTGTCGCGCGCCAGATCAGGTCCGATGCGAGTGCAGACCCTCCCGGACTGTCGACCCGGAACACGATGGCTTTGATGTCGTCATCCAAGGCTGCTTCATGCAATGCTTCACTGATGGTGCGCGCTCCCATCATCTGGCCCTGTACGCCGCTGTGGCTGTAGCCGTTGACGATCCCGCCGACCCCGTAAACGACTGCGATTCTTGCCGTCGTGTTCGATCTCATGGATCTGGATGCAGCCTGTACGTAGTCTTGTAGGTCGACGAGTGGTGCCTGCTCCCCTCCGAGTTCTTCGTGGAGATCTTCCAGAAACTTGGATCCATCGGCGAGTTTTGCATCGATGAACTCATCGGCCGTTGCCGGACAGCGGTCGATCAGGGCTTGCACCTCGTCGGGCTGCAGACCCCGAGCCTGGGCGATCGTGCCGATGAAGTGCTCGTTGATGCTATCGAGCAGGGAGTTGCTCATCTCGCGGTGTGCCGGAGTCATTTCTTTTCCTGCGATCATGTCGCCGAAGGTTTTGTATTCGGCAATCTTCTCGACGTTCATCTCGATGTCGAGCTTTTCCCATAGCCCGCCCAGGAAAACGAAGTGGCTGGCGAGCCCTGACAGGGGCGCGCTCGCGCTGGGAGGCAGATACACGCGGTCGCAGGCACTGGCCAGATAGTACGCGGCGTTGCTTGCGCCCGCTTCCTGTTCGAGAAAGGCCAGCAGCGGCTTACCGGATTGCCTGAAGTCGGTGAGGGCTTCGCGGATATCGAGTGTTTTGGCCCATCCGGTGCGAAATCCGGCAATCCGCACGATCACGGCTTTGATGCGATCGTCCCCCTTCGCCGCGCGGATGGTGAACAACAACTCGGCGAGGGTTTTCTCCCCACGGGCAATGATCCGGCCCAGGAGGTCCTGCGGTGGTGCTTCCACGTACTCCCCAGAGATGTCCAGAATCAGGACACTGTTGTTCGGGATGTGAGGCCCGCGAGAGGTCGAGCGAAAGAAGTAGAGGCTGCCGAGCAGGAGGAGAAACAGAACCAATGCGAATTTTGTCCGGCGGCGCATGTTTTCTCCTAGTCGGCTGGGAAAAAGGACCCGGCGGAGTGGATGGAGTGGAGGATTGGCAGGTCGAGTTCTCCCCACGTTCCTTTGATGTCGGATGCGATGGAATCGATGAACTGGAGCGCCTCGGCGAAAACCACGCCGGCATCGCTCCCTTCGATGGACCGGGCAACACCGGCGAACAGGGTCTGAGTGTAGCGGAGGAGGGTAGCCTGACTCTGCAGGCGCGGATCGTCGCAATCCGCCAGGCGTGCGGCGAGCGAACAGAGTTCGGGTACGAGGAGCCCGAGCTTGAGGTGGAGCCGTTGTGCGGCGGCGGAATCGCGCGGTTTCAGCCGGAGGTCGCCGTACGTGACGACCGGACGAAGCGCCGTCTCGAGTTCCTGATAGATCGCGCTTGCAACGGCCGCCTCCTCACCGAATCGCCGGGAATATGCCGCCGTGGCGTCATGGCCCAACTCTCCACGACACGCTGCCGCAAACGCGAGGAAGTTCATCGGATAGGCCCAGGCGCTGAACTTCCCGAATTGCAACATCAGGACATCGTGGATTCCAAGCCCACGGTAATACGCCATGTCCGTGCGGATGATTTCTGTCAGAGGGACGGCACAGCCGCAGTAGAGAATGGCATCTCCGTAGTATTCGAAGAGGCGGACTCGGCCGTCGAATCGATGGACGTATGCCTCGAGGGCCCGGGCATACCGGCGATTCGTGTCACAGTCCGGATCGTTCAATGCGTGTCCATAACAGCGCTCGCGTGGAGCAAATTCGCAGAGGACATTCGGATGCGGAGTGGAAGAAACGTTAGCGTCGAGCGTGTCGTGATAGGCGAGGTAGCAGACGGGACGAGGGCTGCCGGATGCTGCCAGTGCGGCGGCAATGGCGTTGCACACACGCAAGCTCTGTTCTTGCGGGCCGAGGGAGGCACAAGACGGGCATTGGCACCAACCCCCCTGAAGAACATCCATGCCCCAGACATGCAACACGCTCGTTTCAGGGAAGTCGCATACGAACTGGACGGCGTTTTGGCTCACCGTCGCAAGAGCTCCTTCGCTGCTGGCACAGAGATTTCCATTCGACGACCGTTCGCCCGAAGCCGATGCGGGAAAATAATCTGGCCGCTGGGCGAACAGTTCCCGGGGGAGAAGGAGGGGGATGATATGCCCACCGTACTCCACTTGAATGCCGCGACGCTGGAAGTCGGGTAAGAGTTCGGTGATCGTCGACTGCGTGTCGAACGGATGGCGGATGAAAAAGAAGGTGTTTGCGCCGCTCTTTCCCATCCAGTCGATGAAAGAGTGGTCGTCCGGGAGACGCTTCTTGAAGTGTTCCGGCTCTGTGTAGTGCCAGGTCATGAGGTCGCTGCAGTAGCCCCGAGTGCGGAAGGGTGGGGCACTTTGCGTTGCGTTCAAAGAGAGCGCTTTGCCGGTGTATGTGGGGACGTATTCTTCACCTGGGCCGTGCAGGGACCAGCGGCAACCGAGTTGTTCGAGCGCCGCATAGGCTGCGTCGAGAACGGCCCGAGGGGAGCCGCCCTGCAGGAAAATTCCGGTGTCACTGGTTTCGATCCGCGAAGCGTCTGGCGCGAGGGGGGCGCCGGAAGGGAGGGCGGGAATTCCCGGGGCCAAAGCCAGGGTCAGTGGCGGGATCGACACGGCAAACTCGATTGGCAGGGAAATTCCGTACATGCGCTGCAGGTAGCTTTGCAGTTCATTCGCGGCGAAGCGTTCGGGTGCGGAACTCGCCGGCGCTAGCCAGATCCGTGCATTATCGAGACGGATGGGTGCCACGGTGCCTTCCCGGGTTCTGGAGGGATGAAGTCATCAGGTTCTCTGTACCGGAGGGCCGGGTGTGTTCCAAGCGTCGTGGGGGTTCGAAGCCGCTTGCGTTCGTGGGGGGAGCCTCGTAAGGGGAATGGCCGATGAGCCCTGACTTCCTCGCCGGCATGTTGCAATCGACTCTCATGATGGCCGTTCCGCTGCTGCTGGCTGCACAAGGGGAGTTGTTGGCCGAGAGTGCAGGTGTTGTGAACATCGGGCTGGAAGGAATGGTGTTGACGGGGGCCTTCGTGGGACTGGTCATCAGTCACGCAACCCTGTGGCCGGTATTGGGGCTGGTGGGCGCCTGCCTTGCGGGAGTGTTCCTGGCTGTGCTCTTTGCCTCCGTGGTGGTGCAGCGCGGGGGTAACCAGATTGTCGTGGGAACCGCCATCAACCTTCTCGCAGCCGGTCTCACAGGGATCGCGTACCGGGCTGTCTTTGGGGTTACGGGGGCGGCGCTGACGATCGATGGGTTCCCGTTGGTTCGCTTACCGTTCCTTTCGGAAATCCCGGTCGTTGGCGAGTCTCTCTTCTCTCTTCCCTGGCTTGGCTATGTCGCACTCCTCCTTGTGCCGCTGCTCTCTTACTTTCTGCGCAACACGACGGCGGGGCTCAAACTGCGAATGGTGGGTGAAAATCCACGTGCAGCAGCGGCGCAGGGGGTGTCCGTGCGATTCACACAAACGATGGGATTGATCGGATGTGGTGTGCTGGCAGGCGCGGCGGGGGCGTACCTTTCGATTGCCTATGCGAGGACTTTTGTCGAAGGGATGTCGGCGGGGCGTGGTTTCGTGGCGCTGGCAATCGTCATCTTCGGCCGCTGGTCTTCCTGGGGAGTGCTGGGAGCGGCGTTTTTGTTCGGGTCCGCCACGGCGCTGCAGTTCCAGGTGCAGGCGCTCGGTTTGCCCATCCCCTATCAATTCCCGCTGATGCTGCCATACGTGCTGACACTGCTGGTCCTGGCAGGATATGCGGGGACCACGCGTCCGCCGGCTGCACTCGGGGCCCCTCTGGAATAATCAATCCTGCGCCGCGTGGTGGAGATCATCTCTCGCTGCGACAAGCGGAAAATCGTCCGTCCGTACGACACCCTTCTCGTCTTCCAGCAACACCGCGATACCGGCGGAACGGGCCACATCGATCCCCTTACGGCCGGTGACGACGAGTGCAGTGGACCACGCGTCCGCAGCGGTCGCTGTTTTGGCAAGTACCGTGATCAAGCGTTCGGCGTGGACGGTCTGCCGATTGCGGGGATCCACGATCGGCCCTGCCGGTTCGCCGGGGCGGGAGGAACGGGAGGTCGATAGGGCGCCTGAAGAGAGCGCCAGGGTGCCCAGAACCGAATTCACGGCCATTCCGGCGATCGCGATCTGCCATGGCTCGTGTTCGACACCTTTTCGGACAAAGGCCAGTTGACTCGAACCTCCGAAGTCCAGAAAGGCCGCATCTGCTCCCTGAGATTGAAGGTGGGTGCGGATTGCATCCAGGGCGATTCCTTTGCCGATGCCACCGGCGTCCAGCGCAGCGCCATGGACGAGACGCGCGCCCTTCTGATCGAGATCGAGCACTTCTGTGAGGCCGACAGGTCTGGCCCAGAGGCGTTGTCGCGAAGGCGTGTGCGGCGTCCGCCACAGGTCTACCAGTGGACCGACCGCCGGATCAAAAGCGCCGTGCGTTGCGCGGTGCAGCTCCTCCATCTGCCGCAGTGCAAGTCGCAGATCGTCGCTGATTGCGCTGCGTGCTCCTTCCTGATGGTTCAACCGTGCCAACTCACCTTCGCTGCGCCATGTCGTGAGCACATCATCCCAATGCCGGGCGATGGCGACGGCCTCGTCTCCCAGACGGTGTGCTGTTGTCGGATCCGCTGCCTCTACGGTCACGTTCAGGATCGTGCCCATGACGACCTGTCCCGTGCGGTAGAGATCGGCATGTGCGGTCCCGGCCAGAAGCAGAGCCAGCGACCCGATGCCGGCGATCACTCGGCGGACCATGAGTCCGGCCGGTTGGTGCGCGTATAGGCGCTGGGCAACTTCGCAATCAGTGCATGACCGACGCGAATCATCAGCCAGAGCATGACGCCCTGGAGTGTGAGGAAGGAGGCAATTTTCAGGTAAGCGAATGACGGATGGAGAAACCGAACGCCCCAGCCGCTGAGTTCCCCGGTCATTGCCGAGACGAAGGCAATCCCGATCCCCCATGCCTTGGTGCCGGTGGGGATCGGGACGAACAACAGGAGGTGCGTCAGTGTCAGCAGGAGGATGCCCATGGAGAAGCTGTGGAAGTGTAATTGTTCGAGAAGCCCCTGCAGCGAACGAGGCTGGAGGAATCTCTCTTCATTGCCGCGGTAGTACTCGATGACGGAGGCGGGAGTCAGCCCCATCTTTGAAAAATAGAGTCCCGCATTGGTGACCCAGAGGATGAGCGTGTAGATGAGAAAACACCACACGATCACGCGCAACAGGCTGTTGCGGGTCCACTCCCCGCTGATGACGAAGCGCACGCGCTATTTTGCTCCCAACAACACCTTATAGATTGCCAGGGCGCGGCGCACACCCCCCGCCACGGCGCGGGAGGTGAGTGTCGAGCCGGTGATGGCGGCGATGCCCCGGCCGACATCGAGGTTGTCGCTCAGGGATTTGCCCGAGAACTGTTCGAGCCACCGCCCCGAGGGGCTGAACTCTGGCGGTTCGTAGAAGGCGAGCAGGTGTGTCGCCGAAACGGATCCGTCTCGTGTGAGCACGATCAGAAAGGTCTCCGGAAGGGTGCGCACCAGGTGCGTATCGAGGATGGCGTACCCCAGCACTTCTTCGCCACGGTAGCCGATGTACACCGTGAGCAGACCCGAATCCAGCTTGCCTTTGGCCAGATGCTCGATTTCAGAGCGTTGTTCGGGAGTCAGGTAGAAATCGCGCGGGGTGATTCTTTCCGCGCCGGGAAACGCGAGTTCCAGCGCCTCGTCACGCGAATGAAAAACCCCCGCGCTCGCGGGGCCGGCCCAGAAGGCGACCAACCCCGCCAGAATCGCAGTTGTCAGCAATCGTTGCAGCATCAGAAGACGAAACCGCCGCCGATCCGAATCTCGTCCGGCAGCTTCCCACTTTCGGCGTGAACATTGCGATAGTCGAGTTTCAACACCACCTGCGGGATTGGCTTATACTGGAGACCGACTTCGTAATAGTCACGGACTTGATTCTTGTTGGCTTTGAAACCGCTTGCGACGTTGTTTTGCGTGTCCGTGCGCGAATAGCGGACCCAGGGAGCCAGGTAGTGTGTCGTATCGGGAAGGAGCAACGGCAGGATGTCGTAGCCGAGTTCGGCGTAAACGCCGTACATGCGATTGCCGATCGGTTGGTTGATATCGGGGTCCTGGGAGAGGACGGTGACGTCATCCACGAATGTCATTGTCCCCAGGGTGCGGAACTCGGCCCCTCCCTGGCGCACCTGGAGGTGGGCTTCATAGATCTGTGTAAACACGTCGGCTTTTTTCCGCTGGATCGCCGGATCTCCATACTTGCGGTTCTGTCCCTGATCGCCGAGGTAAGCCGATCCTCCAAGGAGAGATCCGGGGAGGAATGCGTAGTCCAGCCGGCCGACCCACGAGAAGTTCTCCGCGCGTTCCAAGCTGCCGTTCTGCCGTGCGCCGCGCAACCCCGAGGAACGGTAATCTTCGGCATCGAGACTGGTCAGACCGTAGGTTCGGTACGTCAGGCCGGGCGCCAGTTCACCGAACAACCCGATGCCATTGGCGCGCCATGTTGCAGGGAGCAGCGTCGTTTCCACGGCGGGACGCACATTACCGAAGTAGAAGGGAGGCTCGTGCATTTCGTTGATGAAGCCCATGGGCACGAGGACGAGACCGGCGCGTACGTTGAAGGCTGGGTGGAGAAAGAAGTCCAGATTGGCGAACTCGACGGCAACCTCGCCGTCGCTCCCGTCCTCGGTGACGGCGTGTTCGAATTCCAATTCGGTATTGAGGACGATCCAGTCGTTGAATTTGTAGCCGGTGTACAAGACGAGACGCACCATGTCGAAGACGTTGTTGTTCTTCCCGGCCTTATCCGCCACGACGGCTTTCAGATTGCTTTCGCCGTAACCGCCGATCGAAAGACCACGTTCGATTCCGTACACTTTCGAGGCGGCGGGTCCGAACCCGTACATGCTTTTCAACTCGCGCGTTTCTGGCAGCACGATGGATTCGCGCAGCTTGCGCAGCTCTTCGGTCATGATGCCTTGCCGGCGTTCGACCTCATCGACGCGTTTGGCCGGAGCTTGTGGGCTTTCCACCTGCTTGCGGAGCTGGTCCAGCATCCGTTGCATCTTTTCCTGTTGTTGCTGGAGTTCCTCCACCCGGCGTCGAGTGGTGGCATCATCCGCCACGGCACTGCCGCAGATGAGGGCGAGGCCCAGAGCCACGCTGCCTGTCAATCCGATTCGTTTCATCTCCCCTCCATCTTGTTTGGTTTTCTGTCGTTGAACCCCGCACGGGGCGTTCATCAACGCCCCATGCCTACCGTTTCCCCTGTCCGATATTGAAACTCATTCTCAACTAATTTGTTTGCAGATTTCTGTCAACCAGAGTGCGCAAGGTTCCTTCGGATGATCCTTTTCGCAGTCGGACGCTCGTCCGCCGGTGGTGCACGGCGACTGCCGCAGACGGGGTCAGGGCCCAAACTTCTTCAGGTACTGTCGCGTCGTCTCGGCGGCGGGTCCCACCGGTTGCAGCCGCAAGGAAGTCTCCAGGTGCTGGCGAGCCTTGTCGCGTTCTCCCAGCGAAAACAGCACCTGCCCCAACAGAGCATGGGTCTTGGCGGGGTCCCAGTGCGTCAGGTAGACAGCGAGGCGCGGGTCTTTCTCGAATTCGAGTGCCCTTTCGAACGCCTTGCGGGCCTTGATGATGTCTTCGATCACGGCGGCCTGATCTCCCCGTTGTTGCGCCCGCTCCGTGGCGCTCATCAGCGTCAGGCCCAGATTGTGATACAGCCCCGGATGCGGTGCGACCGCGATGGCGCGCTCCAACGTGTGAATTGCTTCATCGATCCGGCCCTGGCGCCGGTAGAGACTTGCGAGGTTGCTCAGCGTCATGCCCCGGGATTCGGAGTTCTCGGGTAGTGCGGCAGCAGCCAGGAGTTTCTCTTCTGCTTCCTGGAGTCTGTTTCTTTCGAGAAGGGCGATTCCCAACTCACGCAAGGGCAGCGCATCCGCTGTCTCTCGACCCGAAGCCGCCCTCCAGAAGGAAAGATTGTCCGTCCAGACGCGCGTGTAGGAACGGGTCTGGAGAATGAACAGAGCTGCCACCCCGGCTGTCAGGGCCATTGCGGGTAGGTCGCTCGCCTTCCATCGGCGTGTCAGAGCCAGCAGTGCCCACGCTACCAGAAGGCAGGCGGCCACGGACGGCGCATACAGATAGCGGTCGGCGATGAGGGCAGACGCACTGCGTCGCACGATGACGAGGAGCGACGGCGCCAGGGTGAGAAAGAACCAGGCGACCAGATAGGTGAGCGGACCGCTTCCTCGAGACCACCCCCATCCTGCGGCTAGGGTCCCTACGAAGAGCGTCACGACGCCAGCCGCGAGGTAGCTGATTCCCGCCGGGAGATGCGGCGAGTAGGGTGACAGAGCCACCGGCACAATTGTCTGGAACGAGTAGACTCCGAGCGCCGCCAGGAAATCCCGGACGACATCTGCCATGCCGGCGGGGGTTGGAGTGCCACCGACAAAGGCGCCGATGTTGTGGTGCCGGAGTGCGAAGTAGATCGCCGTTGCCACCAGCAGTGGAACGTAGCGTAGCCACAACAGCCGGCGAACCTGCAGGTAGTCCGCCAGTGGAACCAGCACCAGTGCGGCGATTGCCGTTTCTTTCGAACCGAGCGCGAGGAAGAAAGCCCCCCCGCGGCAGCGGCCGTCCACATCCGTTCATGGCGTCCGGCGAGGAGAACGGTTCCCAGGAGGAAGGTGCACAACAGCACGTCCGATCTCCCGGCCATCCAGGCCACGGATTCCGTATGTACGGGGTGCACGGCGAACAGCAGTGCGGCGCATCCTGCCACCGTCCAGTCGTTTCCCCACAGGCGCCTTGCGAGGAGCGCGACCAGAGCGGTGTTCAGTGCATGCATCGACACAACCGACAGGTGGAACCAATAGGGTGTGCCGCCGCCGAGGGAGTAATCGATGAGGTAACTGACGAAGACCACCGGGCGGTAATAGAATTTTGGAATGATCGGCGGCATGTCGATCAGGTCGCGCCACGAGCGGATGGCGCGCAATTGATCGAGAACGATAGGGTCGTCCCAGACAAACCCGTTCCGGAGCGCAGGAGTGTAGGCCAAAATGGCCGCTACGACGGCAATGCCGGCGGCTGCGGCGGCGCGCCAGGGCTGCGGTGCCGTCAATGAAGCCGCGCCGCCAGCCGGCGCGTTGGTTCGGCGCGACATTCTCTACTCGTTCCTCAGGCTGGAGCCCACTTGACGTTGATCGCAGTGTGGCGTGCCGGCCTTGTGGGCAACCGTTTCCGTCTGTGTTTGAGCTTTCGCACGAAATCGCTGTCCTTTGCCGCGGTGCCTCACGTCATTCCAGCCGCCCGGCTGGCGCGTCCAGGGTTCCGGCTCGATGATCCCACCTGCTGAATCGTACGCTGGGTTCATCCGTGCGGAGACCGCACAGCCCGAAGCAATCAACGACCCTGTCGAGGGGAGCGCTTGTATTGGACCCTTCGAGAGACTGCAAGATTGTTTTGCTTTCGTGAATTGACGCCGCGGGCTTCTTTAGTAGGTAGAAGAGACGTCGTGTTCGTTTTGCTTCCGATCCACAGTGCTGGGAGGGCCGATGTCTTCGCCACGATGACACGCGATCCATACCTTCCCGGGTGCGCCGTAGGGAACGGAGGCGATTCAGAAACTGACTAGAAGAAGGTAAGGGAGAAACATGGCAGAAATACCTCTCATTCAGATCAGCGGGACAACAACGTCCTCCCGAGTCCATCCGGTCGTGTTGGCGAAAGGCTTCCGGCCGTTTTTCCTTCTGGCCGGCCTTTACGCTGCATTGTCGATGCTCTTGTGGCTGTGTGTGCTGGAGGGACGGATCCAGGCCGGCTCTTATTTCGGTGGAATCTATTGGCACGCGCACGAAATGATCTTCGGCTTCACCCTCGCCGTCATTGGGGGATTCTTGCTGACGGCGGTAGGGAACTGGACCAATCGAGAAACGGTGGTTGGCCCGCCCCTGGCCGGTCTGGCAGCTCTTTGGCTTGTGGGCCGTCTTGCCGTCCTGTTTGCGGCGGATCTTCCTGGTCCGCTGGTGGCCGTTCTCGACCTGAGCTTTCTGCCGGCTCTGACAATCGGTTGTTTGCGCCCCATCCTGGCCATCAGGAATCAGCGCAACTACCAGTTTGTGGTCATGCTGACGGCGCTCTTCCTTGCCAACCTCGGTATGCATCTGGGGGCACTTGGGATTGCGCCCGGCTGGATTCGCCGTGGGGCGTGGGTCGCCGTCGATATCATCATCCTCATGATCATCGTCATGACGGCGCGAGTCTTGCCGATGTTTACCCGCAACGCGACGGGAGTCGAGATCATCCGGAACCTTCCTCGCCTCGACTATCTCGCCACTGGGGGCGCTGCGGCGCTCGTCCTGTGTGATGCTACGGCGATCGATGAACGGTTTTGTGCGATCGTCGCGCTCCTTGCCGGTCTTGCCGTGGCGGCTCGATCGGCCACATGGGGTACGCGGCACACCGCCAGATACCCACTCCTCTGGGTGCTCCATGGAGGACATGCCTTTGTTGCCCTGGGATTGATCTTGCGCGGAATTCCATTTTTCATCCCCCAATTTACTCCCAGCGCGGCGTTACATGCGCTTACCGCCGGCGGCATCGGTATGCTCACCCTCGGGATGATGGCGCGCGTCTCGTTGGGACACAGCGGGCGTTTAATGGCCGTCGGACGACCGATGACGATCTCATTCGGCCTGCTCGCCGCAGCAGCCGTGATCCGGGTCTTTGGCCCGCTTGCCGGCCCCTCGGCTTATCTGCACGTCATGCTGACCGCCGGAATCCTGTTCACTGCGGCGTTCGTCATTTTCCTGGTCGTCTACGTGCCGATCCTGCTCGCGCCCCGAGTTGACGGGAGGGCTGGTTGACACGGCCGCACCGCAGCCTACAGTCTGCCGATCATGGCCTGGGCCGCCGCCGCCGGATCGCCGGATTCCAGGAGCGCACCGATCACCGCGATCCCAGATGCGCCCGCATCTCGAATTTCAGGGATGTGGGCCGGTGTGATGCCACCGATGGCGATGACGGGACAGGGTGTTCGAGCCACCACTTCACGCAGCGCCTCGATCCCCTGTGGCTGGCCGAACATCCGTTTGGACGGTGTGTCGTAGATCGGTCCAAAAACGACGAAGTCGGCGCCCGCCTCGGCAGCCTTGCGTGCTTCGTCGAGACTATGCGTGGAGACTCCGACGATCCGGTCATTGCCGAGAAGTTGCCTGGCTTCCCCAACCTGAAACGAGTTTCCGGGCAGATGCACGCCATGCGCGCCGATTGCCAACGCAACGTCGACGCGGTCATTGACCAACAGCCGCACACCCGCATCGTGGCAGAGCGCGACCAGCGTGGTCCCCAGTTCCATCCGTTGGCGCGCACCCAGGTCTTTTTCCCGTAGCTGAACGGTGTCGACCCCGCCGCGTACCGCTGCCGCCACAACCTCAGCCAGAGGACGGCCGCGGGTGCGGTGCCGGTCTGTGACGAGGTAGAGCCGTGGGGCTCGGATCATTTTTGCGCCTGCCGTTATCGGCAATCAGGCGATCAGACCGTCGAGTGGACTCGATGCCGTGGCGTACAGTTTGCGTGGAATCCTTCCAGCCAGAAAGGCCTTGCGGCCAGCTTCCACGCCGAGCTTCATCGCTTCGGCCATACGGATCGGGTCGCGAGCGCCCGCGATGGCCGTATTCATGAGAACCGCATCGCAGCCCAATTCCATCGCTGCGGCGGCATCTGACGCTGTCCCGACTCCTGCATCCACGATGACCGGAACTCGGCTCTGCTCGAGGATGATCATGATGTTGAATGGGTTGCGAATCCCCAGTCCCGAACCGATCGGCGCGGCCAGTGGCATCACCGCGACGCATCCGATTTCTTCCAACCGTTTGGCGGCGATGGGATCATCATTGATATAGGGGAATACGGCAAAACCTTCGCGGACCAGGATGCGGGCCGCCTCGATCGTTGCCGGGACGTCCGGGAAGAGCGTTTTGTCGTCTCCAATGACTTCCAGCTTCACCAGATTCCCGACGCCAGCCTCGCGTGCCAGGCGTGCGGTGCGGATTGCCTCCTCCGCCGTGTAACAACCGGCTGTGTTTGGCAGGATCGTGAAGCGGGACGGATCGAGGTAATCGAGCAAGTTCTCCTTACTCGTGTCGGTGATGTTGACCCGTCGCACGGCGACAGTGACCATTTGAGCCCCTGAGGCCTCGATCGCCTGTCGTGTCTCGCTGAAATCCTTGTACTTGCCAGTACCAACGATCAGCCGCGAGGTGAATTTCTTGTCTGCAATTTCAAAAGTGTCCAACATGGTGTGCTCTGTCTTGCTTGTCTGCTCGGCCGATTTGCGACTTTGGTTCGGTCCTGAGCCGCCGTGGGACCAGTGGCCTGGCTCGCCGGTCCCTCGGATCCGATGGCCCGTCGATGCCCCGGCTAGCCGCCGCCGACGAACTGCACGATTTCGATTTCGTCGGCCTCAACGATCCGATGCTGGGTGTAGTCGGTGCGTACGACGACCTTGCCATTGATTTCGATGGCGATGCGGCGCTCTGCCAGGCCCAATTCGGCCACCAGGCCGGCAACGGTGAGACCGTCGCGCAGGACCTTCTGCTCGCCGTTCAAGGTGACGTGCATGGCCAGGACGATAGAGGCGGCCGCCTGCCTTTACAACCTGGAACGCCGTTGGTATCTGCCACGCACTCTCCTCTCCGAATGATCTTACAACGCATGGGCCGTCCCACCTACGCAGCGATCGACGCGGCCGCGCTGCGGCACAACCTCGCGATGCTGCGTACCCGCCTGGCCTCTGGGGTGAAGGTGCTTGCGGTGGTCAAGGCGAACGGATACGGGCACGGCGCCACGCTCGTGGCACCCGTGCTGGACGCTGCCGGTGCCGGCTGGTTCGGTGTGGCCACACTGCACGAAGGCATCGAACTGCGGCAGGCGGGTATCCGAAAGCCGATCCTGGTGCTCACCGGAGCGCAGCGTTGTGACGTGCCCGCGTTGCTCGAGTATGATTTGCGCGTGTCCGTGTTGCACGCCGAGATGGCGCGGGACCTGGCGGATGCAGATTTCAAACGTCCGTTGCCCATCCATTTGAAGATCGACACTGGAATGGCACGGGTCGGTGTCCTACTGCACGAATTGCCGGCTGTTCTCCATGCACTGCGGCGGTCGCCGCAGCTCGAATTCGACGGATTGTTCTCCCACTTCGCCAACTCAGACCGCGTCGATCGCGAGTTTTCCGACCACCAACTCGGGTTGTTCAAAGAAGCGCTGTCGTTGGTGAGAGCGGCAGGCTTCGAACCGCCGCACATCCATCTTGCCAACAGCGCTGCAAGCTGGAGCCGGCCTGAAACTCATTTCAACATGGTTCGCCCCGGCGTCATCCTCTACGGCGTGGCACCGGCGGTGTCGCCCGCGCCGAACGGATTACGACCTGTGATTCGACTCACCAGCCAGATCCTGCAAGTGAAGGATCTGCCCGCTGGCGCGCCGGTGAGTTACGGGCAGACCTTCGTGACGCGGCGGCCCAGTCGGGTTGCCGTCCTCGCGATCGGATATGCCGATGGCTACGACAGAGGGCTCTCGAATTGCGGTGCGGTGCTGATTCACGGACGGCGCGCGCCCGTCGTGGGGGCAATTTGCATGGATCTGAGCATGGTTGATGTGACGGACATCCCAGAGGTGCGGGTCGGAGATGAAGCGGTCCTCTGGGGTGTGCAGGACGGCGCGCAAATCCGTATCGAGGAAGTGGCGGCATGGCAGAAGAGCGTGAGCTATGAGGTGCTGACGCGACTCGGCCCCCGCGTCCCACGGGTCTTGCGCGGATCGGTCACCGGGTAGGGGCGGCAAAGGGAAGAAGCATGGCGAAGATCTCTCGGGCGTTGGTGAGTGTCAGTGACAAGAACGGTTTGGTGGAATTCGTGCGTGGGCTGCACGGTTACGGAGTAGAGATTCTGTCCACCGGTGGCACGGCCAGGCTTCTCGCCGGCGCGGGCATCCCGGTCGTCGCCGTGAGCGACCATACAGGATCGCCAGAAATCCTCGACGGCCGTGTGAAGACACTCCATCCGAAGATTCATGGGGGACTGCTGGGACGGCGTGATGTTCCCGAACATTTGCGGCAGATGAAAGAGAATGGGATCGAGCCGATCGACATGGTGGTGGTCAATCTGTATCCATTCGAGGCAACCATTGCGCGACCGGACTGTTCGGTCGCGGAAGCCATCGAGAATATCGATATCGGTGGGCCGTCCATGGTTCGTTCGGCCGCAAAGAATCACCAGGATGTCACCGTGGTCGTCGATCCCGGTGATTATGGCGACATCCTCGCGGAGATGCGATCGTCGGCGGGGAATGTCTCCGTGGCGACCAATACGCGCCTGGCTCGCAAAGCCTTCCAGATGACCGCCCGCTACGATGGCGCCATTGCCGACTACCTGGGCTCGCTCGATGGTGAGAGGCGGATTGCGTTCGGTGAGACCATCCATCTGGGCCTGCACAAGGCGCAGGACCTGCGCTACGGCGAAAACCCGCATCAGCAGGGTGCGCTCTACGGGGAGTTCTTTCGCGCCGTCGAGCAACTGCACGGCAAAGAACTCTCCTACAACAACATCGTCGATATCAACGCGGCGCTGTTCCTGATGCTCGAATTAGTGGATGACCCTGCGGCCTGTGTGGCGATCCTCAAGCACAATACACCCTGCGGTGTTGGTCTCGGCGCCGATGACCTCGAGGCCTACCGCCGCGCCTTCGCGACGGACCCAGAATCCCCCTTCGGTGGGATTCTGATCAGTAATCGCCCGTGGTCACTCGATCTGGCACGAGAGGTAGACGAAATTTTCACCGAAGTGTTGATTGCGCCGGAGTTCACTCCGGAGGCGCTCGACTTCCTGAAAAAGAAGAAAAATCGCCGTCTGATGCGATGGCACCCTGATGTCATGCGCTCGCCAGGACGTGAGATGCGAGGAGTGTTTGGTGGACTGCTCGTGCAAGATGCCGATCGTGCGATGGAGGATGTTTCGGCTGCCAGGGTGGTGACACGGCGTTTTCCAACGGGGGAAGAACAGGCGGCGATGAGCTTCGGCCTGAAGGTCGTCAAGCATGTGAAGTCCAACGCGATCGTTTTCTGCAACGCGCGGGGAACCCTGGCGGTCGGCGGAGGTGCGACTTCTCGCGTCGATCCGGTGCATGCGGCGCGTGCCAAGGCCGGACGTGTTGGCCTCGATCTGCGAGGGGCGGTGCTCGCCAGCGATGCGTTCTTCCCGTTCCCCGACGGTGTCGAGGAGGCAGCCAAGGCCGGGATCACGGCGGTCGTCCAACCCGGCGGCAGCCTGCGTGACGAGGCGGTGATCGCAGCGGCCGATGAGCGGAATCTGGCCATGGTTTTCACGGGTGTACGGCACTTCCGCCATTGATCGGTGTGGCTGCGGGGAGCGTTTCCATGAAGATACTGATCATTGGCGGGGGTGGGCGCGAGCATGCATTGGCCTGGAAAATCAAGCAGTCGCCCCGTGTCACACGCATTTACTGCGCCCCGGGAAACGCGGGGATGGCACAACTGGCTGAGGTCGTTCCGATTCCCGCCGATGATATTTCCGCACTGCTTCATTTCGCACAGGACGAAGAGATCGACCTGACAGTCGTTGGCCCGGAACTGCCACTCACGTTGGGTATCGTCGACGAGTTTCAGCGCCACGGACGGCGTATTTTCGGACCGAACCGGGAGGCGGCCCAGCTCGAGGGAAGCAAGGTCTTTTCCAAGGAACTCCTGCGCCGGGCCAACATCCCCACCGGATTCTTCAGCGTGTTCAGCGATGCCGAGGAGGCAAAGCGTTACATCTCGGAGGTAGGAACCCCGGTTGTCGTGAAGGCGGACGGCCTTGCTGCAGGCAAAGGCGTTCTCATCTGTCACGAGATCGGAGAAGCGCACCAGGCGGTCGATGAGATTCTGGTGACCCGCCTGTTCGGTGATGCAGGCCGCCGCCTCGTGGTCGAGGAGTACCTGGAAGGTGAAGAGGTATCGTTCATCGCGCTGACGGATGGGGTGGACGTCCTCCCTCTCGCCACGTCGCAGGATCACAAGCGCATCAATGACGGTGACGGCGGACCCAATACGGGAGGTATGGGCGCATATTCTCCGGCTCCAGTGGTGACGCCAGCGCTGCACGACCGCATCATGCAAGAAATCATGCAGCCGACGATCCAGGCTCTGCGCGCTGGTAAGATCGACTACCGCGGGGTTCTCTATGCAGGGTTGATGATCACCGAACACGGACCGAAAGTGCTGGAGTTCAACTCACGGTTTGGTGACCCGGAATGTCAGGTTCTGCTTCTCCGCCTCCAGAGCGACCTCGTCGAACTGATGGAGGCCTGTATCGATGGCGGCCTTGGCGAGGTGCGGACCCGTTGGGATGACCGGGCTGCGGTTTGTGTGGTCCTGAGCGCTCTCGGTTATCCCGGCGCTTACGAAAAGGGCAAGGTCATTCGCGGCCTGGAGAAGCTGGCGGGTTGGCGGGATGGCGTCGTGTTCCATGCGGGCACGGCGGAACGTCATGGTCAGGTGGTGACGACCGGTGGCCGTGTTCTGGGGGTTTCGGCTCTGGGGAAGAACCTCGAAGAAGCGGTAAAGGAGGCATACTGGGCCGTCGATCAGATTCAGTGGGACGGTATGCACTTCCGCCGGGATATCGGACATCGAGCCCTCCACCGTCAGAAGTAAGAGCGGTTGCGGATGCAAGGGCGTGCGGGCAACGAACGGAGGGAATTCCCGGATGAAATCGAGCGCGCGTGCCACGCGCTCTCAAGTGGCGGAGCGATCGTCTATCCGACCGAGACGCTCTACGGCCTCGGTGTCGATGCGACCAATCCCCGGGCGCTGCAACGACTCGTGGAGTTGAAGGTCCGCGACGCTGGGAAACCAATCAGTGTGCTGGTTGCCCACCGTGCCATGCTGGATACCATCGTGTGTGACATTTCGCCGATGGCGTCCAAACTGATGAGGAAGTTCTGGCCCGGTCCCCTGACTCTCGTCTTGCCGGCCCGCCTCGGTGTGTCCGAACTGCTCACCGCTGGCAGGGGCGGGATCGGCGTGCGCATTTCAAGCCATCCCGTGGCGCAAAGTCTTGTCGAACGCTTTGGCAGACCGATCACGGCGCCGAGCGCCAATCCGGCGGGCGCCACCCCACCACGTACGGTCGACACAGCGCGGAACTATTTTGGTCAACGTGTCGATCTCTACCTCGATGCCGGTATGTTGCGCGGCGAGCCGGCATCAACTGTGGTTGAAGTGAATGGCGACCCGCGTCTCATCCGGGAAGGGGCTGTTTCGTGGGCCGAGTTACAGGAGGCACTGCGATAAGGACAAGGCCGGACCCTGCTTGTGCGACCGGGGTCCACGGAACTATCGACGGTCTCGGCGGATGTGGAGTCGGGAGCGCGGTGGCGGCCTGCCCGAGTGGGACCCGGAAAACCAAAATTCAATTGCCAGCAAGGAGATGTCGATGTTGATGATCCGGCCGTTTCGGCCTTTGAGATACAACCCTGTGATCGTTCCTGAACTGGCGTCCGTCGTTGCGCCTCCCTACGATGTAATCAGTTCCCGTAAGCGAGATGAACTCTACGAACGCGATCCTCGTAATGTCATCCGATTGATTCTGAACCGCGACGAAGATCCATACCGCTCCGCCGCTGATCATCTGCAGAACTGGCGGGAGGAGAAGTTGCTGGTTCAGGAAGAGAAGCCGTCGCTGGCGTACTATGTCGAAAATTTCAAGCTTCCCGACGGTCGCGAACTGGAACGTTCAGGGCTGATGGCTGCCGTGCGTCTGGAGCCGTTCAGCAGCGGCAACATCCGGCCACATGAACGCACCTTTTCTCGCGCCAAAGAAGATCGAATGAGACTGATGCGTGCCTGCCGCACCAATCTGAGCCCGATCTTCGGTCTGTATCCGGATTGTGAAACGGCGATCGACCCGGCACGTGCGTGGGCTGCCAGACGCAAGCCGGACATGGATCTGATCGATGATAGCGGTGAACGCCATCGCGTCTGGCTGGTCACCGACAAGCGTGCGATCGATGCCGTGTGTGGCGCGCTGAGTGATGTGAATGTGGTGATCGCCGACGGGCATCATCGGTATGAGACAGCTCTGGCCTACGCAGAGGCGGAACGCGCTGCGGGCGCCAGCGATCCGGAGGCGCCACACAACTTCATCCTCATGTACCTGGCCAGCATGAGCGATCCGGGATTGGTCATCTTGCCCACGCATCGGGTGTTGCGAGGAGTTACCGGCGTCGATGCGGCGCGTATCGATGCGTTGCTGAAAGCACATTTCCGGACGCAGGAATTTCCACGGACCCAGGGCACGGAGTTCTTTGCTGCGCTCCGTGCCGCGCCGGAAGGCAGTCTCGGAGTCGCATTGTCAGGCTCCGATCAGTTGATCGTGGCGACGATCCTCGATCCGGCGATCTCCGAACGTTATGCGGGGAATGTCGTGCCTGAAGTCCGGCGTCTCGATGTGTCTGTCCTCGATGCGGTGGTCCTGCGCGGCATGCTGAATATCGATTGCACGATCGAGGCGCAGGAGGGGCGCGTCTCCTATACGCACGATGACGGTGAGGCGCTGCGTGAACTCGAAGCGGGCGCCGACGCCGTGTTTTTCATGAAGCCGCCGCGCATGGAGGAGATGCTCGCTGTCTCCGCCGCTGGCGAGGTCATGCCACAGAAGTCCACGTATTTCTATCCCAAGCTGCTGACGGGCCTGGTCATGCATCCTCTCGAATAGAGGGTGCGCGAGGCGGCACGACGAGTTTGAGGCAACGACTCGGGTTCAGCCGGCAATGGACGGGGTGTCGGAGCGCGGACGAGGCGCCTCAGCCACGTTCTCGCCGTCTCTGCTCGGCGTTTCTTTCGGCCTGCAGGCGCTCGAGTTCGACTTCGGAATGGTCGGCAAAGCTCATGGCGGACGCGATGGCGCGATGGCCCGCTTTTTCGGCGATCAGGCGGTGCATGGTCTGACAGACCCGCCGGTATGCACGGTGCCCGGCGGGTGCCGTCCGCAATTCGATGAGATGCATGGCCTCGCGGGCATTCATGTGCATGTAGAAACGAACACGGTACGCCATGCTGATCGAATAGGGCGCGACCTGGGTCAAGCCGGCCCCGGCCAGCGCATCATATAGCGCTGCCGATCGTTGCATGACGGATTGCCAATCTTGTGTGGCGCCGATCTCTTCAATGGCTTCACCCACGGTATACCCGTGGCGCGGACTCAGGGGCTGCCATTCCAGGGTAAGCATGCGGTGGCGCTGCAGGTCACGGAACGCCCCGTAATCCGTGAGAATGTCGAAACGGTAGGAAGTGCGCTCGAACGCGCGGCCCGGTTTGTGCCGCCGGTTGCGGCGGGCGCCGGCATAGGCGCTCAACAGGGCGCTTCGCTCTTCTGCGCTCATTTTGCGTGCCACTTCCAGTAGCTTGTGATCCGGGAGTGCCGACGATGCGTACAGGGCCGCGGCGGCCACCTTGATCTCCCCATCGGGGTCGAATTCCGTGAGCTGCACCTCATCGCAGGTCTCGGGGGTGGCCCCCGCGAGCAACCGCATGGCGATCTCTTCCGTGGCCTCTCGTGCCGACTGCAGGTAGGCACTCCAGGCGCCACCCCGTTCGGGTCGATCCACCCGTTTCAGGAACGAAGGGATGACCTTGCGCAGTTCCGTCAACATCTGATCGGCACATTGGCGCACTTCTGCCAGCGGGTGTGCGCGCATGCGCAGGAGCAGCGCCTCGTACGCCTGGCCGGTTCCGAACAGGCCCACGCTCGACTGGGTGGCGGCCGGGAGCAAGCCCCGCAAGGTATCCAGCGCCTTGGCCCGGATCGTTCGTTTGTACACGCCCTCGGGATCCTTCGGGTCGCGCGGGTATTTGCTGGAGTAATGATTTTCCATCGGTTCGATCAGACGTGAATAGGTTTCGAACGCATGATCGAGTGTCGTGACGAAGGCGGATCGCAGGGGATGATTGTCGAGTTCGGCCGGCACCAGGTAACGCCAGGTTCCGCTGTGCCGGTCGGTGTACGGGATGTATCGGGTCGACTGTTCGAGGTAGGACATCAACCGCCCCCACTCGAGGACCTTGGTCAACAGATTCGATGCTCCCTCACAGGCGAGATGTGCTCCGCCGAGTTGCGCCACCGAATCGTCGCCGTATTCGTCGAAAACACGTTCGTAGAGCTTGTCGGCTCGTTGCAGACCGACGGCCTCCATCTCGTTACCGGCTTCGACATTATCCAGGAACTCGTCGAGAAACAGGCGGCGCAGGGATTTCGGTGATCTCGAGTAGCGCGCGAAGAGAGCGCCCTTGACGACCTCCGGCAAGTTGCGCAGAGCGAATACCGGCCGATCGAGATTGGTGAAATACGGCGTCAGGGCCGCGCGTTCCGCTGCTGAAAAGGAGTCTTGCACCACGTCATCCACCCCGCCGCCTTCCTATAATGGAACCGTGTCTGTGGAAAGGGCTGCACACCCCCTGCCTTCGCGTCAGGTCAATGGCAATCAGGATATTGCCACGCGGCTGCACCGTCTGTAGAGAGAAAGACCATGTCGGAATCCGTCTCATTTGCGCATCCGGCGGCGACCGTCGTCCTTCTGCGTGACGGAGACGAGGGTTGCGAGGTGTTGCTTGTACGCCGCAATGCGCGCCTCTCGTTCCATGGTGGTGCCTGGGTATTCCCTGGGGGGCGCATCGATGCAGAGGACATCGCGGCGGCCGGCGGCGGCCATGATCTCTCTCGCGCAGCGCGGTGGGCGGCTGCTCGCGAGGCACGCGAGGAGGCCGGCGTTACTGTCGAGCCGTCGGCGCTGGTCCTATTCTCCCGCTGGGTGACCCCCACGAATATCCCCAAACGTTTCGATACCTGGTTCTTTGCCGCAGCCGCCGGCGAAGAGGAAGTGCGCGTGGATGGCGGCGAAATCAGCACCCATGCCTGGTTCACACCGCCGCACGCTCTACGGGCGCACGAGGCAGGCGAGATCGATTTGCCACCACCCACGTACGTGACGCTGACGCAGCTCGCTGCGGGGGAAGAGCGGGGTGAAGTGCTACGCTCGCTCGCGTCACGGCCGTTTGAGTATTTCGAGCCACGACTGCATCTTCTGGCGCAGGGAGCCTGCTCGCTCTACCACGGGGATGCCGCATACGATTCGGACGATCTGGGTAAGCCGGGCCCGCGCCACCGCCTTTGGATGGAGGGGGGACGCTGGCGTTACGAGAAGAGCGAGTCGTTCGATTGAGGTTGCGGGCGATCGTGCCGCCTGGACCGGGACCGCTAACGCCCGGCCTTCCCTTGTTGCCGTTAGGAGAGTGCGTGCTATTTTCCGCGCCCTATGACGCCGCAGGAAATCGAAGCTTTGATTCTCAATGGTCTGCCGGATGTCCGCGTCCGCGTGATCGACGAAGTCGGCGATGGCAATCACTTCGGTGCGACGATCATTACGCCGGCCTTCGAGGGGAAATCCCTCGTGCAGCGGCATCAACTCGTCTACGCATCGCTGAAGGGCGCCATGGCCGATCGTATCCATGCCCTTTCCATGAAAACCTACACGCCCGACGAATGGGCAAAAGCTTCCGCCGCCCGCTGAACGCGTTGGCAAGGAGAACCAAATGGCACGAGACATCATGCAGGAGATCCGCGACGAGATCGCGGCAAACAAAATCATCATTTATATGAAGGGGACCCCGAATTTCCCGATGTGCGGTTTTTCGGCGGCCACCATCGAATGCCTGCTCGATGAGGGGTATCCTTTCATGCACGTGAACATTCTCGAAGACGAGGAGAAGCGGGAGGCCATCAAGGCATTTTCGAACTGGCCCACGATTCCACAGGTCTACATCAATGGCCAGTTCGTCGGGGGCTGCGATATCGTACGGGAGTTGCACGGTTCGGGAGAACTCCACCGCCTGATGAAGGATGCCTTCGGGGCGGAAGCGCAGTCCTGAGTCGATTTCGCGCTTGCTTTCCGGTGGATCGCCTTTCATTCTGCCACACGCTTGCCGAAGCGGTCTGATTGAATGAGCCGATTACGCTGGAAGCGTCTTTCTGTGTTGTGGATGTCGCTACTCGTGTTAGCGGCACCCACGCTCTTTCCCCGAGCGGGTTGGTGCGTCGAGCGCACGACACGAACGGTGACACCGACGCGTACCCCCCGTGGGTATGTTTCGCCAACCCCGACCCCGACGATTACGCCACCTCCGACCGAGACGATCCCGTTCAGTCCGGGTGCCGCTACGGCGACTGCAACGGTGACTCCGCTCACTGCGGGCGTCCCGGTTACATTTCGCGCCGCCTCGCAGATCGAGGTCGGCACCTCGATCACGGGTGTTGTGGCAGGGCAGTTCAACCCGTCCATACAGGCCAGTGGCGATGATTACCTCGATCTGTTCACGATAGATGGCGGGCGCGATGCCGGGCGGTGGCTACAAGGTCGGGGCACCGGTGCCTTTTTGCCTCGCGCGGCAATCCCGGTCGGCAGACAACCGATCGGACTGGCAGCGGGCGACCTCGATGGGGACCAGCTTCTGGATGTGGTCACTGCGAACTCTGGTGATGGCACGATCTCGCTCCTGTTCGGATTGGGAGGGGGCCGGTTTGCTGCTCCTGTTTCCGTGGTTGCCGGCAGCCGTCCGTGTGCTGTGGTGGCGATCGGACCCCTGGTTCTGGTGGCCGACTCGGCCGCTTCTTCGATCGGGATCTTCCGCGTGGAGATCGATCGGCGCGTCGCTTCCGTCGGCTCGATCCTGGTTGGTGGAGAACCGGTGAGCCTTGCAGCGGCCGATCTGGATGGGGACGGCGATCTGGAGATCGCGGTCGCTGATCGGGCGGACAACGCCGTGACGGTACTGGAACGGCGTGCGGCGGATTCGTTTGCGGTCGTACGGAAGATCCCCACGGGGCGGGCACCCAGCGGTGTGGCTTTCGGGGATGTGAACGGTGACGGACAACCCGACCTCGTCGTTGCCGAACAGGGTGACGACACCGTTTCGGCATTCGTAAACCGCGGGCGCAAGGATTTTCAATTGGCATCGACCACGAAGGTCGGAACCGCACCGGGCGCATTGACCATCGTCGATGATCGTGCCGGCAATCTCCTTACAGGGGACAACCGGGCCGACGTGGTGGTTGTCAATACGGGTGCCAACGACGTCATGGTCCTCGAAGGCCGGGGGGATGGCCGTTTCACTGTGTTCAGTCGCCTGATTACCGGCCCGGGGCCGGTGGCGTTGGCCGTTGGGCAATTCGATGGGGATGCTGAGGGCAATGTGGATCTGGCCGTGGCCAATCGCGGGAGCGGCACCGTCGCCGTCCTGCGCGGCCAGGGTGGGGGCTCGTTTGTGGGAACGAATACATTTTCCACGGATGCTGGTCCGATCGCTGTGGGGAGTGCTGATTTCGACCGTGATACATTTGCTGACATCGTCAGCGTGAACCGGGGCGCCGGTACCGTTTCGCTGTTGCGCGGGAATGGGCGCGGCGGCCTGCGTCCCCCCCAGTCCTTTCCTGCGGTCGCCGACCCGGTTGCCATCGCGACGGGAGATTTCGACGGCGACTTCTTTCCGGACGTGGTTGTATCGAGTGCCAGCCAGACTTCTTTTTCGTTTCTCCGCGGCAGCATCAGTGGATTCGTCGGGCCGCTCGTCGTCTCGACCGAAGGAGTCAATACCGCCCTTTACGCGGACGATCTGGATCTCGACGGTCTTACGGACCTCGTTGCGTTGCAGCCGGAAAAGCGGCGGTTGGCCGTCTACATGGGCACCAGCAGTGGTCTGGTGCACACCGGATCGATCGATGTTTCGGGCGTTCCGGTTGCGCTGGCCCTGGGGAGAGTCGGCGGGGATAGTCTGCCGGATCTCGTCGTTGCCACAACGTCTCCGGGGATGTTGCGGGTATACCACAACGACGGAGGTGGTCTTTTTTCGGGAGGATCCGCCGTTCCACTTGCCGACGATCCCTCGGCTGTCGCGTTGGATGACTTCGTTGTTGATGGGATTCCCGATCTTGCGGTGTTGAGCGCCGCGAGTGCCCGGATTCGGATCTTCAAAGGAATGGCGGAGGGTGGTTTTGTCGAGGTCGAGAACTTTGGTGCCCCTCCGCATGCGATCGGGTTGGGATCGGCTGATCTGAACGGCAACGGCGCGCCGGACCTGGTGACCCTCGATGCTGATGAGGATACGGTGGTCGTCTACAGCGGAACCGGATCTGGAAGTTTTGTCACGCAGCGCTTTCTCGTCGGCGCCGGTCCGGCCGCGTTCCTGCTGGCCGGTTTGAACACTTTTGCCGATCCCACGGGCGGGCTGCCGGAGATCGTCACGGCAGATGCCGCTGGGAGTACGATTACGGTTCTACGGAATACGACGCGTGCCACGGCACCTGTGCCGACACCGACGGCCACTGCTGGTCTTGGAACCCCGACCCCGCGCCCGCCAGCGACTCCCCTCCCGACACGAACGCGTGGTTCGGGAAAACCGAAGGGAGACAGTGGGGGTGGCGGTTGCGAGATCGCTGGTGGAGGATCTCTCCTTCCGATGTTGAACTTTCTGGTGGTCCTGGTTCTTGCCGGGTGCGTCCGGCGTCTTGCGTCGCGCTGAGAACGGGTTGGGATGGGGTCTCGTCCTGATCTTGAACGGCTACCCCGGGCAGCGTACAGTCCTTTGCCGTGATGGGACTGTCGATGTTCTTGCAGACGCAACTTCGACGGGTTCAGCCAAAGCGGCCCCGGTATTGCCTTCCTGACATTTCCCCATTCATCGTGAGCTGGCCGCAGGGTGAACATCGATTTCAGGGCAGTCCCTGATGTGGTGGTGTGCCGAAAGATCAACAGCGAAGGAGTCCCCATCTGATGACACAGCTCGAAGCAGCACGCAAAGGCATGATTACCGACGAGATGCGGCGGGTTGCCGTACGCGAATGCGTCGAACCGGAGCTGATCCGGAGTGAGGTGGCGATGGGGCGACTGGTCATCCCCGCCAACCATCGACATCTTGCGGGCAGTGGTGGTCAGGCCCCTCTCGCCAATGGCCATACTCAACCGGTCTATGACATGACCCCGGTTGGATACCCGGGGGCAATGCCGGGTAGCCAACACTGGGTGAACCAGACGGTTGGGCAGCGTTGGTGCGAGATCATTGACACCGAGCACATGCGGGGCGAACAGGCACCGAAGCGACTCGATCCGATCGGTATCGGACGAATGATCACCACAAAGATCAATGCCAATATCGGGGCTTCGCCGGTGAGCAGTGACACACGGTTGGAGGTGGAAAAGCTCCAGTGGGCACAGAAATACGGCGCCGATACACTGATGGATTTGTCGACGGGCGGCAATCTGCGTGCATGCCGTCAGGCAATCATCGATCACAGCACCATCCCCATCGGCACCGTGCCGATCTACAGCATGATCATTGGCCGCCGGATCGAGGACCTTAGCTACGACGTCATCCTGAAAGAGATCGAACGGCAGGCCCAGCAGGGTGTGGACTATTTTACCATTCATGCCGGGGTACTACGCGAACATCTGCCGCTGATCAGCAGCCGTGTCACCGGCATTGTCTCGCGCGGCGGCTCCCTCCTGGCCAAGTGGATGCTGCATCACAACAAACAGAATCCGTTGTACGAGTTGTTCGACGAAATCAGCGCGATCATGCGCGAATATGATGTCACGTATTCCCTCGGCGACGGCCTGCGGCCGGGCTGTACGGCAGATGCGTCGGATCCGGCACAACTTGCCGAATTACACACCCTCGGAGAGCTGGTGCACCGGGCCCGGGAAGCCGGAGTCCAGGCAATGGTCGAAGGGCCGGGGCACGTGCCGCTCGACCAGATCGCCTTCAATATGCAGTTGCAGCAGCGCATCTGTGACGATGCGCCGTTTTACGTCCTTGGTCCCCTCGTTACGGATGTCTTTCCCGGATACGATCACATCACGAGCGCCATCGGCGCCACCGAAGCGGCGCGGGCCGGAGCAGCCATGCTCTGTTACGTGACACCCAAGGAGCACGTCGGACTACCCAAGGCGCAGGATGTCAAAGAAGGTTGCATCGCTTACAAGATCGCAGCCCATGCCGGGGACATTGCACGAGGAATTCGTGGAGTTCGCAGGTGGGATGACGACATGTCGCGCGCGCGGGCCGCGCTCAACTGGCCCCTGCAGTTCGAACTGGCATTCGACGGCGAAACGGCGCGGGCATTGCACGATGAGGACCTTCAGGTCGACACGGACTTCTGTGCCATGTGTGGCCACGATTGGTGCAGCATGAGGATCTCCAAGGAGATCGAGGCTTTTGCAAGCGGCAAGGATCCGGGGTTTCAACCGGAACGCAAAGCGATGCCCAGTCCCGGGGTTACCAAAGCCGGGCGGGAGGTGTTACAGCAACGTGCTGCGGCGTTGCCTGTGGTCGGTGACAAACACGCTTGCCACAGCGATCTGGCTGAAGAGCGAGCCGTGGCCGAGGCGGTACAGGAATCGGCCACGGCCCGTTCCTCTTGATCGTGTGCTTTTTCTGTGAGGTTCGAGATCGAGACAGGTGATTCCCATGACTTCCGTCCCGGGGGGCGGGGCAGTCGGGATCATGCAGCATCGGTCCACACGGAGGTCTGATGGAGAGGGCGCGGTGCATCGTCGAAGGGGGTTCAATGGCTAAGATCGGGATCATCGTTGCGATCATGGTTGCGACTGTCGCTCTGCTTCGTGTGCCGGCGCTGGCAGGAGCGGAAGACTGGAACGATGCCAACATCCGCTGGCTGAAATACGACGAAGGCCTGGCGACTGCGAAAAAAGAACAAAAGCCGGTTTGTCTCGTCTTCTTCACGAGTTGGTGCCCCCACTGCGCCAACTTTGCGAAGGTGTTTCAATCTCCCGATGTCGTCGCGAAGAGCAAAGCCTTCGTCATGGTGCGCATCAACGGCGACGATGACCGAGCCTTGAGCGACCAATACAAGCCCGACGGCTCATACATTCCGCGAACCTTCTTTCTCTCGCCGCAGGGAGAACTGATCCCGGAACTGACGGCCGGACGGGCGCAGTACAAATATTTCTACGATGAATTCAAGCCAGCGGGGATTCTTGCCGGGATGGATGCTGCCCTACAAAAGTTCTCCAAGCCCTGATCGGCCATCAGACGGATACACAAATTCGTAATTGACAAAGCACGATTGCCTCGTGCTAAAAGGCGGGCAGGTCGGAAAAGGGGTAGCTCTGCCGACGTGTTCTCTGAGGTCCGATATGACAGCATCAGCATCACCGGTAGCAGGAACCGGCGAGGGGAAGCCCGCCGGTGTGCGACAGGAGGGGAGTCCACGGTGAATACTCGAACTCGCAAGGCGCAGGCGATCCACGGATTTGTGGCTGCAATGATGCTTTTCTGGGCAAGCGGTGCAGGGGCAGGTATCTCCAACGTCTCGGTCACCAACGATTCGAGTGCGGACCAGAAGAATCAGAGCGGCAGTGTCTATTCGGAGCGCCGGCGAGCAATAAACGCCCCCGTTGTGACGCAAAACAAAATCGATTCGGTGTTCCGATCCATCGTCTATACCGACACCGACACGACTGCCTCGACGACGATTACCCAGAACAACGATTACACACTGAATTTTACAATCACCGAAAACGGCACCTACGATCTGCAGGTCAGCACCAAGGCGTCTGGCGCCTTCACTGCGGTTCGTGACGCTGGCAGCACGGGCGCGGCACATGCAGGCATGACGGGTGTGACCGGTACACAAACCGGTGGTGTCATCACATCGGGGTCTCTCAGCCTGGCAAGTCCTGGCGCGTTGGACAGCTTCAATGGCAGCGCGAATATCGGCTTCGACGACCAGACGGGTTCCAGCTCTTTTGGTGTGGTTACGGGGACGAGCAATGGCTTCCCGGTTAATCATCGTCTGCGTTTCGTTTGGAACCAGAGCTGTTCGACGGACAACGCCGCTGGCGGCGGTGACGAATGCGCGGTGCGCCTCGGTATGGCTTCAACTTTTAGCGGGCAGACGGCGGGAACGTATCCGGGGCCTGGCTCTCGTACTGCCAACAATGATGGCCATTTCGTTTCGATCACACTGGTATCCTATTGCGGCGATGGCATCGTGCAGGCCTCGAAAGGTGAGCGTTGCGACGAGGGTGTAGCGATCAACGGTACCCCGGGTTCCTGCTGTGATACCAACTGCGTGTTCAAGAGTTCTGGTTCGATTTGTCATGACTCGACTGGCCCCTGTGATCCGGCAGAAACGTGTACGGGCACCAGCAAAACGTGTCCGGCCGATGTGATTTCTCCCAATGGCACCATTTGCCGCTCGGCAGCGGGCATCTGCGATATCGCCGAAACATGTAACGGTACCAGCGTCCTGTGCCCGAACGACGTGAAGTCGGTAGCGCAGTGCCGTACCAAGGCGGGCGATTGTGACGTCGTTGAGTTCTGTACCGGCAGCGACGACGACTGCCCGGTAGATCTGTTTGAAGACGGTTCCGTGCTCTGCCGTACTGCCCGGGATTCCTGCGATCTGGTGGAATACTGCACGGGAACCGGGGCCCAATGCCCTATCGATACCGTGAAACAGGACAATGAACCCTGTAGTGATGGGGATGCCTGCACGCAGGGAGACCACTGCGATGGAGGGTTCTGTGTCCCGGTCGAGCCCGTCGAATGTGACGCATGCCAGACCTGCGACAGCCAATCGGGGTGTGTGGGACCTCCGTGTACACGAACGCCTACCCCGACAGAAACCGGAACTCCATTACCGACAGAGACGCCAACGGACACGCCACTTGCGACCGGTACCCCGAGCAATACGCCGACCCGGACGCCGACGCCGACACGCACGTCGACTCCGACACCATCCCCGACAGAGACCGAGATTCCCACGCCGACGCCGACGGGGCTCTGTGTCGATCTGGCACCGGGCAATCCATGCGTTCCGGGTGGCGGCGCCGCTGCGACCGATTGCACCTTTGAGTGGCTCGTCTACCCCACACCGAAGCAGAATCGTAAGGGTATTCAGACGACAAAGGCCATTTGTTATGAGGGTGATCCTCGCTGCGATATGGATCTCGACTACGATAACAAGAGTTGCACGTTCTTTCCTCAATTCTGTCTGAACAATTCGGATCCCCGTCTTTCGACCTGCCTCCAGCCCGGTGTGATTTCTTTTGAAGTGAAGAAACCGAAAGCCAGCAGCCTTGATCCGATCGATGTGGCCAACCTGTCCTCGGTCGAATCTCAACTGGGTGCAGGTGGCTGGGGTCTGACTCTCATCCGGCAAAAAACTCCAACGCCAGGGGTTCCCCTTTTCAGTAAGAAAAATCAGTGTAGCGAGGCAGTTCCGCTCGTCGTTCCTCTGAAGGTAACTCGTACAAACAAGATTCGAAAAGCGGTGCGGACCGTTCGTCTCGTAGCCGTCAACGGCTATGGGCAGAAGGACACCGATGTGATCAAGCTGGAGTGCAGGCCAAGCACCTGTGGCGACTCCATCATTGACCCGCATGAAACCTGTGACGACGGCAATCGGAACAACCATGACGGTTGTTCGGCCGGCTGCCAGATCGAATACCCGACGCCAACTCCGACAAAGACCAGGACGCCGACGGTCACGAAGACGCCGACGTTGACGCATACCGAGACTCCGACGGAGACGCCGACCCGGAGTGAGACTCCCACACAGAGTCCGACAAACACACTCCGCCCGGGCGAGCCGACCTACACGCCGACCCGGTCCCCGACGACCACGCATACTCCGACTCGTACCCCGACGGTTACGCGTACGCGTACGCCCACCTTTACCAGGACACCGACAATCACCGCCACACCGAGTGAGACTCCGCTGGCACCACCGATCACTCGTCGCTGTACCTTGAGGGCGGGAGCACAGTACTCGTCCGTGAAGGTGACTTCGACGATCGGTCTGAACCTGAATATTTCACTCTCGGGGTATCAGACCTGGAACTTCTCGCCCGAGGATCAGGATGGCGTCCGGCAAATCACGATCCCCGCAAATGACTCACACTTCAACAGTGTGGTATTGATGGGCATCATCAAGGCCTGCCCGCGTCCAGGCAGCGACGGCGACGGTTTCATCGATTGCGATGGCGGAGCGCCCAACTACAATTCCACCGCAACCTGGGACCACAATACAAGTCAAGCGCCCGGCATCAACGGTGGTGATCCTATCGATCCTGAATGTGACGACACAGCAATGGCCCAGAACAATGTGACTACGGCAAAACTGGAGGGCCCCACTGACCTCCATCCTGGAATCTGCAACGGGCCAATGCGCATGACCTACAGTGGTACGTATGCTGCCGGTGGAATGGCGTTGAATGAGTCACTGATCATTCGCCTGCAACAGGACGTCAATGGACCGTGTCCGGCGGACAATGCGCCATTCGATGGAGATGCAGGGGATATCGCCGTCGAAGGTATGGTGACGACCGGATCTGCAACTGCCACGGTTTACGATGCGATGAGCAGCTCGGCGCCATGGGGGCTCACCAATACGAATCTTACCGACAGCATCACTGGCAGCCCCTACAATTGTGCGAACCTGGAGAGTGGGTCGCTGAATAGTGGCAAGCTCGCCTTGGCGATTCCAGCAATCGATCTCGAACTTTCGACACTCGGCAACGCCGATCTCGTTGCATCGCTGGCGCTCGTGTGTCAGTGAGCACGTGCGACGAGAGGGCCTGCGGCTTTGGCCGCAGGCCCTCTCGTTTGGTGCCTCCGGCCGGCAAATCATGTCTTTCCCGTGCCCGGCGTGCCTCCCGAAGATCCGCTGGATAGAGTTTACTCACTGAACACGACGAGACTCTGGTCTGAAGCCGAAAACGGATTCTTCCCCGACTGATCGATCGTGCCGAAATGTCGTCGCGGTGCTGGATCCAGCAGTCTGAAGTGCGGACCGGCAAACAGGGTGAGGGACTATCTGGACCGCACCGGACATGTGGCTCGGGTACTTCCCCGTCTCAGGGACACGAGCCTACCTACATGGCGTTGGCCTGCTTGGCGCAGGCCATCATGCTTTCAGGCAGGGAATCTCCTGGAAGAGAGCGGTGTGCTGCCGCCAGGTGGCGTGTGATCGCGAAAAGCGACAGACCACGGAGTGAGCGGGACGCCGGTTACTTTGCGCGTGACAGATATTCGCCGGTTTCCGTGTCGACCCGGATGACGTCGCCGATGGCGACGAACCCTGGGACCTGTACGACGGCTCCTGTCTCGAGTGTGGCCGGTTTCAAAACGTTCGTCACGGTAGCGCCCTTGATGGACGGGTCCGTCTGCGTCACCTGCAGATCGACAGTCTTGGGGAGGCTGACTCCCATCGGTGTGCCCTCGTAGAACTCAACCTGCACTTTCTGGTTGGCAGTGATGTACTTGGTGGCATCGCCGAGGATTTCGGCGTCGAGTTCGATCTGCTCGAAGTTCTCGGTGTTCATGAAATGATAGCGGCCATCCGCTTCGTAAAGGAATTCCATCGAGTGCTGTTCGAGCGTCACACGGTCCACCTTGTCTTCCGAACGGAAGCGGTTTTCGATCTGGGTTCCTGTGCGCAGGTTCCGCATCTTGGTTTGCACCATGCCGCGCCAGTTGCCGGGTGTGACATGTACGACGTTCGAGATGCGAAAAAGCTCGTTCTGGTATTTGATGATCATGCCAGCGCGGAGCGCAGTTGCGGCCAGGACTGCCATCGGTGAAACTCCTTGAATTGCCGTAGGATTGTGCATCGCTGCTAGCATCGGGCACTATGGGTCGCAACCGAACATGAGCCACCCGTTTGGACCGAGTGGGGTGGATGGCTTCCTTTTCGGAGAGGAATGATATGGAGAATTGTCGTAATGTCGGCGCTGCGGTGGCTTTCGCAGCCGGGAAAATGAAAAAAGTGAACCTGTTCGAAACGGAGCGTATGTTCTGTGACGTTTACGGGTTTGAAGCCGGACAGTCACAGGCTGGGCATGCGCATGCCGGGTCGGATAAGGTTTATTACGTGCTCGACGGAACGGGTGTGTTCACGGTCGATGATGTCGAGCAGCAGGTGGGGGCTGGTCATGCTGTCTTTGCTCCCGCGGGCAGTATGCACGCTGTACGGAATCCCGGCCCCGCAAGGCTCAGTGTCCTGGTCTTCATGGCGCCACGGCCTTGAGAGCACAGACCTGGCAAACCACGAGAGGCGGCAGGCCCCGGTCGATCAGTTCGCTCCTGTCCTGTAGCGATTATGGCAGAAAGCGAAAAGGATTGATCATTTCTGACGTGTCAGGATGCCGAGACCGGCGATCTGATTGAGCGTGTCGAGCGCGACGGGCAGCGATAGATCGCTCTCGCCTTCGAGTTCGGCACGCACGACGGCCCAACCCACCTCGAACAAGACGGCCGCCGCCGAGTTTATATCGAGAGTTGCACGGACGCTGCCTTCTTGCTGGCCCGTCCGAAGGACGTCGGCCAGAAGGGCACGGATACGCTGGCGTTGCAGGCGCGCTGCCAGACGGGCGATCTGCTCATCGACGAGCAGGCCGTCTCCAAAAAGGGACGCCCGAAGAATGTCGTCTCCACCGTAGTGCCGTGCCGTGATTTCCACCAGTGCGCGTAACCGCAGAGGAACGCTCTCGTGGGTTTGCAGCGCGGCCGCGGCCTGGCTGATGAATTCCTCGAGCCGGCTTTCGACGACGGCAAGGTATGCTTCCTTCTTGGATTCGAAATGCAGGTAAAGGGAGCCCTTACCGGTCCCCGCAGCTTTGGTGATGTCCTCCACGGTTGTGCGCCGGTATCCGAAGCGGCGGAAGCTGGTCGTAGCGGCGGCGATGAGCCGTTCTTTCGGTGTGTTGTTCGATGACGGTTCGTCCATGTCCGGCAATTTAGCATATTGACAATAAATGACCAGTCTATTAATTCAGTCAGTCATTGATGCGGGAGGCAATGATGGAAAAGATCGGCGCAGTCGATGCATGGGCAACTCTGATCACCCCCGAAGGGGCGGCTCTGTGGCCGGAGGAGTTCCTCCATATTTTCCGCCGGTACAAGGTGATCGAACCCATGACTCGCGGCATGACGGCCGAAGACATGATCGCCGAGATGGATGCGGCCGATGTCGAAATCTCCGTTTTCTCGGCCTTCTATTACGGAGATGTAAAGGTCATGCCCAACGAGCAGGTTGCCGATTATGTGCAACGCTATCCCAGGCGCTTTGTGGGTGCCGGAACGGTGGATCCTCGTGGCCGGCCGATGGATGTGCTGCGAGCCATCGAGCATATGGTCAAGGATCTCGGCATCCGCATCCTGCGGCTGGAACCCTATGCTTATGGCGACGGCATGACCGGGGCGCCCCCCAACGCGAAAATGTACTGGCCGATCTATGCCAAGTGCTGCGAGCTGGATGTCCCCGTCTGTATCCAGGTGGGTCACACGGGCCCGCGATTACCGTCGGAGCCGGGTAGACCGATCTATCTCGACGAGGTCGCTCTGGCGTTTCCCGAATTGACGATCGTTGGCTGCCATCTGGGGCAGCCGTGGCACGAAGAGATGATGATTCTGGCGTGGAAGCACCCTAATGTGTACGTCGAAACTTCCGCACGGCCGGCAAAGTTCTGGCCTGAGTCGTTCAAGGAATTTGTCCGTACCTATGGTCAGGATAAGGTTCTCTGGGCGACGGACTATCCCCTGATTTCCTTCGAGCGTGCCCGGCGTGATGTCGAAGACCTGGACTTGCCAACAGATGTGAAACGCAAGCTGTTGCGGGACAATGCGCTACGAGCCCTGAAGATCCCGGTGTAGCGGGCACACGGAGGGAGAAGCCCGAGTGGGGATGTCTGCATGCATTGCCGGGGTCGGTCACACCGCATTGGCTTCCCGGCTCGACCGTTCCGCCTGGTCGCTCCAGGCCGAGGCCGTGCGCAAGGCGGTTGCGGATGCTGGACTCGTGCCGTCAGACGTTGATGGGCTCATCACAGAACCGGGCTATTCGCAGGGTGTGTTCGACGGCATTGTTCCCCACTTTCTTCGCCTTGGTTCGATGCTCGGTCTGAACCCGCGATACACGTATTCGGAGGTGATTGGCGGGGCCAGCTCCGTAGCCATGGTGCAGCGTGCTGCAATGGCCATCGAGGCGGGTCTTTGCGATGTGTGCGTGTGTGTATTCGGCGACGCGCCGTCCGCCGCAACGGCTACCTGGGCATACGGCCGAGGTGATGATGCGGCATTCGGTTTCTTCGGTGCTCCTGGTCTGCACGCCTTGGCAGCGCAGCGGCACATGGCGCTTTACGGGACGTCAGCCGAGCAGCTTGGCGCCATCGCCATTGCATTCCGAGCCCACGCCAGTCTGACACCACACGCTCAGCGGCGCGAGACGCTGACGATGGAGGCTTATCTCGCCTCGCGGCATCTCGTTGAACCTCTCCGTCTTCTCGACTGTTGCCTCGTCTCCGATGGAGCTGGGGCGGTGGTGGTTACCTCGAAGGAAAGGGCTCGTGATCTCAAGTGTGGACCAGTCACCATCGCTGGCTTTGGGCAGGCGCACCAGCTCACGGGCTTTGCCGATGCCGAGTACCTGACGACGTTGCCAGCGCGTCGTGCCGGAGAGGCAGCATTCCGGATGGCGGGTCTGAGTCCTGCCGATGTGGACGTGGCCCAACTCTACGATTGCTTCACCATCGCAGTGCTCCTGCAGATCGAAGACTACGGTTTTTGTGCCAAGGGGGAAGGAGGCGCGTTTGCCAGCGATGGCAATCTAAGCCTTACCGGCGCGCTGCCGACCAATACGGCCGGCGGACTGCTCTCGGAGGGCTTTGGTGGCGGTATGTTCCATATCATCGAAGCAGTCCGTCAATTGCGTGATGAATGTGGCACGCGCCAGGTGCCGGGGGCCGAGGTGGCGTTGGTCAGTGGCCACGGCCTCGGCATGAACACCCACGCATCGTTGATTCTGACACGAAACTGAAATGACTGACACGAACCGGCCAATCCCCCGACTTGACCCCATTACCCGCCCTTTCTGGGATGCCAGTGCACGAGGTGTTCTCTGCTTTCAGCAGTGTGCGGGCTGCCGGCATCGCTGGTTGCCAGCATCGGTTGTGTGCCCCGCCTGTTGGGCCGGCGATACGTCGTGGGTTGAATCCTCGGGATGTGGCCGGGTTTTCAGTTTTGCCGTGTACCATCGTGCCTACCATCCGGCATTTGAGCCGTTGCTGCCGTATGTCGTGGCGGTCATCGAGTTGGAGGAGGGACCGAGACTCGTCAGCAACATCGTTGGGATCCCTCCCCAGGAAATCCAGGTTGGTATGCCGGTCCATGTGGAATTCCTGGCCGCCGGCGATACCGCATTACCGGTATTCCGGCCTGTTGCTGGAGGAGCATAACGATGGGAGTCGACTTCGAGATCCGCGATCGTGTGGCCGTGATCACGATCAACCGGCCGGAGGCGCGCAACGCCATCGATCCGGAGACGGATCAGGCGCTCGTTGAAGCGTGGCTTTGTTTCCGGGATAACCCCGACTTGTGGGTGGCCGTGCTGACGGGCGCCGGTCGTGATGCCTTTTGTGCGGGTGCGGATCTGCGTCGTGTTGGCGAATTTTATCGTTCCATGACTTCGGCGGAACGTCTGGCACGTGCCGAGACGGGATATGGTCTGGGTGGTCTTACGCGCAACCTCGAAATCTGGAAACCGGTCATTGCAGCCGTGAACGGCTTTTGCCTTGCAGGAGGCTTCGAGCTGGCACTGGCGTGTGACATCCGTATTGCATCGGAGACCGCCACGTTCGGTTTGCCGGAAGTCAACTGGGGGATCATGCCCGGCGCTGGAGGAACGCAGCGCCTGCCGCGCGTGACCGCATTGGGGGCAGCGCTGGAAATGATTCTGACGGGAGAGCGTATTGTTGCGGCCGAGGCGTACCGCCTTGGTCTCGTGAATCGTGTCGTTCCACCCGATGAGTTGATGGCCACGGCGCTCTCTCTCGCCGAACGGATCTGCCGTAATGGACCTGTCGCCGTACGTGCTGCCAAAGCGGCTGTCTATCGGGGACTGCATCTTCCCCTGAGTGAGGCGCTACGCCTGGAACAACTCCTTGCCGAACCGGTTCGCCAGAGTGAGGACGCTCAGGAGGGACCGCGTGCGTTCGTCGAGAAACGTCCCCCGGTCTTCAAGGGGCGGTAGAGACAGGAAGGGATGAACATGGACGGCAAGACGCGAGAGGTCCGGCGACGGCGCAGATCGATTGGTGACTTTGTGCGTACCGGTGACTTTTCCGACTACTGGGAGACCCGCATCAGTTCCGCCGGGCAAGGCAGGATCCTCGTTCGCGGGTACCCGATCGACGAGCTGATGGAGCACCTGAGCTATATTGAGAGCGCATGGCTCCTCGTTCGCGGCGAACTGCCGGCGGCGCGTGAAGCCACCTTGTTTGAACTGGTGTTGAAGAGCGCACTGGACCAGCAGTTCATCAATTCTGCGGCCTGTGCTGCGCGTTTCACGGCATCGGCTTTCCCGGAATCACCCATTCCCGCCATCGCCAGTGGGTTGCTGGCGACCGGATCCGTGACCGGCTCACCACAGGAGTGTGCCGAGATGCTGTACGCAGCAGCGGAGCGGCAAGCAGCCCGGCATCTTTCGCCCAGCGACGCGGCACAGGCGGCCGTGGAGGAATGGCTCGATGGCAAGGGTCATATCCCGGGATTCGGCCACCCACTTCACAAGGCCGGTGAGCCACGCGCACAGACGTTACGCCGCCTCGCCCTGCAGGCGGGAGGTTGGGGAGACACCGGTGCGCTTTTCGAGGCGATTGGCCAGAGACTGGCAAACGTCAAAGGTCGAGAGCTCCCCATGAACCTGGCCGGTGCCATTGCGGTGGTCATGGTTGATCTGGGCTGGCATCCACTCGAAATCGGCGCCCTCGGCGCCATCAGTTACGGGATGTCCCTCATTGCCCATGTGGTTGAGGAGATCCGCGAAGGGGTGCCGCTGCGGATCATACCAGACGCCCTGGGCGCCCGATACGTCGGACCTGCGGAGCGGCATCTGCCACCACACATCACGGGGCGAAAACGATGATCCATCCATACTCCCATTACCTCTCGCGAGCTGCACACCGTTGGCCGGACAAGACAGCGTTGATCGATGGCGATACGTCGTTGACCTACAGGCAACTCGATCAGCGTGCCGGCCAACTGGCGTCTGTGCTGCGCGGGCTTGGTCTGCACCCTGGCGACCGGGTCGCCATCGTTCAGGAAAACACGCATCGCTACGTCGAGTCGGTCTGTGCGATCGGACGCGCCGGCGGCGTTTTCGTTCCCATGCTTGGCGCGCTGACCGATGCGGAACATGCCTACATGGTGGAAGACGCAGGCGCCGATCTGGTGATTGCGCTGAGTCCAGAGGGCGTGCAGCGGGCACAGAGGCTGCCAGGGAAACGGGATATCGTCGGGCCAGGTGCTGCGTACGACTACGAACAGGTGATCGCCAATACGGGACCTGACCAGATGGGAATCGACCGCCACCCCGAGGATCTCGGGCAGATCCTCTATACCTCGGGGACCACGGGTAAACCCAAAGGTGTCATGCACTCGCTGGCCAGCATTAATGCAGGCATTGCCGCGTGGGTGAGTGGTGTCGGCATCCGGCATGAGGACCGGCCACTCGGACATTTTGCACTCAGTCACTTCGGTGGCCGTGTGATGGATTCCAGTCTCTGTGTTGGCGCTACGCTCGTACTTTTGCGACGCGCCGATCCGACGGAAATTCTGACGACGATCGGCTCGCAGAGGATCAGCGTGCTGCTGATGGTACCGACCCTGATGCAGATGCTGCTCGACCATGCTGCACTCGAGAAGCATGATCTCTCCAGCCTGCGTGTCGTGCTCTACGCGGCAGCGCCTGCATCACCCACACTGGTGCGCCGTGCCTTCGCCGCGTTTGGGCCGATCCTCGTTACCGGGTTTGGTCAGACCGAAGCCTACGGTCTGTGCACGACCCTTTCTGCTGCCGAACATCGTGACGCTCTCGCTGCCGGGGGTGCTCGATTGGCTTCGATCGGTCGTGAGGCTGAGGCTGCCGTTCAGGTACGTCTCCTGAATCCCAGCGGTGTCCAGGTCTCACAGGGCGAGGTCGGCGAGATCTGCATCAGTGCGCCCTGGATCATGAAGGGATATTGGAACCTTCCCGAACTCACGGCGCAGACGTTACGGGACGGCTGGCTACACACACGAGATCTGGGCCGTCAGGACGAGGATGGATACTACTATCTGGCCGACCGCAAGGACGACATGATCATCAGTGGTGGCTTCAACGTCTATCCCCGCGAGATCGAGGATGTCATTGCCGCCGTACCGGGAGTGCGCGAGTGCTGCATCATCGGCGTGCCGGACTCGAAATGGGGTGAAGCGGTGCGTGCCGTCGTCGTTGCTGACGGACCCGACGCTTCGCAAATCATCGAACATTGCAAGGCCCATCTGGCAGCATTCAAGGTCCCCAAACAGGTCGATTTCGTTGCCGCGCTCCCCAAAAGCAGCGTCGGTAAGATTCTTCGCCGTTCCGTGCGCGAACCGCACTGGAAAGGGAAGACGCGCCAGATCCACGGCGCGGAATAGGGAGTTTTTTTCGGAGGTCGCTCATGGCATTTCCCCCGTTCACTCAGGATCACACGCTCTTCCGTGAAACTGTTGCCGCCTTCGCCCAGCGCGAGATTGCGCCGTATGGCGAGGTCTGGGACCGGGAGCAGAGCTTTCCACGTGAGCTGTTTCGGAAGGCGGGGGATTGTGGGCTGTTGGGAGTCCGCTTCGATCCGGCATACGGAGGAAGCGGACTGGATTACTGGTACACCGGTATTCTCATCGAAGAACTGATGCGTGCGCGCTGCGTCGGAGTCGTCGTGAGTCTGATGGTACAGTGCGAGATCGCCACCAGCATCATCCACGCCTATGGCTCCGAAGCGCTGAAGCAGGAGTGGCTGATGCCTGCCATCAAGGGTGAACGTATTGCGGCGCTCGGCATCACGGAACCGGGGGCCGGTTCGAATGTGGCTGGCCTGCGGACCAGTGCTCGACGTGACGGAGATCACTACGTGATCAATGGATCGAAGATCTTCATCACGAACGGAACCATTGCCGATTTCGTCACGCTTGCGGTTCGTACGGGGGAACCAGGACCCTACGGAGTCAGCGTGATCATCGTTCCAACGGATACTCCTGGCTTCACGGTCGGTCGCAAGCTGCGCAAGGTCATGGCGCATGCATCGGATACCGCCGAGCTGTTCTTCGAAGATTGTCGTGTGCCGGTAGCCAATCTCGTCGGTGAGGAAGGCCACGGATTCTACAACATCATGAAACTGTTCCAGGGGGAGCGACTGGTGCTGTCGTATCTCACCAACAGTTGGATGCGTGAAATTCTCGAGGAAACACTACGGTACACCGGGGAACGCGAGGTTTTTGGTACGACCCTGGCGAAGATGCCGGTCTGGCGACACCGCCTGGCCGATCTGATGGCACAGCTCGAGGCCTCGCGGACGCTGACCTGGTATTCCACCGAACTGATGTGCGCCAACGATCCGCAGGCTGAGGTCTATGTGTCGATGGCCAAACTCTTTGCGGGTGAACTGTTCAAGCGTCTGGCACCTGAATGCGATCAGGCCTTCGGTGGCTATGGCTGTATGGAGGAGTATTTCGTGGCGCGTGCGACCGGTGGCATCAGCGGTTTTGCCATCGGTGCAGGGACCAGCGAGGTCATGCGCGAGATCATCGCTCGCCGCCGGATCGCAAAGTGAAAAAAGAGTGAGGGAATCGAGCGCCGTGGCTATGGATCCGCAACGGGAAAACCTGCGCCGTCTGATCGAAGAGCAGATCCCTTTCCTGCAAAAGGTCGCCGTGCGTGTGGAGGAGATCGGAGCGAATCATGTCCGGTTGCGTCTCCCGCACGATCCCACCAACGACAACTATGTCGGTACGACACACGCCGCTGCCATCTTCAGCTTTGGTGAAACCTGTGCCGGACTGGCGGCCGGAGCAGTATTCGATCTGACCCGACTGCGCATGCTCGCGCGCCGTGCCGAGATCGAGTACCGCAAGCCCGTTACGGGCGATCTCGTCAGTGCGGTGGAGATTGCACCAGAGACGGTGGCCTCAGTCGAACAAAAGGTGGAACGTCAGGGCAAGGCGGCACTTCCCATCAAGGTGACGATGAAAAATGCGGCACAGGAGACGGTGGCCGAAATGACCGTGGAGTATCATTTCCGGAGAATTGCATGAATGCCCCGATACGCCATGTGACGACATCGGCCAGAGGCGGATGGCTGGAACGGAGGTGTCGATGAAAGCAGCTCGCTTCTCGGGAGAACAAAGGGGCCTGACGATCGAAGAATTGGAGTGCCCGGTTGCCGGTGAGGGTGAAGTGATCGTTGAGATCAAGGCTGCGGGCCTTTGCGGTACCGATCTTCATATTGCCTGGGAGCGCAGTTTTTCGACGGCGAAGGTTCCCATTACTCTGGGGCACGAAGGGGCCGGTGTGATCGTGGCTCTGGGCCCAGGCGTGCCGGGTTGGTCGATTGGCGATCGAGTCACCTTTTTTCCGAGTGTGGCGTGCGGCGTGTGCCGTTCCTGTCAGAGGGGTGATGTCTCTCTCTGTCCTCGTGCGCGGATCTTCGGCGTCCATCTCGACGGCACCTTCGCACAACAGATGTGTGTTCCTGCGGTCTGTCTGGTCAGATTGCCCGATACGGTATCCTACGAGACGGGTGCCATTTTGAGTGATGCGGTTTCGACTGCGTATCACGCCGTCTCCAAGCGCGCCGCACTCCGGCAGGGAGAGACGGTTGCGGTCTATGGCTGTGGCGGAGTCGGCTACCACGGAATCCTTTTTGCCCGTAACGCGAAGGCCGAACGGATCATCGCAATCGACACATCGCCTGGTGCGCTGACCCGAGCCCAACAGGCGGGTGCCACCGATGTCGTGAACGCGACGGAGTGTGAACCTTCCAAGACGATCCGCTCTCTTACGGGGGGTGAGGGCGTGGACGTGGCATTCGAGTTCGTCGGTCGTGCTGCCACCGTGAGCGAAGCTCTACGGAGCGTTACCCGGCCCGGCCGTGTCATTGTCGTTGGGGTTGGACCGGAACGTGTTGAGTTGCCGCCACTCACCTCATTTGTCGGTAAGGAACTGTCCGTTATCGGTTCGATGGGTTCGCATCGTGATGATCTCGGAGAGGTTCTCGAACTGCTGGTGAGGGGAGAGATCGATCTTACGGACTCCGTGACCCACCGATTCGGTCTGCAGGAAATCAACACAGCCCTCGAGGTCCTGGCGCATAAGACCGGTGATCCGATTCGCATCGTGATCGAAACCGGGGAATAGTGACGATTATGGACGACATCTCTGTTGATCGTGGACGGGTCCACTCGGATCTCGATTATTTCATCCGTCTGAACGTGACCGCCCTGATGTGGGCCTTCATCATCGTGGGGACACTCTTTCTTCTCGTTCCGGATGGTGTGGTCGCCTTCACAAATCGCGCCGGCTCGTGGTTCGGCAATTTTTCCGAAGCGCCACAGACCGGATTTCGTCTGTGGCTCTCTCTGGGAACAGCGTACATGGTGCTGGTCACCGTGCTGGCGTACCTCGTCCGTCGCGACATCCACGGCAACCGGGATCTTCTGCTCGTGCTTGCAGCAGGTAAGCTGACCAGCAGCCTGACCTGTCTCCTTTTCTATCTCTTCTCCCTCGATGCGTTCGGCTACCTGCTGAATTTTCTGGTCGATGGGTCGATCGTTCTCAATTGTCTGTTGCTCTACCGCCTGCTCGATCCCAGTTCCGGGGCAGGAACGATGCCGCGCTGGCTCGAACGTGGCCGGAGGGGGCGGAACGTTCTCAATGCCGTCCTGGCAACGATGCTTCCGGATGAAACGCGAGGTTCGAGTGAGCCTGCTGGACTCGATGACGAACTCATCGAATACGTGCGCAGTCTGGGGCCTGTTGGTCTGCTGGCACTCCTGCCAGCACTGTTCATCATCGAATACGGGACGCTGATCTGGTTTGGCACACTACGTCCCTTCACCCGGTTGGATCCGCTCGAGCGTGAACGGTATCTGCATGGATTCGAGACCAGTCGCCTCTACCTCCGTGAACGCATCCTGTTCCCGATCCGTTTCCTCGGAACAACACTCTTTTATTCGCGATCCGAGGAGGAGGCAGCGATCGGATATGAATCGCCACGTATCGACCGTGAAGGCGTGGGGAGACCGGCATGAATCTCATCGATGGTGCCGTCGCCACACAAAATATCCACCGTGCCGTGGATGTGGTGGTCGTCGGGACCGGCGCTGGCGGCGCCGTCGTCGCGGCATTGCTCGCAGAGGCGGGTGCCAGGGTTCTGCTCATCGAGGAAGGTGCCTATCACCGTACCGAGGATTTTACCGGGCGCTCCCTCGAGATGGTGATGCGTCTGTATCGAAACCGTGGTTTGACCGCGACTCTGGGTGTGCCGGCGATTGGGTTGCCTCTGGGCTGTACTGTCGGAGGCACCACCACGGTGAACAGCGGTACCTGTTATCCGGCACCTGATTACGTTCTGGAACAGTGGGCGCATGAAGAGCATCTCGAAGATCTCATGCCAGCGAGCATGGCTCCCTTGTTCGACGAGGTGAGTCGGCGCATCGGTGTGACTCGTGTTCCTGAAGAATTGCTGGGACCGAATGCGAGACTTTTTCGCAAAGGTGCAGAGGCACTGGGTTTTGCGGGAGAGTCGATTCCACGCAACGCGCCGCATTGTGCCGGTAGGGGTGTTTGCGCATTCGGGTGTCCTACCGGTGCAAAGCAGTCGATGGACCGGAGCTATGTGCCTGCAGCGCTGAAAGCGGGCGCGGAACTCGTGACACGCGCCCGTGTGCGTCGTGTCCTGCTCGATGGGACGCGGGCGTGGGGTGTGGAAGCGGATCTCATCGACGCAGGCGGACAGCCGACAGGCTACCGGTTGCGAGCGCTTGCGAATCGGACGGTGATTGCGACCGGAGCGGTGCATACACCTGCTCTGTTGCGTGTTAGCGGCGTGCGCCATCCTCTCCTCGGTCGTAACCTGCGCATCCATCCCGCCGCGCGGGTTGGCGCGCTGTTCGATGAGCCGGTGCGCGGCTGGATCGGGGTTCCACAGAGCTACCATATCTCGCAATTCGAGCGTGAAGGGATCTTCATCCAGGGAATCTTCGCGGCTCCGGGAATCGAGGCTCCGACGATTCCCGGGACCGGGCGTGAGCATCGCGAGCGGATGCGGCGCTTCTCTCATATTGGTTCATTCGGAGCGCTCATCAGTGAATCCGGTACGGGACGCGTGATCACGACTCCAGCGGGGCGGCCACTCGCCCTCTACCGTCTGGCCCCATCCGATCGCCGTCGCCTGGCACGTGCCATTTCCCTGACGGCGCAGGTGTGGTTCGCCTCTGGTGCAACAGAGGTGTTTACGAGTGTGCGGAATCGCCCGATCTTACGTTCCATGACGGAAGCCCGTGAGTTTGGCGATCGGGATATCCCCGGCAAATATTTCGACATCATGGCGTTCCACCCGATGGGTACGGCGCGGATGTCGACCGATCCCGCACGTGGTGTCGTGGACGGTGCCGGTGCTGTTCACGGTTACGAGTGCCTCTATGTTTCTGACGCATCAGTTCTACCGTCGTCAACGAAACGGAATCCGCAACTGACGATCATGGCCATGGCGACGAGGATCGCCAGGAGTCTCACGGGGTGACACTTCAATCGATTCCCGAGTCGAGGGAGAAAACCGCAGGGTCGTTGTCCATGCCGCCTTTCTGATGGGGAGGAGAGACATCGATGGAGATGAATCCGGAGAATGTTGTCCGCGATTTCTGCGCAGCCTGGTCGCGACGAAACATCGAGGAGTTGCTCGGTTTTTTCACCGAAGAAGCCGTGTACCACAACATGCCGATGACACCGGTGCAGGGGCATGAGGGGATTCGGCAGGTCTTTCAGTTCTTCGTGCCACCGGCGCAAGAAATCGAATTTGAGGTCCGGCATATCACTTCGAAGGGACCCATCGTCTTCACGGAACGAATCGACCGCTTCCTCATCGCCGGGAAAAAAGTCGAACTGCCGGTGGCAGGGGTGTTCGAAGTGGGTGATGGAAAGATCACCGCCTGGCGGGACTACTTCGACATGCAGACGTGGACGGCGCAGACGGCATAGCCCGGGACGCATGAGCCATTGGGTGAAACGGAGGAGCAAAATGACATATCGGTCCATAGAACTGTCGTATTCGGATGGAATTGCCAGCCTCACGCTCAACCGTCCGGAGAGATTGAACACGATCGATATTCCCACACTCGAAGAAATTGTCGCAGCCCTGACCGAGGTGCGGCAATCGCCGGCGCGCGTTCTCGTCATCGCCGGCAATGGCAGGGTGTTTTGTGCGGGGGCTGATCAAGGTGAAATGGTGCCGCGCTCCGCATCCGAATGGGAGCGCATCGTCGACCACTACCTTGATCCCTTGCGTGCGCTGATTGCACTGCCAATCCCGACCATCGCCAGAATTCATGGTGATTGCGTCGGCGGTGGCGTAGGGTTGGCGATGAGCTGTGACCTTCGCATCATGCAGGTGGGGGCACGTATTGGCATCCCGTTCGTGAAGATCGGACTGGCGGGTTGCGACATGGGAGCAGGATACTTCTTACCCAGACTCGTCGGCTTTGGCCGGGCGATGGAGCTGATGATGACCGGACGCCTGCTGGGCGCGGAGGAGGCCGAACGTATCGGCCTGGTCCAACGTATTTCGTCACCCGAGACGTTCGAAGTGGATGCGAACACACTCGCCGCACAGCTTGCCGCTGGCCCACCGCGTGCGTTGCGCGCAACGAAGGAGGCTGCGTACCGCTCGCTCGATCGTGACCGTGAGGCGGAGTTTGATTTCGAGATCTTTGCGCAAGTGCAATGCCTGCAGAGTGAAGATCACCGTGAAGGCGTGGCCGCATTCAAGGCCAAGCGGCGGCCGATCTTCAAAGGAGCCTGAACGATGATCGACTTCTCTTTCACAGAAGAGCAGGAGCAATTCCGCTCTGCGCTGCGTGAGTTTGCCGCACGGGAAATCGTTCCGAAAGCCGAGTCGTGTGACCGCACCGGTGTCTATCCACAGGAACTGTTCCGCTCGCTCGGATCGCTCGGCTACCTTGGTGTCGGGTTTGCTCCGGAGGACGGTGGCAGTGGCGGTGATGCGGTCACCTTTGCGTTGTTTGCCGAGGAGTTGGCGAAGGCCTCCGCCGGTATCGCGCTTGGGATTTACGTCCATGTTGCCCTGGCCCTGTCGGCAATTGCCACCTTTGGAACCCGCGAGCAGAAGCAGCGATATCTGGTGCCGGGTCTGCGCGGTGAGCGGATCGGCGCATGGGGATTCGCGGAGGCTGATGCGGGGTCTGATCCGGGTGGCATTCGTACCCGCGCACGGCGCGACGGCGATGGTTTTGTCATCGATGGCGCCAAGATGTTCATCACCAACGGCACATTTGCCGACTTCGTCGTGGCCACGGTTTCGACCGCTCCGGAGCGGGGCATGAAAGGCTTGAGTCTGGTGATCATCGATCGTGCCACGCCCGGTTTTCGCAGTGCGCGTCGTATCGAGATGCTCGGCGTGCGTGCGGCTGAGACTGCGGAACTGGTCTTCGAGGGCTGCCGGGTACCGGATGTCAATTTACTGGGTGAGGAGAACACAGGCTTTGCCGCGGCCATGCGTACGTTGACTCGTGGTCGTATCATGGCTGCCGCCTTCGCGGTGGGGCTGGCGACCGCTGCATACGAACAGGCCCTGGCGTACGCAAAAGCGCGGCAGGCATTCGGCCAGCCCATTGGAGCGAATCAAGGGATTGCCTGGATGCTTGCCGATATGCACACCGCCATCGAGGCGGCACGGTTGCTCACCTATCAGGCTGCCTGGAAGGCAGCGCGCAACGAACCCCATATCCTCGAAGCCTCGCGTGCCAAACTGTTTGCCACGGAAACCTGCACACGGATCACCGAACAGGCGCTGCAGATCCAGGGTGGATTCGGATACGCGATGGAGTCTACCGCACAACGTTTCTATCGCGACTGCAAGGTGCTCGAAATCGGCGAAGGCACGTCACAGATTCAGCGAAATACCATTGCCCGTATGGTCGGTCTGCCGGCTTGAAGGGTGCATCCGCCCAGCTCCGGCCCGCCCCCCACAGCCAAACCTTGAATCTTTTGTCTGTCGGCGCGAATAACCAATGCAGGAATATCGCGTAGCGACAAGGAGGGGACAGAAGATTCATGCGACCCACAGATGCTGACCGCCTCAGTGCGATCGAGGCCCACGCCACACGGGTGGAACGCTATCGCAAGGGGACCCTCAGTGCGGATGAATTCCGCTCCATGCGCCTCAGCTACGGCCTTTATTATCAGTTGGATCACACGAGCCACATGCAGCGGGTGAAGCTGCCGGGAGGGCTGCTGACGGACGATCAGGCACTCGTCATTGCGGAGCTTGCGGACAAATATGCGCGCAGCGTCATCCATGTGACGACGCGGCAGGATATCCAGTTTCACTGGATCGGTATCGAGAACGTCATTCCGATCTATGAACGGTTGCACAGCGTTGGCATCACGACGCGTGGCGCCTGCTCCGATGGTGTGCGTAACGTCACGGGATGCGTCCACGCCGGTATTTTGCCCGACGAGCCTTTTGACGTCACCCCATACGTGCTTGCCATCCACGAATACTTCCTCTTCCACCCGCTCAATCTCACCCTTCCTCGTAAGTTCAAGATCAGCTTTTCGGCCTGTGCCTATGATTGTGTGCAAGGTGCCGTCAACGACATTGCCTACTTCCCTCATCTAAGAGACGGAAAGCGTGGCTTTGCCGTGCATGCGGGCGGTGGTCTCGGTTCCCAGCCGTTCCTGGCCAAACCGATCTACGATTTCGTCCCCGCAGAGGACACACTGATCATCGCCGAAGCCATCGTGCGGGTGCAGCACCGCCACGGCGAACGCAAGAACCGCAAGAAGGCCCGCATGAAATACGTCGTACAGCGGATGGGCCTCGAGAAATTCAAAGCGGAAGTCGATCGTGTCGTGGCTCAGGTGCAGGCCGAAATGGGCGATTCGTTGCGCGAAGAGTTGCACGAGATTCTCGGCGGCTACAAGCCGAAGCAGCCGAAGCACGCACCCTCTCCGATGCCGCAGACCTCTGATGCTCGCTTTGCGCATTGGCTCCGTACCAATACCTTCGAACAGAAGCAGCCCGGGTATTTTGGAGTGACGGTCCAGTTACCGCTCGGAGACCTCACAAGCACACAGATGAGGGACCTCGTGCGTCTCACCCAGGAACATGGTGCTTCCGAAATGCGAGCGGCCAACGATCAGAATATCCTGGTTCCGTGGGTTTCGGGCAGTCGACTCCAGGCGTTTTACGATGGACTTTGGGCGATGGACCTGGCGGCACCGAATGCGCTCCACATTTCGGATGTCGTGGCCTGCCCAGGTGCGGATTATTGCAGCCTGGCCGTCAACCGCTCCATGGGCGTTGCAGAGGCCATTCGGGAGCACCTCCTGCGAACCAACGGTCATGTCGAAGAGCTGGGGGTTTTTCGCATCCGCATCAGTGGCTGCCCGAACTCATGTGGCCAACATCATGTGGCGGATATCGGTTTGACAGGTCTCTCGCTGAAAGGCGATGACGGACAGGACCATCCCTATTATTCGATGCTGCTTGGCTCACGGCTTGGGGAGGACGGCGCGGCGGTCGGCCGGCGTGTGTCCGGCCGGTTTCCCATGGAGACGGTTCCCCAGGCGATCACAGCGTTGGCCGAATTCTATCGAAGCGAACGTTTGAGCGGTGAGGCCTTTGTGGATTTCGTGGCCCGTGTCGGGATCGACCGGCTGGGAAACGTCGCCCGCGCCGCGGCGGGTGCGGTGCGTTGAAGATGGACGACGAGGAGATTCTACGTCTCAATCCGGGGCACTTCATCGAAAAATTCTACCGTGGCACCATTATCAAGCTGCGGCGTGGCGCACAGACCGGACTCGTGCGCTCCACTGCGACCGGACGTGTCTTGCCGTTTGCCTTCTTGCACGTTCGGTTGCTCGGCGATGCGCGATCTTTTGGCGATCTGCGTGAAGGAATGGTGGTCGGGTACGATGTGAGTTGGACGGAGAAAGGGACGATGGTCAGCTCCCTTTGGGTCCCCCCACGCCCTCGCACTTCTCCGCCCCCATCCGAACCCGTAATCGAGGAGTAGTGCCGGAGATTGGCCCTGTTTCAGTGCGTTGCCGGCTCGGATCTCGTTCCGCTCGGTGAAGTCGCACGATGCCGGTACCAGCCGACGATCGAGGCACTCAGTACGATGAGCAGTCCCATCGAGCACACAAGGCGTCCGCCCCGTTCGACCACACGATAGAAATCCAGTTTTTCGACGATCGCCGCTCTCTTGTCGTTCCGTGCCCGCAGGGGCCGTAGGAGTCTTTCGTTGGTTTCGGCGTTCAGGAGGCTGAATTCTTCGTAATGGCCGATCTGTGCATCGGCCGATTTCGCGACAAGAAGCCGCTGGTGTTCAATGACTTTCGAATGACCGGTGGCCCAGTTGCCAAGACCAAGCAGGATCAGGACACCACCTGTAATCAGGGCGGCATTGTGGCGGGCCATAAGGAGTGGATATCAGAAGCGGAACGATTGCGGAATGTCGGAGTGGGAGTGCCCCGGGGACGCGGTGGATAGCGTCAAGGTGGTTGTGGGCCCACGTTGCCGGCGATGGGAGCCTGCGGTAGTAGGAGAAGCTCTCCCATGCAGACTGGCAAATACATAGAGCAGATGCTTGCCGGCGACCGCCGTGCGCTGGCCCGCCTCATGACACTGGTTGAAAATGGCCATCCGGATACGGCGGCGATCCTGAGTGCGATCCACAGCCGTTGTGGACAGGCGTACACCGTCGGGTTCACAGGGCCTCCGGGGGCGGGAAAGTCGACTCTTGTGGACCGTTTTACGGGAGCCCTGCGGGCACGCGAGAAGAGTGTGGGCGTCATTGCGATCGATCCCTCGAGTCCATTTTCCGGCGGCGCCGTGCTGGGTGACCGGATCCGTATGCAAGGCCACTACCTGGACCCTTCGGTTTTCATCCGCAGCATGAGCACCCGTGGCAGCCATGGTGGGTTGGCACGGGCCACCCGTAAGGTGATGCAACTGCTGGATGCTTTCGGCAAGCAGTTCATCATCATTGAAACCGTGGGCGTTGGACAGACCGAGTTGGACGTCATGGGGATGGCGGATACCACCGTCGTCGTACTCGTACCCGAAGCGGGTGATACGGTTCAGACGATGAAAGCGGGTTTGTTGGAGATTGCCGATATCTTTGTCGTCAACAAGGCCGACCGTGAGGGCGCCACACGGATCAAGTCGGAGTTGGAAATGATGTTGCAACTCAGACCACCCACACCCTGGCAAGTTCCCGTGCTCCTGACCGAAGCAACCTCGGGAGTGGGCGTCGGCGAACTCCTGGAAAAGGTGCTCTTGCACCGGGCATACCGCGAGGGGCGTGGTATCGATCTGGAGCAGAATGCAATCGTGCGACAGGATGAATTCCTCGCCGTGATTCGCGACGAAATCACACGTCGCATTCAGGTGGCACTCGAAACGGGTGTATTCACGGATCGGATGCAAAAGATACGGCGGGGTGAGATCGATCCGTACCGTGCCGCGCAGGAAATCCTGCAGGATCCGGCGGCGATACGGGCCTTACTTGGGGATAGCAACTGAATGGGTTCACCACGTACCTTCGTGGTGGGTGACATTCACGGCTGTCTGGAGGAGGTCGAGTATCTCCTCGAAGCACTTTCTCCCAACACGGACGACAAGATCATTTTTTTGGGCGATTACATCGATCGTGGACCCTCCTCCAGGGGAGTCATTGACCGTTTGCTGCGTCTCCAGAAAGAAGGACCCCATTGTGTGTTTCTGAAAGGAAACCATGAGGACATGTTCCTCGACTTCCTCGGTTTGGGAGGACGACACGGGGCTGCGTTTCTCATCAACGGAGGTCAGGCCACACTGAGAAGTTACGGATTGGGGGTTGCCGATCCTCACTCTACAGCGCGTGAACTGCCCCGCGCTCACATCGAGTTTCTGCAAAACCTCGAACTACGCTACGAGCATGAAGGTTTTCTCTGCGTTCATGCGGGATTAGATCCGTCTCTACCGCTCGATCGGCAACGTGAGGAGGACCTGTTATGGATTCGAGACCCGTGGACGAAGAGCCGCCATCCATTCAATTGTACCGTGGTTTTCGGCCATACCCCGCAACGCGAAGTGCTGGCGGATCTACCCTACAAGATCGGGATCGACACAGGACTCGTCTATGGACGCTGTCTGACCGCCCTGGAACTCCCGGCGTATGAACTTCACCAGATCCGTCGCAGGAGTCGTTCTGTGGTGAGATCTTCTCTCCCTCGCGCGACAACCCAAAGGTGAACTCCAGCAACGGCTGGACGTTTCATCGTGTCCAACCACTGGTCGTCAACGCAGGATGTGCCTGCTGCGACTCACATTCGGCCGGCTACGATTGGCTCGTACCCTGCCGTTGCTTTGGTTCAATCTCCGCAGAGCAGTACGCGTGGCTTCTGGATTCAAACCCAGATGTTCACAGACGATAGGAAAGGAGAACAGCGATTGGTGCCCCTTGGCCGTGAAGAGCCAGTATTCCGCTTCGTCCCGGACTCGGCCTTTGCCGTTGAGATACGAGCGGATGCCTTCTTCCAAGACCGCGAGCATCAAGGCGTGCGTGCCGGTATATTCTCCCTGTCGCGATTCGTGTGACGCGAGATGTTCGAGATCGACGATCTCTGTGAAGGCGCGAGAATTTCGTCCGACCGAGTGCGACATCGTCCCGAATGTCTCTCCCTCCTGTGCCTTATCCCATAGCCGATCGTGTTTGAACAGATCGCGTCGCTCGGTGCCGATAGGGTTCGGTTGGAGTCAAACGCCCTTTTCCCTTGCGCTGCAGAGTCCATGATTCTTCAGCTTTTGCGGCATAGCGCCGGACCCGGATCGACTGGGTATCGGTACGGCGGCGTAGCACTCGGCGGCGAATGTAATCGGCATTTAACCCCAGCGAGTCGCAGATGTACTGGAAAGAAAAGGTGTTCGAACTGTCCTCGGAATTGAACCAGGCCCGTTCTTTCAGGATCTCGCGATGAGCCAACAGATGCGGCGTGGGCGCGTGCGAAGCGCTGATGCTGCGCACGGCATCGATGAGGACCGCCAGCATCAGCCGCCTCTCCCCGTCGGTGGGCAATGCTTCGATGAACTCCATGCCTTGTCCTCTACGTCGTGCCATGGTTCCTCCTCCTTTCTTCCAGCCAGCGACCCGCCCATGCCTGGGCCGGATCGCGACTCGGTTGGGATGGATGTTCCGTTATTCCGGGATTCCCGTGCTCTGCGCAGACGAGAGAGATCATCTGTCGTGCAAATGGATCGAGTGTGCCAGGAGGGGCGGGAAGGCTTGCCAGATGGCTGGAATCGGGCACGCAATACTCGCCGCGTGCGACTGCGAAGACCGCGCCGATCAGATCCCTCACATCCGCATCCTTGGATAGGTATCCCCGCGCACCCGCCGCAAGGCTTTGCTCGATGTATTGGTCCTCGGCGTGCATCGATAGCATGAGGACCGCAATCTTCGGGACCTGCTGGCAGATCCGGCGGGTCGCTTCGATTCCGCTGATCCCCGGCAGACTGATATCCATCAGCACGAGATCGGGCTTGATGGCTGCTACGAAAGTTACGGCTTCGAGCCCTGCCCCCGCTTCGCCAACGATCCGGATCTGTTCGACAGACTCAAGGATACGGCGCAAGCCACGTCGAACCATCGTATGATCGTCGACAATGAAGATGCTGAGTAGGTCTGGCGATTTCCCTGCGTCGGCTTTCATACCGGGCCGGAGAATGACAGACGGCTGTAAGTCCCGACAATCCTGAAAAACAGGGATTATCGTCCACCAAAATTGGGGAGTCCTATTGGACGATACCCATGCGGACCGCAAATCGCACCAGGGCGGCTGTGTTGTGGAGCCCCAGTTTTTCCATGATGTGTTTGCGATGGCTTTCGACGGTGCTGGCGCTCAGGTGGAGCAGTTGAGCAACCTCTTTGCTACTTTTTCCTTCCGCCACGAGTTGGAGAACCTCCCGTTCCCGGTCGGAGAGAAGACTGAGTTCACCGACTGACGCCGCCGGGTCGTCATGAAGGTAGCCGTCCAACAACATGCGCGAGATGCTGGGGCTGAAGTACGAGCCGCCGTCATGCAATGCATTGACAGCCCGAACGAGGTCCTGTTCATCGGCATCCTTCAACAGGTATCCCTTGGCGCCCGCTTTGAGGCTTTGTCGCACGTAGGCCTCATCGGCGTGCATCGACAAAATGAGAACCCGGGTGTGCGGTGACAGTTTTCCGAGTTGCCGTGTGAGATCGATTCCATTCAAAGAGGGGAGACTGATATCCACGATTGCGATGTCTGGTTGGATGCGCTGTGCCAGAGACAACGCTTCGCGCCCGTTACCCACTTCGCCGAGGATCTCGATCTGTGGATCACTCTCCAGGATCCGTCGCAAACCCTGGCGCACCACGGTGTGGTCCTCAACCAACAGCACGCTGGTTTTCGTTGCCGGCAAGAGACGCTCCCCGCTGATTTACCTGTCCATATCGCGGGATCGACAAATACACCTGCGTCCCGCCCCCGATGTGTGACCAGATCTGCAATTGGCCGCCGTAGATTTCTGCGCGTTCCCGCATCCCGGTGATTCCCACACCGCGTTTTGGTTCATGACTCGTGAGATATGCTTTTGCATCGAAGCCGCACCCATCGTCGCAAACCTGTAAGGATGCACTCTCGGGCTGGATGGTCAAGCGAATATCGACTGTTTTGGCCGTCGCGTGTCGGGAGACATTGGTCAATGCCTCCTGCATGACGCGGTACAACGCCACCTCGATGTTCTGCGGTAATCTCGACTCAAAGGGAGGAACGTCGAGGTTCACCACGATGCCTGTCTGTTCCGAAAAGCGCGACGTGTAGGATTTCATGGCAGCCGCCAGTCCGAGATCGTCCAGCACGGCAGGCCGGAGGAGTTGTGAGAGGTTGCGTACGCGTTGCAGTGCCTGGCCGATCTGATCGCGTGCCTCCCTCAGTTGTTCGGCTAGAGGACTGCCGGGGGGCAACTCCCGGTCGATTCGGCCGAGGTCCATCTTGATCGCTGTCAGAGCCTGGCCGAGATCGTCATGCAACTCGTGAGACACCTGTTGCATGGTGCTCTCGCTCATGTGCACCAGGCCGCGTGACAATTCACGCAGATGCTCCTGGTCCTTCAAGGACTGCTGGTAGAGCTTCTCTTGTTCCTGCAGAGCACGTCCCAGGCGCATTTCACGATCGGCGAGTTCGCGAAAAAAAAGCAGCGCACCGATACACCCCACGACGAAGAGCAGACCGCCGAACGCCAGCGTCAACTGCTGCCGGACGAGGGGGGGGACCTGTTCGATATTGTCAACATTGCTCCAGCCGGCGAGATCGAACCCCCAGAGTCCTGCGGCAATGACTCCTGTCGTCAGGAGGCTCTGGACTCCAGTCTCGACACTGTAGGTCAATCCGTAGTTGCCGATCTTCAGGACGAAAACCGCCAGAAGGGGGCTGTAAATACCACCGGACCAGTGTGCCCCGGCGGCCATCGGCAACATGTTGACGACGATATCGATCCACACGATGGTGCGGGTGACGGCGCGCCGCCGCTGTTCGATGAACAGCAGACAATTCGCCAGGGCATAAAGTGTGAAGGTCAGACGAATGGCCCAGGGGCTGACTGTAACCTGGCTATAAAAAAGCTCGAGGATGACCCACGAAGCTCCGCCTTCGATCAAACGCGTCAGCAAGATCGGCAACGCGCGATTGCGGATTCGATCAACCCGGATTGGTTGTCGTGAGGTTGGTTGCGGAAGCCAGTTCAGCATCTGCCCCTCGGGAGGCCACAAACCTACAACGAATCGCCAGAAATGCGAAATGCCGAGCTACCTGGTCCTGCGTGCATTGCCGGGAGGTCCGTCTCGGGATATTCGAAGCAGCGCAATCGCCATGTGCCACTCCCTTCGATACCGTAGCCCGTTCTCATCACCGGGGGAGTGCGTGACCGGCCTTGATGGGGATGGCCGGGGAAATACGTTTGGGGACATTGCGGATCAAAGTGGCATGTCTTGAGACCTGCGGTATGCGACCCCACCCAACAGTTTCCCCGGTTTCGAATCGAAAGAGCTTGGCGATATGAGGCAGCCGGCAGATGAGGGACCTCCAACCACAACGGGGGCGTCAATCGCTGGGTCGGAGCGACGTCAGGCGATGCGGTACGGTGGGGCCTTCGTCGCACTCGCCATGGCAGTGGCCTGGCGGTTCCATGAGCCGGGCTATGGAGTTCTCTTTTGGCCCTGGGTGGCCGGACTGGCATGCTACATTGCGAGTTTTCCGTCGGCCCGGCATGTGTCCCGCCGTGAACCGCTGCTTTCCTGGTTCGTCCTGGGAGCTATCCTGCTCCTTGCGGCCGTGCTGCGGTTTCCCGGTGTGGAGGACGTCCCGGCGAATATCAGTGTCGACGAGTTGCTGCCGGCACTCGAATCGCAGCTTCTTGCTGATGGTGCGAAACCGAATGCCTTTTCCACCATCGGGTGGTTTACCATTCCGAATCTCGCGTTTCTTCCCGGGGCGCTGGCAATCAAGCTTTCCTGGCTTCAACCGTTTCATGCCGTCCGTATCGCTTCGGGGCTGACGGGCATCGCTGGCATTCTGGCCACCTACCTCCTCGGCCTGCGTTTACTCGGGGTCCGCGCCGCTCTTGCTGGAGCCTATTTCATGGCGGTTGCGTTCTGGCATCTGCACAACAGCCGCACAGGATTTCCCTATGCTCAGTCGTCCTTTGCCCCACCGTTGGTCCTCTGTTTGATCATCGGAGGGATCCAGGAGCGGAGCCACCGCCGGCTGGCACTCGCAGGGGTCGTGTGTGGTCTGGCGCTGCAACTCTACTTTCCCGTTCGAATCCTGCTTCTGCTGGTTCCGTTGTTCTTCGTTGTGGCCGGCCGGCTGGAACGGGTCGAAATCCGCGATCTGATCCGTCAGGCAGGGATCTTCCTGTTGGGGGTCCTACTGGTGTTGACGCCTCTGCTCGTCCGGATGGATCCGAAGGGGTTGGTGAAACACTCGGGCGAGATCCTCATCACGCATCCGTCCATTCTGCGGGAGATGCGGGATCGCTACCGTGTCGATACGTTCCACGAGGTGCTGGAGCGCAACCTGTGGGAAAGTTCGCGCATGCTGACGCAACGCGCCGAGGTGGCGGTCCTCAACTTCTCTCCATCGGGCCTTCTCGATCGCGGCACACTGGTCGTGTTCCTGACAGGGATCGTCCTAACCCTCCTGTCAGGACGGCCCGAGCCACTCTTGCTTGTCGCCTGGGTCGTTCTGACCTTTGTGTTTGGTGTGGCCTTCACGAATTCGCCCCGCGGGTCCTACAGATTTGCTCCAGCGATGCCGGCGATCTTCCTGCTGGCGGGCTATACGGTAGGGTGTGCACTCCTTGTAACGGAAGGACGGCGGCGCTGGTACCGGTCGCTCGTTCGGATGTTGGTGATTCTCGCTCTGGCCGGATGGCTCGGAGCGGAAAACTACCGTCTGTTTTTCGTGGAGTATGTGCGCGGAGATGGCAGACCGTTTCCGTGGCCGATGGCGCTCCGCTACCTTGCAGCACACTGCGACGGGCGCCGTTTCTATATCTTCCCGCGCTCCGACAGATTTACCGAGGCCGAATTCGTGGATGTCTTCTGCCCCGATCACTATGGCATCGAGGCGGAAGAAGTGCCTGCCGCTATTGCCACGGATCGCCCGGTGACCTTCCTTCTCATGGCACCGCTGCCCCGCGCCCTCGCTGTGTTGAAGCGGTGTTACCCGGCGTCCGAGCTGGCAGAGCACAAGACCCCCGAGGGCGTGCTGCTCTTTTTCTCGATGGACGTATCAGTTGCCGATCTTGTCGAGGCGCCCGGCCGTTGCAAGTTGCCCAGGGCCGACGAACCACGACAGCGGGTTGGCGCGCCCGATCAGTGGCCGAGCAACTTCTCGTAGACAGCGATGTAGGCGCGGGCAGAGCGGTTCCAGGAAAAATCTGCCTGCATGGCTCGCCGGACGAGTGGTTGCCAGCGTTTTGCGTCGGCATAGCACGCAAGGGCCCGATCGATGGCCGAGAGAAATGCTGTGCTGGAGTAGGGGCCGAACTTGAAGCCCGTGCCACTTCCCGGTTCGGCATCTACATCGATCACCGAGTCATCGAGTCCACCCGTTGCACGCACTACGGGTATCGTCCCGTAGCGCAGGCTGTACATCTGGTTCAGTCCGCACGGCTCGTACCGTGACGGCATCAGGAAGAGATCGCTCCCGGCTTCCACCTGGTGTGCGAGCGTGTTGTCGAAGGCGATTTGCACCCCGATGTTACGGGGATGCGCCGCCGCCAGTGCGCTCAGCTCACGCTCGTAGTGCCGGTCTCCGCGTCCGACGACGACGAGTTGGCTGCCGCGTTCAGCGATCGCAGCAGCTACCTGCAACAGGAGATCGAGCCCTTTCTGCTCGGCAAGCCGCGTGACGATGCCCAGCAAGGGCGCACGCGCATCACGTGGCAATCTGAACACGTCCTGCAGTGCGCTCTTGCAGATCGCTTTGCCGTTGAGATCTTTTGCGGAGTAAGGTGATGCGATGTGTGGGTCGTGTTCGGGGGACCACTCACTGTAATCGACCCCGTTCAGGATGCCCGTCAGGGCGCCAGTGCGCGCGCGCAGCGCACCGTCCAACCCCTGGCCGAGCTCCGGGGTCTGAATCTCTCGCGCGTAGGTGGGGCTCACGGTGGTGATCGCATCGGCGAAGCTGATGCCTGCCTTCAGGTAGTTGATGCGTCCCCAGGCCTCGATTGCGTCGAAGCGGAAATATCGCCAGTCGAGGTTCAAGAGGTGCCAATCGAGATGCCAGAAATCTCCCTGGTATCCGAGATTGTGGATGGTGAGTGCGGTACGGATGGGGGTCAGCTCCGCATAACGCGACGAATCCGCATGGAGGAAAGCGGGCACCAGGCCAGTAGGCCAGTCATGGCAATGTACGATGTCGGGTCGGCCGATCCATTCGATCGCTGCCAACACGGCGCGACTGAAGAAGGCGAACCGCTCGGCGTTGTCCGCATAGGCACCTCCGGCCGGACCGTAGATTTCAGGTCGCGCGAAGTAGACGTCATTTTCGATCGCGTAGACGGGAGTTCCATCGTCGAGATGGAAGCGGCGGACGCTTGCCGTTACGATGCGATCCGACAGTGGGACGCGCAGCGTCCACGGAAGAAGTTCGGACTTCCGCCCCGTTTGCAGGACCGCATTGTAACAGGGCATGATCACGGCGACTTCCACGCCGTGCTGTCGCAGGGCTGGGGGTAATGCCCCCAGGACGTCTCCCAGGCCTCCCGTGCGTGCCAGGGGGGCCACTTCGGAAGTCGCCATTACGACGAACATGCATTTTCCCCCTCAGGCCGCAGCCGTCGGCGAGGGAGGCGGCTCCGCCGGCTCGAGCGCAACGCTCAGGACGTCGTCGATCTTCTCGACCGGCAGGAAAGTCATCTCGTTGCGCACGGATTTGGCGATCTCTTCGAGGTCTTTTTCGTTCCGTTTCGGCAGGATGACCGTCATGATCCCTGCACGACGGGCACCCAGGACTTTCTCTTTGATGCCCCCAACGGGGAGGACCTTGCCGCGCAGCGTGATTTCGCCCGTCATGGCCACGTCGTGCCGGACAACTCGTCCGGTGAGCAGCGACGTCAGGGCAGTTGCAAGCGCCACTCCCGCCGATGGTCCGTCCTTGGGCACGGCGCCAGCGGGGACGTGCACATGGATGTCCAGGTTTTCGAAAAAGTCCGTTGCGATTCCCAGCGCTTCGGCGTGCGAGCGGATGTAGCTGAGGGCGGCTTGTGCCGATTCCTTCATCACGTCGCCCAACTGTCCCGTCAGCGTGAGGCCCTTCTTGCCGGTCATTTTGGTGGCCTCGATGAACATGATGTCGCCGCCCATCGGCGTCCATGCCAGGCCGACAGCAACGCCGGGATCTTGTGTGCGTTCGGCAATTTCTGAGAAGAAGCGCTCCGGGCCGAGCAACTCGTGCACTCGGGCTGGATCGATCACTGTCGGCTCTGAGCGCCCTTCGGTCACAGCGCGTGCCACTTTACGGCACAGGCTGCCGATTTCGCGTTCGAGATTCCGTAAGCCGGCCTCCCGCGTGTAATGCCGGATTACGTGCAGCAACCCCTCCTGGGTGAAAACGATGTGTTCCTCGGTCAGTCCGTTCTCGCCGCGCTGCTTCGGGATGAGGTGTTGTTCCGCGATGTGGAGTTTGTCTTCTTCCGTGTAACCCGCCAGTTCGATGATCTCCATTCTGTCGCGCAACGGCGGCGGAATCGGGTCGAGCAGGTTGGCCGTGGTGATAAACATCACTTTCGAGAGATCGAACGGAACGTCGAGATAGTGATCCGAAAACGTGTGGTTCTGTTCGGGATCAAGGACTTCCAGAAGTGCTGAGGCGGGATCGCCACGGAAATCCGCTCCCAGCTTGTCGATTTCATCGAGCATGATGAGGGGATTATTGGAGCCGGCATTGCGCAGATTCTGAATGATCCGGCCGGGGAGCGATCCGATGTACGTACGGCGGTGGCCGCGAATTTCCGCTTCGTCTCGGACACCGCCGAGGGACAGGCGCACGAACTTGCGTCCGAGAGCCCGGGCAATGGAGCGGCCCAGGGAGGTCTTACCCGTGCCAGGGGGGCCGACGAAACACAGAATCGGCCCTTTCGAGTCATGCTTCAATTGCCGCACGGCGAGGAATTCGAGAATACGATCCTTGATCTTGTCGAGATCGTAGTGATCCTCGTCCAGTACGGACCGGGCGTGGGGGATATCGAGGTTGTCTTCCGTGGAGACAGCCCACGGGAGATTGACGAGCCATTCGAGATAGGTCCGTACGACGGTATGTTCCGCTGATTCCGGTGGGATGATGCGCAACCGTTCCAGCTCTGCTTCTGCTGCTTTCCGGGCATCCGGCGGTAGCTTGGCCTCTTCCATTTTCTGGAAAAGCTCGTCGATTTCCGCCCCACGCGGGTCGCCCTCACCGAGTTCTTTCTGGATCGCCCTCATCTGCTGGCGCAGATAGAATTCCTTCTGATTCTTGGTGAGTTCGGATTGGACCTGCGACTGGATTTTATGGCCCAGTTCGAGCAGTTCGATCTCCCGGCTCAGGATGAGCGCCAAACGCTCCATCCGCTGCTTGACTTCCAGTGTGCCGAGCAACTCCTGTTTCTCTTCCAATCCGATGTTGAGGTTCGCGCCGATCAGATCCGTGACGCGGCCGGGATCCTTGATGTTCGTGACAACGACCTGCAATTCGTCTGGCAGGTAGGGAATCATCGAGACGTACTTGGAAAACTGGCTGACCATGTGCGTCTGCATGGTGCTCAAATCTTCGTCCGTTGGTACGATATCGCTCAACTGACGAATTTCCGCCCGGAAGAATGGATCCACCTGGGTGTATACTTTTGTCTCGATTCGTTGCAGGCCTTGCACGAGGATACGAATGTTCCCGTCGGGGTATTTGAGCATCTTGAGGATTCGGCCGGCGGTGCCACGCGTGTACAGAGAACCGGGCGTGGGATTCTCCTCCTCGGGGTTCTTTTGAGCGATCACGCCCAACATCCGGTCTCCGGCAAGGGCTTCCTCCACGATGCGCAGTGAGCTGGCACGAGAGATGAGCAAAGGCACGATTGCTGCCGGAAAGATAACGACACCACGCAGTGGCAGCACGGGAAGGGTTCCCGGGACGTTGACGTCGCTGAGATCCTCTTCAAAGCTGGCGAACCGATGTTTCTTGGTTTCTTCGCGATCGTCTTCGGATGCACTCATGGCTCAGTAGGTAATACCGATTGGTTACCCAGACAAGGTAACGGCCGGAGCCGTGGGGCAACTTCGAGCCACTGGCATTTGCCCTCCGTCCACCTCCGGTCCGGATGCCCTGTCCGTCGCGATGTGGTGTCCGATTGACAGGGGTCCGTGATCTCACTACTGCGGAGAAACGGCAGTATCGGGAGGTCGACTGTGGCGCGCCAGAGGGTGTTTACGATCCCTGAAGTGAACGAGATGATTCCCCGGCTCGAGTTGATCATGGAACAGATGCAGCGCCACGGCCGCACGCTTCGCGCCGCCGTGGCCGAAGTTGCGACGGCAGCCGGCTGGCCCGTCGAAGCAGTATCGACGAGCGACCTCCTCGAACAACGGCCGGAGTTACGCACAGAAGCGGCTGAGATCGAGAGGCTGTTGGGGGAGATCGAAGCCTGTGGCGGTCAGTTCAAGGGGCTGGACCTCGGACTTGTCGATTTTCCGGGCGAGATGGAAGGCGAGGTCGTGTTCCTGTGCTGGCAATACGGTGAGAAAGAAATCACGCATTATCACACGATGGAAGAAGGGTTCGCAGGACGGCGGCCGATCGACCCAGGGCGGGGCGATCCTCGTTGCCTCCAGTAATCGGGATGCCCATGTTCAGCTTCATACGGGTTCTCTATCTGTTTGCCGAAGTCGTCTGGGTGGGCGAGATGGTTTTTTTCTCTTTCATCGGTGCTCCGGCTGTCTTTCGCAGCCTGCCATCGGCCGATGCAGGCCGTGTGGTATCGTCCATTTTCCCCATCTACTACACCGCCGGTTATGTCTGCGGGATCATCATGTTGGCAGGGGGAATGTACCTTGCAACCGGCATGGTGCGCCGCGCGGAGTGGCTGTTCGGCGCCGGACTCGTCGCCCTCATGCTGGCGGCCACCCTCTATGCAGGTCTTGTGCTCCAACCACGTGTTGCGGCATTACGCCTGCAACTACACGGCGGTTCGGTTGTTCCTGAGGTCAAGTTGGAATTCGACCGTCTGCACAAGCTTGCGGTGACGTTGAACGGCGGAGTGCTGCTCGGTGGTTTACTGGTGGTAGCGATCACGGCGCGGTCCCTTCGATGACCGGGTGGCCCGGCGTGCTGTCTGGCATGTGCCCCCGGCGATCCTTGCGCGCCGCGGCATCCGTCTCGGCCGAAAGAATCTGGGGGCAGCCTTGTTTCGGCGGTGGGGCGCCCGCCGGCCCCAAGCGGCGATCAAAGTACGTAAATCTTTCGTCCAGGTCGCTTTCCCGATCTGGGAAGCGTTGGCTGTAGTGCGCCGTGGCTTGCTTCAAGGCCATCCTCTTTGATCTTTTCGGAACCGTCCTGCACTTCGCGCCCCTTGTCCCGAATCCGGGGGCGGAACGGATACGACGGCTGATGACCATGACGTGGCTGAAGGATGCCGTGAACACGGGACTTCCCGAGGTGGACTTCGATGCCTTCCGGGAAGCTTTGATCTCCGTTTCAAGACAGATCCAGCGTGATCACGCTCCGGAGTATCGCGAGGTTTCCTCACCCGAGAAATTTTGTCGGGCGCTGCATCGGTTGGGCATCGACGGAAAACGGGCGGTCGAAGTCGCCTCTCGGCTTGCGACCGAGCACATGCGACATCTTGCGGGCCAGGTACGCCGGCCCGAAGGCCATGTCGAAATCCTGGAAGCGCTGCGAGAGGACTATCGGCTCGGTCTGGTCTCCAACTTCGATCATCAGCCCACGGCGCAGTCGATTCTGGAAGAGCATGGGATTGCTGGTTTTTTCGAGTCTATCCTCATTTCCGACGGGTTCGGGAGACGCAAGCCGCACCCAGCGATTTTCAATGAGATCCTGCGACGCATGGAATTGAGGCCCGAGGAAGCTCTGTTCATTGGCGATAGTGTGCCGGAAGACGTTGTTGGCGCGCAATGTGTTGGTCTCGCCGCAGTCTGGATCAATGCGGAGGGCGTGCCGTATCCCGAGGGACTCATGCGTCCTTCCGGGGAGCTACGATCATTGCGCGACTTGCCGCAAATGCTCGAACGATTGTGATTTGCTGATGTTGTGGGAGAAAATTCGTGAGTGCTACAAGGATGCGCCCTCAGTCACCACCGAGCAAGCCGTCCAGACAGCCGGTATGCCGCAAAACGTCATCGAGATGAGTTGTGTTGCGCATGGCAGCATACTTCTGCCGTAAGGCCGCAAGGGATTTTGCGTGGTATTTCTGAGGCTTCTGGCTCCATGGCTGTCCCGCAAGTGAGACAGTGAATTCAGCTTGACCGGCCTCGACTGCCGCGGCATTGGCTTGTGTCCACGGCATGAAGAGGTGTCCAACCTGCTGTTCCAGAAATGGCGCCAGAGTGGGTTCGATCGACTTCCAGGACTCGAATTCCCCCTCGTTGCGTGGCCACAGCATGCGTTGCACCCAGGCCAGTAGATGATGCGCTCGCGCTTCGATGAACGCGCCGGCCGTCGGATCGGTCCATGCTTCATAAACCTGGCCCCATAGACTGAAATCGGCAAAAGACGGACGGCCGCCGAAAAGATACTTCCGCACCGCAAGGTGCGTATCCAGCAGTTCGATTCCTTCCTTGAACGAAGTCTCGATCTGGGGTGCGGTTTGGGGATTCGAGCCGACGAACCAGATTCGATCGATCATGCGTGATCGAATCATCGCCGCCATCGCGGCAACCTGCTCCTCATCCCCGTCGGGTATCAATGAATACGCAATCCGCCCCGCCGCGCTCTGTTGATCGACGTCTCGCGCCCAGCGGAGGTGGAACATCCACTTGTTGCCCCACTCGTCGCCGAACTCTTCGAGGAGGGCGGAAATGAACGAGGCGATCGGATCGATGGGGTGAATCGATGGGTCTGGGTGCTGGGACTCGATGGCTTCGAGGATCAGGGTCGAATCCTGCTGTACGGTTTCGTCGGGAGCAACGACCAGCGGAATGATCTGGATTCTGGCGAAGCGCTGGTAATCCGCTTCGCTGCTGGCGTTTCGCACGATCCATCGGTGTGGCAGACCCTTGTAGCGGAAATATGAACGGACTTTGACGGAATAGGGAGACATCTCAGAACCGAAGATGCGGTAGCTTCCAGCCATCGTTGCACCTCTTTCTTCGCCGCCTATGACGATTGACTGCGGCACCATTGATCTGGCGGCGTGGGCAGTGTCAATTCATGCCACGTCTTGCGCCTGCCGGCGAACTCGGGAGAACTTCTTCGACTCCTGTGGATCACTGCCTGTGGAGATACCATTCGACGGCCTTGTGGGTGTGGCCGATTCCTGAGTCATTGATCCGGATGGTTCGAACGGGTGCCTGTCTCCTAGAATTTCTTCTCGATGATATTCGGTGCCACGGATGGAAGATCGGTGCTGCGGTAGATGCGGTCGAGCGTGTACGACTCATACTCCGGACGACTGATCCCTTCCGATTCCCGGCGGATGGGTTTCAAGGCATCCAGGATACCGGGGGATCGCTGCACTTCCTCTTCACTGAGACGCCCGTCGTGGTCCAGGTCGGCCGCGTCGAATTCGGACATCGAGCGGGTGAGTCGGGCACTGAGAGCTGCCGCGATTTCAGCCAGGGTTACGGTGCCGCTACGATCGGTATCCACGCTGCTGAAATCGTTCTTGAACCACAGTCCGGCAGCACGCGCTTCGGCCGGACTGATCACACCGTCCCCGTTGGTGTCGGCCTGACGGAAACGCTGATCGATCGAATGGTCCGATGCAGGCAACGTGGGTGCAAGCTGCTGCGCCTGGGCGGCGGCGGCAAGAACGGACAGCAGGACCATAAAGAGTCGTTTCATCGCCTTTTCGTACTCCAGTTCCATGAATAAAACGAGGGTAGCCTACCGGCTGGCAGACGTAGACGCGAGATGGCAATTTTTCAGAATCATGCGGTGGTCGGTCCGAGCCGGGAATGTTAGGGATCGACCTCGTCGTAACGGAGGGGTGGGTGAGCGGTTGAAACCACCGGTCTTGAAAACCGGCGACCCGCAAGGGTCCGCGGGTTCGAATCCCGCCCCCTCCGCCACTTCAGTCCCAGAGTGGGCGCTGAGCTTATGCCGCTTCCCGCCACAAGCGTCGGTAGCAGCCGGGACTTCGATCCTATGATACGAACCTCGCCCTCGGCGGCCTCGAGATGCTGGAAGCGGTCATGGCGATGGCTCCTTCCCAATTCTGGCTCGGCTCGAACCACTGGACCTCTGGCCGCGCTCAGGCGGCGTTCTGTAACGGACGTGCGCGCTCAACCCGCGCGCGCTCCCTGGGCGTATTCATCACCTCCCAAAGATCATTGCGCCGCTGGACGTTGAGCCAGAAGTCCGGGCTGTTGCCGAACACGCGGGCGAGGATCAGGGCCGTGGCAGCGGTCACGTTCCTGCGGTTGCCGCATAGCTCGTTGACGTGCTTGCGCTGGACACCCATCGCCTCGGCGAGTGCGCCCTGTGTCAGCCCCATCGGCTGCATGAACTCTTCGGTCAGTATCTCGCCGACAGTCGCCGGCTCGTGCTTGGTGGTGAGCATGGTTGCCTCGCTTTCATCGGTAGCTGTGACCGTCCAGATAAATCCCGTCCGCCTCGCCGCAAGAATTCAGAAGTCGCGTCAGAGGGGTGGAAATCAAAATACCGGGTTCGGAGGATGTGAGACCGTTCGGGCAAATTCCCGCGGCATCTGTTCATTGGGCGGGTGGCGGTGTAGCAAGAATATTCGACCGGCGCCGCAGGCGCCCTGGAAGGGAGCTCTTATCGTGAGGACGGTTCGGACACTCAGCATGTCGCTGTTGGTCTCTTTCACTTTTCTCTTTCCTGCACAGCAGGGGATTTGTGCGCCGGATACCGCCGCGACTCCCGAGGGATCGGTCGGAGCGACGGCGAAGGTTACCGGTAAGGTGACGCAAACGATGAATTCCGGTGGGTACACCTACGTGGAGGTGGATGACGGAACGAAAAAGACCTGGGCTGCCGCTCCACAATTCCGCGTGAACGTTGGCGACACCGTTATCGTACCGCCGGGAATGCCCATGGAGAATTTCGCCAGTAAGACGCTGGGGCGGACGTTCGACGTTGTCGTTTTCGTGCCTTCGATCGAGGTTGCGGGTGTAGCAGGGATTGGCGGTATGCCGGCCGCTGCACACGGCGCCTCAGCCGGCATCCAGGGGGGAATGCACCCGAATCCCCATGGCCCAGGAGCCGTGGGTTCTCCGCCGGGTATCGATCTGACGAACATCGAGAAAGCAAAGGGCGGGTACACCGTGTCGGAACTGTTCACCAACAAGGCAAAGCTCAACGGCAAGGAAGTTCAGGTGCGTGGCAGGGTGGTGAAGTTCAGCCAGAACATCCTGGGTAAGAATTGGCTCCATCTACAAGATGGAACGGGAAGCACCGGAACCAATGATCTCGTCGTCTCGACAACGGGAAGCGCCACGGTGGGGGACCTTGTCGTCATCAAGGGCAAGCTGGTGACCGATCGTGATCTCGGAATGGGCTATCGATACGAGATCCTCGTGGAAGAGGCGGAAATCACCAGGGAATAAACGATCGGGAGATGATCTCCGGGGCGAATTCGTTCCGCTCGGACCGGTCTGAGCAGTCCGAGCGGTCCGCCGCCGGGGTATGGCGTCTTCAGTGGACGTGACCGCTTCCGCACTCTTCCTCATCATCCTCTTCGTCTTCGATGATCTCGCTGAAGGCGCTGGTCAATTCATCCTTGGCGATGAGATCGGCCACGACGGCCTCGATGCTCTCGCGTGAGGTGCTGTCGATCAGGATCAGATCCGACGCCCAGAGGTATTTGCCCCCGAGACATTCACCGCTCTCTTCACAACTGCCACGTAACGTGTCTACATGCTGATAGGTGCAGAACCCGGCGACCCAGCGGGAACCGTCAGCCAGCGTGACGATCACGTCTGTGACCGAATCCTGCGTGTCCCACGTGCCGGCTTCCCACTCCTCTGCCTCGATCCACAAATCGAATGACGCCATATGGTCTTCCTTTCCTGTCGTACCAACAGGCACACATCAGGCCTGCGGATTCGAAGCAATGCAAGCCGGGTGAGCGAAGAATCACCGAAATTCGCCCGGCTGCCCTCCCTTCGTTTTGACCGAATGTTGCCTTGATCCTGGGTGTTTTAATCTTGTCCCCAACGTTGCGTCACGGCGGTTTCACTGGTTATCTCGAAATTCGAAAGCTGATCCTGTGAGCCGTTTCCTCACCGAATTCGATCTCCATTTGCTTGCCGAAGGCACCCACTACCGCAGCTACGAGAAGCTGGGGGCTCACGTGGTCGATATCGACGGCGAGCAAGGGACCCGCTTTGCCGTGCTTGCCCCCAATGCGAAGAACGTGGCTGTCATAGGCGATTTCAATGATTGGGATCCGAAGCGGACTCCCATGCGGTGGAGGCCAGAGGCCGGTATCTGGGAATGTTTCATTCCGGGGGTGGGCGTCGGGTCGTTGTACAAGTTCTGGATCGAGTCACGCTACCTCGGGTACCGGGTGGCCAAGGCGGATCCCTATGCGTTCTACGCGGAATTGCGTCCGGGCACGGCATCCCGCGTCTGGTCGCTCAGTGGATACACATGGCACGATGAGGATTGGCTCTTGCAACGCCGTCAGACCCGCTGGCTCGATGCCCCGATGTCGATCTACGAAGTCCACCTCGGATCCTGGATGCGGGTCCCCGAAGAGTCGAATCGCTGGTTGTCGTATCGGGAGCTGGCGCCGAAGCTGGCGGCCTATATCAATGAAATGGGTTACTCGCATGTGGAGTTGTTACCCGTCAGCGAGCATCCGCTGGACGCATCGTGGGGCTATCAGACAACGGGCTACTACGCTCCGACCAGCCGCTTCGGCACACCGGACGACTTCAAGTTTTTTGTCGATACGCTCCACCAAAATGGCATCGGCGTGCTGATCGACTGGGTGCCGGCCCATTTTCCGCGCGATGAGCATGGTCTGGCGTACTTCGATGGCACCCACCTCTATGAGCATGAGGATCCACGCAAGGGGGAGCACCGCGACTGGGGGACCAAGATTTTCAACTTTGGCCGCTGGGAAGTGCGCAATTTTCTGATCAGTAATGCCCTTTTCTGGTTGGAGGAGTATCACATCGACGGCCTGCGCGTGGATGCCGTGGCTTCCCTCCTGTACCTCGATTATTCACGGGAACCCGGCGACTGGATTCCCAATCAGTACGGTGGTCGCGAAAATCTGGAAGCGGTCGATTTCATTCGCCGTTGCAACGAACTGGTATACGCCGAACAACCGGGGACGATCACGGTCGCCGAGGAATCGACTTCATGGCCGATGGTGTCGCGTCCGACCTACCTCGGCGGACTCGGCTTCGGATTCAAGTGGGATATGGGTTGGATGAACGACATGCTCCGCTACATGAGCAAGGATCCCATCCATCGCCGTTACCATCACAACGATCTGACGTTCCGTATGCTGTATGCTTTCACGGAAAATTTCATGCTGCCACTTTCGCATGACGAGGTCGTGCATGGAAAAGGCTCCCTGCTTTCCAAAATGCCGGGCGACGATTGGCAGAAGTTCGCCAACCTGCGGTTGCTCTTCGGATACATGTTCACACAGCCCGGTAAGAAGCTGCTCTTCATGGGAGCAGACATCGGCCAGTGGTCCGAGTGGAATCACGACACATCGATCGAATGGCATCTACTCGACTATGAGCCGCACCGTGGGATCCACCGATTGGTGCAGGACCTGAATCGGCTTTACCGCTCGGAATCGTCACTGTACGAACTGGATTGCGAGCCGCGCGGTTTCGAGTGGATCGACTGTAACGACAGCGACAACAGCACGGTGAGTTATCTACGCCGCAACCGTGCGGGGGAGACGATCGTCATTGCCTGCAATTTCACACCCGTGCCTCGTCAGAACTACCGGATCGGGGTTCCTCACGACGGTTTCTGGCGCGAGATCCTGAATACCGATTCCTCCCTTTACGGTGGCAACAACATCGGAAATGGCGGTGGAGTGGAAGCCGTGCCGCAGCCGTGTCACGGGCGTTCATGCCAACTGAACATCATGCTGCCGCCCCTGGCGATGGTCGTCTTCAAGGCCTAGACGCGACGCGATGAAGATCGAGATTCACAACCATAGTTCCTATCCGCGTGTTGAAAAAGGAGACCTGGCGTCCATTCTGGCCCAGCAGGAAGCAGCCGGGTGCGAAGTGCTGACCGATGGTTTGGCGCCCTGGACCGATCCGTTCTCTCTGGTGGTGGACCAGCTCGAAGGTGTGCGATCCGGCGAGCCGGTGCCGTACTCTGAGCCGGCCGTGCGGGTGCGGCGGCCTGTAGTTACCGGGACGATAAAACGTACGAAACCACTGGCTGTCGAAACCTTTCTTGCAGCTCAACGGTTGACGAGATTGCCGGTCAAAGTTGTGCTTCCAGGCCCCTACACGTTGGCATGCCATACGGCTGAGTTGGGCCCTTATACATTTGAAGATCTGGCGCGTGCCTTCGCGGAGGTTCTGACGAGCGAGGTAGCTGATCTTGCGTCTGCCGGATCTCGATTCGTACAGATCGAGGAGCCGTCAATTCTCGGGCATCCTGGAGACCCGCAGTTATTGCGGCAACTCTTCGATCCCGTGTGGTTGGCACGTGGTCAGGCACAGATCCTTTTGTCCGTCTGGGGCGGAGACGAATTGCCGTTGTATGCGCAACTGAACTCGATTCCCGTCGATATTCTTTTGCTCAATCTGGCGGTAAACCCCCGCCTCGAGTCGCTGATCCGAGATGTGGGTGCGAGCAAGATTCTCGGGCTGGGTCTGCTCGACGGATGCCCGGATGCGCCATCGGCGGACGAACTCGTCCGGCGTGTTCAGGGGATGATGAGGTACTATGAACTCGATACGCTCGTTCTGGCCCCGGCACGGGGCCTGCGCTTTCTGACGGCAGCGCGAGCATTTGATACGTTACGCCAAGTCGCCAGGGTGGGCAGCCTGTTGCGCCGGTCGCTATAGGTGACTGCCCTGATGAGTCGTGACGACCTCAAACGCCTTTTCGAGCCACTTGCGTTGCGCGGCAATCACATCGTCGTGCATACTTTTCCGTCGGCTGTCGATTCCATCGATACGGCAGTCGTGGTGGCGGAAGCGCTGATCGAATCCGTTGGCGCGACCGGGACAATCCTGGTGCCGACCTACACACGAGAGACAGTGTGTGAGACGCCGCTGGCGCAGCGCGATGCCCTGTTGCGATCGCGAGTCACCCCTTACCACATCGATCTGCCCGTGAGTCGGGATCTGGGAGTGCTGCCGGAAGCGTTCCGCCATCTGCCGGGTGTGCTGCGCAGCAACCACCCAACCCACTCTTTTGCCGTCTGGGGCCGGAAGTGCCGGGAAGTGCTGTCGACGCACCGCGACGCCAATCCACTGGGGCCATTGAAAAAGCTCAATGTGCTCCAGGGCCATGTTCTTCTGCTCGGAGCTGGACTCGATGCGGTGACGGCCATTCATCTTGCCGAGGAGATCTCTGCGGCACCGTACCTTGCGCGCCGGATTGCGTTGAGAATCAATGCGGGGGGATACGAAGAGCGAGTGGTCGTCGAGAATTACCCCGGTTGTAGCGCCGCATTCGTAAAGCTCGAGCCGTTACTCGACCCCGCCAAGGTGCGGAGCATCGAATTGCCGAACGGCTCCGCCCGCAAGATTCCGTTACGCTATCTCGTGAACCTTGCAAGCGGGTTGCTCGAACAAGAACCCGGTTCGTTCATCTGCGAGGATGCCGGGTGTGCGAGTTGTGCAGGCAAACGGGAGGCGCTTGCCCGGCACGGATCGATCTGAAGTGCGAAGTTCCCGGCAGATCCGACCCGGTTGTGGCTCTGCCCCCTACATCTCACGCCGGCCTTCGAGCGCCTTGCCCAGGGTCATCGTGTCGGCGTACTCGACGTCTGCACCCATCGGCAGGCCGTGTGCGATACGGGTGACGCTCGGGCCGAGTGGCTTGATGAGTCGTGCCAGGTACATGGCGGTCGCTTCGCCTTCGACGGTGGGGTTGGTTGCAATCACCACTTCACGGATGCCGCCCCCTTGAATGCGCCGCAGTAGTTCGCTGATGTGCAATTGCTCCGGTCCGACGCCGTCGAGCGGTGCAAGACAACCATGCAGGACGTGGTAGCGGCCACGGAAGCCCCCCGAACGTTCCAGAGCGATGAGATCTGCTGGCCGTTCCACGACGCAGATGCTGTCGGTGTCTCGTTGAGGGTCGGAACAGATACGGCAGGGATCTTCGGCAGTGAGGCCGAGGCACACCGAACAGAGCCTGGTGCCGTCGCGCATGCCGACGAGCGCCTGGGCGAGTTGATCCACATTGTCGCGATCCGTGCGTAAGAGGTGGAACGCCAGACGAGTCGCGGTTTTCTCGCCGATGCCGGGCAGCTTGACGAGTTCTGCGATGAGGCGCGCAAGGGGTGGAGGAAGTGTGGACATGCGTTTTGACAAAACCTTTCTGATCCGAACTCTCGATAGTCGAAGCGATCACGGCGGACTCGGACCTTCCGGCACAAGTCAGGTACCCTGGAGCGATGGAATTCATCGGATGACGTTCCGATGAACTCGTACCCCGTCAGGTGCCAAGGTCGGAAGCGTGAGGTCCAACTCCAGTTGTCTCAAAGTAGCTCAGGCCGTCAGCCCCGGGATTTTCAGACCTCCGGTAATTTTCTTCATTTCGTCGGCCATCATTTGTTGTGCATTCCGAATGGCCTGGTTGACTGCGGCACGGACGAGGTCCTGCAGCATTTCAACGTCCCCTGCTTTGACGACCTCGGGCTCGATGCGCAGTTCCACCAATTCCAGCTTGCCGGTCATCTTTGCGCTGACCATGCCGCCGCCAGCCGTCGACTCGACGGTCTTCGCCGAGGCTTCCTCCTGCACCCGTCCCAGACGTTCTTGCAGTTCCTGCGCTTGTTTCATGATGTCCCCCAGGGGACCCATTGCCTTGCTCATTCCGTTTCCCTCCCCCGGCGAGTCGGGCGGGGGCGCACTTCCTGCACCTCGCCGCCGAGAATTTGAACGGCTGCCTGAACCGCCGGGTGGTCCAGAGCCTTCTTGTGAATTTCTGCCTTGCTTTCGACAGCGGCAGACGGCGCAACCGCGGTTGGTTCGACGGGCTGAACGGCGACCTCGATGCTGCGGCCAAAGAACCGTGCAAGCAGTTCCTTTACCACCTGGGTGTGGCTTGGTTCGGCGAGGTAGTCGTAGAAATGCCCGGGCGGAACCCGCAACACGGCTTCGTCCTCACTCAGATCGGGAGCCTGGCTGGTCTGCAGATACGGCAGAAACAGCACCTTCTCCTTGCCGACGAACGCCAGGAAGTCGGCCCAGGTTGCATCCCTCGTACTACGAGGATTTTCTGTGGGAGAAGCCGGAGGGATGATTCGAGCCTTGGGGATTACCTCCGGTGGAGGGATTGCGGCCGGCGTGGATCGTACCGTGGAGGACGGTGCCACGCGCGCCGTGGGAGCCGGGGAGGATTTCTCCCGCGCTGGAGGGGAGGCGCCACCGGTTCCCGCAGGTGTGCCTGCGACGACTCGGCGGTCGAAGTCGTCGAGTCGTTCGAGGAGCGCATCGATGGGCGCGACCGGCGCCAGCGTGGCAAGTTTGATGACCGCCATTTCGAGAACGAGTCGAGGATACGGCACGCGTGCCACCTCGTTCTCCGTCTCGATGAGCAGTCGGAACGCACGATCGAGATCTTCGCTTCCCATCCGTTGCGCCTGCGTTTTCACTTCCGCGCGCTCTTCATCGGGCAGGTCGCCGAGTAGCTGTCCGTCGTCAACCAGGCGGGCGACGGCGAGATTGCGGAAGTGTTCCAGCAGATCGCGTGTGAAACGGCGCAGGTCGTAACCATGCTGATGGACTTCGTGCAGCGCTGCGAGGGCCTCTGTCGGATTCTTTCCGACGATGGCGGCTCCGATCGCGGAAATGAGCCGCCGGTCAGCGAGCCCCAGTGCCTTGCCGATATCTCCATCCTCGACGGTCTTGCCGGCAAACGCGATCACCTGATCGAAGAGCGATTGTGCGTCCCGCATGCTCCCTTCGCCTTCACGGGCGATGGCAAACAGGGCTTGTTCGCTGACCTCGATGCCCTCGCTGGCCGCGATCTGCGCCAGTCGCTCGGCGATGCTGCGAAAGGCAATGCGTTTGAAATCATAACGCTGGCAGCGGGAGTGGATGGTGTGTGGGACTTTGTGAGGGTCGGTCGTGGCAAAGATGAATTTTACGTGGGGTGGGGGCTCTTCCAGGGTTTTGAGAAGCGCATTGAAGGCGCTCGTCGAGAGCATGTGCACTTCATCGATGATGTAGATTTTGAAGCGGCTGCGCGCCGGCTGGTAGCGCACGTTCTCGATGATTTCCCGTACGTCGTCTACACCGGTGTTCGAGGCGCCATCGATTTCCAGGACATCGACAGCGTTGCCGGCAGTAATCTCCTGACAGTTGCCGCATTGGTTGCACGGCGTCGGGGTGGGACCCTGTTCGCAGTTCAGTGCCTTGGCCAGGATGCGTGCAGCGGTGGTCTTGCCGACGCCCCGCACGCCGGTGAACAGGAATGCATGCGCTACGCGGTTACTGCGGATGGCGTTTTGCAGTGTTTGGCTGATGTGTTCCTGGCCAACGATTTCCTCAAAGGATTGCGGGCGCCACTTTCGAGCGATGACCAGATAGCTCATGAAGGAATCTCTCTGAGATGGAATACCGTGCAGCGGCAGTACGAAATCACCTGCGTACGTAACAGAAAACGACAGGGGAGAACCAGAGGCGCTGCCCGGCCGGGCGCTCCCGTAATTTGGCGCAAGCCGGCGACAGACTTCCACTCCCTCGCAAGTGAACGAATGCGACGGCAAACCCGGCGCTGTGCCGTGGGAAGACGCGAACGGGCAGGGACGATAGCCAGGTTTCCCCGCGGCACAGAGGGACAATCGGTACCGCTGCTTCCTTCCGGACCTGACGGGGTTCGCGACGCACTCTTGCGCGGGACCTGGCTATCGTCTCTGCCCGTTTCTGGGCGTCTTGCGGGCCTTTCTATCGCAGATTCCCTCGCGCGGTGCCATATGAATGGTTGCTGCGCGAAGAAACGGAGAGGGTGGGATTCGAACCCACGGTACCTTTTGGGTACACACGCGTTCCAGGCGTGCACCATCGTCCACTCGGTCACCTCTCCTCGCTGTATTTCCCGGCTTTTCGCGGATTCTGACGTTCCGCGCAACCCCGCCTTTTCCTCTCCTTCCGGCCTGATTTACCCCGAGGGGCGCTCTGCAAAATTGAGGTGGGGTGCCGCGGAGATCGGATGCCGGCCGTAACTCGAGGATCTACCGGAGCACCCACTCCGCCGCAGGGCGAATTTTTTTTTCTGGTCATTTCCTTCCCGGGTATGGTAGCAGCGCGCCCCATGCAGTGGCTCTTAGACGCCTGGTATGAAAGTAAACGGGAAGTCCAACCACACCGGCATTTTGCGCGGACACGTGATGGCTGGAGATTGGCCCTGTACCGGTATTTGCCAGAACGCGGCGGACACCGTACGCCCGTGGTGTTGTGTCACGGCATGTCGTCGAACCGTTGGGATATGGATGGGCCGGGCCGGATTTCGCTGGCACGCTATCTCTTGCGGCGCGGCTACGACACCTGGGTGGTGGAACTGCGAGGCGCCGGACGGTCGACACGGCCGAACTTGTGGAATGGCAAACGGTATGACTGGACGTTCGAAGACTATGTCTACCATGACGCGCCGGCGGTATTGAAAAAAGTGTTGCGCGAGGCCGGCGCTTCAAAGGTGCACTGGGTGGGACACTCGATGGGCGGGATGATCGCCTATGCCTTGCTGATGAGCCCGATGGAAGACCGGATTGCCAGCGCCACCACGCTCGGATCGCCAACGATGAGCGATGTCGGGCATCCGGTGCTGGATCTCGGCATCCCGTACCGTGGTCTGTTGCGGTTCACTCCGCCACGTGTTCCTCTCGGACAACTTACACGCCTGGTGGCTCCCTTCGCTCCGTTCATGACGCGATGGTTCGAGGAGAGGGTTCATGGCCTGGGGTTCCATCCCGACAACGTCGATAGCGCTCTCCTGCGCTCACTGGCCCTCACGGCGGTGGATGATATCCCGGCTTCCTTGTTGCGTGAATTTGCCCGCTGGTACGACACCCGGGTGATGAGCGATCGTTACGGCATGTTCCATTTTACGGAACAGCTCGAACGCGTGAAGACACCGATCCTTATCATTGCGGGCAGTCACGATGGACTGACTCCGGCGCGAGATCTGCACCGCGTCTACGAGATGGTCGGTTCACAGGACAAGGCGTTCCGTATCATTGGCAAGGAGTACGGATTTCTCCATGACTATTCGCATGCGGATTTGATTCTAGGCCTACACGCTCCCTTCGACGTCTATCCGGTCGTGTATGACTGGCTCGAATGCCATCGTACAATCGCGGCATCTCGTGGCCATCGGAACGCAAAGGCGTTGCGACCGAAGACACGAGCGGCCAGCCCCTCCAGGGTATGAGGCAGTTCTGGTTCGGCTGATCGCGACCTGCGGTTTCACCGGTACTGTACGATCGGGTTGCAAGTGGATAAAGTGACGCTCTTGTGCCACATCCGGTTGTGACAGACGAACTCGCGTTACTGCGGAGGGTGAACGAGGTCCTGAGTGAATTTCCAGCTCCGGCGGGCCCTTCGGAGGCTTCTCTCGTGGCGGAGTTGGAACGTTTGCGCGAAATGCTGCGGGAAGGGGAGAAGACAGAAGACCAGGGGGCGCTCCTGCAACAGTGGGACCGTCAGACTGCCCTGCTCCAGCAGTTGCGCACCTCGCGACAGGCGCCACAGGTGGACCCCGAGTCTCCCTACTTTGCCCACCTGCGCCTGCGGGAGAACGGTGGCGAGCGGGACATCCTGCTCGGCAAGGCTACCCGCCTGCAACACGGCGTCCGCATCGTCGACTGGCGCCATGCGCCGATCTCGAAGATCTTCTACCGGTACCAGCAGGGCGACGAGTACGAAGAGGAAATCGCCGGGCGCACCATGACGGGTGAAGTGGCAGCTCGCCGCACGGTAACCATTCGCAACCGCACTCTGCAGCGGATCGATGCGCCCGAAGGAATTTTTACGATCGATGCCGGATCTGCGGGAGGTTGGCGGTGTGCTGCGATTCAGCCACCCAGACTTGCTGGTGGCCAGGGTGCGGCCCTGCGCGCTCACCGGGAGGGTGAAGCCCAACACCGGCGTCTGGGTACCGACCTGGCGGGAACTCACCGCCGTGCCGACAAACACCTGCCGGATATCGCGGGGTTGATCGATCCGGCTCAATTCGAATTGATCACGCGTCCGTCCACCGGCTTTCTGGTGATTCGCGGCACGGCCGGGTCGGGCAAGACCACTGTGGCGTTGCACCGGATCGCCTATCTCGCCTACGACGATGGAGATATCGATTCATCGCAGACACTCGTTGTGGTGTTCTCACGAGCTCTACGCGACTATGTGAGTCATGTCCTGCCGGCCCTCGGAGTGCAACGCGTTCAAGCGCGGACTTTTCATGAATGGTCGGCCGAGCAGGCCCGCCGTCTGTTTCCGAAGCTGCCGCGTCGCGTACGGGAACACACGCCGGGAGTGGTGCATCGCCTGAAATTGCACCCCGCCCTCCTGGTCGCTCTGCAGGAGCAGGTTGGACGCAACCCGGCCAAACCCACGGCGGAGCAGGTGATCGACGACTGGATGACGGTGCTGAGCGACCACCGATTCCTGCAGAAAATCTTCTCCGTTCATGCCCCGGATGCATTCCGTGAAGATGAACTGAAACGGGCCGCCGACTGGTGTCGGACTCAGTGCCGCGAAGTGCTTGCCTGGACGGAAGGCGACACCTCGGCCGAGGCGGAATTGGATCCCGAGGATGATGCCCTCCTCCTGCACGCATGGCAGCTACGGGTCGGCTCCATTCCGACGGCTGGCGGAAGGCCCCTCACCTACCGGCACATTGTCATCGATGAGGTGCAGGACTTCGCGCCCGTCGAGGTCCGAGTGCTGCTTGGATGTCTCGATCAACGTCAGAGCATCACTCTGGCCGGCGACACACAGCAGCACATCGTGCAAGACGGCGGATTCATTTCCTGGACGAACTTTTTCAAAGATCTGGGAATTGCAGGGGCCGAGGTGACGACACTCGAGATCAGCTATCGCTGCTCCCACGAAGTGGCGAGTTTTGCCATGGAGGTCCTGGGAAGTCTGCGAGAAGATGAACAACCTCCCCATACGACTCGGTCGGGGCCTCCGGTTGAGATGTTCCGCTTCACCGATCATGGCGCATGCGTCGGCTTCCTGGCCGATGCATTGACGGAACTATGTGCCAAGGAACCCCTGGCGTCGGTGGCGCTTCTCACGCCAACCCCCGAGGTCAGTGCTGTCTACTACCGCGGGCTGAGCAATTGCGAAGTGCCACGGCTGCACCAGGTGGAGAATCAGGATTTCAACTTTGCGCCGGGCATCGAGATCACAGAGATCGATCAGGTAAAAGGGCTGGAGTTCGATTATGTCGTGCTGATCGAAACCAGTGCAACGCATTTTCCCGACACGCCTGCTGCGCGCCGCCTGCTGCATGTGGGCGCGACGCGCGCAGTGCACCAACTCTGGTTGACTTCTGTCGCAACACCATCGCCGTTCGTATCGCAGATCTTCGAAACACCCGCTTCTTGAGTCCCTCTCCCGGCCCTCCGCGAAAACAGCCACGTTTGGAGCGAGAGTCTGGTAGATTGACGAACCGCAGTCGGGTAATCTCGCTTCCCGTGGATGGACTTCTTGCGGTAATTCTTGGCGGCGGCCGAGGAACTCGACTGTACCCCCTCACACAGCTTCGGAGTAAACCGGCTGTGCCCCTGGCAGGGAAATACAGGCTGGTTGATATCCCGATCAGTAACTGCATCAACTCCGGGCTCCGGCAGATTTTCGTGCTGTCGCAGTTTCAATCCGCCTCGCTCAACCGGCACGTCTCGAAGACGTACCGTTTCGATTCGTTCTCGAACGGATTTGTAGAGATCCTTGCCGCCGAACAGACCGAACAAAGCACGGACTGGTACCAGGGGACGGCAGATGCCGTGCGCAAACAACTCCACCGTTTCTTGCGACATGGTGTCGAGAACATTCTGATTCTGTCCGGTGACCAGCTCTATGTGATGGATTTCCGTCGCATCCTCGAGGTCCATCGCAATAAGCATGCGGATATCACCGTGGCCGTTACGCCGGTTGCCGAGCACGATGCCGGTGAATTCGGCATCCTTCAGGTCGACCGCAACGGCCGTGTGGTTGATTTCGTGGAGAAGCCACGGGATCGGGCGCTTCTGGAACGGCTGGCGCTTTCCGAAGCCGATGTCGCGGCCCGAGGAGTCTCTCCGGACCGGAGATTTCTTGCCTCCATGGGTATCTACGTGTTCCGGCCCGAGGTGTTGATTCGCTGTCTCGATGATCCGACGAAATTCGATTTCGGCAAGGAAATCATTCCTTCTGCCATCCACTCACAGAACGTCCATTCCTATTTCTTCCCGGACTACTGGGAGGATATTGGGACGATCCGTATGTTCTACGCCGCAAACATGGATCTGGCGTCGGCAACTCCGCCGATCGATCTGTTTCGCCAGTGGGCGCCGATCTTTACACGCCCGCGCTTTCTCCCGGGTACACGCCTGAGTTCCGTGAAGCTGAACGAGACGATCGTTTGTGAAGGATGCGACATTACCGCCGAGAGGATCGACAGGTCCATCATCGGGATCCGCAGCATGATCGGTTCGGGCGTGCGCCTCTCCCGCGTCGTCATGATGGGGGCTGACCATTACGACGACTCGGTGGGGAATCGGATTCCCATCGGCATCGGGAAAAATTCGGTGATCGAAGGCGCGATCATCGACAAGAATGCGCGCATCGGAAGGGACACGGTCATTCGTAATGTATCGAATATCCAGGAGTTTGATGGGCCGGGGTACTTCATCCGTGATGGCATCGTGATCATTCCGAAAAACGGAGTGATCCCCCCGGGCACGGTGATCTGATCCTGCCATGTCGAATCCACACAATACCAGGCAAGTCTTCAAGGGCCGTGTCGTGGATCTGCGACTGGAAGAGGTGACACTGCCGAATGGCCTGCGCACGACACTGGAAGTGATCCGGCATGTGGGCGCTGCCGCAGTGGTGCCCATCGATGCGGAAGGCCGCGTCACTCTCGTTCGCCAGTATCGCTATGCCGCCGGCGGCTATCTGTGGGAAATCCCGGCCGGCAAGCTCGATGGCCAGGAACCGGCCGAGTGCGCGACCCGTGAACTGCAGGAGGAAGCGGGCCTGTCCGCGGCCCGCCTGACACGATTGGGTTCCATCCTGACGACGCCCGGGTTTACGAACGAACGCATCCATCTGTTTCTCGGGGAGGACCTGAGTCCGGTTGCGCAACAGTTGGAGGACGATGAGGTTCTCACGCTGGCGCAGTTTCCGCTCGACGAAGCACTGGCCATGATCCGGCGTGGTGAAATCGAGGATGCAAAGAGCATTGCCGCGCTCTACCTGGCCTCGGAGCACCTCAAGGAACGGGGTGATTCTGCTCCGTTTGTCAGGACGGAGCCGCGTACTGCCAGGGGACGAGAGATCGCCTGAGACGATCGCCCGTCGTGCTGCCGTCCGTTATGTAGCCGATCCATGCTGCGCGAAAATTACGACCGCTTCGTGGCTCTACTGCGAATCCACCACGATATCGCCGCCGCCTTGCGGCTGCTCGAGTGGGATCAGGAGACCTACATGCCGGCGGGTGCGATCGAGTCGCGCGCCCGGCAGATCGGAACGCTGGCGGAAATCCTCCACCAGCACCAGACAGCTCCGCGTTTCCTTGGTCTGATGGACGAATTGTCGGACCGCATCGGAGAACTCTCTGACGAAGAGGCGGTCGATGTGCGCGAAACCAAGTGGCGTATCGATCGGCAGAGGGCACTGCCATCGGACTTCGTGCGCAGGCGTTCTTCTCTTCATGCACGTGCCCGTGCCGTGTGGGTGGAAGCACGCAAGGCGGACGACTTCGGCCTTCTGGCGCCGTTTCTTGATGAAATCTTCAGGGTCGAGCGCGAGCTGGCGAAGATCATCGACGCACAGCGGCCACCCTATGACGTTCTTCTGGATGCCTATGAGCCAGGTGCGACAACAGCGGAAATCTCCGATCTCTTTGTCACGTTGGGGCAGGGCCTGGCACCGTTGATCGAGCGTGTTCGCATCTGCGCCGAAAGCCCTGGTGGCCACATGGTGACGGCTCTGCGCGGAAACTTTCCGGTCGATATCCAGCGCCGTCTGAACCGCGAAGTGGCGGCCTGTCTGGGGTTCGATTTCACCCGCGGGCGTCTGGACGAAGCTGCCCACCCGTTTTCTACTGACATCGGTGCGGATATCCGCATTACCACGCGGTACGACGAGGCCGACCTGAGTTACGCACTCTATTCGACGATTCATGAAACCGGCCACGCTCTGTACGAACAAGGGCTTCTGCCCGAGGCATTGGGTTTGCCACGGGGGACCTCCTGCTCTCTGGGAGTGCACGAATCCCAGTCACGTTTTTGGGAAAATCTGATCGGGCGCTCGGAGGCATTCTGGTCTTACCTGTTGCCCGTGGCGCGCAACCACTTCCCCGCCCTGGAAGATGTGTCGCTGAGAGATGTCCTCTCGGCAGTCAACGAAGCGCGTCCGTCGCTGATTCGTACGGAGTCTGACGAGATCACATACAACCTGCACATCATCCTCCGCTTTGAGCTGGAACGGGACCTCATCGACGACCGGTTGCGGGTGGCTGATCTTCCCGCAGCCTGGAGCGACGGTATGCAACGCAACCTCGGAATTCGTCCTCCAAACGACCGGGAAGGAGTCCTCCAGGATGTCCACTGGGCGTGTGGCGCGCTTGGCTATTTCCCGACATATTCCCTTGGGAACCTCTATGCAGCGCAACTGATGGAGGCGATCGAACAGAGTGTCGGTCCGTGCGGCGCTCTTGTGGAGAGAGGTGATTTCAGACCTCTTCTGGATTGGCTTCGCCATCACATCCACAGGCAGGGCCAGCGGTACCGCGCTCCTGAACTGGTCCGTCGAGCCACGGGCAAGAAGGTGACCGCTGTGCCTCTGCTGAGCCATCTCGAACGCCGTGTCAGTTGGCTCGAAACCCGGGAATAGATGAACCGTGCGAGCCGCAAACTCATGACGGGAAGCCGTGCAGAGTGTTGCCCAGGCAAACCTCGCGCCGTGCGTTTTGTATCCAAATATGCGATAGGGTCCGCCGATCACATTGCCGACAACCTGAAATCCGACTACGGATCAACGTTGCGCCAATCTTGAGCGCGATTTTTTGGTGTGAAGGGAGAAAGGTATGGGACGAGGTAACGCAACACGGTGGTTTGGAGGTCTGGCTTCCGGCTTTGCCCTCTCTGCAGCAATGCTGGTCGGCCTCAGTGGCTGGAGCTGGGCAGCCGATCAGGTATCGGCGGCAGCGGAGAAGGAAGCGTCGGAGATCTGGTCGAGTCGATGCTTTACGTGCCATGGAATGACCGGTAAGGGTGATGGTCCGGCCGGAGCCGCCCTGGATCCCAAGCCTCGCGATTTTTCCAATGCGGACTGGCAGAAGTCGGTCACAGATGCCGCGATCGACAAGATTATTGTCGAAGGCGGTGCCGCGGTTGGCAAGAGCGTTCTGATGCCTCCGAATCCCGACCTGGCATCGAAACCCGAAGTCGTAAAGGCATTGCAAATCAAGATTCGCGGTCTGGCGGGTAAGTAATCGATCATCCCGGCCGGCATACTCCCGCGGTGGTGTGCCGGCCGGCGAAATTTCCGAAACAGATCTGTGCGGAGACGGCGGCGATGAGTCGCGGATCGAGCCTGTTCGTCGTCGTGTTGGCGATTTCGAACATAGCGGCTCTCGCTGGGTTCCTGATTGCGGTGCGCCACGGGCGCGCTAACCGGGTACAGTTTCAAGAGGTCGCCGGGGATCGTTTCGACGGCATCAAAGAATATGGCATGCCGATGCCACGGTGGTGGTTGTGGCTGATCTTGGCCGTGATCGGCAGTGGCGTGGCCTATTTCGCGTTTTACCCGAGCCTCGAAAGGTTCTCCGGACGCGTTGGCCGGCCCGGACCGGAATCGTACGAGCTGCAGGCCCAACAGGGGCAGGGCGTGTATGATCCGGCGACCTATGCGCTGTATGCCACCAAACCTCTGGAAGAGATTGCGCGTGATCCCATGGCGCTGCGCGTCGGCCAGCACCTGTTCGCCAACAACTGCACGCCATGCCATGGCACCGATGCCCGCGGCGGGATCGGGTTTCCTGACCTGACCGACGATGACTGGCTATTCGGTGGAACGCCGGAAATCATTGAGACGACCATCATGAACGGACGTCTTGGTGTCATGCCGGCGTTCGCTGCGGCCGTGGGAGAGAAGGATATTCCCAATGTCGTCGAATACGTTCTGGGCCTCAGCGGCCGCCCGGTCGACCCCGTGATGGCCGAGGCTGGCAAACGGAAATATATGGCGACCTGCGTCGCTTGCCACGGTCCGGATGGAAAGGGGAACCAGGCCATCGGCGCGCCGAATCTGACGGACGATACCTGGTTATTCGGGGGTTCTCCCGAAGCGATCGAAGAGGGGCTGAGAAAAGGGCGTATGGGCAAGATGCCAGCGTATGGCCCGATCCTCGGCGACCAACAGGTGCATCTGCTTGCCGCTTACGTTTACAGTCTTTCGCAACAGGGAAGAGTCGCAGCGGCATCACCGGCTGTGTCCGATGCGCCGCCCCCCACTCATGGGACACTTGAATGAAGTCTCGTAAGTGGGTGAGGCGAGTCGGGCAAACGGACCGCAAGCCGTGCGCACGATGTAGCGACGGCACAGGAGACGTGAACAGGGAGCGCCCGGCACCGCAACCCCGGCACCCTGCCTGACGGGCGATCACCAGGCATGAATGCGCCCCTCGACACATCCCTATCCTGCTTTCATTGCGGATTGCCGGTCGCGCCGGGGACGCACTTCGAGACCACCATCGAAGGGATTCCGCGTCGAATGTGTTGCCCCGGCTGTGTCGCGGTTGCCGGATTGATTCAGCAAACCGGCATGGGCGCGTACTACCGCCACCGCGCTGAGCCGGGTGGGAATCCAGAGCAGGCCCAGATTTCGGAAGATGCCCTCCGACGATACGACCTTCAGGCGCTCCAGCAGAGTTTCCTGACCAGGGAAGCCGGGGGTGTCGCATGCGTTACACTCGGCCTGGAGGGCATGCGTTGCGCGGCCTGTGTCTGGTTGATCGAGCGGCATCTGCGGGCTCAGCCGGGCGTGGTCGAGGCCACCGTCAACCTGGGCAGTGAGCGTGCCCGGGTGCGCTGGCATCCCGAGGAGTTTCCCCTGAGCCGCTTGCTCCATGAAATTCAGAGACTCGGTTACAAGGCGAAGCCCTATCGTCCTGACTGGCAGGAAACGGCGCGTCGTGAAGAGTATCGAGCAGGCCTGCGACGCCTCCTCGTTGCAGGCCTGGGAACCATGCAGGTCATGATGTACGCTGTCGCCCTCTACTCGGGCGTCTGGCACGGAATCGAATCGACATTTCGCGACTTCCTACGCATCGTGAGTGCTCTCATCACCACACCCGTTGTCACCTATGCGGGAAGACCGTTTTTTGCCGGAGCGTGGCGCGACTTGCGAAACGGCCGGCTCGGCATGGATGTGCCGGTCGCGCTCGCTCTTGCCATTGCTTTCACTGCCAGCCTCGGCGCCACCGTCCTGAAGACAGGAGAAGTCTACTTCGATTCGGTGGCGATGTTCATCTTCTTTTTGTCGATCGGTCGCTTCATCGAAATGCGTGCGCGGCAGCGAGCCCAGGAGACCGTCGAGTCTGCGTTGCGACAGCCTCCGCCCATGGCGACTCGCCTCACAGATGGAGGAGCGGAAGTCGTCTCGGTCTATGAACTCCATGTAGGTGACATCGTTCTGGTCCGTCCCGGCGAAAGTATTCCTGCCGACGGTTGCGTGGTCGGCGGGATGGGATGGGTGAACGAGGCCATGCTTACGGGCGAACAATGGCCGTGTGAGAAGCGTACGGGAGACCCCGTGGTGGGTGGAACACAGAATGGAGAGTGCCCTTTGCGGATCAGGGTCGAAAAGATTGGGGCAGAGACGGTTTACGCAACCATCTTGCGTCTCGTGGATCGCGCCGGGGAACAAAAGCCCTCCATCGGAGGCCTGGCGGATCGAGTCGTGCAGTTTTTCGTGCCAGCGGTTCTCGTGGTTTCCTGTCTCGTTTTTGCTGGCTGGTGGTTCGTTGACCCTGAAAAGGCGTTTTGGGTTGCCCTTGCCGTTCTCGTGATCACCTGCCCCTGCGCTCTATCCCTTGCCACACCGGCCGCCCTGACGGCGGCGGCAGGAGGGCTGCTCCGGCGTGGGATGCTGGTGACTCGCGGACATACCATCGAAACACTGCAGAGGGTCACGCATGTGGTGTTCGACAAGACGGGCACTCTGACGGAGGGTGCGTTCCGGGTTCGCCGTTGTGTGCCTGTAGGCGCCGTGTCGGCAGAGCAATGTTTCGAGATTGCCGCCTCGCTCGAGCGGTTTTCGGAGCATCCTATCGCGCGCGCGTTCGAGCTGCCGCATCAGGAAGACAAGCTGACATACAAAGCGGACGATGTGGTCGTGCGGGCTGGCGCGGGTATCGAGGGAGTCATCGAGGGTCGCCGATTCCGAATCGGAATCTCCCCGTGGGTGCTGGCGTTGGGCTTGGCTGGTCATGCTGCGCCTGGTGTCTCCCGTGCGGATTCCGAGGGGTGCCGGTCTGCCGAGATACCGACGGATGCTTTCGGAGACGCAGGGACTCTTTGGGTCGCGCTCGGTGATTGCGGGGGTGTGGTCGGCTGGTTCGAACTCGAGGATGTGGTGCGTTCCGAAGCTGCCGTAACGGTCGCACGCCTGCGTAGTCTGGGGATCGATGTTCATTTGCTGAGCGGCGATCCCTCGGGCGCTGTGCCGGCGCTGGCTCGACGTCTGTCGATTGCGACGGCGATCGGCGGCGCCTCACCGGAAAGAAAGCTGGCACATTTGCAGTCCCTGCAGGCGAGCGGCGCAGTCGTCGCCATGGTGGGCGATGGGATCAATGATGCGCCGGTTCTGAATGCGGCACAGGTTGCCGTTGTCATGGGCGGCGGCGCGCACCTGGCTCTCAGCCATGCGGATGGTGTTCTCCTCAAAGAGCACCTCGGAGTCATCGTCGAGGCCCTCAAAGTGGCGCGCGCGACACGCCATGTGATGTTGCAAAACCTGGCGTGGGCCCTGGTCTACAATCTGGCGGCGTTACCTCTTGCGGCAGCGGGCTGGATCACACCCTATTGGGCGGCCCTTGGCATGTCTGTCAGCTCGATCGTGGTCGTCCTCAACGCAGTACGGCTGGGAAAGGCTCCGAAGGTGAAAGAGGCACATCTGCAGCCGCACGTTGCGGTAGTCCGCGGGGCACTGGCGTGAACATCATTTTTGCGATGATTCCCCTTGCGCTGGTGCTGGTGGCCGTTGCTGTGGGGTTCTTTTTCTGGGCCGTAGGAAACGATCAATTCGATGACCTGGATACCCCGGGAACGATGATCCTGTTCGAGGATGAAAATGTCCCGCGTCCGATGGAGGGGGAACCCCGGGAATGAGCGGCTTCATTGCCGGATTGACCGTTGGCCTTCTCGGCAGTGTCCACTGTGTCGTGATGTGTGGCGGTATCGCTGGTGCCCTTTCCGTCGCCGTTCCTCCGGCCCGGCGTACACCAGGTACACTTACGTTGCAGCAGTTGAGTTTCAGCCTGGGCCGAATCCTGAGTTATGTTCTTGCCGGCACCGCGGTCGGGGCAGTCGGATCTGCGTTGGCGGCCGCCAGTGGTCCGTATGGCGTCATTGTTCTGCGAGCCGTGGCGGCTGTACTGTTGGTGGCCGTGGGACTCTATCTCGGCGGCTGGTCGCCCGCGATCACTGTGCTGGAACGTCAGGGAGCGCGTCTTTGGCAGCACATTGCGCCGCTTGCCCGCCGGCTACGCCCAGGTGATTCGCCGTGCGTCGCCGTGCTTCTGGGGGGGATCTGGGGATGGCTTCCCTGCGGCCTGGTGTACAGTGCGCTGTCCCTGGCAGGCACCTCGGGAAGTGCCCTCGGCGGCGCCACACTCATGCTGGGGTTTGGTGTCGGGACCGTGCCGGCGATGGTCGGTGTCGGTGTGCTGGCGGACCAGGTCGCAGTGTGGCTGCGTGGTCTGTGGACGCGGCGAGTTGCCGGCGCGATGGTAATCGTCTTTGCCCTATGGACGTTTGTTGCCTCCACCCTCATGACATTCCATCATGCTGCCGGAACGGATCGCCAAGCCCACGATGGCAACCCGCCCCACACGGCACACTGAGCTGATCTCGACCAGACTCCTGCGCCTGCCGGTCATCCCCGGTTGACTTGGTCGATTTCGCCCGCGACGTTGTTTTCGTGGACCAGCAAGACTGCCTGACTACGGCTGACCATGATCGCACGAGCGCCGGTTTGCGCTACGTCTACCCGGTTGTCTCTCGACGTGCTGGGGGGCTGTCGCTCGGAATCAACCTGAATCCCAACAATGCGTGCAACTGGCGTTGTATCTATTGCCAGGTTCCGGGTCTGAAACGGGGGGCAGCTCCACCGGTTGATCTGGAACTACTCGAACGCGAATTGCGTGCCCTCCTTCTCGATGTTCTCCAGGGCGATTTCCTTTCTCGCCGGGTTCCACCGGGGGTGCGCCGTCTCCATGACATTGCGCTTTCGGGTAATGGAGAACCGACGAGTGCCGCCGAGATCGATCGGGTCGTCGAGATCATTGGCGGTGTCCGGGCATCCCTGTGTGTGGGTGATGACGTCAAGACGTTGTTGATCACCAACGGAAGTCTGGTGCGGCGGCCCGTTGTGCGGGCGGCGCTGCGTCGGCTTGCTGGCATTCACGGTGAAGTGTGGTTCAAACTCGATCGTGCGACGGAGGCGGGAATGCGTGCCGTCAACAACACGAAACGATCGATGGCGCGGGTTCGTGCCGACATCGAGAGCGCTTCGAATTTGTGCCCTACCTGGATTCAGACCTGCCTGTTCGCCATCGACGGCAAGGCTCCTGCAGGCGTGGAGTTGGATGCCTACGTCGAATTCCTGCGCGAGTTGCGTGAATCGCAGGTGCCCGTACGAGGTGTATTCCTGTACGGCCTGGCCCGGCCGTCTTTCCAACCGGAAGCGCCACGTCTGGCGAACTGTTCACCGGAACTGTTCGAGCTGCTGGCCGGGCGTTTGCGACAAATCGGATACGAGGTTCGGGTAGCGCTTTGAGCCGGTCTGCCCTGGTTGCCTCTCCAGGGTGCGGCTGGCATGAAATCCCGTATGTACGCGATGCTCGCCAAGGCCATTGGAGAACCGGGAGACCTGGAATGGACGGAATTGCCCGATCCCGAGCCGGGGCCAGGTGAGGTTGCGATCGATGTGAAGGCGATCGGATGTAACTTTGCCGACATCCTGATGGTACAGGGAAAGTACCAGGTGAAACCACCGCTGCCTTTCGCGCCCGGTGGCGAACTGGCCGGCATCATCCGATCGACCGGCGAAGGAGTGGTGGGTTTTCATCCCGGTGACCGGGTATGTGCGCTGCCCGGTTGGGGCGCTTATGCAACCGTCGCTGTGGTGCCCGCAGATATGGTGGTCCGGATGCCTGCCCCCATGCCGTTCACGCACGGGGCTGCGTTCGGCGTCGTGTATCAGACCTCTTACTTCGGACTGATTTATCGTGCCGGTTTGCAGGCAGGTGAGACGCTACTCGTCCATGCGGCTGCAGGAGGCGTCGGTCTGGCAGCCGTACAGATCGGTAAGGCGCTCGGGGCCCGCGTGCTCGGTACGGCAGGGTCGCGGGAGAAATGTGAGATCGTACATAGACATGGCGCCGAGGTGTGCTTCGACTATTCCAGCCCGGATTGGGTGGAGAAGGTCAAGGAGGCGACCGGCGGACGTGGTGCGGATGTGATCTATGATCCCGTGGGCGGAGAGATTTTCGATCGCTCGATGAAATGCATCGCCTGGTGCGGCCGATTGCTGGTGATCGGATTTGCTTCGGGAAAGATTCCGGCGGTGCAGCTCAATCGGATCCTGCTCAAAAACATCAGTGTGGTCGGCTTGCACTGGGGAGCCTATCGAACGAACGATCCCGCAAAGATTCCACAGGCGATGGCGGCATTGTTCGAGATGTATGAACGTGGAACGGTGGTTCCCGAAATCTCGACGGAGTTCCCGCTCCGCGAGGCGGCGCGAGCCTTGAACGAGATCGCATCGCGCCGAAGTGCCGGGAAGGTCGTGTTGATTCCTTGAGTCGAGGCGCTCCGGCAGGCAATGTGAGCACGGGGGAAAGAGGCGCGAGTTGCGCCATTCCGGCTGTGGGGGGAGAGAAGGGGAGCGCCGTGCGATAGGGCGCCGTGGAGGAATCATCATGGCAGGTCGTGAGAGGCTGCCCGAATGGATGCCGATCGTAGAGGGGCACATGGCGGGCAGGGACTATCCGGCTCGTTATGCCGAACCGGAGTTGTACGAGCCGATCGATTTGTGTGACGGAACGGGCAGGCTCCATCCCACGGCGCGCGGCTGGGCGCGCCGGCCGCTGGTGTACGCCAATCTGTCCGGTTCCTGGTTGCGCAAGAAGAAGTGGAATTTCTGGAATTGGATCTCGCCGGAATTCGTCTTCTCGGTGACACTCGCCAATATTGATTACGTTGCTTTTTGCAGTGTCAACTTCATGGACTTCGAGACCGGCGAGTCGCTTTCCGGAATGACTCTGGCGAGACCGGGGGCAGTGGCAATGCCCGAATCAGTCGAACGAACTGTGCAGTTCCGGCAAGGCTCAACCCTCTACTCGAACCGTAACGAGGGCGGCGACATGGTAGTTCGGTTCCAGGGAACGATTCGTGGTCGAAAGATCGACGCCGATTTCATCGTGCGCAAGCCACCCGGGCACGAGAGTCTCAGCGTGGTCGTGCCGTGGAGCGAGACGCGATTCCAACTGAACTGCAAGGAGAATACCCTTCCGTGCGAGGGCACTGTGTTGGTGGGAAATCGGCGATATGGGATGGATCCGGGGAACTGCCACGGGGTGCAGGACTTTGGGCGTGGTATCTGGCCATACCGCTCATTCTGGAACTGGGGCGTCTGCAGCGGCGTACAGGAGGGACGCGCCATCGGTGTCAATGTCGGGGCGAAATGGACTACGGGTACAGGCGCCAATGAGAATGCGCTGTGCATCGACGGTCGATTGCAGAAGATCATGGAGGACCTTGTCTGGGAGTACGATCCGAAAGCTCCGCAGTCACCCTGGCGTGTGCGGTCGGTGCATACAGACGTGATCGACATGGAGCTGCGTCCCGTGGTGATGCACCGTCCCGGCCTCAATCTCGGCGTGGTGTCCTCCGGAGGTGTCTGTGCATTCGGTTTCTGGTCAGGACGCATCCGCTTCGGGGATGAAGAGATCAAAATTCGTGATCTGGTCGGTTGGGCTGAGGAGTTCGCCCATCGCTGGTAGACGGGCCGGTTTTCGTAATCGGCGTTGATTTGATCGGAGTGCAATGATAGCGGCCGCTGCCATGGAGCTTCGTCGTTTCGTTCCCTTCGCTGTGTTCGCTGCGCTCGCAGCATCCGTTCCCGCGTATGCGCTCAGCGCCGCCGATGTCGAGGCTGTAACGCCGCGAGCCACTCGGCATCTGCGCGTTCTGACGCGACTGTTGACATCCAACCGCTTGCGTGGCCGCGACAACGACACCGAGGAATCTCGTGCCACGCGGCGGATCCTCATCCGCCTGCTCAAGCGATACGCGGCCGGACTCGACGGAACGGCGGAAGGAGATGCCTCCTTCCAGCAGGAATTCGTGGTGACGGGCAACCGTGGAACGAACCTCCTGGCGTTGATCCGCGGCCGGGAATTGCCCGAGGAGTATGTGTTCATTGGCGCCCATTACGACCATCTCGGAACGCGCAGCGCTGCAGATGGACATTGCTTCACCCTGAATTCCGCTGGCGGCCGTACCTGCAATGGGGCTACCGACAATGCCACCGGGGTGGCCGCGGTGATGGCCATTGCCGAAGCCGTCCACCACCTGCCTGAACCACCACGTCGCTCGATCGTGCTTGCGTTGTGGGATGCGGAGGAGGACGGTCTCGTGGGATCGCGTTACTACGTGAACCACCCGATCGTGCCGCTGGCGCAGACCGTTGCCTACATCAATTTCGATATTCTTGGGGCGGATTTGCTCCCCAGTCTGAAGAGTTCCACGTTCGCCATTGGCGCCGAGACGGGAGGCAGTGGCTTCCTCGATCTCGTGGCGAGCGCCGCTGCGCCGGAATCACTTGATCTCCACCGTCTCAGCTACCTCTTTGGCCAGGAACGTAGCGATTATAAGAGTTTTGTCGGGAAAGGGGTGCCGACGGTATTCTTTTCGGATGCCACCGGCGCCTGCTACCACACGACGGGCGATGACCTTGCCATTGTGAACTTTGCCAAACTGCGGGCGCAGGCGCGTATCGCCCTGCGCGTTCTCCTCGACCTGGCGGAGCGCGCCGATCGTTTGCCGTTCGAGGGACGCGGTAAGTCACCCGCAGTTTTCCGTGATGCCGTTGAACTGCGATCCGTGTTCGAGGCCGCCCAGGCAGATCTATCGCTCTTCGGGGAAGACGATCGCCGCATGGTGAACGAAATCCGTGAAAGGGCAACTAGCGTGGTCAGCGATGGACCAGACGCATTCGATGACAATGACGTCTTCACGCTTCTGGGCGACACGATCCAGACAATCAGCGCACTGACCCGATTGGAGTGTCGCAAGTATTGATCGAGATTCCAGATCGGGTCATCCGGACATCCGCCCTTTGAGTCCGCATGCTGCGGGACCGCGGCGGATTTTGTTTTCGTGTGTCGATGTCCGCTGCCAGGGCTGTACATCTGGCGTTGAACCCGCGGAGAGACAACCTTGTTGCTGCGTGCTTGACCGTCGGATCTGAAAACCGCCATGCATTTTTCAGGTGAGGTTCGTCTCTGCTGTACGTCAGATCGCCCGGGGACGATCTTGCCCGTTCTGCAGGGTGTATGAGATTTATCCCTGCCGGTCAGTTCTTTGCGGGCGAATCGCCTTTCGTGCCGGGTGACTCTGTGAGTGAGCCCCCGGAGACTCGTTCGAGTTCGTTCAGCGCAACTGTGTAGCGTTCCAGAACCTCGAGATAGTCTCGTTGGGTACCGAGGAATTCCAGTTGCTGGGAGAGAAGATCGATCACGTTTGCTTCGTCGCGATCGACGAGCCGCTTTTGTAGGCGAACGTTCTCCTCGCTGAGCGGTAGAATGCTGTCCTGGTACGATACGAGATCGGCCGCTGCGATCGTGTAGGCGCGCCAGGACTCACGGACTTCTCGTTCGACTTCCTTCTGGATATCCTGCAACTCCAGATCGGCGCGTTCATGCCCGGCCTGTGCTTCGGCGATATCGGCGCCCGTGGCTGACGTGACCGGCAACGAAAATCCGAGGTCTCCTCCAAAATAATTGTTCTTGTCGAACCTGGAATAAGAAGCGGAGACGGTGACGTTTGGAATCCGTTGCCGGCGGTTCATGCGAAGCTGTGCATCTGCCACCTTGGCAGCTTCCCGGAAGGCTTGCAGATCCGGGCGCGAATTCTTTGCCCGCTCGACCAATACGGCAAGGGCGGGGACGGCGATCGGCTTCGTGTCGAGGCCCCCGACAGGATCGATCGCGGCATCGGCCGGCAGATCGAGTAGGCGCCGCATCAGATCCAGGTTGTCTTCGAGTGTTGTCTCGGCGCCTGCAAGATCGCGCCGAGCGCGGGCACTCAGGATGTTCGCGTTGTTCAGGTCGATGCGGTCGCTCGTGGTGGCAGGCCCCTCCTCTGCGCGTTTGTGTGCTGACTCGGCCGAGAGATCAGCGGTCTGTCGGGCCAGACTCACCCGTTCGCGATTGATCAGGATGCGCGTGAAAGTTGTCTTGACGTTGGCGACCAGGCTCAGTTCCTCTTGCTGGATGTTGGATTTCTCCCGACGAAGGGCAGATTGCGCGCTTTCGCGCCGTGGGCCGCTTTGTCCACCCAACTCGAACTCCTGTGATATCAGGCCGAAAATGTTGGGGCGGCCACCTGTCTCTGGGCGATAGGTGGAGCCGACACCAACGTAAGGGTTCGACGGGACCCAGGCTTCAGAGCGCTTCACCCCCGCTCGCGCAACATCGATTTCCTTGCGACTGGCCAGTGAGGCGAGATTGGCCCTCCTGGCCAGAGTGATGGCGTCCTCCACCGTCAACCGTAGATTTTGCGCATGTGCAGTCGAGGCAGCGCTCAAGACGACCGTGAACACCCCCCAAATCATGGGCCTGTTTCTCATGATGCGGTACACTCCTCCCGTTGTCCCGACACTCCGGCCAAAGCGCCACCGCTTGTAGCAGATCGACGAACAGGAGTGCGCAAAAAAAAAAGGCGCGCACCACATGGCGCGCGCCTTTTTTTGAATGTCGCCTGTTCGGAAGCGACTCCAAAGAGCGATTCTTATCGGACCACCTTCTGTGGCTTTTGCGGCTTTTGTGGTTTCTGCGGCTTTTGCTCTGCGTGCGGCTTCTGTGGTTTGTGTGCGACCTGAGGCTTTTGAGGTTTCTGCGGCTTCTGCTCGACGTGTGGTTTCTGGGGCTTGTGCTCAGGCCTTGGCTTCTGCGGTTTGTGATCGGGCTTCGGCTTCTGAGGCTTGTGCTCAGGCCTTGGCTTCTGTGGCTTGTGATCCGCATGTGGCTTCTGCGGCTTGTGCTCAGGCTTCGGCTTCTGAGGCTTGTGCTCGGGCTTTGGCTTCTGAGGCTTGTGGTCCGCATGCGGCTTCTGAGGTTTGTGATCGGGATGCGGCTTCTTCGGCTTTTTCTCCGGCTTCGGCTTATGCGGCTTCTGCTCTGCGTGTGGCTTCTGCGGCTTATGCTCGACGTGTGGCTTCTGTGGCTTGTGGTCCGCGTGCGGCTTCTGTGGCTTTTGCGGCGCTTGCGGCTTCTGTGGCTTGTGATCCGCATGCGGCTTTTGCGGCTTGTGGTCCGCGTGCGGTTTCTGGGGTTTCTGTGGTGCGTGCGGCTTCTGCGGCTTCTGCGGCTTCTGTTGCGCGTTGGCCATGGGCAGCGCGACAAACGCTGTCAATGCCATTCCCATCAGAGTCCAGCCTACTCGCTTCAAGATCGACCGCTTTCCTCCGAACATGCGAACCTCCTGTCGTTCCACTTCTCTTGCTGGCTGATCCACCGCGTCTTCTTTATAGTCCCGCGATGCCAGCAGTCGTTATCCTACCTGTTGCCCTGTTGTCAAGTTGAAATTGCGCCTTCGATGTCAAAAACTTCTTGTTGGTTTCTGGTCCATGCCTCGCCCTTGCTTTTCATCCTGTCAGACTTCCTGCGAGGTGTGGTTTCGGCGGCGCTTCTACCGCCCCGAAAATCACAGATTCCGCGGAAACGCAAGTGGCGCAGACGGATCCCGGCAGTCTAAATGCAGTCGTTTCGAAATTCCGCTTGGTCTTTCAGGAAGCGGTGGTTCCCCCCATCGGCGGTCCGATGTCGGGAACATCCTCGTCCACCCAGACGAGATGAGCCCCACAATGCAGGCATAGGGCATCCAGGTACATGATGCCGCGAACACTGCCGACGGGCAGCCGTTGGCGGTGCTTGTGCCCGGTTGCATCTTCACAGCAGTGGGTCAGGAGCCGTCCTCGTCCCTTGATGTGCAGCCGTGAGGGGGGCTGCAACGGCGTGAAAGTGATAATGGTCGGCATGACTCATTGTCTCAGTTGCTCGACGATGGCCCGTGTCGCCGGGGACTGGTTGAGCGTGTAGAAGTGAATGCCGGGCACTCCGTGCTCGAGAAGCTCTCTACACTGCGTTGTGGCGTGGGCGATGCCGATACGACGCACGGCGGCCTCGTCGTGCCGGACTTTTTCCAATTCCGCTCTCAGTTGCGTGGGAATGGTGGCGCCACACATGGCGGTAAAACGTTCAATCTGGGACAGGTTGGTGATCGGCATGATTCCGGCGATGATCGGAATATCGATGCCCGCGTCCCGGGCCCGATCGACGAACGTGAAATAGCTTGCGTTGTCGAAGAAGAGTTGGGTGATCAGGAATTCCAATCCCGCGCCAACCTTCTCGCACAAGTGCTGAAGGTCCTGGTCCCGATCGGGGCATTCGATATGGCCCTCCGGGTAACAGGCTCCTCCCAGACAGAAGTCGAAGCCGCAATCGCGGATGAAACGCACCAGCTCCGCAGCATAGCCGAATCCGCCTTCGGTTCGTTGAAAGTGGGGTTGGTCCCGCGGCGGATCGCCGCGCAATGCCAGGACGTTCTCGATGCCGTGGCGGTGCAGCCGTTCGAGGACAGACCGGATCTCCTCTCGATCTGCCCCCACACAGGTGAGGTGTGCCATGCTTTCGATGCCGATCTCGTGCTTGATGCGGCTGACCAGTTCGACTGTCTTGTCTTGCGTACTACCGCCCGCACCGTAGGTGACCGACACGAAGGCAGGATTCAATTCTCGCAGATGGTCGATCGTACGAAAGAGGGATTCCTCCCCCTGCGGAGTTTTGGGCGGAAAGAATTCGAACGAAAAGAGCGGACCATCGGTCCCCAGGCGATTACAGATGCGCATAAAGTGTCCGCCGAAACTACAGGAAAGCAGGGCGTTCGAGCAACGGTTTCCCGGGTTGACACAAACTGCTGTCCAGCGACACCATGTTTTAAAAAAATGAAGACATTTGGAAATTGGCCTTGACTCGGTGGGGGGGACTCGGCGATGGGGTAGATCCATGATTGCCTGTTTGGGCCGCAACGAGCTTTGTGCGGCATCCTCCGCTCTTGCAGCGCGACGCCAGCTTGCATTGGCTGCCCGTCCGCGCCGGACCGGTTGTGATTGCTGCCCGCTCCGCGCGTCCCACCCCAGATCCACACCCGCATTTGATGAGGCGATTGCATCGACGTGCCCCATGGCGTGGTTGCGCCCTACGACGATATTGGTGAGGTGGCGGGGAGATTGCGCAGGCCAATCCCCGAAGGAGGAGGCAGCAGCCCGTTCATGTCGAAAGTCATGCTCATCAACGTCACGCATGCGGAAGAGAGCCGCGTGGCGATCGTTGCAGACAACACCCTGATCTCGTTCGAGATCGAATCGTTCAATCGCGAACATCTCAAAGGAAACATCTACAAAGGCATCATTCATCGGATTCACCCGGCCCTCGAAGCGGCCTTCGTCGACATTGGTGCGGATCGTGATGCGTTCCTGCCGCTCGATGAGATTTGCTTCCGGCACCTTGCGAACCCACCGCCACGCAACGGCGGTGGCAACGCCGAACGCCGCCGGCCACGCATTCAGGACATCCTGAAGCCGGGCGAGGAAGTGCTCGTGCAGATCGTCAAGGAGCAGTTCGGCAGCAAGCCGCCCACGCTCAGCACCTTCTATTCGTTGCCAGGCCGGTTCCTGGTGCTTCTGCCGGGTTCTGACGACGCGGGTATCTCGCGCCGCATCGAGGGTGCTGATCGGGTGCGTGTGCGTGAACTCATCGAGAAGTTACATCCTCCCGACGGGTTCGGCATCATCGTGCGAACCGTGGCCGGCTTCGATCCGGGGGTGAATGACCTGCAGCGCGATATGACCTATCTGTTGCGTCTGTGGGAGAGCATCCAGCAAGCGGCTGTGAGCAAACGCGCTCCCGCTCTCGTTTATCGAGAGCACGATCTCGTACTACGCAACATTCGCGACTATTTCACTCCCGACATCGACGAGATCCATGTCGATAACGAGGATGTTTTCCTGCGTGCTCGTGAATTTTTGCGCGACGTCATGCCGGAGAAGGAAAGCGCGCTCCGTCTCTATCAGGGAGACAAGCCGATCTTCTCCCATTTCAATGTCGAGACCCAGATCGAATCGATCTATAAGCGGCGCGTGCCACTCAAAGGTGGAGGGTATATCGTCATCGACGGCACGGAGGCGCTCACCGCTATCGACGTCAACTCCGGGCGTTCTACCCGAGGCATCAGCCAGGAGGACACCGCCTTTCGCACGAATATCGAGGCGGCGGTCGAGATCGCCCGCCAGTTGCGTCTGCGCGACCAGGGAGGCCTGATCGTGATCGACTTCATCGATATGCGCAATCCGCAACACATCGGTGAGGTGGAAAAGGCGCTACGTACGGCGATGTTCGAGGATAAGGCACGGCACGAGGTGGGGCGGATTTCGCATTTTGGATTGCTCGAGATTTCACGCCAGCGTCTGCGTCCGGCGGCGGTTGCAACGTCATATGTCGCCTGCCAGATGTGCGATGGATACGGGCTCGTGCGGACGACCGAATCCGCCGCCCTGGTCAATCTCCGCAAAATCCACAACCGCGTTGCCCAGGGTGACGTGGCCTCCGTTCGGGTTTCGCTTCCGAATGAAGTTGCCATGTACCTGCTCAATCATAAGCGCGAGGATCTGGCGCAACTTGAACGGCGCTACGCCACCAGAATCCAGGTCGTTCTGCGAAGCGATCTCATGCCACATCAAGCGGAGATCGAGGTCAAGCCGCGTGTCGAGGGTGACAGCGAGAAGCCGCAACAGTTGCGACTTGGCGGAGTCGCCCACGTGGAACCTCCAGCCGCTTCCGCGGAAGCGGTGGCAGTTCCTGCCACAACAGCATCGAATGCAGAATCTGCGCCGGCGGGAGAGGCAGAAGCCGCACCGGATGGCGTACAGCCCCGCGAAAGCAAACGACGCCGCCGGCGTCCACGACGGCGGGGGCGTACCAAGTCGGCAGCGGCGGCCGTTGGAGAGGGGCTGGCCGCATTGGGCAGTTCGCTCGGTTTGTCCATCGAGGCAACAGTGGGAGGCTCTGAGCAGGCGACGAGGGCAAGTGCCGTTGCCGTGGCCGGCGAGGAATCTGACTCGGAGCTCGATGCCGGCTCGCTGACCGACGTCGACAATGAGATCGACGCTGAGGTCGAGCAAGAATCGAAAACGCCGGTACACACAACCGCTGATGCATCGGGCCAATCGCGTGTTGCCGGATCGGCGGGGAAAACCGAGCCGGCCACTGTTTCGGTGGGACCGGATGCATCTGATGCAACGAGAGAAGCACTGGTAGCCACGGAACCGGAAACAGCCGGAGCAGGCATGACGGGAACGGTTGAAGCGAAGCCGAAACGACCGCGTACGCGACGTTCCGGTAAGGCATCGGGGAGTAGCAGACGTCATTCGAGCAGTCGCACGATTGCCAGAGACGAAGTGCTGCAGATGCCGGAAGCCGAGAAGTCCGAGCAGCCTGAGCAGGAGGTGGAGGCAGTAGAGACCAGGCCTGCAAGGCTGCCAAAATCGGAGACGAAGGCAGCAGAGACACAACAGCAGGAGAAAGCTGCGGCGGGAAGATCCAGGAGGACGCGCAACGCCGGATCGAAGGATGCGATGGCGGCTAACAGCGCCCCGAAGCCTCGCCGTCCGGCGAAAAAGGCAGCGACCAAAGTGCCGAAACCGGCCGCGCCGCCCGAGAAGTAAACACGACGCGAAGTGATCGGAGGCAAATCGAGGGCTGGTCTGTTTGCCTTCGATCTTGAAGCCAAAAAAGAAGGGCTCGGCGGTTGCCGAGCCCTTCTTCGCTTCGAGTGGAGAGGTTTACGGGAAGAAAGTGGGCCCGTTGTTGTGGCAGAGGAACGCGTCCCGCGACTTGGGCTGGCAGACGATCTGTTCGTAGATACCATCGTCCCCGATGCTCAAACACATCTGGTACACGACACTGAAATAGCCCGGTGGCAGGTTTACGTTGTTGTATTGGATCTGGAAGTTGTAACGCCTGTCTTTGCCCCGGACGGGCGACACTTTCACCCAGCCTCTTTCATTTTCGGCAATCCAGCCCGTGCCATCGGGGCGGAAGGTCAGGGAAGGCATGAGAGCAATGATTTTGTTGTCCTTGTCAGCGAGAGAAAAGGAGCCCGATTCAAAGTCCGGATTGATGCCGTTCGATGAAGGATTGAGCTGGAACTCTCCCACTTTGGTAGTGATGTCTGGCGCCGGCAGCGGATGCTTGTAGTAGAGCTGACCGATCTTGTTGCCTGTCTGGCAGGCAGGCGGGATCGGGCACGTGACCGGGATTCCCGGGCAGGACTGGGGACCCGTCGGTTCAGGGACCACGGTCGCAGTTGCCGTCGGTGTCGCGACGTTTGTTACCGGAGTGAATGTCGCGGTCGCGGTCGGTCGGATCGCAGTTGCCGTGGGTTCCACTGGCGGCGGAGTATCGCGCGGACCGGGGCGACGTGTTGGGCGCGGACGCCGGGTCGGTCGCGCCTGTTGGGTCGGACGCGGTACCCTCGTGGGGCGTGTCAACGACGGATGGAGTTGTGCCTGGGCGTCTGCGTCCAAAAGCCCCGCTGAACCCAGAAGCCCCTCAGTAGGAAGCCCCAGGGCCACTGCCACGAGAATGAGGCTCGCACGGCCAAACAGTCTTGAACGAACGATTCCTGCAATCATATCCATCCTCCGTGTTTATTCTGCCCGCGTCGGTCCTTCTGACGGGTTTCGGGGTCGCGGACGGCGAGACAATACGGGTCACCTTTGCCGAAGGCAAGCACAAAAAGGGTTCCACCGGGTCCTTCCGAACCGCCGCAAAGGCAGGAGGTGCCAGCTACGGAAAGTCCCGCCGATTCGTTTTCGTTGTTTGCGTGTTTCGAGTGAATCCTTTACTGTTCGCCGCGTTTTCTGTGTCGCGGTCCGGCTGAGCACCCGGGGCGCGAGTGAAGATCAGGGCAAGGAGTATGGACATGCGACGCGAAGTGCGGGTCGGCCTCATCGGGTTCGGTACGATCGGCACAGGAGTCGTCAAGCTGCTGCAGCAACAACGGCGCCAAATCCGGCAGCGGTTGGGCGCACACTTGACCCTGACCCGTATCGCGGACCTCGATACCCGGCGTGATCGTGGTGTGCGTCTGGGCGACGCCGTACTCACGGATGATGCACAGGCGCTGACCGACGATCCGGGCATCGACATCGTCATCGAACTCATGGGTGGGTACGACATGGCTCGTCGTTTGGTGCTCCGTGCCATTGCCAGCGGCAAGAGCGTTGTCACCGCGAACAAAGCCCTCCTCGCAGTACACGGTTCAGAGATCTTCTCAGCGGTCGAGAAGGCAGGCGTCGATATCGGATTCGAAGCCAGTGTCGGCGGTGGAATTCCTATCATCCGCACGCTTCGCGATGGTCTTGCCGCAGACCGCAACCAGGCCATCTACGGAATCGTCAATGGCACGTCGAATTACATCCTGAGTACAATGACCGAGAAGGGAGAGGAATTCGGCGCGGTTCTGGCAGAAGCACAACGTCAGGGCTTGGCCGAGGCCGACCCGACCTTCGATGTCGACGGGATCGATGCGGCCCACAAGCTGACTCTCCTGATCCAGTTGGCCTTCGGCGTGGCGGTGCCGTTTTCGAAGATTCCCGTCGAGGGAATCCGTCATATCAGTCAGCTCGACATCCAGTTTGCACAGGAGTTTGGCTATGCCGTCAAGCTCCTGGCCATTGCCAAGCGAGAAGGCCGGCAGATCGAAGCGCGCGTCCATCCGACCATGGTGCCCCGGCGTCATCTGCTGGCAGACGTGAACGGTGCCTACAACGGTATCGCCGTCCACGGCGAAGCACTTGGCCGCAGTTTCTATTACGGCCTCGGCGCGGGTATGATGCCGACTGCGACTGCCGTTGTAGCCGATCTGATCGATGTTGCGCGTAACTTCCTGCACGACAGCCGCGGTCGCACCGCGCCGCTGGGATATCGTTGCGCGGATCAGACTCGCGTGACGTTAAAACCGATCGAAGCAGTCGCCTCGGAATATTATCTGCGCTTTCTCGTGGTCGATCGCCCCGGAGTTCTTGCGCGCATTTCTGGTATCCTCGGAAAAAACGATATTTCGATCGCCGCAGTGATCCAGCGCGAAAGCGAACGGGGTGCTGCGGTTCCCATCGTGATCCGCACACACCATGCGGTCGAGAAGAATCTACGCCGTGCGCTGCGGGAGATCGACAAGCTTTCCGCGGTACGTAAGAAATCGGTTCTGATCCGCATCGAAGACAGTCTTGGGGAGTAACCTATGCGCGTGTGGATGATCGGCATTCTGGCAACCTTCTGGCTGGCGCCCTCGGCACAGGCCCTGACCGCCTGTACGGCGGCGGATATCATGGCGCAGGAGGGAGCTGCCTGTCCGGCAACTGGACTCTGCCGCATTACCAAACTCTACGATGTTACGCCTCCGCAAGCCGGTGCTTCGTGCAACTTCGACTTCAGTGGGCGAAACGTCGAGATTGCCAACACCGGCCAACTCAAACTACGGTTGCAAACCGTCTCTTTCTCTTCGGCGGATTTGACGCTGAACAGTGGCAAGAACGCGGCCATCGACATGCGTTCGGGGACTCTCAATCTTTCGGCTGCTGTGGTGACCATCAATTCGGGGAGCGCTGCCACGATCGACATGCAGTCGGGAAGTCTGAATGTTGCGGCCACCTCCCTGACCATCGCTGCAGGAGCTGTGATCGACGGAACCGGCCCCGGAACCTCCGGTCCTTCTGGTAACGGGGGCAGGATCGAGATCGATCTCACCAATAATTTCGTCATGAACAGCACATCCGGCGTGCGATCCCGGATCGATGTGTCTGGCGGTGTCGTTGCGGGATCCGTGACCATCAATGCAGATGGGAACGCGCTCCTTGACGGCCGCATCCTCGCCACCAATCTTGCCCGCACAGCCTCTGGTGGCCAGATCGTCGTCACCGCGGGCGGCAACATCACGGCGCAGCCGAGCACGACTTCGGAATTCAATGCCAGCGGTGGAGATCTGTCCGAAAAAGGCGGCGGTGGGATCGACCTGGAGGCTTCCGGCGATATTTCACTGCCTACGAACACGACGATCAATGTTTCGGGCAGTTTGGCGGGCACCGTTGATCTCGATGCCGGTGGTGATCTGATCTTCGGGGGCTTGATCGGCAACGGCATGAGCGACGATGGAGCCGGTGCCACGGTCACGCTTGCCTCCGGCAAAGGTGTCCGGGTGAACGGCAACATCTCGCTGCTTGGGTACAATGCCGGTAGTTCGATCGACAATGTGCCCGGTGAGGGAGGCTCCCTTTCCGTCGACACCTCATTCGGCGATTTCGTCCTCAATGGCAATATCCTTGCGGAAGGCGGGGGACCCGACGCCGATGGCGGAGAGATCGACATCGGAGTGAACGGTTCTCTCGTGATCGGGCAAGGGTTCAAGATTTCCGCCCGTAGCAACGGAAGCGAGGGATTCGGGGGATCGGTCGATGTGGAGGTCAGTCAGAGCATCATTTCCAACAACCAGTTGGGCGCGCTGATCGATGTCAGCGGCGGTGGCGGAGGAGGTGGGACCGACCTGGCGGCTCGCGGCGATATCATCCTGGGTGGTCCAGTGGATGTGAGCGGTCGTGCTGCGGCTGGGGTCGGTGGTGAAATCGTCATCGCCGCGGGTGCCGAGGGGGTCGGAAAGCTCAGCGTTCGGCAGTCGATCAGTGTCAATGGTGGCGCATGTAACCTGGATGGCTGTGGAGATGCCGGTTCTATCGATCTGAGCGGTTGTGATGTCGAAATTGCACATCCTAACGGCCGGGTCTTGGCACGAGCGCCGGGTGCTGCCGGCACCACTCTCGTCACAGCTCGCAAGCAGCTCAGCATCCTCAACACGAGCGTGACGAACGTCATCAGCGCGGAAGCAACGCAGGCGGGAGGCGTTCCCGGCGAGAATACGCTGGTGCACGAGGCGTCTTTCCCCGTCACGGGGGCGAATCGGATTGCGCCGGCCGCCATTGATAAGCTACGCCCGTTTTGCACGTTGGGTGTGACCGATGGTTGCCTCGTGCCTTGCCCGACCTGCGGTGACAACAAAGTCGAGTACCCCGAGGAATGCGACGGGAACAATACCGTCAACTGTGATGGCTGCTCCAACTTCTGCACGATTGAAAAATGCTCATCTTCCGTGACGTGTCCGGGTGGCGTGAGCTGTGATCCGCTCATCGGATGTGCGATCTGTCCGGATCTATCCACGCCAACTCCGACGCGGACTCTCACGTATACCCGCACTCCAACGATCACCCGTACGCCGACAGTCACGCCGAGCTCGACCTCGACACCCACTTTCACTCGGACATCGACTCCGGTTCCGACGTTCACATTTACGGCCACCGCACAACCGACAGGTAGCCCGACCAGCACTCGCACGCCGAGTTTTACGCCGACCGAGACCCCGCAACCGACGGCTAGCCCGACGATCACAGAAACACCGGTATCGAGCCCGACGCCTTCGGTCACCGCAACCCTCCAGCCCACGCCGTCCCCTTCAGCGACGGGCAGCTCCACACCGAGTTTTACGCCAACCGATACACCGCCCGCCCCGACTGCGACGGCGACCACCCCGGCGCCGACCGGCACGCCGATCCCATCCGCTACGCCAACGCCGGTTCCGTCAGCAACGGCGACTCCCGTCCCCAGTCCGACCGCGTCTGCCAGTGCAACCCCGACTCCAACACTGACCCAGACCGGCACCCCTACGGCGACTGCCACGGTCACCCCGGTGCCACCTACTGCCACCGAAATTCCGTCTCATCCGCCTTGTGTCGGTGACTGTGGCGGCGATGGTGAAGTCACCGTGGATGAATTGATCGTCATGGTGAACATCGCACTCGAGGCGCAACCCCTCGACAAGTGTCCGGCGGGAGATGCAGGAGAGGATGGGACGATTACGGTTGATGAGATCATCAAAGCCGTGAACAACGCACTTCTGGGCTGTTCGTGACGGCCGTGGTGCCGGCCTTCTGGCGTGAACGTGTGATCTCCGATAAGGAGAACGATCGGACTGAGACCTGATGATGGATCGGAATCTTGCGCTCGAAGCAGTGCGCGTGACGGAGGCTGCCGCGCTTGCCGCGGCCCGCTTGATGGGACGCGGCGATATCAGTGGTACGGACCGGGCGGCGGCGGAAGCCATGCGTAAGGCGATTCGCTCGATCTCGATCAACGGTACCGTCGTCGTGGGCGAAGGTGAGCAGGGTAGTAGCGACGTCCTTTATCGCGGCGAGAAGGTCGGCAACGGGGAAGGTCCGGAGATCGATGTTGCCCTCGATCCCCTCGAAGGTGCCACGATCTGCGCAACGGGTGGATTCAACGCTCTGTCGATCGTCGCCTTCGCCGAGCGCGGTGGGTTTCTGCGTTGCCCCGATACATACATGGAGAAGGTCGTCGTGGGACCCGAAGGGAGAGGTGCCATCGATCTGGACCGTTCTCCGATCGAGAATCTGCGTTCGCTGGCGGATGCCAAAGGTGTGTACGTGGCGGATCTGACTGTCGCCGTGCTCGACCGTCCACGCCACAAAAATCTCGTAGCCGAAATCCGTAAGGCGGGTGCACGGATCAAGCTGCTGGCCGATGGTGACGTGTCGGCCGGGATCGCGACTGCGAAGCCGGATGCTGGAATCGACATCCTGCTTGGCGTCGGCGGTTCTCTGCAGGGGATCCTGACGGCGGCAGCCATGCGCTGCGTGGGTGGTGATATGCAGGCCCGGCTGCAGCCGCAGAACGAGGAAGAGTTCGATCGTTGCCGCGAAGCGGGAATCACCGATTTCGGTCGCAAATTCACGCTGGACGATATGGCAGGTGCCAGCGTCATGTTTGCGGCCACGGGTGTGACGACAGGCGATCTCCTGCGCGGCGTGCGCTTTTTCAAGGGAGGCGCAACGACAAATTCATTGGTAATGCGCTCCCGCACCCACACTTTGCGCTTCATCGAGGCCATCCACCGCTTCGATCTGAAGCCTGAGTATTGAAAGATGAGAGAATGGCTCGTTGCGGGGCTGCGGTTTCAGGTGCCCGGTGTCGGACGTATCTGAAACCATGATTTCGATATCTGAAATCGAAAGTTACCGCGATTTCGACTGAATTACAGGGGAAGCCGTGAATTACGAGACTCTGTTGATTGATACCACGGACAATATCCGAACGATTACCATCAATCGTCCCAAAGCACTGAATGCGTTGAATCCCACCGTACTCTCGGAATTGGGTGCTGCGGTGACAGACGTGGCGCACGATGAATCGGTCCGTTGTCTCATTTTGACAGGTGCCGGTGAAAAGGCGTTCGTGGCCGGGGCGGACATTGCCGCCATGGAGGGGATGATCGCAGTCGAAGCCAGGCAGTTTGCGCGCGTCGGCCAGGCGGTGATGCATGCCATCGAGGAGTTGCCGATCCCCGTGATCGCTGCCGTCAATGGATTCGCGCTCGGAGGTGGGTTGGAGCTGGCCATGGCTTGTGACCTCATTGTTGCATCAGCGAACGCTCGATTTGGACAACCAGAGATCAATCTTGGCATCATCCCAGGGTTTGGCGGGACGCAGCGTCTGCCACGCCGGGTGGGTGCCGGAGCGGCACGCCGGCTGATCTACGGCGGTGCAATGATCGGTACGGATGAAGCACTGCGGTTGGGGCTGGTGGATCAGACGTGCGAACCCGGCCAGTTGATGGCGGAGACGTTGGATCTGGCTCGCTCACTTGCCAGCAAGGCGCCAATTGCGATTCGACAGGCCAAGGCCGCCATCAATGTCGGTTTTGACGTGGATCTCGCAGATGGTTGTCGCTTCGAGGCGGAGGCATTCGGTGTTACGTTTGCAACGGATGACCGTCGTGAAGGGATGCGAGCATTTCTGGAGAAGCGGACAGCCCGGTTCAGTGGGCGCTGACTGCCTTTGAGTGATGGGCTGGGAATCCTGTTATGCAACCCCTGTGGAAGCTGAAGCGCATGTCGTGAAGGGCTTCCTGGAGCAGTATGGAGTTCCATGTCTCCTCGTCAGTAACCGATTTGCGGCACAGCCTTTGACGTTCTGCGCACTGGGGCAGGTCCAGGTGCTGGTTCCGGCGGAGTGGATGAAGATTGCGCAGGGGCTGATCCGTGGACGGAAGAAAGTCGTCCCTTCACGGAGAGGTCCGAGACTACGCCGGATTGTGGGGGGAAAACATGCCTAAGGCGAAACAGGATTGGCTGCAACAATCCTATCCTGCGGAGGCGGATCGTCTTCCACGCTACTCGACCCTTTCGGATATCGAGATCGAACCACTCTATGATGAAGCCGATCTGAGTGACCAGACCTACGACGAACGGCTCGGTCATCCTGGCGAATTTCCGTTCACACGTGGTGTCTACCCGAGCATGTACCGCGGCAAGCTGTGGACGATGCGGCAGTTTGCCGGCTTCGGCAGTGCCGAGGATACGAACGAGCGGTTCAGGTTTCTGCTGGAGCAGGGGCAGACTGGCCTTTCCACTGCTTTCGATATGCCCACCCTGATGGGCTACGATGCGGATCATCCGCGATCGCGTGGTGAGGTCGGTCGAGAAGGGGTTGCCGTATCGAGTCTGGCCGACATGGAACGACTTTTTGCGGACATCCCGCTCGATCAGGTGACTACGTCGATGACCGTGAACTGCTCGGCCAGCATTCTTCTGGGGATGTATTTTGCCGTGGCCGAGCGCCGCGGTATTCCCCTGTCAAAGCTGGGTGGCACGATCCAGAACGACATGTTGAAGGAATTCATCGCGCAGAAGGAATGGATCTCTCCGCCGGAGCCGTCGGTGCGCGTGATTGTCGATATGATGGAATTCTGTGCACAGGAGGCTCCGCGCTGGCATGCCGTTTCGATCTCGGGGTACCATATCCGTGAAGCGGGCGCGACGGCAGCTCAGGAGCTTGCGTTCACCCTGGCCGACGGGATCGGCTATGTGCAGGCGGCCGTGGATCGAGGTATCGACGTCGATCATTTCGCTCCGCGCCTGTCGTTCTTCTTCAATGTGCACAATGATTTCTTCGAGGAGATTGGCAAGTTTCGCGCCGCACGCCGCATGTGGGCAAAGATCATGCGGGACCGCTTTGGAGCGAAGAATCCCAGATCCTGGTTGTTGCGTACTCACGCCCAGACGGCGGGGTGCAGCCTGACGGCGCAGCAGCCCCTCAACAATATCGTTCGTGTGGCTGTACAGGCATTGGCTGGTGTCCTGGGAGGAACGAACTCCCTACATACGAATTCGATGGACGAGACGCTGGCGCTACCGAGCGAGCAGGCCGTGCTCGTCGCCCTACGCACGCAACAGATCATTGCGGATGAAACCGGTGTGGCCAATTTCATCGATCCTCTGGGTGGCAGCTATGCCGTCGAGGCGATGACGGACCGCATGGAGCGGGAGGCATCCGAATACATCCGTCGCATTGATGACATGGGCGGCATCATCCGAGCCATCGAGATGGGGTTTCCGCAAAAGGAGATTTCTGAGTCGGCCTATCGGTTCCAGCAGCAACTCGAGCGTGGCGACAAAGTGATGGTGGGAGTGAACAAATATCAGATGAAAGAGGATCGCCCACTGGAAGTGCTCCGGATCAGCAACGAAGTCGAACGGAAACAGGTGCAGCGCGTGCGCGAGCGCAAGGCGGCGCGGCATGCGGAAAGTGTCCGCCATGCCATAGGGCGGGTACGCGACGCTGCACGCGATGGCACGAATCTGATGCCGCCCATCATCGATGCGGTAAAACATGAAGTTACTGTCGGTGAGATTTCCGATGTATTTCGCGAAGTGTTCGGCGTCTACCGGGATCCGGCCTATCTTTGAGTTCCGCCATGCGTACACGCCCTTTGCGAATTCTTGTTGCCAAACCCGGCCTCGACGGACACGACCGCGGGGCCAAGATTGTTGCACGCCTCCTGCGCGATGCCGGATACGAGGTGATCTACACGGGGCTGCACCAGACCCCGGAGATGATCGTTGAAACGGCGATCCAGGAGGATGTCGACGCCATCGGCTTGAGCATCCTGTCTGGGGCGCATATGACCCTCTTCCCCGACGTGCTCGAGCTGCTGCATCAGCGTGGGATCGACGATGTGCCGGTATTCGGTGGCGGAATCGTTCCGGAGGAGGATATTGCCGAACTGAACCGTCTCGGTGTCCGTAAGGTATTTACACCGGGTGCGGGTACCCAGGAGATTCTCGATTGGGTGCGCGACAACCTGCACCCGCGTCCGTGATGAAAGAAGTCTGATGGAGCAACGCCCTCTCATCATCGTAGGCTCGGGGCCCGCTGGAACCGCCACCGCGCTGTTCCTCGAACGTAATGCTCCCCAACTCGCCCGTGAGGCTTTGATTCTCGACAAGGCCGTACACCCGCGGCCCAAGGTTTGTGCCGGTGGCCTCATCCCGCATACGCTGACGAGCCTTTCCGAACTCGAGATCCCGCTGGATGTTCCGAATGCCGTTGCACACCGGGCGATCGTGAAAGTGCCAGGACGCGATGTGAAGTATGAGGGGCAGGAACTTTGTCGCTTCATACGTCGCGACGAATTCGACCATTTGCTGGTCCGGAAGTGCCGTGAGCGGGGTGTGGAGATCCGGGAGTCGGAGCGTGTCGTCGATATACGTCCCGAAGCGGACGGCATGCGTGTCGAGACGGAGCGCGGCACGTATCATACTCGCATCGTCGTTGGTGCAGATGGCTCGGGAAGCCTCGTACGACGACAACTCCTGCCGTTTGGAGGAAGCCAGGTCGGCAAGGCGGTCATGACCGACGTGCCGTTGAGCGCGGTCGACTGGGATGGTTTGCGCAACGAGTGTTATGAATTCGATTTCACGGCCGTGCCGAAAGGATTGCGCGGGTATGTCTGGCTCTTTCCGTGCTGGATCGATGGCGTGCCCCATGTGAACGTCGGTGTCTATTCCGTGCGTGCGGAGGGAACCGGACCGTTGCTTCAACGGATTCTGGCGGAAAGACTGGCACGGTTGGGAGTCCCTTTACGTGACGTGAAGTCGTTTCCGATCCGCTGGTACGATAAAGAGACGCGCATCGCCGCCCCCCATGTGATGCTTGCCGGCGATGCTGCAGGTGTCGATGCGTTGATGGGCGAAGGGATCTCGTACTGTTTCGAGTATGCGCGTCGCGCTGCGGTTGCTGCGGAGCAGGCGTTGGCTGTGCGCCGATACGACTTCGCCGGCTACGAGCGGTCGGTGGCCGATTCCTGGTTTGGCAAGAAATTGCGCCGCCTCGTCTTTGCCACACGCCTTTTTTATGGCCGTAGCTGGCCCTTGTGGTTTGCCATTGCAGCCGGGAGCCGGCGGGCGCAGGAGATCGGGATCCGTTGGTACAATGGTGTGGACGATTGGGATAAACATAGCGGCTGGGAAGCACTCGGCGCGTGGTGGCGTGGTGAGGTGAAACCACGATCCCTGCTTGCCGGAGGTGCGGAGGGAGAGCCCGGGGCGAGACACCAGCCGGACTCGATGCGAGATGCCGTCTCTGGTCGCCGCACGCCGGATTCGGCAGCGATTCACGCGTCGGCCGACCGATGACGAAGTCGCCGCGTATTGCAGCATTCTTCGACATCGATCATACGGTCATCTCGCGTGATTCGGGCACGCTCTTCGTACGTCATCTCATCCGGAACGGTTACATGCGGCGGCGCGACCTTCTTGGCCCCGCGTATTACACGTTGCTCTATCGGTTGAACCGTCTCGATATCAACGCGGTTTTTGCGCGTTACCAGACACAGATCTGTGGGCGTCGGCATGAGGAGATGGAGGCGTTTTGCGATGCCTGGTTCGCGGAATATATCCGGCCACTCATCTATCCGGCGATGGCTCATCGGATCGAAGAACACCAGCGCCAGGGACACCTCGTGGCGTTTCTGTCCAGCGCCACGACCTACGTCGCGCGGCCATTGGCTCGTGAACTTGGTGTGGAACACCTCCTGGTCAACCGTTTGATCGTCAGGGACGGTATTCTCACCGGTGAGGCGATACGGCCGTTATGTTGGGGAGAAGGAAAGAAGTTCTGGGTGGAAAAGTTTGCCACGGAGGAGAATGTCGATCTTGCTCAGAGCTTTTTCTACAGCGATTCGATCGCTGATCTTCCCGTTTTGAGCCTGGTGGGTCGCCCGTTTCTCGTCAATCCGGACCGCCTGTTGCGCCGCCATGGACGCACGGCTGGCTGGTCCGAATTCAAAGTGACTTGATGGTGTTGTGCATAGCCCGTTCTGAATCACGAAAAAATATGATCTGAGTCGCGTTCGAAGGATGAGCCTCCCGATATGAGGCGCGGGGATAGACACGAAAGGAGGCACGACCGATGCCCGAGTTGGAGCGCCGGATCGCGGCGTACATCGCATACCGGATGCCACAGGCCGCGGATGTGGAAGTCACCGGTCTGCAACGCATCTTCGGCGGTGCGTCGCGTGAGACGTTTCGCTTTGTCCTGTCTTACCTTCACGAGGATCGGCCTGCTTCGCGCCATTTGATTTTGCGGCGGGATCCACCGGGTAGCCTCATCGAGACGGATCGTGCCGTCGAATTCGAGGCCTACCGGGCTTTCTACGGCTCCGCCGTGCCCGTGCCGGAGCCTTTGTGGTTGGAAGAAGATCCGAAGTGGCTCGATCATCCCTTCTTCATCATGGAGGAGTTGCTGGGATACGAAGCGAATCCACAACTGATCGTTGCGCCACCCTATGCGCAACACGCCGCAAAATACGCGGAACGGAAGTGGAGCATCCTGGGTGAGATCAGCCGTGCCGATCCGTTTTCTCTGGGACTCGACCGTGTCATGCCACCGGTTGCACCCGAAGAGTGCTGGAAACGCGAGCTGGATTACTGGGAAAAAAGTCTCGATGAAGATGAGCAGTGCCCTGAGCCGGTGATTCGCGCGGTCATCCGTTGGCTGCGGCGCAACCCTCCTCCGCCAGCTCAGAAGATCAGTGTGGTCCATGCCGATTTCCGCACCGGCAACTTCCTCTACGATACGGAGGGCGGAATCCATGGAATTCTCGATTGGGAGATGGCGCATCTCGGTGATCCACTGGAAGATCTTGCCTGGGGACTCAATCCTGTCTGGCGTTGGGCGCGTGACGACCGCGCTGGTGGTCTGGCATCTCATGATGAAGCCGTACGCATCTGGGAGCGGGCCAGCGGACTCCGAGCCGACCCGGTTGCTTTGCACTGGTGGGAGCTGTTTTCGTGTGTGAAGGGACAGGCCATCTGGGTGTCGGGTGCACGGGAGTTCACGGATGGTAAGAACAACGACATCATTCTGGCTCTCTCGGGCTGGTTCATGCGAAATAGTCAGAATCGGGCAGCACTGTATGGGTTGGGGCATCTGTCATGAAACCTGAAGTGGATCGTTTTCTGGAAGTGGCAGCGATGAACCTGATGACGGAGATCGGTCCCATTCTTGGGCCGGGTTTCCACCAGTCGAACGTGAACATTACGGCTGCCATGTTGATTGCCGTCCGTGATGAGTTCGATCGGGCCGCAGCACGCCGTGTGGAGGAAAACCGCGCGTTGCGTAAGCTGTTTGGCGAGAGTGTACCCGTTGTGACTGATGCTTCGTTGCGCGAGCGCCTGGAAACTCAGTCTCGTGGTGAGGATGGGAGTCTGCGTGTCTCCGATCTCGAGCGGGTCAATGCCGAACTACGTGGCCTGTTGATCGAGCTGCATGCACACGTGGAAGAAATCGACTCGGCAGAGGCGAGGGCGGTCGAAGCGGCCATCTGGCGCGAGTTGGTGCAATCCACCGAACGCCGTCGCCTCATGCTGGGCGCTTTTTAACCGATCCACTTTCTCCTGGAGGGAACACATGCAAAGGGCACGTGTCCCCAACCTGGATTCCTACCGCCAGGGCAGCTCGATCAGCCCTGGTATCAGCGCCGTTTGGGGATGAGGACCGTATAATCGAGATCGAGCACCACATTCGAGTGGTACTGCTCGCGGCCTGTCTTTTCGTCCTTCACCTTGAGTTCGAGTGCTTCGAGATTGGGGTCGATGTTCTTCACGCCGACGAGGCGCAGCCGCAACGCCCCTGCGTCCTGCCTGCCCAGATCGATTTTCTCGATGACGTCGGTCCAGGCGTACAACGTATCTCCCGCAGTCGTCGGATTGGCGTGACTCCCGGCGTTGAAGGCCAGAATCCCGAGCACGTTCTCCAGACCATCGTTGGAGATTGCGTGGACGGTGGAAATCACGTGTCCCCCGTAAATAATGCGCTTGCCCAGGCGGGATTTCTCCTGGAGTTGGTGGTTGAAATGGACACGTGCCGTGTTCTGGTAGAGCCGCGTTGCCATCTGATGCTCCGCGTCTTCCATGGTGATGCCCTGGGGGTGTACCACCCTTTCGCCCACGGCGTAATCCTCCCAGAAATAGTTGCTACCCGTAACGATGGGATCGAACTTCGAGAGATCCAATCTGGCGGGTACGCTGAGATGGTCGACACTCACCTGTGCCGGCAGTGCCGGTGAATCGTTGTCACCCGTCTTGATGTCCGGATGCCGCTTGTTGACCATGGCCCAGCGGTAGAATTGCAAAACGATTTCATTTCGCTGGTTGTACCCCTTCGTGTGGACCCAGACGATTCCCACATCGGCGCGTGATGTTTCCCGCTTGCCGATGACTTCAGTCTCCGAACGGAGTGTGTCGCCGGTGTAGACGGGTCGGACGAAACGGACGTCCGCATATCCGAGATTGGCCGGAGAGTTCAGCGAGACGTCCTGCACCGCACGGCCAAAGACCATGTGAAAGACCAGAAGGTCGTGAACGGTTTCTCTCTGGTATCCGAGTGAACGAGCGAACTCTGCCGAACAATGGAGTGGCCGCCGGTCACCTGTCAGTGCAATGTAGAGTGCCAGATCGCCATCCCAGATCGTGCGCGGGACGGAATGGTGGAAGACATGTCCGACCTTGAAGTCCTCGAAAAAATTGCCCGAAGTTGTTTTCTTGCTCATCTTGTTCGTTGCTCCGGAATGAAATTATGTGGCAGGCCGCCTCGCTGGGGGCCAGGCGTTGCAATGGAGGCTGCGTATAGGCGCGGAGCAGAGTCTTGGCAATCGGGCTGCCTGGCGTCTCTTCCAGGACATCCTCGTGGCCGAGTGTGTGTCGAACACCATGTCATGACCCTGGTGAGGTGTTCCCGTCCCATCTCCCGTTTCAGTAGAGCTGGGAACTTCCGAATCGTTCGTACTTATGCGAAGCGCCCTACATGGACTTGCAACGTTTTGCGCGGCTACCTCTTCTGGGCATTCTTCGAGGAATCCGAAAGGAACATGTTACCCCGCTGGCGGAGATCGCCATCGGCGCTGGCCTGGGTGCCCTCGAGGTTACGATGAACACCGCGGGTGCGCCCGAACTGATTCAGCGGCTGAATGAAGTCGGGCGCGAGCGCTTCATGGTGGGAGCGGGGACAGTTCTCGATTCAGCAGATCTCGAACAAGCACTGGGAGCCGGGGCATCGTTCGTTGTCATGCCGACCCATGTCCCGGAGGTCGTCGGTCGTTGTGTCGGTGCGGGAATTCCGGTGTTCCCGGGTGCGCTGACACCGCAGGAGATCCATGCTGCCTGGTCGGCCGGTGCCACTTACGTGAAGGTCTTCCCGGTTGGTGCGTTCGGGCCGGGTTACCTGCGGGAAATAAAGGGCCCTTTTCCGCGGATCAAGCTTCTGGCCTGCGGGGGTGTCAATGCGGAAAACATCGGGGCCTACTTCGATGCCGGAGCCTCGGCTGCCGCATTCGGTAGCAGCATTTTTCGTGCGGAGTGGCTGGCGCGGGGGCAATATGGGCGCATCTCTGAGGAGGTGGAGCGGCTCGTCTCGGCGTGTCGGATTGCCTGGAGTCGAAACTCAAAGGAGTAGGCCGAGAGCTGGAATTTGCACGGACCCCCTTGAAGGTTCCAGTGAAAATCCCGTAAACACTACCGGTTCAGGTTTGACCTGATCCGGTTCCGTTCCGAACGGTAATGTGCGTTTTCCTGCAGATTCTTGTCGAATGACAAACCAGTCTGATGGGCGATCAGCAGACCGTAAGGAGGCCGCCGGGATCTTTGGGATCTGTCCGACCCGGCGGGCGAGGAATAATTCAGAAAACTCTCGGGTGGTTCAACGTGGCAAAAACAGGTGAAACGGAAGCGAAACATTCCCAGAAATGGTTGTCCTATCGTCCATCGATCAAAGTGGTTGATGTGACCATCCGTGACGGCGGTTTGATGAACAACCACCACTTTGACGATACGGTGGTGCGTGCCGTTTACGATGCCTGCGTGAGTGCGGGTATCGATTACATGGAGATCGGCTACAAGACATCCCGGAACCTGGCCAGCCGGGATGAGTATGGTCCCTGGAAGTTCTGCGATGAGGCCGATGTACGGCGTATCGTCGGGGATAACAAAACGGACCTGAAACTCTGTATCATGGCGGATGCGGAACGCTGCGACTACCAGGAAGACATCCTTCCAAAGAAGGACAGCGTCATCGATATGATCCGGGTGGCTTCCTACATCCACCAGATCCCGACGGCTCTCGATATGATCCAGGATGCAAGTGAGAAGGGCTACGAGACGACGGCGAATCTGATGGCGGCCTCGACGGTGCCCGAGACCGAGCTGGTTGGTGCGTTGGAGATGCTCTGCGACTCACCGGTTCAGGCCATTTACCTCGTGGACAGTTTCGGTGCTTTCTACAGTGAGCAGGTGCATTACCTCCTCGACCTGTATGGCAAGGTCACCAGGCCTCGTGGCAAGACACTGGGGATGCACGCACACAACAATCAACAGCTTGCCTATGCCAATACGATCGAGGCTGCAGTGAAAGGCGCCGACATGCTGGACAGCAGCATGGCTGGACTCGGCCGGGGAGCGGGAAACTGCCAGACGGAACTCCTGCTCGGTTTCCTGCACAATCCGAAATACCGCTTGCGGCCCGTTCTGGAGTGCATCCAGAACCACATCGAGCCCTTACGTGCCGAACTGCACTGGGGATTCGACATTCCGTACATGATTACCGGGATTCTCAATGAACATCCGCGCGCGGCAATGGCCTTCAATGCGAGCGAGGATCGAGGCAATCTGGTGAAATTTTTCGATTCACTGGTCGGCTCGGAATAAGAGCTGTACCGTTGAACTGAAAAGAACAGTTGCATTGGAAGTACGAATCCGTTTATAAGACTCAGACGATGAATCCCGCATACCGCACAAACGAAATCTCTCCCCGCAGCGCAGTGGTGGTGGTCGTGTGTGTGGTAGTGGCCGTTGCGCCGTAGCGGGGAGATCGAGCGAGATTACGAGCCCCTGCCGGCGCAAGCCGGCGGGGGTTTCGTGTTTATGGGACCCACTTCCGGCCAGATCGTCAGGGAGCCGAAAGAAGGAGGAAGAGGGTCCTATGCAATTCACTGGAGCAACACTCATCACGGCGCTTCTCGAGCGCCAGGGGATCGAGGTCATCCCCGGCATGCCGGGTGGCGCCAATCTGCCGCTGTATGATTCGCTTCATACGAGTCGAATCCGGCATGTGCTGGCGCGGCACGAACAAGGTGCCGGCTTCATCGCCCAGGGCATTGCCAGGGTGACGGGTAAACCGGCCGTTTGTTTCAGCACATCTGGTCCCGGGGCGACGAATCTGCTGACCGCGATTGCCGATGCGAAGCTCGATTCCATCCCCCTGATCGCAATCACGGGACAGGTGCCACGTGCGATGATCGGAACAGATGCCTTCCAGGAGATCGACACTTATGGTCTCACCGTCCCCATCACGAAACACAACTATCTCGTACGTTCGGCAGCCGATCTGGCACACATTATTCCGGAAGCCTTCCGGATTGCGGCCTCGGGACGCCCTGGGCCGGTTGTTATCGACGTCCCGAAGGATGTTCAGAACGAACGAGTCGAGATCGACGCACTGCCAACACCCGGCTGCGCCGCACCACCTCCGGCGTTTTCTCCAGACGACACCGCACGTGCCGCCGCGTTGATCAGGGCCGCTCGGCGTCCTGTCCTTTTCACCGGTGCCGGTGTGATTGCCGCTGACGCGGCGGAGTTTTTGCGCCAGCTTGCCCAGACCGCCTCGATTCCGGTTGTTTCGACGTTGCTTGGGCTCGGGGCCATGCCCTCCACTCATCCCCTGTTTTTCGGCATGGTTGGGATGCATGCCGCTCCCTGTACGAATCTGCTTCTCGAGGAGTGTGACCTCCTCATTGCCCTCGGCGCACGCTTCGATGACCGCGCCACGGGTAAGGTAGAATTTTTCTGTCCCGATGCGCGGATCATCCATGTCGATATCGATCCCAGCGAACTGGGTAAAATCAAACAGCCATTTCTCGGTATCGAGGCGGACGTTGGTGAATGGTTGCGTGCCTTGCTGCCGCTGATTGAGCCTCAGACGCGACCTGAATGGATGGCCCGGACACAACAGTTGCGACACGAATATCCGCTGCATACTCCTGACACCGATGATCCGCGCTCTCCCTACGGTATTGTCGAACATACCGCGGCGCTGATCGGCGATGATGCCATCGTTACGACCGATGTCGGGCAACATCAGATGTGGGCGGCACAGGCATTCCCGTTCACCCGGCCGCGCCAGTGGCTGACCTCGGGAGGTCTGGGAACCATGGGATTCGGTTTGCCTGCAGCGATCGGTGCTGCACTGGCAGACCCACAACGTCCCGTCGTCTGTTTCAGCGGCGACGGCAGCCTTCTGATGAATATCCAGGAACTGGCAACGGCAGCGGAAGAGGGCGTCAATATCAAGATCGTTCTGCTCAATAACGGCCAACTCGGACTCGTGCGCCAGCATCAGCAGCTCTTTTTTGGTGAGCGCTATCTTGGTTCCCATTTCCAGTCGGCCTCTGATTTTGCGGCAATCGCGCGAGGCTTTGGTGTTGCGGCGTATGATCTGGGTGGCAATGGCGATCCTTCGGCGACTCTCGAACGTGCGTTGCGAAGCTCAGGACCGTGCCTGATCAACGTGCCGATCGAGGAACGGGCGAACGTCTATCCGATGGTACCGCCGGGCGCTGCCAATCGTGACATGATTACCGGCCATCTGAGTCCTCACCCCGGACAGTCGGCGTAGCCTTTGCAGGAGGAACCCATGCAGATCATATCAACCGAAATTCCCAATCCGACAACCTGGCAGAACGCGACGATTTTGCGTCTGTGGGTGCGTAACCATCCGGGTGTGATGTCTCATGTGTGCGGTCTGTTCGCGCGGCGTGCCTTCAATGTGGAGGCGATCCTTTGCCTGCCGGCAGCGGATACGACACACAGCGTCATCTTACTGGCCGTCAAGGAGGAAGCTCGGCTCGAACAGGTGATCCGGCAACTCGCCAAGCTTGAGGATGTGCTGGACATCCAACGCTCTTCGGAAGCTGCACAGATCTTCGCCGCGGCAGATACCTGGCTGCGTGGTGTGTCGGCCAGTTGACGCGGAAATCCAGATCGAAGCACACGCCGGTTTGCCTCGACTCGATCGGGGCGAGGCAAGCCGGTGATTCGAGATCCCGCCCGGTCGCAAGAGAGATGGTCCTGGCAGCTCACCTTCCTAAGATCCTGCAACACGGGAAGGTTGAAGAATCCGGCGTTGCGGGTGAAGCAGACGCATGTGGGCCATCACTGATAGCCCCCGGCTATGGGATGCATAGAAAGAAAGAAATTCCCTTTCTTCCTACGAATGCTTACTTCAGTTCCGTACCGAAACCCCATTCCAGAGAAAAGGAGAATGAACATGAATGCATCCCTCATCAACACGGAGATTCTGCCGTTCAAGGCGACCGCTTTCCACAATGGGAAGTTCGTCGATGTCAGCAACGAGACACTGAAGGGGAAGTGGGCCGTGGTCTTTTTCTATCCTGCCGACTTCACCTTCGTCTGCCCGACGGAACTGGGCGACCTGGCTGACAATTACGCGGAATTCACGAAACTCGGTGTGGAGATCTACGCCGTCTCCACCGATACCCATTTCACCCACAAAGCGTGGCACGATACGTCGGAAACGATCAAGAAGATCAAATTCCCGATGGTTGGTGATCCTACGGGGACCATTACACGCAATTTCGGTGTGATGATCGAGGCGGCTGGTCTGGCCGATCGTGGCACCTTTGTCATCGACCCGCAGGGCAAGATCCAGATCATCGAAATCAACGCGGGCGGTATCGGCCGTAATGCGACGGAACTGTTACGTAAGGTGAAAGCGGCACAGTACGTGGCCGCACACCCCGGCGAAGTCTGCCCTGCCAAGTGGCAGGAAGGCGAGAAGACTCTCGCTCCGTCACTCGACCTGGTCGGCAAGATCTGACCTCAGATGTGGCGCGCCGGGGATCCTCTCCGGTGCGCCACGTGTATCCCGTACGACCTCGGACCCTCGGGCGGATTCGAAAAACACTTTCGGGAGGATGCCATGCTCGACAACACGATCCGGAGCCAGCTCGCAACCTATCTGACGCGGATCCAGCTTCCGATTGAGCTCGTTGCTTCACTCGATGACAGTGAGAAGTCGATCGAGATGCGCGAGTTGCTGAGCGAAATTGCCGAGCTTTCGCCTCAGGTCAGTGTCCGATTCGACGGTTCGGAGGAGCGCCGTCCCTGCTTTTCGATCGGCCGCCGAGACGAGCCGGCGCGGGTGCGATTTGCGGGTATCCCCATGGGTCACGAGTTCACCTCACTCGTGTTGGCGCTGCTGCAAGTGGGCGGTCATCCACCAAAACTGGATGATTCGATGATCGAGCAGATCCAGGCGATCAGCGGACCTCAACCCTACCGGTTTGAAATCTTTGTCTCTCTGTCATGTCATAACTGCCCGGATGTCGTGCAGGCGCTGAATACGATGGCTGCCCTGAACCCGGGGATTGAGTGTGTCATGATCGATGGCGCCCTGTTCCAGGAAGAAGTCGATCGGCGGCAGGTCATGGCTGTTCCCTGGGTGTTCTTGAACGGTGAACCTTTTGGCCAGGGTCGCATGACGATCGAAGAGATCCTGTCGAAGATGGATTCGGGTGCCGCGGCACGTGAAGCGGAAAGGCTCAATGCGAGGGCACCGTATGACATCCTCATCGTTGGTGGCGGTCCGGCAGGAGCTGCAGCCGCCATCTATGCCGCACGTAAGGGGATCCGTACCGGTATCGTGGCCGAGCGCTTCGGCGGTCAGGTCCTGGATACGCTGAGCATCGAGAATTTCATCTCCGTTGCACATACGGAAGGGCCTAAACTCGTGGCGGCTCTGGAGGAACACGTCAAGCAATACGACGTGGATATCATGAAGCCGCAACGTGCGGTGGCGCTTGAACCTGCCGGCGCGGATGGCCTGGTTACCATACGCCTGGCGAGTGGAGCCACCCTGCGGGCTCGTTCGGTTGTTCTGGCAACCGGTGCACGTTGGCGTGAGATGAATGTTCCGGGCGAGAAGGACTACAAAACGAAGGGTGTGTGTTTCTGTCCACATTGTGATGGGCCGCTATTCAAAGGTAAACGGGTTGCCGTGATTGGTGGAGGAAATTCCGGCGTGGAGGCGGCAATCGATCTGGCTGGTGTGGTGAGCCATGTGACTTTGATCGAATATGAGGATGCGTTACGGGCGGATGCCGTTCTCCAGTCGAAGCTGGCCAGTCTTGAGAACGTGACGGTGATGACCAGCGCGCAGACCACCGAGGTCCATGGCGACGGTTCAAAAGTTGCGGGGATCTCCGTGCGTGACCGCGTCGCCGATGAGGTTCTCCGTAAAGAACTGGAAGGTGTGTTCGTGCAAATCGGTTTGCTGCCGAATACGGAATGGCTCAAGGGGACAGTGGCGTTGTCGCCGCGTGGCGAGATCGAGATTGATGCCCGTGGCGCCACCTCGATTCCCGGTGTCTTTGCCGCAGGCGATGCCACCACCGTGCCGTTCAAGCAAATCGTGATTGCCATGGGAGAAGGTGCAAAGGCCAGCCTGAGCGCCTTTGATTATCTGATTCGTGGTTCCGCGGACGCAAAACCGCGGGCAGCCGCCTGATCGAGGATACGGCAGGAGGCGGTATGGGTTGGCGGAACCGGGATGTCGTGATGTTCTGAACTGGAAAGGAGAAGATTCCATGAAAGACAAGAAACAAAAACTACCGGCGATCGATATCGGGATCAGCGCAGCGGATCGCACGAAGATCAGCAAGGGTCTCTCGGCCCTTCTGGCGGACAGCTATACGCTCTACCTGATGACGCACAATTTCCACTGGAACGTCGTCGGCCCGGAATTCAACACACTGCACCAGATGTTCATGACCCAGTACACAGAGCAGTGGAACGCTCTGGACGAAATTGCAGAGCGCATCCGGGCACTGGGGCATCCCGCTCCCGGAACCTACAAAGAGTTCGTCAGATTGGCCTCGATCAAGGAAATCGAAGGTGTGCCGAAAGCCAAGGACATGATCCGCCACCTGGTGGCGGCGCAGGAAGCGACGGCACGCACGGCACGCCGTCTGCTGCCTGTGGTGACCGACGCGAACGATCAACCGACCACGGATCTACTGACACGGCGTCTCGACGTGCACGAGAAGACTGCGTGGATGCTGCGCAGTCTCCTCGAAGAGTGAACGTAGAACCTACGGGAGCGTTCCCCTTCATTGCATGACGATGGGTTCGTGCGCGTCACCCGGCAGGCGGGTCGACGCGCATGAACTCGTCACGCCACGATGAGTCTGAACTCCACACAAACGGGCTCTGCACGGTGGTGCGCGGCGCCACGGCGTGTTCGAGAAGATCGAGCGCAAGACCGACGATGGCGCGTTGCATGGCGACGTCGTAGGGCTTGCCGCACGGATTACCGAGCGGGAAATCGGTGAAGACAAAACGAGCCACACCGCACTGTTCTACGACATCGCGCGCTGAGCCGAGGACGACTGTGGCGATCCCGTTTGCTTCCAGATGTCTGCTGACCAGACTCACGGTCTGGTGGCAAACCGGTCAAAGGGGAACGAGCAGCGCGGCGTTGACGTCATCCTCTTTGCAACGTCGTAGGATTTCCGGTGCATCGCGCTCGCGGGTCGAGCGCTGGCTGTATTCTGTCGGTACTCCGTGTAGCCGGCGCGCCAGGCGGCCGATCCTCCCCTCCGCTGTGAATTCGTGGAGGCGATGTATCGGGAAAAACGAATCGAGATCATCGGTGTGTGTGGCGTTGCGATCCCAGAACAGCCCGTCCGTGCTGAGATGGTCCGGAGCGCTGGCGCTCTCCATCGAGTAGACCTCGCGTAGCCAGGGCGTATCTCCGTCGGCCTGAACCCAATGGGCTGTGGTGATCAGCGTCACGACACTCTCGGCCAACGGCCGTGAAAGACGGCTGAACGGAGCGTCATCGTGGCAGGCCCAACGATAGGGGTTCGCATAGCCGCGTGCCGTATAAAACTCGCGGCTTTTGTTGATGTAGCTAACGAACGATCTGTGTGTGGGATCGATGGGTCGAACCATTGATGGATTTCCTTCTCCTTCTTTCCATCAGCTTCTCGGACGACATGCAACAGCAACATGCCAGGACTGGGCAGATCGAGTTGCTGGGATGATTCCGACTTCCCCTTGCATGCACGACCGATGAGTTGGCGCTGCCCACGAAACGGGGGTAAGTCTGCCACCCGAGTTGTGGCGCGCCGACTACAAAACGGATAGGAACCAGTCCTGAGGTTCTTCCGATTGGCACGAAACGGCTTTTGGGGGCGGTGCGGTTGTCGCGTAATCGATCGGCTCGAACGGAGGCTGGTGGCGCGGGCGTTGCGAGTTGTCATCTTCACCTGTGTCTCCGTGGGTTTCTTCCATTTCCCTCGTCTTGCCGCGCATGCGCACGACGGACAGGCAACGAAGGGCGCGCTGGCAGTGACCATCCGCAAGATCGTCGATGCGGAGCGTGTTCCTCTGTTGCACCATCCCGATTTCGCCGACCACCAGGCGACGATTCGCCAGGTCTACGCCGCGCTCGAGTATGAGCCGCTGTGGTTGCGCGATGGCCGGCCGACCTCGCAAGCGCGCCAGACGATTGGTGCGCTGCTTGCGGCGGAAGGGCGCGGTCTGAATCCTGCCGATTATGACGCTGCCACCTTGCAGAAGGAGTTGGCACTTGCCGACTCACGGGCACCGCGCAGCGAACTGGATTGGGCAACGTTTGATACGGCATTGACCGTTGCTGTCGTGCGTTACGTTTCGGATGCTCATTTCGGACGCGTTCCGCCCAGCGCAGTCGGCTTGTCTCTCGAGCCGACAGAGGCCAGTCGATTCGAACTTGTTCCCTTCGTCTTACGTCTGCCAGACGCCGATGACCCTTTGCCGCTTCTGGCAACACTCGATCCGCGCTTCGCGTTGTTCGGTCCGTTGATGACGGCGCTGGCGCACTGGCGTGCCCTGGCGGCACGTCGCGATGTTCCCAGGGTTCCGGACTTGCCGAAGTTGCGTCCAGGAGAATCGCACCCGGGAGTCAAAGGGCTACGCGATTTTCTGCGCATCGTTGGCGATGTGCCGCCGCGTCTGCCCGGATCGAAGAACGCCAGCCTGTACGATTCGGACCTGGTGAAAGCCGTCAAGCGGTTTCAGCAACGTCATGCACTGAGCGTCGATGGTGTGATCGGCCCTGCCACGATGCGCCAACTGCGTGTTCCACCGGCGGCCCGCGTGCGCCAGATCGAACTGGCGTTGGAACGTCTGCGTTGGCTACCTCCACCGGACGAGGATGCTTTCGTGATCGTGAATCTGCCCGAATATCGGCTCCGGGCATACTACCGTGGCAGCGACATCCCGGCGTTGCAGTTGAATGCCGTTGTCGGGTCGGCCAGCTTGCGTCACGAAACGCCTGTCTTGCGCGCCACCATGCAATACCTCGTGTTTCGACCGTACTGGGATGTGCCCCCGACCATCGCGCAGAAGGAAATCCTTCCTGCCGCAGAGCGTGATCCGTCCTATTTCGCGAAACATCGCTACGAATTCCATCACGGCCGCATCCGCCAACTGCCCGGTGGAGAGAATGCTCTGGGATTGCTGAAATTCGTATTTCCCAACCGTTACCACGTTTACATGCACGACACTCCATCCAAGAGGCTGTTTGCGAGGGATCGGCGGGATTTCAGCCACGGTTGCATCCGTGTCTCCGATGCGGCTGCGCTGGCGGAATTCGTCCTGCGTGGTCAGGGCAAATGGGATCGCGACCGTATCGATGCAGCTCTGAGCGGCAATACCGACAACCATCGCGTGTATCTCAAGCGGCCCGTGGGTGTGTATCTGCTTTACAGCACCGTAGTAGCGGACCCAGACGGCACGACATACTTCTTCGACGATATCTACGGATACGACGCACGTTTGGACGCCGTGCTCACGAAGGGGCCTCCGTATCCCAACCCGACTCGGACTCCTACTCCTCGTCCTACCGCAACTGCGGCGCCGGTTGGGACGGGGATAGAGACGCCGTGAGAATGAACCGCTTCCCGGTCGGAGTCCCGTAGAGTCATTGTGGACTCTTTCGCGGTGCAAGGGTCCGGACGAGATTGATCCCGAGAAGCACGCCGGCAAGGGCGAGCAGGAGGCCGGCAATGCGGGCGAGAATCTCCCATCCCGACAAGATGGCGACTCCTCCACTGATCACCGCGCTCGTGTGAAACGCCAGAGCGGTCTGAATTCTCTTGTCGGGAAGCAGACCTCGCATAGTGGGTACTTCGATCCTGCCGACCAGTGACGCGTAGCGATGGAACCAGACCAGAAACGGGACGATGCGCGTGAGCATACCGTGCACGACCATTCCGGCCCAACCCCAGATGGCCCACCAACCCAGCGCGACACTCCAGCCCGGATGGTTGGAGAGTAGACTGCCGGCCACGAAGACGGGGAGGAGGGGGGCAGCGATCATTCCGCCCTGCCAGAACCGGATACTCCCATCCGCACGTTTACGCCGCCGTTGCTGGATGGCTCGCAGAACGAGGAGCGGATGGACCCACCAGACCATGACCATGGCGGGTGATCCTGCGATCAACACGGCCCATGCCTTGTGCCCGGTCAGGACGAAACAGGGCACGGCCAACAGCGCCAGGGCAACGGTGCCAAGCGTCAGTCGGGACCCCCACTGGGGGAGTGGGGGCGTCAAGTAGAACATTGGCACGACCTGCCACGATACGGCTGTGATGAGTCCGCCGACCCAGACAAGTGCCCCGAGCGCGGCATGTCCGGACACCCAACCGGTCCAGTCGCCATGAATCGCCAACACCCCGATACGCGCCAACGCCATCACGATGCCCAGAGTGGCCACAGCCCCCAACCCGCAGAGCGCGAGGCGCATCCCCCGTACGGTGTTGCTACGGGTCGGAGCGCATACGATGGCAATGGCCACTGGCACCAGGAACAGGACGATCGCAGCGAGTAGCAAGAGCGGCGCAGCCAAAAGCCATCGAGCAGATCCAATTGCAAAACCCGTCGTGAGCGCGACCACGCCCGTTGCAAAGAGGATATGCACGATATGGGCGAGCCGGACGGCCGGAACAGGAGCTCCCGCAACCACGGGAATCATCTGATAGAGCGCACCCAGCATCACGGCGCCAAGGAACCCCAGCGTTCCCAGATGGGTTGCGGCTAACGCCAGCGGCACCATTCGCGTCGTAGCAACGGCTGCGCCACCCCATGCGAGAAGCGCGCCCGAGGCGATCATCGCAAGCGGCGCAAGAAGGAAAAAACTGGCGGGGATCGAAAGCGGCGGCGCCTGATCCATCCGCAGGCCGTCCATTCCTGCGAAGTTGGAGCCCATCGCCGTCACGTTTTTTTTCCGACGCGCAGGAGTGCGGCTCCGTCTGGCCGTTCGAGGACATCGAAACGCAGGTTGCGTTTCTGTAGATGGGGCAGAAGCATACGTGGAAATCGGGGTAGGCGAGCCAGGTAGACATCGCCGGGCGAGAGAGTTGTGCACGCCTTGAGCACCCGTTCCAGCGGTTCCGGGGGTTCGAGATGGCGCAAATCATCAATCATGGGTTGACCATGGTTGACGATCTCAATGAGCCAATGTTTGGTGCCAATCTCTTCAGTGTTGGCGGTGTGACCACGCTGTGCCAGGAGCGCCAGGAGGGGAGCCGGACGGAATGGCGCTTCGAGTACCAGGACGCCCCCACGTGGTAGTACGTCGAGCGTTTCGAGAATCTTCGCAAGAGGATCTACGCCCTCACGGATCAACGGGCGCACATCGAGTGCCACCAGCGGGCTGGGTGCGGGCGCGGACACGGTCGCAGGTGCGGCGTCGATTCCGTGTTTCGAATTTCTGTCTGGCGCACCCGCCTCGACACCGCACAGCCACATGTCGAACAATGGTCCGAACTGTGGCACCAGAGACTCACGGCGTGCCGTGATCTCCCAATGCAGAACCAGACCCTGGATCATCCCGATGAAAAGGGTGGCGGCAACTTTGGGATTGAGATGAACGTCGATGCTTCCGTCGCGCTGTCCTTGCTTCACCAGTTCCGCCACCAGGGACTCTTGCATCGATACGATGTGATGCAGCGCGTCGCGGACCTTCCCGGCACTGGGTGTTGCCGAGGAGAATAGCAACCGCGGCAAGCCGGGTTCGCGTTCGGCATTTTCGAGAAGCGCTGCACCGAGTGCGCGCAGTTGAAACACCGCATCGCGTCCATTCGCGAGAATTTCCACTGCAATCGTCTCCAGTTTGTCACGTGCCTCGTCGACAACGGCCAGCATCAGCGCCTCACGGTTACGAAAGTGCCGGAAGAGCGCCGGTTGGGACAGACCCAGCTCACTTGCAAGCTGTCGAGTGGACAGCGACTCGATCGGTGTACGTGCCAGCAGACGTAGAGTGGCTGCGACGAGTTGCCGGCGCCGGTCCATGCTGTTCGCCCGTGGCGGCAGAAGCTTGATCATGTTATCGCTCGATAACCAACGCGCCGGACGGTAGGCGCAAGAGAAGGAGAAAGCAAGCAAATGAGCGCAGACGTGAGTCCTGAGCAAGGCGTCCAGGTATTTTTCACCAGCGATCACCGGGCCTGTGATGAGTTGTGGGTTGCTGTAGAGACAGCCGCGAATGCCGGCGACGCGCCGGCCGCCCGGGCGGCCTTTGTTACGTTTGACAATGCGATGAGACGCCACCTCACGATGGAAGAAGAGGTTCTGTTTCCTGCTTTCGAGGAAGCAACGGGGATGACTGCAGGTCCAACGCAGGTGATGCGCATGGAACATGAGCAGATGCGCGGACTGTTGTCCCAGATGGCGGCTGCCGCTGAGTCGGATCTGGGTAAACTGGTCGATCTCGGAGATACGCTGATGATGGTCATCCAGCAGCACAACGCCAAGGAAGAGGGGATGTTGTATCCGATGGCCGCCGAGTCACTGCGTTCGCAGTGGCCGGAGATCGCGCAACGGCTGGGGCGCTATCTCACCCAGTAAGCGATCTTGCTGATTGCCGGACTCCTGACAGGGGATTCCGCCACACCGGCTCTGGCGGGGGTGGTGGAATCCCTGTGATGGCAGCCCAGGGATTGAGTGCACCTGCCCGGATCTGACATCCGGGCTACAAGAGGAGCGTGGGGCAGGAGACCGCTCCGAAGACCAACCAACTCATTCACGGAGAGTTCTGTATGCCGCACGCTTTGAAATTCGCTGCAGTGTTGCCTCTGAACGACTTTGCTTCCGCACGCCAGATGGCGCAGGAGGCGGAAGCCTTCGGCTATTACTCGATTGCCGCGGAGGATCACTTCTTCATGGCAGGGATGATGGGGCACGACCGTGCGCTACCGCGCCTGGAATGCTTCACCCTGCTCAGCGCTCTCGCACCTCTCACTTCACGTGTGATCCTCTCTCAGATCGTGGCAGCGAACTCGTTCCGCCATCCTGCGCTGACGGCCAAGATCATCAGTTCGTTGCACCAGATCAGCGGTGGACGTGTCGAGCTGGGCATTGGCGCGGGCTGGTTCCGTGAGGAATACGATGCTCTGGGGATCGACTATCCGAAACCGTCGGTGCGCATCGCGCAACTCGATGAGGCATTGCATGTCATCAAGCGTCTGTGGACCGATGATGCAGCATCCTTCGAAGGGAAGTATTACCGGATCTCGAATGCGCCGCACGCACCCAAACCGAGCCCACTGCCGCGAATCCTGCTGGGCGGAGGGGGAGAGAAGCTTTTGCGTGTCGCCGCGGCACATGCCGATGTCGTGAACATCATCCCGCCGGCCGGTGGTATGTACGGCCGTGTCGTCATGGAGGAAAATCTGAAATTTGATATGTCCGCATTCGAAAAACGCGCCACTTTCCTGCGTGACGAGTGTGCACGAATTGGCCGCGCGTCAGAGGCCGTCGAACTGTCCTCGATGGTCTATGTGATGCTCGGACAGACGGAAGAGCAGGCACAGACGTTCGTATCGATGCTGGCAGCGACGATGGGGGTGTCCGATACGCACGCTGTCTATCGTTCGCCAAATACCCTTGTCGGTACGCCAGAACAGATTGCCGATGAGATACGTCGCCGCCGCGATGAAATGGGAGTGACCTATTACTTCTGCAATTTTCTCGCACCCGATATGTTCTCCCAATTTGGTCGCGACGTGATGCCGCGCGTCCTGTGATCCGTGTTGCCGACGATCTGGGCCGCATCATCGAGTGCCCCGCCGTTCCCAGTCGTATCGTCAGTCTCGTTCCCAGTCTCACCGAACTCCTCTTTCGTCTTGGCGCGGGAACCCGGGTCGCCGGCGTTACACGCTACTGTGTCGAACCAGCAGGCGAGGTGGAAGCCATTCAGCGAGTCGGAGGTACTAAAGATCCCGATCTCGCAACGCTCATTCGGCTGCAACCGGATCTCGTAGTGGTGAATACCGAAGAAAACCGGCGTCCCGATGTCAGGGCAATTCAGGGTGCTGGCATTGAAATCTTCATTACCGATGTCAAACGCGTCCGCGATGTGCCCGGCCTGATGCGACGCCTGGGCGTCCTTGTGCATCGGGAGCAGCGGTCCGAAGAACTTGCAGGTGAACTCGAACGGACGCTCCAGTCCCTTCAACCGAGAGCCGTTCGTCGTCGATTCTTCTGTCCGATCTGGAAAAATCCGTGGATGACCTTCAGTGCCGATACCTATGCGGATGATCTTCTCTCGCTCGTGGGAGGCGAGAACGTCTGCCGTGGCGAACAAGGTCGCTATCCCCGCATCGAAATCGAGACTGTCGCCGAACGACAACCGGAAGTCATCCTCCTGCCGGATGAGCCGTATGCGTTCGGACCCGGGGACCTGCCTGCCTTGGAACCACTCATTGAATCATTGGCGATCCCTGCCGATCGAGTGCGATTCATCGATGGAAAAGCGCTCTTCTGGTACGGTCCCCGATCCGCCTCGGCCTTGATCTACCTGCAGGCCTGTCTTGAAGGTCAACCCATTTCCGAGGGGTTTCTTCCCGTGTCGTGATCAGCCCAAACAGGGCCGTTCACCGGTAAGACAAATGTTGCGGTGGCGGCCGGCGCCTCGTCTCCATTCTGCAGCGCGCCTGATTCACGGTGTGGTTTTGCCGGCCGGAAAAAGGGGGTGCCTCATCGTTTTCATTGACTGGCCGATTTTACACGATACGGTTGGTGACGTGCTTCTTGCCGCTGTATTCCTCAGCGTTTTGCTTTTTGTGGCGCCGCAGGCCGCTGCGCTGAGCGCATGTACGGCGGGTGAGATCATGGCCCAGGATGCGGGATGCCCACCCACTGGCGTCTGCACGATCACCCAGAGCTTTACGGTTGCCAACGGCTGTGTCCTCGACTTTGCCGGTCGTGATGTCGTGGTCGGTGGGACCGGTGTGCTGAAGGCGCCCGCCGCGGCATTGACGATCCGGGCTGCCTCTTTGGCGCTCCGGGCTGGCGCATTCCTCGATGCCCGGGGGCAGGCCTCCAGTGGTGCCGGCAGCCAGGGTGGGAGCGTCACGATCGAGACGACGGGTGCGGTGGACATCCAGAAATCTGGCACAACACGTGCGCGGATCGATGTGTCCGGAACCTATGTGGCGGGGGCGATCTCCATCCGCGCCGGTGGTCCGATCACGATTGGTGGTCGCCTCGGTGCGTTGCAATTGGTCTCGAGCGGAGGCGGTGGCCAGATCAATCTGGAGACATCTGCCGCCATTGCCACCAGCGCAGGAAGCGAAATCCTGGCAACGGGCGGAACGAACTCCATGTTGCCCGGCGGCAAGATCCGCATGGCGGCAGGAACTTCCATCGACCTGGGTGATCTGCTCGATGTGTCAGGGAGCCAGGCTGGATCGATCGAACTGACCGCCGGAACGACACTCGTGGTTCGCGGGCTCAAAGGCAACGGAATGGCGGCGGCCGGCGAGGGTGGCGGGGTCGCGTTGGTCTCGGGGCGCGATCTGTCGATTCTGGGGCAGATCCTGTTACGTGGCAGTTCCTCCGACAGCAGCGAGGGTGGAGCAGGGGGCGCTGTCACACTCAAAGTGGCTTACGGTGACCTGATCATCGCCGGCGGCATCTATGCCGAAGGAATGAGCCCAGACGGGGATGGTGGCAACGTCGAGGCGGACGTGAATGGCGCCTTGCAGGTGCTGGCCGGCGCTACGATTTCGGCACGCAGCAACGGTCGTGATGGTGTCGGGGGCGGAATCAGTTTGTCGGCTGCGACCACCCTGAGCACGGCCGCGCCGCTCGATGTCAGCGGCGGAGCGGATGGCGGCTCGATTCTCGTCGAATCGGGCGGCGATATGACCCTGGCGAAGAACCTCGATGCCCGGGGCCGCTATTCAGAGGGATCTGGCGGTGACATTACCGTGACTGCCGGAAAATCTGGCCCCGGGGCACTCACTGTGCAGAGTGACCTCGATGCCAGTGGTGGCGCCTGCAGTGTGGATGGATGCGGCGAAGGCGGTTCGGTGGATGTCAGTGGCTGTTTCGTCCAGGTCTCAAGTACGGGACGCTTGCTCGCGCGTGCTTCCGGAATTGCTGGATACATCTCGATTCTTGCGCGTGAGGGATTCCGTGTGGATGGCACGGTGAATGCCACAAAAACTCAGGCTGCCGGAGCCGATGGCGCAATTCTCTTCAGCTATCCACCGGACAAACCTCCTGTCCTGCGCGTGGGAGGGGTGACGCCAGAGGCAACGTTTGCACCGATGGCCCGCTGTACCGAATCCAATCGCATCGATTGCTTGATGCCGTGTCCGGCGTGTGGCGATGGCAGCATCGACTTTCCCGAAACCTGTGACGACGGTGGCGTACTTTCCTGCGATGGCTGTTCGCGATTTTGCGTTGCAGAAATCTGTGATCCAGCGGCACTATGCGCCACCGAGTGCAATCCGGGCATTGGCTGCCCGCCGCTTCCGTCCACCCCCTGTGGGGGTTTGCCGACCGCAACGCCCACGGCTCCGGCGGCGACAAAGACTGCCACCCAGGTTTTCACGGTGACACCGACACCGACGGTCACCCTGGCGCCCGGTGCTCCAACCTGGACAGTGACGCGGACGCCCACGGGGACCGGAACACACACGAACACTCCGGCCCCGACCGTTTCTGCCACAGCGACGGTTACGTCGAGTTCGACGGCGACACGATCACCATCCCTCACGCCCACGGCGACGGTGTCCCCGACAAGGACCGAGACACCTTCTTCCCAATATGATGCCGTGATCACGGTGCCCCGCCCCTTGCTGGTCAACCTGGGCCGTGGTGGCGTCGTGGCAAAAGCGGCACGTGTGCGGGTGATCAACGGTTCGGTCACAGATCCGGTCAAACGGCTGATTCGCCTGGTGGTGGACGAGGGCGATTGTCCCCGGGGGGTCTTGGTGGAGGCCCCGGATTTCAACAGCACCCTTCCGGGGGCGCAGGACACCGCATTGCTCGCTGGCGGGCAGGTTGCCTACGCCAGCATTCCATTGCGCTTCGACCCGGAAGTGTTTCAGCCGATCAACAGGAAATCCCCCCGCCGATGCTCGATGCGTTTGCATGCCGCAGTGGTATCTGCTGGCAACGTCGATCCGAGTCCCGACAACAACACGGCGATCCTCGAATTGAATGTCGTCGATAAGCTCGTGCGCAGCGCGCCGGCGCACCAGACGGCCATCGTAACGGTAAAACCGCTATCGTTGCGAATTTCGCCAAGAAAGACGAGCGTGTCGCATAACGTCCGGTTCCTTGTGAGCAATGCCGACCAGGGCGACGTGGCCGGCCACGCAATCCGTGTCGTCGCGAGTGACGGCGATTGTCCAACAGGCACGCTCTCGTTGCCTGCCTTCCACCAACCGAACGCTCTGCCTGCCAACGAGACGATGGTGAAGAGCATGAAGAATCGCATGGGTCGGGTCACGGTGACGGTCCAAGCATCCGAATTCGCCGGCAGCACCAGAAAATCCCCACGGCGTTGCACGGCTCTTCTGGTGGCCTCGGGACCTGCAGGTGACTCCGATCTGTCGAACAATGTCACAGCTCTGAGCATCGATGTCGTCACACAGGGCCCGAGCCGGTGAAACCTGACGGCGTGTGCGGCGGTTACGGGTTGCCTCGAAGGCGAATGGCCCGACCGCTACATGGCCACTGTGTCGCGCAGGCGGAACCAGTGGCCGGATCGCGGCAACAGATTTCGGGTATCTGCGAAGGAGGCGGTGATGAATGACTTCCTGTTGGATGATGAGGCGCGAGCATTGCAGACGCAGGCTCGTGAATTCGTGAAAAACGAGGTGGATCCGGAATATCTGCGCCGCATGGATCGTGATGAGATCCGCTATCCACGGGAATTGTACGACAGCTTCGCGCGGCATCGTCTGCTGGGACTGCGGTTCCCAAAACAATACGGAGGCCAGGGAACGAACTGGGTGACCGAGTGTGCCGTCATGGAAGAGATCGGCGTTCTTGGCATGGCTGCTGGGTGTTCCTTCGTGATGCCTTCGATTGTTGGCGAAGCGCTCGATAAGTTCGGTACGGAGCAGCAGAAAGAGCGCTACCTGAAGCCCACGCTGGAGGGGCGCCTGGTGTCGGCGGAGGCACTTACCGAACCGCGAGGCGGTTCCGATTTCTTCGGCGCCAGCAGCCGTGCGGAGGATCGGGGTGACCACTTCGTCGTGCGCGGCATGAAACGCTTCATCGTGGGTGCCGAGGGTGCCGATTACTTCCTGGCCTATGTGCGCACGAACCACGCCGACGATGCACCGCCACACCAGCGAATCAGTGCCATGATCATCGATCGTGGCCCTGGCGTCGAAGTGAAGTACCTCTACGGACTCATGGGAACGCGTGGTGGTGGTACGGGCCGTGTGGTGTTTCGCGACGTGAAGGTGCCGAAGAAAAATCTCGTTGGACCTCTGCACGGTGGAGCGTTGGTGTTCAACACCATGATGATCCCTGAGCGGCTCTGCAGCGCAGCGCCTTGCACCGGTATGATGCAGGGCTGCCTCGATGTTGCCATGAATTACGCTGATCGGCGGCGAGCGTTCGGGAGGCCCATCCGCAAATTTCAGGCGGTCAGCTTCATGGTCGCAAAGGCACAGGTGATGATCGATGCGAGCCGGGCGATGATTTATCAGGCAGCCCGTGCGGCGGACGCGAATGCGCCGAACGTACGCCGTATCGTTTCCGAGACGAAGAAATTTGTCACCGAGGCCGCGTGGGAGGTGGCCAATCTGGCAATGCAGATCACCGGTGGCATCGGATATACCGATGTCTATCCGATCGAACGTGCGGTGCGCGACACGCGTCTGGCGCAGATCTGGACCGGCACCAATGAAGTCATGAGCGCCATGATCCAGCACGACCTGTATCAGGAGTTCCATGCCGAGCGGGGCCGCCGCCGCGATTTCGAACGTGATGCCATGCATGCGGATGATACGGAGAAGATTTTCGACGATGACGACATGTGGAAGGTATACGACCAGGGCAAGTGAATGGGCGTGTGCGCGGGACTCTCTTGCGGTATGTCGCCAACTCGTTACGGCCCGAGGCACCAGTCCGGAGGTGTGAAACCTGACGTCGATCATCGAATGACGTGATTTCGGGCAAGAGCCCTCTCCCCCCGAAAACCCTGCCTGGAGCCTGGGAAAACCGGGGAAGCGCCTGCGCACGTCTCGCCCTGGAGGACCTTGTGACTGACGGCGCTGTTCCGCCAATGCGCAAGAACCACTGATTTGGCGCGGCGTTTGGCGTTCTTGACGCTGTTGGCTCAACGTGGAGCCGCTGACCCGTCGTCGAGGGAACCCGTGCCTGCGGGATTGCCCGCCCGCCTCGGAATGCCCGCCGAGACACGACTTGCGGTGTGATTTCTGTCGTTGACCACGCCGCTTATCAATATATAAGCGCCGACAACTTCGGGGATACGGCAGATGGGTCGGTGCCAGGCGAGCAGAGGATTTCGGTGCGAGGTCAGTCGGGTCTACGCAGGCAGTGCGCGGGCTGGCCGGCAGGGGCAAACCTGATGGCTCCGAGCGGTACGACGAGATCTCGCATACGGGGGAAGATCCCTCGCAAGCAAATCCGGCGTCGCCCGGTACATACGGCATCTGCAGAATCTTGTCCGACTGACCTGGATGGAAGAGAACGGATCCTCACGGTCGCGATCCGATCTTTTGCGGAGCTCGGTTACGAGGGCACAACGACGGCGCAGGTGGCACGCGCTGCGGGTGTGACACAACCTCTGGTTCATCACCACTTTGGCTCGAAGGAAGGTCTTTGGCGAGCCGCGATGGAGCGTTTGTTCAGTGGTATCGACCAGATCGTTCCGAGCCCCGGAGAGGGTTCGACGCGTGGTGGGCTGGTGGCCATCACCCAGAGGTACATGGACTTCCTCGCCGCACATCCGGGTTTGACAAAAGTGGTGGCGCGCGAGGGATCGGTGTCGAGTCCGCGCTTGACCTACCTGATCGAGCACTTCCTGCGTGAGCCCTACCAGCGCGTTCTCGAAGCCGTGCGGGCTGCACAGAAGGCGGAGCTCATCGCGCCCGAGATTCGGCCTGAACTTCTGCTGTTCCTCGTCAGTGGAGCGTGGAGCCAGCTCTTCGATGTTCATGCGTTCGCTTACGAAACACTCGGGGTAGACGCATACGAGGAACAGACCCGGCATGATTTTCTCCTCATGATCGGGGCCCTGCTCGAAAAAGGTCTCATCCGATCGCGGCCGGCGGGCCAGGACCCCTGAGAGAATTCCTGATGCTGCGGAATCAGTCAAACTGTGCACAACCACGGCCGGGAGAAATCCGATCTACGTCCTGGAGGAAGATGCCATGAGACTGAGCCGTCGAGATTTTCTCCGTTCTGCCGGTGCTGCCACCGTATTGCTGGCCCTCGATCGACTGAGTCTTGCTCAACAGGCGCAGGAGATCGCCGGGGCGCAGTCTCTACCGCCCCTTCCCGCTTATCGTTCCTGGGAGGATGTTTTTCGAGAAAGTTGGACCTGGGATCGAGTCGTACACTGCACCCACAACCGTGCCAATTGTATGTCGGCATGTGCCTGGAACGTGTATGTGAAGGACGGCCTGGTCTGGCGGGAAGAACAGGCGGCAGTGTATGACGAAGGCGGCCGTGCAGGGACCCCGGATTTCTTTCCGCGCGGTTGCCAGAAGGGTGCCTGTTACAGCCGTCTGATGGTGTCCCCGCAGCGGCTGCGCTACCCGCTGGAACGTGTCGGACCGCGCGGCAGCGGGCGATGGAAGCGTATCTCCTGGGATGAAGCCCTCGACAAGGTCGCTGACGCGGTCATCGAGGCTGCCATGTCGCATGGCACGGATGCCGTGGTGGCGACTCCGGGACCCAACTTCGATCACGGTCCGGATTCGGCTGCGGAGACTCGCCTGCTGCATTTTCTGGGTGCCACCATTCTCGATACCTTTTCCGGGATCGGAGACATGGCCGTCGGCATGACCCAGACCTACGGCATGTTTCTGAATGATGGTACGATCGACGACTATTTCTATTCGGACTACATCGTTCTGTGGTCCGCCAATCCTCTCTACACCCGGATCCCCGACATGCATTTCCTCACCGAAGCGCGTTACCGGGGAGCACATCTGGTGGTGATTGCCCCTGACTACAATGCGACGGCGATCCATGCCGATCTGTGGCTCAATCCGAAGTTACAGACCGACGCAGCGCTCGCACTGGCCATGGCGCAGGTCATCATCGACGAAAAGCTGTATCGGGAGGACTACATCAAGGAACAGACAGATCTGCCGTTCCTTGTCCGTGTGGATACCGGTCGTTTCCTGCGGGAACAGGATGTCACACGCCGAGGCCGGGAGGATGCCTTCTACCTGTGGGATGAGGCAACCGGTGCTGCTGTGCTGGCCCCGGGTAGCCAGGGCATGAAGCAAGCGACTCTGTCCCTGGGGGCGATCAGACCCGCACTCGAAGGGCGTTTCCAGGTGAAGCTTGCCGAAGGCAAATCGGTAGAGGTTGAACCACTCTTCGAATTACTACGCCGGAAACTTACCGCCGAGTATACCCCGGAATTGGCGGCGGGACTCACCGGGGTGCATGCTGAAGTCATTCGGAGCACAGCCCGCCAGATGGCAAAAGCACGTGCGGCGTTGATCTATGCTTCGACCGGCGCCTGCAAACACTACCACAGTGACCTGATGCACCGGTCCTTTGCACTCCTCATGGCGCTTACCGGGAATCAGGGGAAACCGGGTGGTGGACTCCGAATGGGAGCCTGGTGGTCGTTGACCGGATTTCAGGAACTCAGCAGTGGCGAACTACCGCGCATCATGAAATTCGCCATGCAGATTCTCAGCCGGCCGGCGGTGCGTGACATCGAGGCGTTCATCAACAAGCGCGTACGGAGCGAGGCCTTCGTACCGGTGCTGCCCTGGCTGCAGGTTCATGGCGGTTATGGTGCCTCAATGGGTGAGTCAACCGCCAATGATCCGGCAAACCCGCTCGGTGTAGACGCCGCGATGAAGATGGCTCTGTCCAAAGGTTGGATGCCGATGCACCCGGCACCCGGCAAATCACCGAAAGTCTTCGTGGTGAATGCCGATAATCCACTGCGGCAGTGGCCGTCCCCGCAGATTGCCATCGAACACCTCTGGCCGAAATTCGATCTGGTCGTCAACGTGAACACACAGATGTCGACCACGGGTATGATGAGCGACATCATCCTGCCTGCCGCAGGCTACTACGAGAAAATCGGAATCAAATATGCGTGGGGCTTCCTGCCGTATCTGGTGTTGAACGACAAGGCCGTCGAACCGCTCTTCGAAACACGTAACGAATGGTGGATTTTTGGCACGCTCGCCAGGCGGATCCAGGAGCGAGCCCGTGCTCGCAACCTGGGTGTCGCGAAAGATGGTTTTGGTAACGATCTCGATCTGAAGACTCTGTTCGATCAGTGGGGGCGAGGTGGGACGTTCGACCCTGAGAATCCCCGCACCGGTATGGACTTCATTTTCCAGAACTCGGAGATCTGCGAAGGGACGTCCTGGGACGAAGCGATCAAACGGGGTGTGGTGCCGATCCGGCGCAACGGTCCGTATGGGCCGTTCAACAACATGTGTTCGGACGTCGACTTCGAACGGCCACTCTATCCGAATTCCTGGCAGGTGGATCAAAAAGAATCCTGGCCCACCCTTACAGGCCGCCAGCAATTTTATCTCGACCATGAGTGGTTCATGGCGGCTGGCGAGGCGCTGCCGGTGCATAAGGCGCCTCCCTCGGCGGGAGGCGACTTTCCGCTGCGCTTGAGCGGCGGGCACACGAGGTGGAGTATCCACACGATCTGGCGCAGCGAAGCGACCATGCTCCGCCTGCAACGCGGCGAACCCGTGCTCTACATGAACAAGGATGATGCGGCGGCACGCGGGCTTTCAGACAATGACCGGGCACGCATCTTCAACGATATGGGTGAGTTCGAGTGCCTGGTGAAAATCGCGCCGTCGGCTCAGCCCGGAATGGTCATCATCTATCATGCCTGGGAGAACTTTCAGTTCCCCCGGCATAAAGGACAGCAGGAGCCGGTCGTTGGTTCGTGGAAGAATCTGCATCTCGCAGGCGACTACGGGCAACTCCACTATCGGGCCCTTTATGCGGCACCAAACTTCGGTCCACGCGGCATCCAGGTGGATGTGAAAAGGGCCTAGTGGGTTCCCTGGCGGGCAGTATGGCCGCACGGATCGGATGATTCGAGCGGGGGGATGAAAGGAGGCAAAGTGAAGGCTTTCCGGATGACGAAATGGCAGGCACCACCGGAGTTCTGTGATGTTGAACTCCGCGAGCCGGGCCCCGGCGAGGTGCTGGTCAAAGTGGGAGGTGCTGGCGTCTGCCACTCTGATCTGCACGTGATGGATACGCCGGCTGGCGCGCTCCTCTATTCAGTACCGTTTACGTTGGGCCACGAGAATGCTGGTTGGGTCGAGCAGGTCGGACCCGGCGTGGACGGCCTCGAACGTGGCGAACCCGTCATTGTGTACAGCGTGTGGGGTTGTGGCCGGTGTGCCAACTGCCGGGTTGGTGCCGAGAACTACTGCGAGAAGGGTCCTCTGTTTTCGGGTGGTGGCCTGGGCCAGGACGGTGGGATGGCGAGTCACATGCTCGTGCCGTCACCGAGATTTCTCTGTCCTCTCGGCGATCTCGATCCAAGACAGGCCGCTCCGCTCACCGATGCGGGATTGACGACGTACCACGCGATCAAGCGTTCGCGTCACCTCCTCATTCCTGGTTCAACGGCTGTCGTGATCGGAGCAGGGGGCCTCGGACAGATGGCCATTCAGATCCTCAAAGCGGTGTCGCCTGCACAGGTCGTGGCGGTTGATCTGGACTCGAACAAGCTGGCGATTGCCCAGTCTCTGGGGGCTGATCTCACGGTAATTGCCGGTGATCGGGCCGCAGAACAGGTCCGCGACGCAACGCAGGGGCTCGGGGCCGAGTTGGTCCTCGATATCGTGGGATCCGATGCAACTTTGCCGCTCGCGACTGCGATGGCCCGGCGCCTGGGTCACCTGACTGTCGTTGGCATCGGCGGTGGATCGCTGATGTTCAACTACTTCAGTGTCCCCACCGAGCTTTCGGTCGCCTCGGTCTTTTACGGGAGCATTCCGGACCTGGTCGAGGTCACTACACTGGCGCGCACGGGCAGGATTCGCACGCAGGTGGAGTTGTATCCTCTGGAACAGGCTCCGGACGTCTATGAGCGCCTGCGGCAGGGCAAGATCAACGGCCGTGCCGTCATCACCCCGAACGGATGATGACACAGGTCACCCGTGACGATGATGGCCGCCCTTCACCTGCCGTGTGCGGTCGGGGTAGGCCTGCGGCGTATCACTTGCGAGTCGATACAACCCTGAAAGGGAAAAGGAAGGATTGACACCATGGGAACCATCACTCCATCCAAGCGCCAACTCGCTTGGGCCTTCGACTTGAACAAATGCATCGGCTGCCAGACGTGCTCGGTCGCCTGCAAAGTCCTCTGGCCAGGGGATGAGCCGGGTACGGAACAGATGTGGTGGATGACCGTCAACACCCAACCGGGCCGTGGCACCCCACGTGACTGGGAAACGATGGGCGGCGGCTATGATGCCGACGGCAAGTTGCAACTCGGGCATGTCGCCACGGAAGAAGAAATCGGAGGCGGATGGAACTTCAACTACGACGAGGTGCTGCGTAGTGGTCGTGGGCGTGACGTACATCTGCAGAAGACGGGGGGCAGCAAGAGCTGGGGAATGAACTGGGATGAGGATGAAGGTGCTGGTGAGTTCCCGAATGCCTATTTCTTCTACCTGCCCCGCCTCTGTAACCATTGCACGCAGCCAGCGTGCGTCGAGGCATGCCCCAATGATGCGATGTTCAAGCATCCCGAAACAGGCCTTGTTCTGCGCGACGAGGACAAGTGCAAAGGCAAGCAGAATTGCCGGCGTGCCTGTCCTTACAAGAAGATCTACTTCAACAAAATGCGCAACGTCAGCCAGCACTGCATCGGTTGTTTTCCGCGAATCGAGCAGGGCGTAGCACCCGCCTGTGTGCGCCAGTGTCCGGGGCGTGCCGCCTTTGTCGGCTTTCTCGATGACGAGGGAAGTATCGTCCACAAGCTGGTGGAGAAGTGGAAGGTGGCGTTGCCTCTACACCCGGAATTCGGCACGCACCCAAACGTCTACTATGTGCCGCCTCTTTCACCTGCGCCGTTGCGCGAGGATGGCAGTTTCGACGAAGGCGGCCAGCGTATTCCACCCGATTACCTCGAGAAGCTCTTTGGCAAGCCGGTGCATGGTGCTCTCGATGTCCTGCGAACGGAACTGGACAAGAAGCGGCGTGGCCAGGATTCCGAGGTGATGGATGCGCTGATCCTGTACCGCTGGAAGGATGCCCTCGGACATCTGACACGTGATCCGGCGGAAATTGTCTGGAAGTGACCGACGAGGAGATTCCCGATGACACAGATCAAAGGTAAGTGGGCCGACGCATATCGCTCGAAGTGGACGTGGGACAAAGTGACCTGGGGCAGTCATTCCGTCGATTGCTATCCAGGTGGTTGCCCGTGGCGGGTTTACCAGAAAGACGGCAAGATCGTTCGCGAAGAACAGGCGGGAGTGTTTACACCGGTCGAAGCTGGTGTTCCGGATATGAATCCCATGGGCTGCCAGAAGGGTGCCTGTTGGAGTGATCTGCTCACGCAGACCGACCGTGTCACTCAGCCGTTGAAGCGTATCGGCAAACGCGGCGAGGGGAAGTTCAAGCCGGTTTCCTGGAACGAGGCGCTCGACGAGGTGGCCGACGCCATGCTCGATGCGATCGAGGAGCAAGGACCGGAGTCGATCATCACTTTGATGACCCCCGAATTTGCCGCGGCTGGAGCGCGAGCTTTCAGCGACAGTCTGGGAACGCCGACGACCGACGGCAACGCCGAATTCCAGGACTTCAGCCCCGGATTCCACCTCACGTTCGGACTGTTCAATCCCGTGTCGTCTATGGACGATTGGTTCCTGGCCGAATTGACGCTCATCTGGCACGCCAACCCCGTCTATACGAACATCCACTGGTACCACTACGTGGCCGAGTCCCGGTACAACGGCGGCGAGGTGGTCACCATCGCGCCGGACTACAGTCCGTCAGCGATCCACGCCGATTATCATCTGCCGGTTCGCATCGGGACGGACGCCGCCCTGTCGCTGGCGATGTGCAAGGTGATCATCGATGCGGGACTCTACAACAAACAATTCGTGCAGGAGCAGACGGACCTGCCGCTGTTGGTCCGGAAAGACACCGGGCGTTTCTTGCGCGGCAACGATCTTGCCGATGATGACCGTGAGGACCAGTTCTTCTGGGGTGACAGCCATTCCGGTGTGGTCATCCCCGCGCCGCGTCATACGCTGGCGGCGACTGGTACCGATCCAGCGCTGGAAGGGAACTTCAGTGTGATGTTGAAGGATGGCAGCATGGTGGAAGCCGAACCTGTCTTCCAGCGACTACGCCGCCATCTCGAGAATTACACGCCGGAGAAGGCCTCAGAGATCTGCGGTATCCATCCCGACAACATCCGTGCGCTGGCGCGCAAGGTGGCGACCCGAAAAACCAAGATCTTCATCGGCTGGAACTCGGGCAAGTATTACCACGGTGATCTCATGGAACGCTCCATGGCGTTGCTGTTGGGGCTTACAGGCAACTGGGGCAAAAAGGGAACGGGTACACGATCCTGGGCTGCTGCTGGCTGGGACGGCATGGCGTTCATGTCGGACAAGGGCGTTCCAGGCCAGGAAGCCGCACGTACCGCGCATCAGGCGCGCACGCTCATGCGGCGTCTCATGTCGCTCGACGATCCGACACGAACCCTGGAGATGGTCACCAACCATGTCTCGGCGATGAATCCGGAACTGGGCGGGTTTGGCGCAATGATTCCACCGGCCTTCCTCTGGTATTACCAGTACGGATACAAGGATCGCTGGAACGACCGCGAGAATCACGATCCGTCGATGAAGCGCAGCTTCGACGAATATGTGAACGAAGCCATCGACAAGGGTTGGTTCGGTTCTCACTGTTCGTCGGCGTACCGGGAAGTGGAGCCTCGTGTGCTCTTCGAGTCGGGCGGCAACATGCTGCGCCGCCAGCGTGGCGGACAAAAGCTGCTGCTGGAAAAATTGTGGCCCAAACTCAAGATGATCGTTTCAGTGGACTTCCGTATCAATACGACGGGACTCTACTCCGATATCATCCTACCGGCTGCCCAACACTACGAGAAACTCAGCATGAGCATGCCGTCGGTGCACCATTTGAACTGGGTGCTCACCGATCGCGCAGTACCACCCCCGGGCGAAGCACGCTGTGAGCATGACATCGGGATCATGATCCTCGAGGCGATCGAACGGCGGGCAGCGGCGCGCGGCATGACGCAATTCACAGACCGCAAAGGAATGCCCCGTAGCCTGCAAGGGATGGTGGCACGCAACACACTCAACGGAGCAATGCGGGACGAAGAGGCTTTCTATGACGAGAGTGTCCGGGACAACGCCGTCTACGGCATCCTACCGGAAGGCAGCTCTCTCGCCGTGCTACGTGAAAAGGGATACATTCGCTGGACCGGGTGGGGGCTGGCCGGCCATGGAGAGGGCCAGGCTTCGACGATCAAGAAGGATGAAGTGCACAATCCCTTGCGCTGGCACACGGAGGATAAGGTGCCGTATGCCACACTCGTGCGCCGCGCGCAGTTCTACATCGACCACGAATGGTTCCTGGAGGCTGGCGAGGAACTGCCGACGCACAAGGACACACCGCCGCACGGTGGTCGCAACCGGCGCTTCCAGATGACCAGCGGACACAACCGTTGGAGCATCCATTCGATGAACATGACGAATCGCCATCTTCTCAACACTCACCGTGGCGAGCCTTTCGTCTTCATCAATGACAAGGATGCCGCCAGTCTTGGTGTCAACAACGGCGATCACATCAAACTGGTGAGTGATGTCGGCGAGTGCATTCTCCAGGCAAAGGTCACGCCTGCCTGCCGGCCCGACCAGGTGATCGTCTACAACGGGTTCGAACCGTTCATGCACAAGAATTGGTATGGACAGTCCGACATCGAACCTGGCCATGTGAAGTGGCTCGGTTTTGCGGGAGGGTATGGCCATCTGGCCTATCGCCCGACAGCCTGGCAGCCGATCCCGGCGGATCGTGCCGTGCGGGTCGATGTGGAAAAAGTGAAGTAAAAGGAATCCTGGCCCTCGCCCTCGCTTTGGGGGCGAGGGCGATCGGGCGCTCGAGTTGCGCTACAGACCGGACACATGGGTAACACTCAAAGGCACAGAGGATGTTACCTATGATGTCACCACCATTGTTGGCAGCACCCACGTTGCCGGCCGTGTCTCCCATCGGTTCGTGATCCCAGGTGAGGACCGGTAAGATCTCGCTTTTTGTTGGAACAGCCTGGTCGCTCTTGACTCCCGAATGGCTGTGGGCTTGCATGCGGGGCATACATGCATTGGCATGTGCTGATGCGTAGTCGAACACGACCCCGGTGTGTGATGGGAATTGATCTGGCCGGGTCCGAAAGATTGAAGGGACGAATGTCGTGAGTAAGCAGACCCCTTTTGCTGGTCGCCTGCCGAAACCGTCGAAACGGACGGCTGGCCGCACTGAGGCAGCACAGGTTCCTGTCAATATCCGGCTTTTTGGTATCGGACTCGATCCGCAGGAACGTATCAACATCAGAAAACAACTGGGTTCCAAGCTGGGGAAGTATGCAACATCGATCGAACGTGTCAGTGTCCGTCTGGCGGACGTGAATGGACCCCGTGGTGGCATCGATAAGCTGTGCCGGATCAAGGTCGTGTTGAGTGGCCTGCCGAGCGTATTCTTCGAATACCAGGCGACATTGCTGAAGGACGCCCTGAACGGAGCACTTGCCGGTGCGGAACGGACGGTGCGCCGCAGTGTCGAGCGCCGGCATGCCAAACCATTGAAGGAATCCGTCCGCCGCCGGCCGCGTCGAACCGGATCGGCTGACGAGGAATCCTGAGTTTTTCACCTGACGAGAGAGAGTCTGTCTCCATACCGGACCGATGGATCGAAAATGGAAGCTCTGACCGCAGACCAACGCGAAAGCCTCACTCGGCAACTGAATGAACGTAAGCAGTTCTTACGCGGTGAAATTCAGGCCGGGCTCGTGCGGATGCGCACCGAAGGGTACGAGGAGCAACTATCGGGTACCTCTGACGTCGGAGACGAATCTCTGGCTACGCTGATGACCGACGATACGAATATCGAAGTGGCCCGAGCCGCAGCCGAACTGCAGGATATCCTTGGGGCGGAAGCCCGACTTGCGGCCGGTTCATATGGCCAGTGTATCGATTGCGGCACATCGATTCCGTATGCCCGGCTTGCCGCATATCCCACCGCAAAGCGCTGTCTCGACTGTCAGAAAATCCGTGAAGCGACCCGCGCACCGTCTGGGCCGCGTTGATCCACGGAGAGGCGGGACCGGATCAGAGTAGGTTTGCCGTTCGAGCAGGGAGGGCCGTCACGGTCTGAACCCAGACGCACGTGTCAACGAGGTTCGAGGTCGACCCGTGTACCGCTGCCCCAGGGGCGCACGTTTACGCGCAACGGCAGGAACTGCTCGATGAGCCAGAGCGTGGTTTGCGCGTGCGAGGATAGCTCGCGCGTGAGGAAACAGGACGGCCCCTGCGCCAGTGCCAGATAGATCGGCAACTGATCTGCCGCGTGGATATCGAGTGTCGCCCCCGAGGTGAGGTCGTCGCGTAGCATCTGTGCCGCGGTGGTGGCGATCTGCTCAGCGGGAACACCTCGCTGCGCGACTTCGGCGCCACCCAGCAGCGTGTGTGCCGTGCGCGCCCACAATACGATGGCTCCACCCGTCCCGATTGCCTGGGCCCGCCCCAACGATTCGGACTCGATCGCGAGCGGCGCCAGGTCCGCCAGCATCCGGTGCGATACTTCGCGCATGCGTTTCGCAATATGGTCCGGCAGATTCGCCACATGGGCAATGCCGCAAATCTCCCGCACCGCACCCGCAGCTTCCAGACGCACCCCTGTAAGGCGGGCCGGCGTCACCACGACGCTGATCTCGCCGCCGCCGCGCGGGTAATAGCCGCGGCGCCGCACGGTCAATTCCACCGGGGCGCCCATGCGCGCCAGCAGTGGCAGCAGGACGAACCGCAGGTAGTCCAGCGGTGGCGCGGCGAGCACATCGGTGCCGCCGATCAGACGGATGTGCACCGGTGTGCCAGCGTGTAGGGCCGCGGGCAACAGGGCCTGCAAAACCAGGGTCACGCTGCCCGCGGTGCCAATATCGAAACGGAACTCGCCGCCGCGTAATTCCCCCGGTCTGAAGATCAACTCCGGTGAGCGCAACGCCAGCCCTTCGGTCTCGGCCGCGCACAGGGCGGCCACCGCCGCGACCGCTGTGAGATGCTGTGGCGCAAGGCCCGGAGATTTCCGACGCGCCCGGATATTGATCAGACGTAACGGCTCGCGGGTAATCGCGGACAGAGCACAGGCGGTGCGGACTACCTGACCGCCACCTTCTCCGTGCGAACAATCGATCTCTCGCATGCGCCCATTATGCAGGATCGGTGGCGGTCGTACGACTGGGGCCGCTGTGACCTCTATCGTCCCAGACCACAGAAAACACATTTTCAACCGGACATTCTGTGTCCTCTGGAGAGCATGGCGACCTGGCAGCGCCGGGCAATTCCGTGAAGAGCCCGGCGCAAAAACCCTTCTCGTAATGGTACTTACGATTAGAGGGTTTGAGGGATGCCATGGAAACGAGAATCGATCTTGCAAATGGACTCATAGATGTGGCAAACGATCGGGGACCGGCGGCCTGAAACCATCCTGAGATCTCCGGATGGTTCGTCGGTTGGCAGTTTCCGAAATCAAGCACAGACCGCATAACTGCGAAGGCATGATTCGAGCCAGAATAAATAAATGAAAGATATCATGGGTTTTGCTCGCTCGTTCGACAGCAGCGCCGTCCCCCATACCGCGATTTTCCGGAGAGAAAGTTTTTGTGGGTGCGGCGATTCAAGGAGGGTGTGATGCGCGTTCTGGTTTCGGCGATTGTATTGTCAGGGCTGCTCGCCGTCGGCGTACATACTCCCAGCGCCTATGCAGGGACCTGTAATGCTCCGGCCCGTGTCGAGGAATGTGGTTCGGCATGTACTTCGTGGAGTGACTGCCTGAAATGTTGCATTGTCGCGAAGGGGCATCCGTCTGTCTGCCGTTTGCAGTGTGCCGATTTTCTCAAACAGGCGCGCCCCATCCGTCCGACTCGGGCCCCGCGTCCCACTCGCCCCGGTCCCATCCGTGCCACACCGACCGCGACGCCAGGTCCGGTGGATCCGAGCGGTATGTCGGCAACGTGCCGGGCATCGCTGTCGGGCCAGTACGTATCGGTCACCTTGACGGTTGTGAATGGAACAGGGGCACTGCTGCGCAACGTGGCGCCGGACGGGCTTTTGACCCAGGTGGAGCCTGGCACCATCTTCTCGATCGACCGCGTATCGGTGCCACGATCCGTTCCGACGCTGGCAGCCGGCGCGAGCGCTGTCTTTTCATGGCGAGGCCAACTGGTTTCCGGTGGCGGCGTAGGGATCATCGCTTCCGCCTCTGCCATGGAATTGACAAAAGGACTTTTGAGAACCCCACAGGTCGACTGCGGGACGATCGGCACCAATGTTCCCCCTCCGACCGTGCCCGCAACCGCGACCAAAACCTCCACTCCGGGGCCAGCCCCGACGGCAACGCCTGGAGATAACTCCGACTCGGCGCTGTCGTTCATCACGGCCAGATGGCAGCGCAGTGCTCACGCACACACGAACGGGCCGGACCAGGGAAACACCTTCTGTGCGCGCTGCCACTCGCCCTTCCAAGCCGTCGCCAGTGCCACGGAAGGTTCCAACCAGCCGGTGAATGCGGCGAGCTGGCAGAATGTGACCTGCGCCTCGTGCCATCCGTCTGCTGCATTGAGCGCGGCCTGGGGCACCCCGATTGCCACCTATAATATCGCCACACGGGGCTATAGCCCGGTGCCCCTGGGTGATTCCGATGTCCTGTGCAAGAACTGCCACCAGGGCCGATACACCCAGACCTTCACAGACTACGGAAAGATCATGCACGAAGCAGCGGTCCGCTGCATGGACTGCCACATGGCGAGGATTCCGGGCCCCAATCCGGCAGTCGGAACTCCGCCGAACCACGACTTCAAGGTAGCCGATAATCTGCCGTACTCTTGCGGAACATTCCCGGGTGGATGCCATCAGCGCCGTCCGGAAAGTTGGGCCAGACGTGTGCTGGAACTCTATCCGATCCACGGCACGGGGTACTGACATGATAACCTTGCGATCTCGATTCATGACAGCCCTGATGGATTCTTTTGGATTCGGTATGCATCATTACGGAGACCGTCCCATGATTCAGCGTCTTGCCGTTTGTATTTTCGCGGTCGCCTTTGCCGGGGTGGCGAGTGCGGCTCCTTCTGATCCGATTTGCGTTCCCGCTACATCGACCTTTGAGTTGTTGCAGCGGGCCATCTTTGATCGACACGAGTGCAACAACGGTGTTTGTCACGGTTCGGAACAACAAGCCGGTTTGGATCTACGCCCGGGCGCTTCCTATCGGAGCCTGACCGACCGCAATGAATTTGTGGTTCCAGGAAAACCCGACGATAGTCTTCTGTGGATGGCTCTTGCCAAGAAAACTCTGGGATTGCCCTGGCTCGATGCCACGCCCATGCCGAAAGACGGTCTTCCCCTCACACAGGAAGAACTCGATGCGATACGGCTCTGGATTCTTGCCGGGGCCCCCGCAACAGGAATTGTAGCCGGAGTGGATCGGCTCGTTACTCCGTGCCCTCCGCCGATTGCCTATGGGGAGGAAGCGATTGCACATCTTCCCGAATGCCGGCGAGGCGACCCCCTGCTCATGTTGCCCGGACTCTTCGTCGATCCTCCTTCCGCGGTGCGTGTATTTTTCACAGGCGGGAAGCGGCGCGTCGAATTTACCTCCAGAGTCGGTAACCTGGGGGATGGCCCCCTCGTCATCCAGGCGCGCACCCCACCTGCTGGTCCCGGTCACACCGTCGATGCCATGCAGGTCATCAATCGGCGCGATGGCACCCGGTGCATGCGCCGCGCAGGGACGATGCGGTTATCGGATTCGGGGGATCGCTGGCAGTACACACTCCTGTACGACTACGAACTGCGGGTCGGCAGCCCGACAGGTCCGGTCCTCGCCTATGCCGGCAAGCCGGGACATTGCATCATTGATTCCGATCCGATCTACCCCGATCAGGCGTGGCCGCATCAGTTCAAGATGCATTGCACCGATCCGATCGGCCGGATGGGGCTTTCCGTTGGTTACAAGGACACCTACGCCCGGCAACATCCGCAACAGTGGCTCGACCTCGACACGGATCCGGATGTTCTCATCGATAAGGGAACTTATTATCTGCTGAACATCGTCGATCCCGCACACCGGCTCTGGGAGAAGGATGACAAGCGCGACGACAACGTCAATTTCACCGCCTTCAAAGTGGGGCTGAACGATCCAGATCCCCCACGCCGTTGAAATTCGGGAGTGGCCAAACCCGCCACGTCGGCGCGGGTTTGGCGATCTTTTTTTGCCGATACTCCATCTGAAACCGGATCGGGATCGATCCGGTTTCAGTATTTCTCTGTCGTCCAATCGATGGCAGGTGTTTCAGCGGCCGCCCCAGGGGGACCCTCTGCCGGGAGCGGCATCCGACTCATGTTCTCGAGGTACGCAGTGATCGATTCGATCTCGCGTTGCGGGTCGTCCACTTTCGGGTTGGAGTCACTGTCATAGAAGACGGCCGGCATCCGCGTGGTGTTGCCGGCGATGTGCTTGGGGTGGGCGAGGAATTCGCGCAGCCAGGCCGGCCGCAGTCGCGTCGCGGCTAAACCCAGATCAATGGAGAGATCCTCCGTATCCAGATCCTGCCGTTCGGGTTTTCCATCAGCGGTCGGATGGCATTGCAGGCATTTGTAATGGAGCAGACGCCGTTGTCCACGTGCGATGAGATCGTCAGCCACTGGATCGTGTGATGCATCGGCCGCCGGAACGCCAGAGACTGCGGCGAAGTAGGCGGCAAGCATTCTCGCCTGTGCCGCTGTCAGATCGAAGTTGGGCATATGGATCTCCAACCACGGCCGTAAGATGCGCGGCTTCTGCAGGTATTCGATCAGCCATGCGGTCCGTACACGCGCACCTTCGCCATCGAGACTGGGCGGGGCGAAGGATTTGCGTTCCAGGAAATTTGCGATCACACCGCCCTGGCCTTCGATCTGGTGACAGCCGCGGCAGTTGTAATAGGTGATCAAGCGACGCCCTTCGGCCAACGCGGTGGCTGGATCGATCGAGGCCGCCTCGGCTGGTTCCAGCGTATCGTCTGGTGTGTGGCAACCAGCACAGCCCCGCGGGGGCGCCATCCAACCGGTCGGCCTCTCAAACAGAACGAAAGCGTCCAGACGGTGGCAGCGCGCGCAATCGAAACGCCGCAGGAGCGTCTCGGGGGTGCTTGGCTCATTATCTGAAGTGGCTGCCGATGCAGCGGCTACCGCATCGGCGCCTTCCCGATGGGTCATCAGGAAAGCCACGAGATCGCGAATTTCCCTCTCGCCAAGATTCATTTGCGGATGAGGCGTCGCCGGGTTGTAGGCCCTGGGCGCCACAAGCCAGCGGAAGAGCCAATCTCCCCGCACCTTGAGGCCGATCCCCGCGAGATCCGGCGCAGTGCTCCACTCCGGCGGCTGAGTCTCACCGATCGTGTGACAACCCCGGCAGCCCCCGCGGACAAATAGCTCCGCGCCGGTCTTACTGTTTCCACCCTGCCACTGTACGGGGGATTCCTTCGAGGGCGATCCAAAAAGATAGCTGGCGAGCACATGAGCGTCGTTGGCCGCCACACGTAGCCTCGGCATGTGGGGATTCGGGCGCAATCGGCCAGGATCCAGAAGCCAGGCCGTGATCCAGTTCTTGTCGGAGAGCTTGTCTGCCAACCGGGTCAACGGCGGGCCGATGACATGTAACCCATTTTCGATTTTCAAAGGACGCGCTACGGCTGGTCGAGCCATCGCAGCGAGACCTGCAATGGCCACAGGGAGCACACGCCACCACGGTGGTCCCCATCCGCTGGCGAAAAGGCGGATCCGACACCGGAAGTGCCCCGGCCCAGGACGATTGGTTCTCTCGGTTCCGATCATGGTCATGGCGGCGTCACCTCGATCGACCGCCCCGAGACGAGGGATTGCACCAGTTCCTCGATCTGGCGGCCGGTGACGGGCAACTCCAGGTAGCCGAGCAGGTGTTCCGTGATTTCGAATTGCTCCGCGGCAGCGGCCAATTGATCGGCCCGGATACTCAGGATGACCACCTTTTCCCGTGCCAGAGTGAGCGCCCAGCGCACGGTTTCGCAGTGGCCGCTTCCCATCAGTTCGAGCTTGCTCACCTCGTCGATGAGAAGCACGTCAGCCCAGCCCGCATCCTCACGGAGCCAATTGGCGCCGCGTGCGATGGCATCCGGCCGAAATACGAATGAGCAAATGGCCGCCATGTCACCCGCTCGGGCAGGCCGTGCCAAAGGTACGACCTGCCGGCGATCGGCAAAGCGCACCAGATCGTAACCCCGCCGGTCGAGTTGATCGGTGACGGCCTGCTGAAAGAAGCCACCGACGGCCAAACCGAGCTCTGCGAGCCTTTCCGCCAGACGGACGGCAAGCGCTGTCTTTCCTTCGTGCGGCGGCCCGTAGACCACTACCACTCCCGGCATCACCAGCACCCCACACGTGTTTCCCTTGCAATCTGCTTCATGTCCTTCTCATTGACGAGTCGGCTGCGCTTCGCAACCCGGAAAGCGCTTCGATGGCACACGCGCATCAGACCACCGGAGGCATCGGGTGAGTTCAGGCCGTGGCCCGGCCAGCGGGAAGGCAACCTGTGCGCTGCCCGACTCGTTTATGCCGGGTACGTCGTGATTTCGGTTGCTTTGATGCTGATCCACACCTCGCCGCCACGATCGAGCTGGAGCGCCGCGACCGCTGCCGGGGTGATCTCGGCGACGATCGGCGGCACACCTTCGACGAGGACCCGTATCCGATCGCCTTCTCGATCGAGCCTTTTTACCTGACCAGGCCAGACGTTGCGTGGTGTGCCTTCGGGGTGGCTGCGATGCAGAGCCACGGCGCGAGGGTGAATCACCGCAAAGACATCTCCCACCACGGACTGGGGAACTGTCAGGATTCCGCCGTTGCGCAGCCGGATCTGGCCCCCGTGCGCTTCCCCGCGGAAGAGGTTCACGCCCACCAGATCGGCAATGTATTGCGATCGGGGCTGCTCTGTGACCGTTGCCGGAATTCCTTCCTGGACGAGCCGTCCCTGTTCGAGAATGACCAGCCGGTCAGCCAGGGCGATGGCTTCGATCGGATCATGCGTGACGAGCAGCCGCATGCCATGGAAAGATTCCAGATGGCGGCGCAGTTCACGACGCACCTCGGCACGTGTTCCGATGTCGAGAGCTGAAAGCGGCTCGTCGAGAAGAAGCAACCTGGGTTCGAGGGCAAGGGCGCGTGCCAGCGCTACCCGCTGAGCTTGACCGCCCGAGAGTTGCCCTGGCTTCTTTTCACCGGCCTGTCCGAGTCCCACGCGTTCGAGCCACTGCTGGGCTCGCTGATGGGCCATCGCTCGTCCGAGGCGACGACAGCGCAACCCGAAGGCAACGTTGTCGAGAGCGCTCAGATGCGGGAAGAGGAGGTAATCCTGGAAGACCACTCCCACAGGCCGTTTTTCCGGCGGAACAAAGATCCCTGCCTGTGGATCGTCCAACACCTCCTCCCCCAGGCGGATGTGCCCGGCGTCGAGCGGGACCAGACCCGCCAGGGCTCGCAACAGCGTCGTTTTTCCTGCGCCGTTCGGGCCCAGCACGGCTACGACTTCCCCCTGCCCGATACGCAATTCGACGTCGAGATCGAGACGACCGAGCCGGACACGTGCGCAGACGTCGAGGGTCATGTCCCGCCCAGCCACCGGTGCCGCAGTCCGACCAGCACGGCGACGGAAAGACCGAGCAGGATCAGACTGAGTAGGATTCCCGCGTCAGGGTCGCTTTCCAGAGCCAGATACACTGCAAGCGGAATCGTCTGGGTGCGACCGGGGAAATTTCCTGCAAACGTGATGGTGGCGCCGAATTCGCCCAGAGCGCGCGCCCAGCAGAGAACCGCTCCGGCCTGCAGGGAAGGTCGAATCACCGGCAGTGTGACACGCCACAGGACAGTCCAGGGTCCGGCACCGAGCGTGCGGGCGGCCTCTTCCAATCGCCGATCCATCGAACGCAGGGCGCCCTCGACGGTGAGAACGAAAAACGGCATGGCAACGAACGTCTCTGCCAACACGGCTCCCGCCGCGGTGAACGGGAGTCGCACGCCCAAGGCGGCATCGAGCCACTGGCCGAACAGCCCGCGGCGCCCGAATGCCAGCAGGAGGGCCACCCCGCCCACCACCGGCGGCAACACGATCGGCAGTGTCGTAAGCGCTCGCAGCAGAGTTTGCCCGCGAAATTCTACCCGCGCCTGCACCCATGCGAGAGGAAGTCCCAGCAGGACTGAGCACGCGGTGGCGGCCAGGGAGCAACCCAACGACAGCCAGAGAGCAGTGCGCACCACTGGTGCCGTGAGGGTCTGCCAGACATCTCCGCTGACCCCGTGCCACACGAGTCCGAGCAACGGCAGAGTAAAAAATGCTGCACCCACCAGCGCCGGAAGCAACACGAGCAGCGGAATCTTTTCCCGGGAACGTGAGCGCATGGCGATGTCGGGTTTCATCGAGGCAGGAAGCCGAATGTGGCCAGGATGCGCTGTCCTTCGCGGGAAAGAACGAAATTGACGAAAGCCTCGGCAGCGGAAACCTTCGATCGTTTGAGAAGGACGACCAGGTAGCGTGCCGTCACGTTGTGAGCGTCGGGGATGTCGACGGCGGCCACCGCACTCCCAGCCATGCGCACATCAGTGTGGTAGACGAGGCCTGCGTCCGCTTCACCGAGCATGACCTTGCCCATGACGCCTTTCACGTCGATTTCCTGGCTGGCCGGCGGCACGGCCAGCCCCGCTTTCGCAAATGCTTCTGCCGCATATCGCCCGCACGGCAAAGTCGGCCCGCACAGCGCCAGCAAGACATCAGAACGCGCCAGGTCCGCGAGCCCTTTGATTTGTTTCGGATTCCCGGGTCCTACGACGATCTGTAATTTGTTTCTGGCAAAGAGATGCGGCGCTGCCGCGATCTCGCCGTTGGCTGCCAGCTTTTCCACATTCGCTTCATCGGCAGAGGCGAAGACGTCAGCCGGAGCGCCCTGCTGGATCTGTTGTGCCAGCATCGACGATCCTGCGAAGTTGAAGCTCACGGTGATCCCATTGTGAGTCTCCTCGAATGCTTTGCCGAGAACTTCAAAGGCGCCCGTAAGCGATGCCGCGGCAAACACGACCACCGTTTGCTTCGGTGCGCCGCTGCCGGCCAGGGCGGTGCGGCAACACAACAACAGCGCGATCGCCAGGACGTAGTTGCAGCGTGACATCATGTTCTCCCCGAGACACCTCTGGGTCCGTCGCCGAGAGCGCGAGATCTCCCCGGCGCGTCTTCTTCTCCAATGCTCCGTATCGTGTCGATCAATTGCACCAGATCTGCATCCTTCGTCAGTGGATTGATCAATGCCACCCGCAGGTACAGGCCTGCCGGCAGGCGCGTCTGCACCAGGTAGAAGTCCCCTGATGCGATGATTTTCTGCCGGATACGTGCCTGCAATCCGTCCAGGTCCGTCTGGCCGGGTGGGCAGTAGCGGAAGCAGACGATGTTGCACTGCGGTTCGATTGCCAGTTCGAAGTCTGGCGCCGCCTGAATGTGGGCTGCGAAACGCCTGGCCAGATCGAGGCGCGAGTCGATGTACTCCGCAAAGAAGTCGGTGCCGTAGATCTGCAGCGCAGCGTAAAGCTTGACGCTCAGCATCCGTTTGGTGCACTCGAGCGTGCGCACTCCGACTTCCCACCACGGTGCCTGTTCCTGCCCGTCCTGAAAGAGATAGGGCGCCTTTTGCGCAAAGGCCTGGTAGGAGTGGCTCGCTTCGCGGAAGAGCACCGCCGTGATCAGCGCTGGCGTGAGCAGCATCTTATGAGCATCCCAGATCACCGAGTCGGCCCGTTCGATGCCTGCCAGCAGGTGGCGATGCTTTGACGAAAGGGCGAGCGAGCCGCCATGGGCGGCGTCAACGTGGAGCCAGAGGTCGTTGGCCGCACAGAAATCGGCAATGGCTTCGAGCGGGTCGAAGGCGCCTGTCGCCGTCGAACCACTACTGGCAACGATCCCGATGACCGTGCGACCCGCGTACTGCGCCTGTCGCAGGGCACTGCCCAATCCGCTGGCGCGCAAGCGGTGTTTCGCATCGGATGGAATCGTGATGACGCCGCCGTCGCCCCAACCCATGATCTGCACGGCCCGCCGAACGCTGTAGTGGGCCTGATCCGATGTCAGGACTGCGAGGGCTGGACCGGCATGACCACCTTCGCCCCAGACGTCGAAACCGGCCTTGGCCTGTCGTGCGGCAAGAAGAGCCGTCAGGTTCCCTACCGACCCTCCGTGCGTGAGGATGCCGTCGGCCCCTGGCGGGAACCCCAGAAGGCCGCACATCCACTCGACGATGCGATGTTCCATCGCCGTCGCCGACATACCCATTTCGTAGACGGCCATGCCGTTGTTCATGAGCCCTGCAACCATGTCGGCCAGCGCCGCTGCCGGGAGCGGGGTGGTGACCTGATGGCCGATGTAGTGCGGGTGATGCAGGTGATTTGAATCGGCAAGCACACGTTCCAGCAATCCGCTGAGAGTCTCCTGCCCACCCAGAGCGGGAAACCCCGCCGGCCAGCGGGCAAGTAGCGCGTCGGGTGCGCAGTCGGGGAGGACCGGCATTCCCTCCCCCTTTGTGGCCCTGTCGAGATAGTCGGCGATCTGATCGATGACCTGATGGCCAAGCCTGCGAAATGTAGTGCTGTCATAAGCCGCCTGGAGCGAGGTGTTCGCGGCGCAGGGCTGCATGGCCTTTTTGCCGGCGGAAAGGCGCGTTTCCGGGGCGATACTGTCGAGATGGGTTCCTCTTCGTTCAGGCTTTCTGGGCATTCCGTTCCTCGTATGCCGGTGACTGATGACCCGTTTTTTTCAGACCTGCGTAGGGAGAGGTGCGTCGGTTTGTTGCTGCAAATGTTGTCGCCAATCCTCCGGAGTACGTACGAAGGACCGGGACCATGTCCTGGATGCAATCAACAGATCGAAACCGTAGGATACCGTAATGCGAATTGCATCTGCCTCGGACGCGGCCGGGTCCTTCAATACGACAGCGGCAACGCGATCGGCCGCCTCCTCGAAGGAATCGACCCTGTACGGAAAGTAGACCCCTACCTGCAGGTAGCGTGTCGCAGCGGTCCCTCCCGATCGGGTCAGAAAATGGAACTCCCCGTGCAACACTTCCACGCGAGCGTCGCCGGTGGATTGCTGGACCTTTTCCTGCAACCGAAATACGCGCTGCCAATCGAACCCGCCGCTCCAGAACCACCAGAGTACCGGTCCAACCGTCAAAGGCACGAGGAGCCAGAGCGCCAGGAGGATCTGATGTCCACGCCAGATCCGCCTGTTGCCGGGTGCGCGCGTTTCTCCCGCATCCACAACGAAAGAGCCAGCGGCCCAGTCGTGGACCGATTGCCGGGTGCCGCGGTTGAATATGTAGAGGTAGAGCAGGGCGCCAGCGAGACCGGCGCTGACGACCGACAAGAGACCGGTGGCCAGAAGGGATATCACGGGTGAGCGCTGTGCCACGAACACTCCACCGCTCAGCAGAGGGAGCGCAAGGATGAAGGCGCGTAACAGACTCCGTTCCAGGGACAGCGGCTGCCCGGCGGCGTCAACCACCCGTAGACGCATCAGTCGTTTACCAAACGTTCGTCCGCTGGCCAGGACGCTGTTCTGGCCGCCAATGTAGGCACAGATCAGGAGAAGCCCGACGAGGCGCCCGCCGTATCCGGCGGCGATGAATTCGTTACGAAAAATTGCGCCCAGCAGATTTCCCACCAGTGCGAGGACGGCTGCGTCGATTCCACCGGAGAGGGCGCGGCGCCACACGGGTGCCAGGCGGATATCGTGGGGCGGAGCTGAATCGATGCTTGCGGAGTGTTGCAAGAGAATGGGACCTCACGGAAGAGAGTGACTCGTGTGCGGGTATCCCGTTCTTGACGGCACGCGCCTGCCACCATCCCGGCGTTCGGGACCCCTGGTTCCCGATCCCATTCCGGGCTCCACCTCAGCTCAGCGCCTCATACACGGCCTGGATGAGGGTCCTGACGCGCGGATCGATCAGCCAGACACCGATGTGCATCTCGTTCATCACGTAACCGAAACCGAGCCTGGCATCGGGGTCGGCAAAAGCCATCGATCCACCCATACCGCCGTGCCCGAACGAGTGCGGGTTCGGCCCGAGAGGTTCATCTGGCGTCGAGAGAAAAAATCCGAGAGCAATTGTCGTATGCAGAGGCATGACCGCATCGGGACCGTCCACCTGCAGTGTGCTGGCGTTACGGATTGTGCCAGCATTCAGGATCGAGTACCCGGATACGCTACCGCCGCAGGCCAGCGCGCCGTAAAGGCGGGCGAGGGAGCGCGCATCCGTATGGGCGTTGGCCGAGGGGATCTCCGCGCCGCGCCAGGCGCGTGTGTTGGCGACATCGGGAGGTAACATGGGATTGAGGATCACCTTGGCCGTCATCGATTCGGGATCCTGCATTGCCTGCGCGAATAACGCGACCTGCTCGGCCGTCGGAAGACTTCGAGCAAGCAATGGTGCAACGCGCGTATCGAGCTGTTCGGGTAGACCGATATAGGTGTCGAGTCCCAGGGGCTTCGCAATTTGCTCCCGAAAATACTCGCCCACGGTCCGTCCGCTCACGCGCCGGATGACCTCGCCGACCAGCCAACCGTAGGTGAGCGCGTGATAACCGTGCCGTGTTCCTGGTTCCCACCAGGGTTCCTGCTCCGCCAGCGCCTCGGTCATCGTGTCCCAGGAAAAGAGATCCTCGAGGGATAAGGGCCGGCGCACTGCTGGCAGCCCCGCCTGATGACTCAGGAGATACCGTACCGGAAGGCTGTCTTTTCCCTTGTGCGCAAATTCCGGCCAATAGCGCGCAACAGGAGCGTCCAGATCGAGCTTTTCCTGTTCGACGAGGCGATGGGCGCACACTGCCGTGAGGCCTTTGGTGGTGGAGAAAACATTGGCCATCGTATCGCGCTGCCACGGTTGCGAGCGTTCCGCGTCCGTGTGGCCGGCCCACAGATCGAGCACGGGGACATTGTCCACGGTCAGAGCGAGAGCGGCGCCCGTCTCGCCAAATGTGGCGAAGTTCTGCGCAAACGCCTCGCGTACGATGTTGAATCGCGGATCACAGGTTCCTTCGATGTGTGGTGGATGCGTTGTCATGGATGTCACTCCCCTGAAAATGTGTCTTGATACCCATGGCCGGTGGCCGGCGCAAAGCCCGTGCGCCGTTTCTTTACATTGACGCTCAGAGCTTTTCTGCGATAAGCCGCCGCATGCCATTCATTTCGCGCGATCAGGCGGATCTCTACTACGAGGTTCATGGCCGGGGTCTGGGGGAAGCCCCGGTTCTCGTCTGGGCGCACGGCGCTGGGGGCAGCCACCTGTCGTGGTGGCAGCAAATTCCTTTTTTTGGCGACCGATACACCTGCGTGACGTTCGATCATCGTGGTTTCGGTCAATCCATAGAGGCGCCGCACGGTCCGGGAAGCGCAGCCTTCGCTGGCGACCTTGGCGCGCTCCTCGATCATCTGGCGATTGAACGCTGCTCTCTGGTTGCGCAATCGATGGGTGGTTGGACATGCCTTGGATACACGATTCAGCACCCGGAGCGCGTGCGGAAGCTGGTCCTTTGCGGCACGCATGGCGGTCTGGTGTCGGAGGAGATTGCGCGTGCCTGGGCCAATGAGTTCAGAGCAACTCAGCTTCCTCCCGGCATTCATCCGGCTGCCGGTGAGCGGATGGCGCGAGAGCAACCGGCCATGCACTTTCTGTACTCTCAGATTCACGACCTGAACCCGAGCCGCTCCCTGCAGGAGTTGAGCAGCATGTTATCGGCAGCGGGTGCGCCGACTCCCGCAGATGTGGCGGATATCGACCTTCCCGTTCTGTTCCTGGCCGGCGAGGAGGACGTGGTGATCCCGGCGCGCGTCTCTGAGGTAGCCGCAGGGTATTTTCGCCGTGCGCGTTTCGTACGCATCCCGCAGGCGGGGCATTCCGTTTATTTCGAACGCGCCGAGGCGTTCAACGCGACGCTGAGTGGATTCCTTGCCGAACCGGCTTGAGTCTGCCCATCCCGTGGCAGGATGCGGTGTCTGGTCCGCAGTCTGGCTTGGGATCACGCCTCGCCAGAACCCTTGAGCTTTTTCGGGTCGTTGACCGAGAGTTTTTCGATCACGGTCTGCCGAACATGCCGCCAGACCGTTGCCCGTGCACTCCCTGTATCGTAATGCCCTTCCCGGATGCGCTCGCAGAGCGCTTTGTTGCGCCGCCGGAGTTCTTTCCGGAGTTCGACGGATGTGGCCGGAAGCGCCGGGTCGAGACTGAGAATGCGGGAGAGATCGACCCACTCGCGCCGCAATTGCCCTTCTTCACTCACCAGTTCTCTCTGGATGATCGCGAGCACGTTGGCCGCTACGCGGGTATGGAATTTTTTCGTTCCTTCGAGAACGGGTGTGAGGTCGGTTTCGAGGAATTCCCGCACGGCCCTCAGCAACTCATCGATGGTAGGACGGTCCTGCATAGCGACTCACCGGCGCGGAAAAAGAACACGGCAATCGCCTACCGAACGGTTGGCCACTGTGCCGCAGGCGAGGGTGCGCCGCATGGCAGGCACGCCGTTGATCCCGCCTTCGGATTTTACCTCGCCGATCCCGGGGACCAGGAGCGTCACGCTGCTCAATTGTAGATTGCCTTCGTTGCTGAGCACGGTGCGCTCGGTGCGCAGTTGTACGGCGCGCGCGTAGGCTCCGGTGAGCCACTGCCCGGCTGGGGCCGAGCTCGCTTCGGTCACTTGTGTGACCTGCATGCGACCGCTCGACTGGCCGTCGGCCAGGCGTCGCATCGTGACCGAGGTGCTGCTGCGCACCTCTCCCGGATAGAGTGGCACGCTCAGATACGGGAGTGCCGGATCATACGACATACGCACGCCTCGGGTGTAGTCGTCTTCCGCCACGAGCCACAGCGTCTTGCCGTCGTCACGGATGTGGACACGGCCGGTGGCCATACCGTCCTCGCTCAGTGTGACTTCGAATTCTCCGGAGCCTTCGAGTTTGGAGACATGCTCGACCTGCATTCCGCTCGGTTTGAAACCTTCCGGAGTGGGCCGTTCGACGAGGTAGACGAAGTGATCGCGGTCATTGTGCGGCACGATTTCGCGCAACGATGTGGCCAGGGGCTCTTTCCTCGAAAGAGCCCCGCAACCGCTCGACACGTTGGCGACCAAGACGAGAAAGATCCAGACGTGGGGTCCAGAACGCATCTTGCATTCACTCCATGAGGTCCATCAGTTCCAGTTCGGTCTCCGCCGTTCGCCGGCCAATACTGGCCAGTTCGACACTACGCACATGACCGTCGAGGTAGTTCTTCGCCTGCATGATTGTCATGATGCCCCATTTGAGATTCCCCAGGATCTCCCAGAATCGGACCTGTTCAGGGTCGACGGGAAAGCCGCCAGCGCCTTCGTAGGCGGAAAACAGTTCTTCGCGTTCTCCGATACCGCCGACCGGTTTGTCATCATTCCCAAAGCGCCAGGAGCGCACGCAAATCCAACCGAGATCTTCCATGGGATCGCCGGCGTGCGCCAATTCCCAGTCGAGAATACTGCGCACTCCCTCCCGGCCGAAGATGACGTTCCCGATGCGGAAGTCCCCGTGGACGACGGCACATCCCGCCGGGTGTGGAATGCGCTCACGCAGCCATCGGAAGGCAAGTTCGAAGGCCGGGTGGGGATCGGGAGTGATCGCGCGGTAGATCATCTCGTAGCGGTCGATCTCCTCCTGTGCCGGCGCCACACCGGGCGATGGTTCGCCGAGGAAATGGAGTTGGTGCTCCTGCCGGTCGATCCGGTGGATCGCTGCCAGGACGGCTCCCAGTTGGGCGGTCATCGCCTCACGAGCCTGTGCATATTCGGGGTCGCGTAGTAGCCGTCGCGCCAGGGTCTCGCCTTCGACATGTTCCATCAGGAAGAAGGGGCCGCCCAGAGTCTCCTCCTCGTCGGCCAGCCAGTACATTCGTGGAACGGGAACACCTGCAGCGCCTGCCGCCTGCAGGAGGAGGAATTCATCGCGCCGCTGGCCCCGGAGGATGGATCCCGGTGGATCGCGGCGCAGGACCAGCGGCAGGGTGTGGTGGGTGCCGCCTTTCGTGTAGCAGGCTCGGAAGAACCATGTTTCTCGTGAAGACCCACCCGGGAGACGTCGCAAGTCATCGATGGAGACGCTCTCGACATTCAGGTGTTGGGCGACGAAATGTTCCAGCCGCCGCCGCATCTCGTCGGAGTTCACATGTTGTCAGTTAGCGCAACGAACGGCGCTGTCAAACGCGCAGGATCTCGGCGCCGCACTGTGGGCTGAACACGAAACGGTGGTCTGCTGGGGTGGCGTCTGCTGGAAGATGCCTGGCGTAGAAGGATTCATCCAACGCACGCACGAACGGTTCGAGCTGTTCCTTCCGCACGAGATTCACCGTGCAACCCCCGAAACCGGCGCCTGTGAGCCGGGCGCCCAGGGCGCCCGCGCGTTTCGCGATGCCGATCAGCTCTTCGATCGCGGTGCAACTGATTTCGTAATCGTCGCGGCAGCTTGCATGCGACTCGTCCATCAAGCGGCCGAACTCATGGAGATTACCCCGGCGAAGTGCCACTTCCGCCTGTTCCACGCGCCTCGCCTCGGTCAGGATATGGCGCACCCGGCGTACGATCGAAAAAGAATCGCAAAGACCGTCGGGGATGGCGCAACTGGCGCGCAACGCCGTACGGCCGGTGCCAACGACGGTGGTGATTTCGTCGAGGGTGAGAGCACGATCGGGCAATCGGGCAGCGAGGAGATCAAGAAATTCTGTGAGTGGGCGTCCGGCACCCCGTGTGACCAGGTCTCCCAAGGTTCGAAGCTTGCCTGGCAGGTCCGTGCCCAGAAGCGTCTCCAGGATTCGACACGCGAGACGGCCTTCGATCACTCGCTGGTTGTAGGCCTGTTTCGCTGCGCCGGATTTCTCCGCCGTCACCAGGCTGTCGCACACGACGATTCGCACCGCCTCGGGCATTCCTACGGCACGTTGCCGCAGTGGGAAAAAATCGATGCGCAAGGCGTGTCCGGCTTGCGCCAGGAGGCTGATGGCCTGATCCATTCCCCCACTCAATGTGCCGACGTATTGCTCGGCCGCCGGCAGAATCTCGGCGAGAATCGGGAAGGGTACCTCGAGTTCGTTGGCGGCCAGCAAACCCAGTGCAGCAGCTACCACCAGGGCTGAGGAGGATGACAGCCCTGCGCCGCTCGGTATGTTTCCGTCGACACAGAGATCGGCTCCGGCGCGCAAGCCCTTACCGTACGCGCCCTGCAGCCCTTGCGCCGCTGCTTTCAGGTAGTTCCCCCAGTCTGCCGCAGCGTACGGGGGGATCCTCTCCGCCAGTTCGAAGCATCGTGGCGTGAACTGCTGGGCCGTGTTGCGGGCACGCACCTGACGATCCACACGGACGCGTCCTGCGATGAGAACGCTACGATCGATCGCCATCGGCAGTACGGGCAGACCGTTGTAGTCGGTGTGCTCCCCCAGCAGATTGACTCGGCCAGGGGCGCGCACGACGAATTGCGGCGGCGTGCCGAACTCGGACTCGTATGTGCCCAGAAGGCGCTGGCACCGCTCTTGTTCGAAGGGCGCCTGAAAACGATCGCTCGTGGGAATCATGGCATGTGTGGCCGGCCCCGGTATTTCTCTTCCGCCGTTGAGAGGTCCTCCGGCGTTCCGAGGTCGCTCCAGAAGCCGTGGAGTGGAAACCCTCGGACATCGCGTCCTTCCGCGATCATCGCAGTGATTGCCTGTGGCAGCTCGTACTCGCCGCGCTCCGAGGGTGTCAGCTCCTTTGCGTACGAGAACACCAGAGGCTGAAAGACGAAGATGCCGGCGTTGTTCCAGTGCGTTGCCGAAGTGCCGCGTCGAGGTTTTTCGATCAGTTGGGTCACATGGAATTGCTCGTCTACGTAGACGGCCGCGCCACGCCAGGGATCGTCGACCGGATTGAGGGACAGGAGAGCATCCGGTTTTGTGCGGTGAAACGTCTCGATGAGATCGATGTATTCGTGCGGTTCGATGAGGATGTCCCCCCAGGAAAGGACGAACGGCCGCCCGCCCATCGCGGTCTCACTGAGGAGTAGGGCGCGAGCCGTGCCGTCCTGTTGAATCTGGCGTTCGTAGCGGAGCTTCAGGCCGAGGGAGCTGCCGGATCCGAATCGCGCTTCGATCTGGTCTCCGCGGTAGCCGACAATGAGGATCACTTCGGTAATGCCCGCATCGCGCAGTCCCAGAAGAATGTGTTCCAGAATCGGATGCCCCTGCAACCGGAGCAACGGTTTGGGAGTATCATCAGTCAGCGCGCCCATCCGGGTGCCGCGCCCCGCAGCGAGTACGACGGCCATCATGCGGTGGAGTTTACGGGGATTCGAGCCGCTTCGGAAGTGCGGCGGGAGCGCTGCGCCACTCCGCCCGTGCTGCGAAACGAATGGAACGTGGCACGTGACCAGGCCCCTCTCTGGTCAGTTCGCGGTGCGCCGGGATGCCCGGCCGGACTGCGATCGTTTTGCTGTCCCGCGAGCCGCCGATACATGCCTTTCCCCTATGGTGAACCAATGTCCGCGGGCGTATCCAGAAGCCGCCGTTGAACGCGGTAGGGTTCCACAAGAGCCGCCCATTCTGATCCGCACCCCGGAAATAGCTTTGGACCATGCCGAGAAGAAGTCGCGCTGCCTCGATCCGATGACACTGCGGATCAGTCGTGCAGTTCCGAGAGGATCTGCTGGCGCAGCGCCGCGCGCAGGTCAGGCGATGCACTCTGGAGGTACGTCTCCAGATCCGTCGCCGGGAGTTTGTGGCGCCGGAAGAAACGCAGAGCCATTTCACGCAAGTCACCCTCGGGATCGGCGTTATGCTCCAATCCGTTGAGGAAGGCCTCGGCTGCCGCTGCCGGTGCTTGCTGCCGTTCGAACGAGAGTGCGAGGTAGATCCAGGCCGTTGAGCCTCCAGGCTCCATTTCCACAGCGACTCGCAGATGGCGTATCGCCTCCGCGTAGTGCGTTGCTTCGTACTCGGCGATTCCTGCATTCGCTTCGAAGTGTGCCACGCGATAGGTCTTGATCTTGTAGGGATTGGTCCAGGCGAGCATGGCTGCAACCGCCATCGCCGCTGCCATCCGATACAGGTCTTTTCTTGCTCTGCGCCGGCGATTGTACGCCCACCAGAGACGGTCGATGCCGTGGCCGGCAAGTGCGAGGAGTGGAATCGCCAGCGGCAATCGCATGCGTCCGTTCGTGAAGAAGAGAAGGCAGTCCACCAGGCCGATCGCCGTGGGTGCGAGGAGAACGGCTCTTTCTTTCCCGAGGCCTTTTCCATACGCCAGTCCCGCCGCGCTGCAGACGAGGAGGAACCCGAAGCCGATGGGCAGGCCTGGTATCTTGAACAGCCAACTGTACGAGAGCTGCCAGTTCAGGTCGGCCGTACTTGGCAACTCCTGTGCGCTGAACGTCCACCGCAACTTCTTGTACAGAAGGGCGGCGGCCTGAGCCGGATATTCACGCCAGAAGCCGGCAGCCTGCGCCGCGAACAATCGATCTACAACGATCGAGTTCCTTTGTGCTGCTTCTCTGATCCGTTCCTCCGTGGCTCGCAACGGACCCGCCACAAACGGGCTGACCCCGTCGGCGTAAGGGTTGTTACCCAGCCAGAGATTCAATCCTGCTCCGGTGTTCAGAGGCACCCATGCGTGGGCCTGCCACATACCGAGAATCCATACGGTGCCGTAGACAATCACGGAGGGGGAGATTGTTTCCAGGAGGGTTCGGACGCCATGTCTTCGTTGCGCCATCCACGCCAGTGGCAGCAAGGCGAGAGCGCTTTCGGTCCAGAACAGGACGGCGAGGGCGCACAGGATTCCGGTGATTCGCCAACGGCCAAAGGCGGCGGCCGTCGCCGCGCCCGTCAGTGCGCTGAACGTGACGGTCGCAGGTACGAGTTCCCCGGAGAAATAGATGAGCGGCCCATGAAGCACTGCCAGCGTCCCGGCGAGGATGGCCGCGCGATGAGAAGAGAGACGGCGCGTGAGCAACACGATGCCGGCGACGGCGGCCGCATCGAGGCCAGACTGGAAGATCTGCGCTGCCAGGATGCTATGATCGAAAAGCCGATAGATTCCAGCGAGCAGATAGGCGTAACCGGGCGCCTGATCGTATGGTGGTGGGGGTGGATGGCCTGTGAGAATGAGCAACGCCCATGCGTCGTAGCGTGCGGCGTTGGTTTGCAGGTTGCGCAGAAAAGGGCTGCCCTGGATCGACAAGACGTAGGCGAGACGCACAACGAACGCGCTGCTTCCAACTGCCGCGACGAGCGCCCATGGCATCACACGGGAGGGAGAAGGCGCTTTCCGTGGGCGTTGGCGTCGCGACATCCGTCGCGTGTAGTGAGCACGGCAGACCTGCGCAACCGCGCGATGTCACTGGGTGGTAATGAGGTTGGGATCTTCTGGAAGGTGGGGAAGGGAGATGCCCTTTCCCTCGGGGGTCCGCACCATCAGGCAGGGCGAGGCTCTGAAAGGTCTCGCCTGCCTGATGGTGGCTGTGGCGGGTGAATGAGGGTCAGCGAACTGTTGCGTCGAAAACGTGTTCCGCTGTGTTATTTGCGCCGTCTGTTACCACGGCACGGATCTGCAAGAGTTGACCCGGAACTGCTTGTGAATCAACGACCGGCTGGAAGGTCAGGATCGTCTGCGGTGCGGGAATGTTCTCCCAGACCAGCCGGCCACCCAGTTGCTGGTGGGCTGCTGGACTCACTCTGGCCAGATTGCCCAACTCTCCGGGCAGGATCACTTCGAGCCGCCCCGGTCCGGTGGTGAGATTCCGGACCCTTGCCCTATAGATCACCGGCCTGCCGGGATTGACCGTTTTGCCGCCCGATATCGCTACGGCAAGTGGTCGCGTCACAAGCCTGGCTGGCGCGGCTTTCACCAGAATTGGCCACGTTGCCTCGGCGCTGCCACCGGTCGAACTGACCTTTACCCGGGCGTTCAGTGTCGTTCCGGGCGAGACGGTGGTGGCAATCGAAGCCCGCACGGAGATCGACGCCGACATGGGTACACTCGTTGCCGGATATTCCCAGATCAGCCGCTGTCCAACGACTGCAGACGGCGGGGGCACGCTGGTGAAAAGTCCCAGGCCCTCTGGCAGTTCCATTTCGACCGTTGCTGGTCCGGTCATCCTGCGAATGCGTGCTTGCAGGCTTGCTGCCGAACCCACTTGGCGAGTCCGGCTACCCAGCAACTGTAGCGTCGGGTTCGTTGTCGAAGTCGATTGCGGAGGAGTGGGAGTCGGGTTCCCCGGGGTGAGAACGGGTGGCGGTGTAGCCGAATCACAGCGTGTAGCACCGCGATAGACGGTGTACGGCTTGTTCTGTCTGTTGTTCTGAGGGTTGCCATCATACAACGTATCCACGGTGGCGATGTTGTTGATGGTCGGATACGCCGCCTCGGCAACGAACACCACGATGCTGACGAACACCTCCTGGTTTGGTGCCAGGATTCCCGGGTATGTGCAGGTCACGGCTTGTCCCGCGTTGGAACAGGTCCAGCCATCGCCGCTGTAGGACACGTATGTGAATGCCGATGGCAGGGTGTCGCTGACGATGATCGGACCTACCGTCTGTTCGCGACTACCCGTGCCCATATTGCGTACGGAAATACGGATGGTGCCGTTGCTGCAGGTGTACAGGTTTTCGTTGATCTGCGTCAGTGCCACGTCAATGAAGGGGCCTGGCGTTGCCGTTGGAGGCCCTGCTGTGCGTGTTGGCACCGGTGTTCGTAGGGATGTCAGCCTGCGATCACCGAAGTTGGCCGCCGCGGGCGCGTCAGAAGAAACCGTGACGTTCACCGAGTTGGGAGTCGTCGATGCAAACCCCATGGGGTCAGCTTCTGTGACCGTGTAGTTCCCCGGTGACACATTATCGAATGAATACGACCCATCCGGCTTTGTCCGGACACTGGCGATGATGTTGCCGTTCGCATCGCGTAGCGTCATGAGAACGCCACCGATACCCACTTCTCTTGGACCCTGGAGCCCGTCGCCGTCCGCATCGTTGAAGAGGACCCCGGAGATCCTGCCAACACGCCGATCGCCGAAGTTGCCGGTCGATGGGCTGCTTGGCACGACTGTAATGGGCAACTGGTTCGGTGTGGTGCTGCTGAACCCGGGCAGATCGGTTTCGCGCAGGGTGTAATTTCCTGCGGGGACATTCAGGAATTGGTAGCTGCCGTCTGCATTCGTCGTTGTCGTGGCGACGAGCGCGCCTCCCGGAGTGAGCAGTTGGACGGTGACATTCCGGATGCCCGGTTCATTGGGATCCTGGATTCCGTTGCCGTTGATGTCATCGAAGACAACGCCCGAAACCGAACCGACGGGCTTGTCGCCGAAGTTGGCGGAGGTGGAGCCGCCCGCTGGCAGCGTCACAGAGACCGAATTGGGTGTGGTGCTGTTGAAGCCAGCAGGGTCTGTCTCGGTCACGGTGTATGTGCCCGGCGGGAGGTTCGTAAACAGATAGGTTCCGTCGCTACCGGTCTGAGTCGTGGCGATCGGATTGCCGTTCGGATCACGCAGTGTGACCGTCACGCCAGCGAGGGGCTGCTCGTTCGGATCGCGGCGACCGTCACCATCCAGATCAGCGAAGACGACACCCGAAATCGTGCCATTCCGCTGGTCGCCGAAGTTGGCAGTGCCCGAGCCGCCCTGCGGCACGACGACAGAAACGTCGTCGGGCGTCGTGCTGTTGTAATTCGGCGGGTTCGTTTCACTTACGGTATAGGTCCCTTCAGGGATACCGGAGAAAATGTAGGAGCCGTTCGGGCCGGTGGTCGTCGTGGCGATGACGGTTCCGTTGACGTCATACAGGGTGAGGTCGACACCACCGATACCGGGTTCGCGCGGCCCTTGTTGCCCGTTGCCGTCGACATCGTTGTACACGACACCGGTAATCGTACCGGCCGGGAGTTCGCCGAAATTCGCCGAACCTGAGCCGCCCACCGGCACAGTCACCGGAACATCATTGGGCGTCGTGCTGCTGTAGCCGTTTGGCTGGACCTGTGAGACCGTGTAATCTCCCGGAGGCGTTCCGGGGAAACGGTAGAAGCCGTTGTTGTCCGTGGTCGTGATGGCAACGATGCCACCGCTGGCGTCGAACAAACGGACCTCCACGCCGCCCAGTCCAGGCTCGTCGGGCCCCTGGATGCCATCTCCGTTCCGATCGATGAAGACGACTCCCGAAATGGAGCCGGCGGGCTGGTCGCCATAATCGACCACCGAAGTCGTGCCGCCGGAGACGGTGGTGGGCACACGGTTTTGTGTCGTGCTCGTGTACCCGGCCGGATCCGACTCGACGACGGTGTACGAACTGGGTGCCAGGTTTTCGAAGCTGTAGCTGCCCGCAGAGTTTGTCGTCGTGGTCGCAATGACACGACCACTCTGGTCCAGCAACGTTATGACCACGCCAGGGATGGGGGGCTCTCCCGTATCCCGTACGCCGTCCGCGTCGTAGTCTGTGTAGACGACCCCCTGGATACGGCCGAGTAGACTTACGATCTGGGTCGCCGTGGCGCTCGCGGTTGCCGTACGCAGAGGTGTCGGTGTTGTTGCAGCCCCCGGCTTGACCGTCGTGGGATCGGTTGTGTTGTTGTTACGTGGGTTACTGTCACCCGGTGTGGACACACTGGCGGTGTTGGTGACCGTCGGGACGGCAGCGCTGCCGACTTCGACGACCAGTGTGATGGAACTCGAGGCATTGCGAGCCAACGGTCCGGGGTTGGTGCAGGTTACCGTCTGGCCGCTGGCCGAA
>JAANMW010000011.1_pt1 | contig 171660 bp, 149 predicted proteins | sample 7279671 | NCBI WGS metagenome assembly JAANMW01 (sample SAMN14094541, study PRJNA606508) | bioreactor metagenome | isolation source: A lab-scale SPAN reactor treating ammonium-rich wastewater day 247 | place: Ireland: Galway | collected 2017-09-19 | reverse complement strand
TGATCTTTGCAGAAAAACCAAGGGAGTTCAGCCCGCCTCCCTCATCAACCAAGATAAAATCATCCGCTACAGGACTCGATTTTCAAGTCAGTGCTCATTACCACCGGGTGCGGGCCGAAGACCCGGAGACGAGCGAAGTCGAACTGGTACGGCAAGGAAAACTACAACCTTACGAAGTAATCCTGCCCTTGCTGGTTGATGAAGACGGAAGAGAGGTGGCGGCCGTTGCCATCCATTGGGCGCGTTTTACCAGTGAGGAAATCATTGGGCACTTCCGCAAGTGGGTGAAGGCGAACCGTCCGAGAGGTCTTCGCCTCCGGGATGACAAAGGCCGCAACAAAGAGCGAGACTGGCGCGTGGCCTTGGAACGGTTGGGGATGATGCGGCTGCTGCATCAGTGGCGCTTGGGCGGAATGCCGGACGTGCGCCCCGATGCCTGGAATCGCTACCGCAAGCGCGAGTGGTACAAGGAACGCAAGCGGGCGGGTGAAATGTTCCGGAGGTTATTTCAATCTCTCTCCAAGTCAGATCGACCGTTGAGTTGGCCGACCCAAGGCGGGCGCAGCAGGTAGGCGGAAAATCACGCGGCATTTAAAGCCCATATCCTCCGCTGTTTCCCGCCGTTAGAGTCGGCGCGTGATCAACCTGGAATCATCAAATCTGGCGGGTGCGGATTACGACGGGCGGGGCACCCTGGTCATCGCTTTCCATAACGGCGGGGTCTACGCCTATTACCACGTGCCGTATTCCACGTATTCCGGACTTATGCGCGCCGAGTCACACGGGAAATTTTTTCATATCCACATCAAAGGCCGGTATTCCTATCGAAAACTTTCCAGATGAGAAAGCCGCGTAACGATTCGACGTGGAATCAACTCACACCCGGGCAGCGCGAGTTGCTGGAAAGCTGGTTGTTCGACGAGAACCTGGGTTACGCCAAAACGCTGGAACGGGTACAGCAGGAATTCGGCGTGGAAACCACCATCGCCAGCGTGGGCCGATTTTATCGTCGCCGGGCGCGCGAACGGCAGGTCGAGGAACTGGTGGAGGCGCAAGCCATCGCCGATGCCTTGAATGATCTGCCGGTGGATGCCGAGGGCTTGCGCGCGGCGGCCATCAAGCTGGCGGGCAAAGCCGTCTTGAAACTGGTGAGTGAACATCCGGATCGCCTGGACCAGTTGGCATCTCTCGCCCGGTTGTTGCTGGACAGCGAGGACAATGATATCCGCCGGGCGCGGCTTAAGCTGGCGCAGAAGTGTTTTGATTATGAAGCAACGGCTGCCTCCCAGCGGGAGTTGCCCCATTTGCGGTCCTATCTCAAGGTGGTGGCCGATGACGACAGTCTGAGTCCTGACGAGAAGCGTGAGCGGGTCCACGCCATCTTGTACGGCTGGGAACAGTCCGCGGGCGGTTCTGAACCGGCCAAATCCAACAACGGAAATTGAATGGAGGAATGTCCGCTTAAATTCGCTTATGTTTGCCTGGGTTCGCCTGACGGAAGAAAACCAGGCTGTGCCGCGGGTTCAAATCATAAAATCCGACGCGCTCAAGGGTTCCTGTTCCAGCGTGCGTGCGCGTTGATCGAGGTCGGCCAGCGTGGTGTGTTCCATCACCTTCACAATGCTGTCGCGCACTTCCTTCATCACACTGCGGATGGCGCAGCGGGATTCGTCCGGGCAGGAGCATTTCTCGTAAAACTTCTCGCTGACACAACTGACTGGCGCGAGCGGGCCTTCGATGTGGCGGATGATTTCAGCCAGCGTAATCCGATCCGGCGGTTTGTGCAGGCGATAGCCGCCGGCCACACCGCGTTTGCTTTCCACGATCCCAGCCGATTTGAGGTCGTTGAGGATTTGCTCCAGGAAACGCTTGGGAATGTTCTGCTGATCGGAGATCGCCTGGATGCGCACAACCGAATCGTCCTCCAGGTAATCCCGGCCCAAGACCAGCAATGCGCGCAGCGCGTATTCGCCTCGAACGGAAAGTTTCATGGCCAAAAGAAAACCAATCTCCATTTAATAAGTCAAGATTTTGGAAGAAATCAATGAAACTAGGCGTTCTAAATAAACTACAACACATCTATTGACATACTGTAGATTCGTCGTAATCTCGTCGCGTAATTGGTATGAACACGACTGAACAAGTGCAGATTTCGAGCGAGGGTAAGGCCCAATCAGGCTGGATTGAAGCTGTCGTCGAGCGAGTCAATTCGCTCCGCTTCGGCGTAGTTCAGATTGTGGTCCATGATTCCCGGGTGGTGCAAATCGAGAAGACCGAACGGCTGAGATTTATCGCGCCTGAGGAACGCTGAATTTATCACCGACCAGATTACTGGAGGTTAAATCAAAATCGAACCGCGACCCACCTGACCAACGGCGGCCCGGATATGAAGAACAAACTACATGAGAATTCATCGGAAGATCGCGGTGATCGCGATTGCAGGATTGCCATTGAGCGCCGGGGTCTTGCTGGCGCAAAACCAAGGAAGCGAACCTGACGTCAAGGTGTTGTTGAGACGAATTGAAGAACTGGAACAGAAAGTAAAAGTGATGGATCGCAAACGAGAACTGGCAGACGAAGCCGTGGCGGAGAAGGCCAAGACGACGCCCTCAGTGTCTCTTGGTGCGGGCGGATTTCAGGTCCGGTCGGCAGACAGCAACTTCTTGTTTCGCGTACGTGGCAATATTCAGACGGATGCCCGTTTCTTTTTCGACGATACGGGCACGGCCAACGACACGTTTCTGTTGCGGCGGGTGCGGCCCAGTTTCGAAGGCACCTTGTGGGGCCAATACGACTTCCGTGTGATGCCGGACTTCGCCCCCAATACCACCACGTTAATGGACGCCTATGCGGATTTACGCTTCGCGCCCTGGTTCTCTGTGCTGGTGGGCAAGACCAAGTCGCCCTTCGCACTGGAGCGATTGGTGTCGCAAACCAGCCTGCTGTTCGTTGAGCGCGGCCTGCCGACCTATCTGGGGCCCAATCGCGACGTTGGCGTTCAGGTTCATGGCAGCTTGTTCGATGGACGACTGGACTACGCCGTAGCTGTGTTGAACGGCACGTCGGACAATGGAGTCAGCGTGACGGATCCGGATGACGATAAAGAGTTCGCCGCGCGTCTGTTCAGCCATCCCTTCCGAAACACGCAAGCGAAAGCGCTGCAGGGACTCGGCGTTGGGGTCGCGGCCACCTACGGCGAAAAGTCGGACACAACACCGGCCAACTACAACACGGTAAACCTGCAAACGTTCTTCCGCTTCAATAACGGGGTGGTCAACGACGGCACCCATTGGCGGCTTGGACCGCAGGGCTATTATTATTACGGCCCGTTCGGTCTGTTGGCCGAGTACACGATTTCCTCGCAGGAATTGCGGGCAGGTGGAATCACGCGGGAGATTGAGAACACCGCATGGCAGGTGGCCGTTTCGTATGTGCTGACGGGTGAAAACGCCTCCTACCGCGGCGTGACGCCGGCGCGAAACTTCAGCCTTGCCGAAGGCACCTGGGGTGCGTGGGAGATCGCCGCGCGCTATGGGGAACTGGACATTGATGATGCCTCGTTCCCGGTGTATGCCAATCCCGCCGCCTCTGCCACCAAAGCGCGGTCTGCGGGCCTCGGCTTGAACTGGTATTTGAATCGCAATGTCAAAGCCACCGTAAATTACAACTGGACCGGTTTCGATGGTCCCGTGACCGCACCGAACAGCGTCGCCTCCAAGGATGAACATGCTATCTTTTCCCGGGTGCAGTTAAGTTTCTGATCCAGCACTGAAATGAAAACCAAAACTACCAACAACATGAGAACAACATTCCAACCATTATTTGCCTCCAGACCATTCCTGACCGGCGTGCTGGCGATTGCCTTGGGCGCATTTGCCCTCAACGCTGCTGCTAAAAACATCGAACTGTTGAACGTCTCTTACGATCCCACGCGCGAACTCTACCTGGAGTTCAACGCCGTGTTTGCGCAACATTGGAAGGAGAAAACCGGCGACATCGTCACCGTCAAACAATCCCACGGCGGCTCGAGCAAACAGGCGCGCTCGGTGATTGATGGGCTGCGGGCTGATGTGGTGACGCTGGCGCTCGCCTACGATATTGATGCCATTGCCGAAAAAGCAAAACTGCTGCCGGCAAACTGGGCCGCGCGCCTGCCGAAGAACAGTTCGCCTTACGTTTCAACCCTTGGCTTTCTGGTGCGCAAAGGTAATCCGAAAGGTATCAAAGATTGGGACGATCTGGTCAAGCCTGGCGTTGCCGTCGTGACTCCGAATCCGAAGACCTCTGGGGTGGCACGTTGGAACTATCTCGCTGCGTGGGGATATGCTTTGAAAGCGAATAATGGTGATCAGCGTAAAGCTCAGGAATACGTCATCAGACTATACAGGAACGTTCCGGTGCTGGACTCCGGCGCCCGTGGCGCGACCACCACGTTCATCGAACGCGGCATTGGCGATGTGCTGATCAACTGGGAAAACGAACTGTTGCTCGTGACCAGGAAGATGCACCCCGGCGAGTATGAACTCGTGGTGCCTTCAGTGAGTATTCGAGCCGAGCCAGCGGTGGCGCTGGTGGATCGGAACGTTCAGCGCAAAGGGACGAGCGAGGTGGCGAGCGCTTACCTAGAATATCTCTACACGGAAGCAGGCCAGGAAATCGCCGCCCGACATTTCTACCGTCCGACCCATGAGGCGGTGGCTGCGAAGCACGCGGACACGTTTCCGAAACTCACGTTGTTCACCATAGATGAAGTGTTTGGCGGCTGGCAGAAGGCGCACAAGGACCACTTCACCGACGGCGGATCCTTCGACAAGATTTACAGACCCTGAATGTGAATTACTCTCTTCGACGGTGGCGGGCCTTCAGCGCGCCGCCGTCACGATTGGAAATGAAGCCCCCCACACTATGAATGTCACCCTGACGGAATCACCTGAACTGAAACCAGCACGCGCGTTGCCCCAGCGACGGTCCGTCGAGCGATTGCTTGCTCCGTTGGAGCAGCGTGCGGAGAAATCGCCGCACTTCATCAGCAAGTCCATCGGCCAGTTTGAGAGCGAAGGACGCACCTACAGCCTGCCGCGCTACGTCTTTCTTGGCCCCAAAGGCGGCGGCGACGTGATTCGCATTGGCATCTTCGCCACGATTCACGGCGATGAACCCGAAGGGGCGCTGGCGTTGAGCCGATTTGTTGCCGAACTGGATCAGCATCCCGAAATCGCCAAGGGCTACGCGCTGTATTTTTATCCAGTGGGTAATCCTTCCGGATTCGAGGACAACACGCGCCATTCGCGCACCGGGCTGGATTTGAACCGGGAGTTTTGGAAAGCGTCCCGTGAGCCGGAAATCCGCTATCTCGAATCCGAAATCTGCCTGCACGCTTTCGACGGCATCATCACGTTGCATAGCGACGACACGAGTGACGGCCTCTACGGTTTTGTGAGCGGCGCCGTGTTGACCGAGAACTTGATGGAGCCGGCGTTGCGCGAGGCCGAGCAATTCCTGCCGCGCAACCGTCGGCGCGTGATTGACGGCTTCAAGGCGCGGCGTGGTATCATCACGGACTGTTATCCCGGGGTGTTGAAAGCCATTCCCGGTTTGCACCGGCCGCCCTTTGAAATCACGCTGGAAACCCCGCAAAAGGCGCCGTTGCACCGGCAGGTGGAGGCGTTCAATGCGGCCCTCAAAACAATTCTGGTCGAATACCGTTACCTCTTGGCGATCGCCCAGAACATCTGAATCATCGGCGCACTTCTCCAGATTCTGAGGTTGTGCGGACAAACGCGGAAAAGGTAATGTTCATGAGGACTTGGATGACGGGAAGACCCGGACCCGCCCGTCGGGCGTACAGCGAAACACATTGCCATGGCTGACTTTCAACAAAACGTCGTGCCGACCTTCACCCTCCTCAAGGATGAAGACCTGGCACGCATGGAGAAGAGCATCGTGCGCACCGCGCGGCGGGCACCCATCGGCGTGATCATTCCCGCGCTGTTCAGCGATCTGGCGTCGCCAGCGATGCAGCACATCATCACCGAGTTGACGGGGATGCACTTCGTCAAGCGGGTTTACATCAGCCTGGACCGCAGCAGCGAGGAGGAATTTCAACAGGCGCGCGAAATCGTAAAGCCGTTGGGCGAACGAGGCGCATTGCTCTGGAATGATTCACCCGGCGTGCAGGCGGTGCTGGAAAAAATCGGCCAGGCGGTGCCTCTGGGCGCACGCGGGAAGGGGCGCGCGGTCTGGACGGCGCTGGGCTACGCGTTGGGCAAGGCGGAGGTATCCGTGCTGGCGTTTCACGATGCGGATATTTTGACTTACGACCGCGGCTTCCTGCTCCGGTTGCTCTATCCCGTCGTGCATTTGCGGTATCAGTTTGCCAAGGGTTTCTACGCCCGCTACTCGGATCGCTTGCATGGGCGGGTTGCGCGGCTGTTCTATTTTCCCTTCGTCAAGGCGCTGCGCGATATTCTCGGCAAGCTGGACTTCCTCGAATACATGGGCGATTTCCGCTACCCGTTGTCCGGTGAGTTCGCCACCTTTTCCAGCCTCGCGACGGATCTGCTGTTTCCCTCGGATTGGGGCATCGAAGTGGGCGTGCTGGCGGAGATGTACCGCATCACCCGGCCGCACCGCATCTGCCAGGTGGAGATCACGGCGCGTTATGATCACAAGCATCAGGACGTGGGCGAGGACGCAAACAGCGGCTTGCAGAAGATGGTGTCGGACATCGCACGCACATTTTTCACCCGGCTCTCGGCGGGCGGTTCGATCCTCACGCACGATTTTCTCCGCACCCTCAAACACACCTATCTCGCCAACGCGCGCAGCTACGTTCGCATCTACGAATCCCATGCGGAGATGAACAGCCTGCTCAAGTTCGACCGCCATCAGGAACTGGGTTTGATCGAGGCGTTTGCGGGCGCACTGGACCAGGCCTTCGCGGAGTATCAGGATCATCTGTTCGGCTCGCCGTTGATTCCCGAGTGGCGGCGCATCGAAGTGGCGCTGGAAGGCGTGTTGCCGGAACTGGTGAATGCCTTTGAAGCCTCGACGCAAACGGCACCCGCGCCCCCCGCATGAGACGCTCATCCATCGCGCTTTCAAGTCAACCACATATGCCCCGGACCATCACCGCCTGTGCCGGCGGATTGAGACTCCGTGCCGTTGTCAGTTTTCGCCCGATTCACCGGCCTGACAGTAGCCAACAGTTTTAGTGCGCTGCATGACCGCCAAACGCTTCAATCCGCTGCCGGGCTTCGGCCTGACGATGGGCTGCACGATTCTCTACCTGAGCGTAATCGTGCTGATCCCCATCGGCGGGCTGTTCCTGCGCACGCTGGAATTGTCATGGTCGGATTTTTGGCGGTTGGCCACGACTGACCGCGCGCTGGCAGCCTACAAACTCACCTTCGGCGCATCCTTGATCGCCGCCCTGGTCAACGCGGTCTTCGGCACCGTCGTGGCGTGGGTGCTGGTGCGTTATGAATTTCCCGGCAAACGTTTTTTTGACGCACTCGTGGATTTTCCTTTCGCGCTGCCCACGGCGGTGGCGGGTCTCACGCTCTCCAATCTGTTCGCCGCGAACGGCTGGCTCGGACAATTCCTCGTACCGCTGGGGATCAAGGGATCATTCACCCCGCTGGGCGTGGTGATTGCGCTCACGTTTATCGGCTTGCCCTTCGTGGTGCGGACGCTGCAACCGGTGCTGGAAGGTTTTGAGCGCGAGGTCGAGGAAGCCGCCGCCACGCTGGGCGCGGGCCGCCTGCGGACGTTCCTGACGGTCGTCGCGCCGACGCTGCTGCCGGCCATCATCACGGGTTTCGCCCTGGCGTTTGCGCGCGCCATCGGCGAATACGGTTCGGTGATCTTCATTGCCGGCAACAAGCCTTACGAATCGGAAATCGCGCCACTGCTTATTGTCATTCGACTGGAGGAATACGATTACACCGGCGCCATGGCGCTGGCGGTGGTGTTACTCGTGGTGTCCTTTCTGTTACTCATCACCATCAACCTGCTGGAACGCTGGGCCAGCCGTTTTCAAAACTAGAAACTCATGGCTGGCTATGTCACAAGCTTGAATCGGGAGGCGACCACCAAATCGCAGCGCGGCACGGAGGAATCCCCGTTGGTCAAATGGTTGCTCGTGGGCGTGTGCGGACTCTTCCTCGCAGTGTTTCTGCTGCTGCCGCTGGTGAATGTCTTTGCGCAGGCGCTGGCCAAGGGCTGGCAGGTTTACTGGGCGTCGCTGCACGATCCCGACAGCGTATCGGCCATTAAATTGACGCTGCTCATCGCCGTCATTGTCGTGCCGTTGAACACTTTGTTCGGCGTCTGCGCGGCGTGGGCGATTGCCAAGTTCGAGTTCCGCGGCAAATCACTGCTCATCACCCTCATTGATCTGCCCTTTGCGGTTTCGCCGGTGGTGGCTGGCTTGATCTACGTCATCATGTTCGGCCTGCAAGGGTACTTCGGTCCCTGGCTGGACAAGCACGACATCCAGATCATCTTCGCCGTGCCCGGCATCGCACTGGCCACCATCTTTGTTACATTCCCGTTTGTGGCGCGCGAGTTGATTCCCGTGATGCAGGCCACGGGCCGCGAACAGGAGGAAGCCGCCCTGACGCTGGGCGCCGGCGGGTGGAAGACCTTCTGGCACGTCACGTTGCCCAGCGTTAAATGGGGTTTGCTCTACGGCATCATTCTCTGCAACGCGCGGGCGATGGGTGAATTTGGCGCCGTATCCGTCGTCAGCGGCCACATCAGCGGCGTAACGAACACCATGCCGTTGCACGTCGAGAAACTTTACAATGAGTATCAGGGCCCGGCGGCGTTTGCAGTGGCGAGTTTGCTGGCGTTGCTGGCCTTGCTCACTTTGGGAATCAAGACCGCGTTGGAATGGAAGCAGTCACGGGAGTATGCAAGAGGACAAACCGGGCTGGCACGCCTGCGTCCAGAATCGGCAGGATTGTCAGGCGGCACTGGAATTTAATCGGCATGTCAATCGAGTTAAAGAACATCACCAAGCAGTTTGGGGCGGTGGCCGCCGTTAACAACGTCACTTTCTCCGTCAAGGAAGGCGAATTGATGGCGTTGCTCGGCCCCAGTGGCGGCGGCAAGACCACCGTGCTCCGCATGATCGCCGGCTTGGAAGTGCCCACTTCGGGCGACATCTTGATCCGGGGACAGCGGGTGAACGACCTTTCCGTGCAGCAGCGCAACATCGGCTTTGTGTTCCAGAATTACGCGCTGTTCAAGAACATGAACGTGTTCAAAAACATCGCGTTTGGCCTCAAAATCAAGAAGTGGAAACGCAGCGACATCAAGGCGCGCGTGGCGGAACTGGTGAGCCTGCTGGGACTGGGAGGACTGGAGAAACGTTACGCCCATCAACTCTCCGGCGGTCAACGCCAGCGCGTGGCGATCGCCCGTGCCCTCGCGCCCAAGCCCAGCGTGCTGCTGCTCGATGAACCCTTCGGCGCCGTGGATGCCAAGATCCGCCAGGAACTCCGCGAGTGGCTCGTTACCCTGCATCATGAGTTGAGCGTCACCACCATTTTCGTCACGCACGACCAGGAGGAGGCCATGGAGGTTTCCAACCGGATTGTGATTTTCTCGAAAGGCGACCTGGAACAGATCGGCACGCCGCGTGAAGTCTATGAACAACCGGCCAACGAGTTTGTGGCGCGGTTCGTCGGCGTGATGAACGTGCTGGAAACGGAAGTGAAGGGCGGCGTGGCGCGCATTGGCGAATTGCAGTTTGCCGCCGGAGACCAACCGGACGGTGCCCGGTTGCGGATCGGTTTCCGGCCCTATGCCGTGCAGGTTTCCCCGGACGTGAACCTGTATCCGTATCGGGCCGTGCTCAGCCGCACCTACTTCTTGGGGATCATGCTGCGCCTCGAATTTGAGCTGGCCTCGGGACTCGTGTTGCGCAGCCGCATGACCAAGGAAGAGTATGCGCAACTGGGCCTGGAGGACGGAAAGGCCGTGTCCCTTCAAATTCGCAACTACCGAGTCCTGGCCGCCGAGGAAACCGCCCTGCCGCCCGAACGGCAGAGCGCCTACCAGCCCCCGCCCAGCATCGCGGAGAATATTTAACCGTTCGCGGCCTACGACGCACCCGTGCCCACTGACTCTGCGCGGATTTGAAATCCGCAGGCCGAGAAGGCTTACGTCATCGGCTACGACAAGGGCAATCCCCTTCAACTTTTGATACACTCGCGGCGATAATGAACCCGCCGCCAGGAGAACGCCATGGGGCTCGCCGTTTTACCATCCGCTCCGCCCACTCCGTCCAAAGCTCTGGTCCGCGACACCGGCCTGCCTGGCAGAACCGTGACCCTGGACATGATTGCGGTCACGAGGTCGTCCGACAGGTGACAGTTATTGCGTTGCTGAATCGTTTCGCGTGTTGATCCAGCGTGAACGCCACACCGCTTCCCGAACTCTGCTTGAATGGACATCCGCTTGGTGCTAATGAAGCGCCATGTCACCGTGGGATCCCAGCACGGACTCGCCGTCTGTACGTCAGCACTGGTTTGCCACCACGCACTGGAGTGTGGTGCTGGCGGCCGGAGACCCCGCATCCCAGCGGGCGCAGGAGGCGCTGGAGGCGTTGTGCCGCGCCTACTGGCGGCCGCTGTATTCGTTCATTCGCCGCCTCGGCCATTCCCCTGCCGACGCACAGGACTTGACCCAAGCGTTCTTCGTCAATCTGTTAACCCGCAAGTCGCTGAACCATCTGTCGCCGGAGCGGGGACGATTCCGCTCCTGGCTGCTGGCTTCGCTGAAATACTTCCTGGCGGATGAGTGGGACAAGGTCCGCGCCGAAAAACGCGGCGGACGCGCCACCATCATTTCGCTCGACGCCCAGCAAGCGGAACAGGGTTACGCCATTGAACCGAAGGACGAGCGCGATCCGGCGGTGATTTTCGAGCGACGCTGGGCGCTCACGCTGTTGGAGCGGGTGCTGGGGAAACTCGAAGCGGAAATGATCCGTGCAGGCAAGGAGGCACAATGGCGCGACCTGAAGGGTTACTTGCTGGATGACGAGGATGCGCCGGCTTATGCCGAACTCGCGGCTCGCCTCAAACTGTCCATCTCCGCTGTGAAAATGAGCGTCTCGCGTTTGCGCCAGCGGTTTGGGGAGCTATTGCGAGCCGAGATCGCCAACACCGTGACCGATGCAGGCGAGGTCGAAGAGGAACTGCGCTATTTACTGACGGTGTTACGGCGTTGACTGGACAAATCGAATGTGACGCTCGCTTGAAAACTCCTATGTAACCCCCCAGAGATCTCAAATGCCGCCAATCGGGAGTTCCGATGGAAACAGGTCAAACATCGCAAGTGTGTCGTAAGTGTGGAACGGCCTTGCCGCCCGACGCGCCGCAGGGGCTTTGCCCGGCCTGCCTGCTGGAACGGGCCTGTCTTGAGAAGCCCGTTGAAACTCCACAACAAGTTGTTGACCCAATCATTGAAGCCGCTGGCACGATGATCGGACGGTACAAGCTGCTCGAACAGATTGGCGAGGGCGGCTTCGGTGTGGTTTACATGGCCGAGCAGCTTGAGCCCGTGAAGCGCCACGTCGCCCTCAAGATCATCAAGGCGGGCATGGACAGCAAGGAGGTGATCGCCCGCTTTGAGGCTGAACGCCAGGCGCTGGCGCTGATGGACCATCCGAACATCGCCAAAGTCTTCGATGGCGGCGTGATCGGTGCCGGAGCGCGGCTGTCCCCAGCCGCAGCGCGCCCGACAATCGCAGAACGCTCGGATGAATCGGGGCACGAGGTAACTGACGGACTTGCTGCGACTGAGGACAGTCGCGCTCCAAACCAGCGTGCTGCGGCTGAGGACAGCCACGCTCTCATCGCTGTCGGTCGGCCTTATTTTGTGATGGAGCTGGTGCGCGGCATTCCCATTACGAAATTCTGTGATCAGCGCTGCTTGGATACCGCAGCGCGATTGCAACTGTTCATGCAGGTCTGCAAGGCGGTCCAACACGCGCACCAAAAGGGCATCATCCATCGCGACCTCAAACCGTCGAACATCCTGGTCACGCACCACGAAAGCGAGCCGATGCCCAAGATCATTGACTTCGGCGTGGCGAAGGCGTTGGGCCAGAAGCTCACGGACAAGACGCTCTTCACCGGCTTTCTGCGAATGGTCGGCACGCCGGCTTACATGAGTCCCGAGCAGGCGGAGTTCACGGGCATGGACATTGATACGCGTTCGGACATCTATTCGCTAGGTGTGTTGCTCTATGAGTTGCTGACCGGAGTGACCCCTTTCGATCCCGAGACCATCCGCAATGCGGCGCTGGACGAATTGCGCCGGATGATCCGGGAAACGGAGCCGTCCAAACCCTCGACGCGGCTGCAGACTCTGGGCGAGAGGCTGGATGGAATTGCGCGTCAACGGCACACCGAGGCGCTGAAGTTGATTCATCGGGTACGTGGGGACCTGGACTGGATCGTGATGAAGTGTCTGGAAAAGGACCGGCGGCGGCGTTACGAGACGGTGAACGGCTTGGCGATGGACATCCAGCGGCATCTGGACAATGAACCCGTGGTGGCGCGTCCGCCGAGCAAATTATACGAATTCCAGAAGACCGTGCGCCGACACAAGTTCGGTTTCGCGGCGGCCGGCGCCATTACCACGGCGCTGGCCGTGGGGTTGACCATTTCGTTGGCGTCCCTGCTTCGCGAGAGGGCGGCCCGTCTCAGGGCGGAATTGGCGGAACAACTTGCCGAGGTGGCCGTGCATCAAAAGCAGGAACAACTCTGGGCTTCGCAAGTCATCGAAGCTCGCTACCACCGCACCGGTGGCCAGGCCGGGCAGCGGATCAAAGCGCTGAATGTGATTCGCGAGGCGGCGAACTGGAAGCCGTCCATCGAGTTGCGCAACGAAGCCATGGCGGCTCTGCTGCTGCCGGATTTCGGAACCAACACGTGGTTTCACGAGGATTCGAACGCGGCGTTCTACTTCGCCTTCGACCCGGAGTTCGCTCACTACTCCGACCAGTTCGCGCGTCCTGTCAGAGTCCGACGCACGCAAGACAACACCGTAGTGGCTTCTCTGACCCCGTTGTCCGGCTATCACCACTGGCTGCGGTTCAGCCCGGATGGGAGACTGCTGGCGAGCCTGGAAGCCGGTCGGACTCCCGCCGAGAGCCGGGTGGTGTTCTGGGATTGGCGCAACGAACGGGAACTACTGGTCGTACCCAACGGCCTGGGGTATGTCAGCCGCCCGGTCTTCGATTTTACGCCGGACAGCCGGGAAATTTTGGTGGCGACACGGGAAGGTCCCGTGCGGCGCTTCGATGCAGAGACCGTTCAGGAGTTACAGCCTCCATTGCTCTCAATGCCGTCCGAGGCAATCTGTCTTAGCCCGTCCGGCGAGGCCGCGGCGGTTTACATTGATGGCGAAGTGCAGGTGTGGAACCTGACGCGCAGCCAGCAGGTGGCCCGGTGTTCGCTTCCCAAACCCATGACTGGCATCGCCTGGCATCCTCACGAGGAGATGCTTGCCATCGGCACGCTCGGCGCAGGTTTGTTTCTGTGGAACCTGGATGGAAAACGACCGAGGCCGATCAGCGACCCCAAATACATCACCTACGTTCTTTTTAGTCCTTATGGCGACCTGGTTGTCGCTGGGGCGTGGTTCGACGACTTCGGCATCTGGGATGCCGCAACGGGACGGCTCTTGCTGTCCAACCGGGATGGCGCGCTGGTGGCCTTGAACCGCGAAGGTTCGTTGGTGGCCTACACGCGCGAACGCATTGGCTGCGGAGTGCGACAGATGCTTTGGCCGAAGGGATTGCGACGCCTGGCGTTACCGCACTCGATCGCGGATGATTACGGCGCCCTCGACGCGGGTTTTCATCCGGAGAGTCGGTGGTTGTTAAGTGCTCACGTCAACGGCTGGTTGATGTGGGATACCGCCTCCGCGCGCATCGTTGGTCGCAACAGTGGCGGCCGGGTGGACACGGTCACATTTCTTCCCGACGGGCACTCGTTTGTCACGAGCGGCAGCGCCGGGGTGCAACAGTGGCCGTTCAAGATCGGAACGGCGGGTCGGCCGGAGGTCGGCCCTCCGCAGCAGATCCTTTCCCCGAAAGAATTCCCTTTTCTTAGGATCGTACTATCACCGGACGGAGAGTGGTTCATCGGCGTCAGCGTTGGCGGCGCGAGTCTGCTCTATCGGCTTGATGATGCCACGATTACGTACCTGGCGGGCTCCGAAACCAGGCCCGCCGTTCACGCTGACATCACTCGTGACGGGCGATGGGTTGTCATGGGCCATACCCATGGCTCCCGTTTGCATGTGTACGAATTGCCATCCGGTAAACATGTGTGCGACCTGCCCAGCGGGGAAGGATGGGGGCTGTTTCATCCGCATAAGCCACTTCTCTTGGGGACGGGCACGCGCGACTATGCTCTTTGGCAGACCGGCACCTGGGAGTTGGTGCGGCGGTTACCGCGGGAGAGCGGCGACTTCGCCTTTGGCATCAGCGCGTTTTCCCCTGACGGACGATACTACCTGGTGAACGACGGGGAGACGCACCTGCGTTTGCGCGACGCGGAAACGCACGAGGACTTCGCCACGCTGCTCTTTCCGGACGCCCATGCGCAAGTTGTACGCTTCGATCCAACTGGCAACCGATTTGTCGGGATCGGCTCACAACCAACACTGTTTCTTTGGGACCTCACGGAGCTCCGCCGGGAACTCGGTCACCTTGGGCTTGACTGGCTGGACAAGAATCCGAGTGCAGGGTTCGCGGGCGAGTGAAGCCGCACGAAACTCAGATTCCGTCAGGAGGAAAATCCCGCCTCCGAGAAGCCCTCGAACGTGTTATCCAGCTCTACAGCGACGGGGGAAAACCCGTTGAGGCCGCGGAATGGAAGCAGAAGCTGCCGGAGGCGGAGTCCACGGCGTCGCCCTGATCCACGTCGGGATCAGTTCATTCAGCCTCGACGGAAAGTGAACTGCCGCTTCCGTCTGAAGCAAGCTCGGAAGCCGGGCTTCTCCACAGCATCCCAAGCTTCAGAAATCCTCCAAGCCCGATGATTTCTTGTGACCCTTTTCAAAGTTCTCCTACGAACACCACTGAAGCCCGAATGCATGGAACGTTCTGCTCAATTGCACTTAGGGCTTTGGTAATAATCAAAGATGATCAACAAACTACGGACACCGACCCAAGAAAGCTATACGACCATGAAAACAATGCAGACTCACGCTAGGAACATCCTGTCTTTTGCTCTCGCCCTGTTCGCAGCAGCAGTATTCGTCCAGCCTGCCCTCGCGGCCTCCACCGTCCCCGCCATTGGCTGGGCTGACGGAGAGGAACTCGCTTTTTACCCTGATCCAAACGATCCGAATCTGTTGGTCGGAGAATGGGAAGCAACAGGAGACGGCACCGTCATCGGTATCCATATCACGCGGGGCATCACGCGCTTCAACCTTGCGACCGGCGAGCTTACCGGCGAGTTCCTTTCAGAGTCGCTGGAATTTCCCGGCACTTCCATCCGAGGCCGTTACACGGCCAACGCTGGTATTCTGATCCCTGACACATTCACCATCTTTCGCAGCAACCTGAGCGTTGAATGGTTTGACGGAGAGGGCCTGTTGGAAAACGCCACCGGCAAGGGGATCGTCCGCAATGTCGAGGACGAAACCGGAGGCTTGGCCGGAACAGGCGCGTTCCACTACGAGTTTCGCGGATTCTTCCGCCTCCCATGAAACCGACCGAGCAAAACTTCTTTGTGACCGTTCAGGGTCTTTCCCTATGAACAGAGATGAATACGAACGAGCCCGCCTCTGCCCGCACGTGGAAGCGGGAGGAGTCAAGACCAAGTGCTCGCGAGTCACAGAAAGGTAAATGCATGAAACACATCACTCGACTCATCGCGCACCAGCGTGCGATCCCAACGACCCTGGCCGTTGCAGTCATGACTTGGGCCGCCCCGGTTGATGGACGCGAGGTCAAGCTCAACGAAACACCGGCTCGCCAGGCGAACCACTCGTGAGGCGAGACCAAATCATCTATCACACTATGACTGCGAGGAAATCTGGTTTGGAATTCCGACGACTTGTCTTCTGCTTGAGTACCGTTGTGGGATTGGGCCTGAGCCACCCATCCTTCGCCATCAACGAAGGGCAGCTCGATAGCGCCAACGATTTCCCGAATGTGGGAGCCTTGGTGGCGCTGAAAATCCCTGATTCCTTCCAAGGGCTTGGGCTGACGCCACCGCAATCCTTCGGCACCTGCACGCTCATTCATCCGCGCGTGGCCCTGACCGCCGCGCACAACATCGGGTTCATGCACTTTCTCACGACCATTGACGGCCTGGACTTGGCGGATATCGCCGTCAGCTTCAGCCCCAATGGCCACGACGGAACGATGCAACTGCCGATCCAGGCGGCCATTCCCTTCGGATTCACCTTCCCCCCGAACAACATCGCGAGGTCAGATGGTTTCACGGACGTGGGAGTGTTCATCTTTCCCAACCCGGTGCAGGGGATCGATCCGGTCGCCCTGCCGACTGTGCCATTGCCCGCGCAACCCGAGGCGATCCTGTCGCTGAAGCACGCCTCGGACGCCGGCGCGCTCCGGCTTGTGGGTTATGGCGCCATGGGTCACAGCCGGCCGAACACCGGATTTGCAAGGCCGAGCGGACTGCGCTCGGTGGCCGAAGTCCAGTTCTTGGCCTTGCGGAGCGACTACCTCCTTGGACTGCAGAACTTCGCCCAAGAAATCCCGGGCAGCAGTCCCGGCGATTCGGGTGGATCGCTGTTCTGGGACCTGGACGACGGGCGAGTGCAGATCGGGGTATTGTCCGGTGGCGATCCGGTGAACGTGTCCTTGGGTATCTACCAGCGCACGGACACACGGGAGGTCATTGACTTTATTCAGACCATCCTGGCGCTCGTACAGTCAGGCCTCCTGTAACCACACACAATACACTACACACTCACAAACCATGAAAGCTATCAAATTGCTCAGGACACTCTGCGCGACCGCCGTTTTCGGCATGGCGGTTCTTCGGGCGGCTGGTCAACCAGTTCCCGATCACTTCATCGTGCAATTACATCCCAGCGTCGCGGTGGATGCCGTGGCCACTCGACACGGTGTCACCCCTGATTTCATTTATCAGGCAGCCCTCAACGGATTCTCCGGGCACATCCCGCCCGGGCGGCTCGCTGCGTTGCGCAACGACCCGCGTGTGGCCGCAATTGTGCCCGATCGCGTCGTCAGCGTCTTCGCTCCTCCCCCTGACAAAGGCAACAAGGGAAACCAACAGGTCATCCCGGCCGGGGTGCAGCGCATTGGCGCGGCGCCCGGATTACTGCCCTTCACTGGCGCTGGAGTCGGTGTGGCCGTGGTGGACACCGGGTTGGATTTTCGCCACACCGATCTACAGCCGCTGGGAGACGTGGCGTTCAGTGCATTCGGCAATTCGGCCCAGGACGACCACGGCCACGGTACTCATGTAGGCGGTATCATTGCCGCGCGAGACAATTCATCCGGAGTGGTGGGTGTGGCCGCCAACGCGGTCCTCTATGCCGTCAAGGTGCTTGACTCGAACGGACGGGGAACTGATTCCACCGTGCTGGCCGGCGTGGAATGGGTTCTGGCCAATGCCAATGTCGTATCACCGCCGATCCGGGTGGCCAATTTCAGCTTGGGTCGCGGTTCGCACGGCGAGGAGGATCTGCCGCTACACACCGCCATTCAAAACTTGGTGAACCAAGGCGTCACTGTTACTGCTTCGGCTGGGAATACGTGCGGGGGTGAAGTTTCGAGCCATGTTCCCGCCGGCTTTCCGGCGGTAATGGCGGTTGCCAGCTCCACTGCGACCAGCGGGCAGAACAAGTGCGACGAAACCATCGGAACAACGCCCGCCGACAGCGCTTCCTACTTCACGAGCAGCGGTGCTCTCGATCCGCTGACCGGCGTCGGGGTGACCATTTCCGCGCCCGGCGCCGAACAGGAAAACATTGAAAAACCGAGGGGACCATTTGCAGGATTTCTTCCTCCCTGCGTCAGCACCTCCGTCGGCATCCTGTCCACCCGGCTGCGTGGCGGAACCGAGCGCCGCTCCGGCACCAGCATGGCCGCGCCGCACGTGGCCGGAGTGGTGGCACTCATGTGGGAGCAAGCGATGGCCGGCGGCTCAATCCTGAATCCAGAAGAGGCCCGCGCTCGTATTCGATGGGGGGCCGATCTCGTGGGTCTGGCACCGTTCGACAACCCAGACCCTTGTTACCGCTTTGATGGCGAGCGGGAGGGTATCCTCTGGGCACCGGGCGCGCTCGGGTTTTAGTGCCCACATGCTGGCATTCCATTTGATTCAAACCTTAAACCAAGAAAGGAATAATACTGTGAAATTTGTTCGTCTGCTCTGTCTTGCCGTCGCGGCGGCCACCTTTGCCATTGCACCTCATGCCGCCGGCCAGCGGCTCTACAAAGAAATCATCGTCTTCGGCCACAGCGCCGCGGACAACGGGAACCTTCACATCCTTACCGGCGGTCTCGTTGCCGCCCCGCCCTACTTCGGCGGCCGCTTCTCCAATGGTCCGCTCTGGGTTGAGTGGCTCGCCAACCGGCTCGGATTTCCACCGCCCAAGGAAACCAGGTATTACCCCTTCCCGAGCGAGGGCGGCGGGACCTGCTACGCTTACGGCGGCGCGGACACGGGGTATGCTCCCTCGCAGGTGTGCCTGGGCGCCGGCCCAGGCAAAGTCTGCGCGCTCAATGTCGGCCATCAGATGGATGCCCTCTTTGCGGAAGGCCGGACGCTGGATGGCGACGAGCTCATTGTCATCCAGGCGGGCGCCAACGACTCCAGCGCAGCACTCGCCGCGCGGAACATCGGCGGGCACATCGCCACCCTCGCCGCTGCGGGTGGCAAGACGTTCCTCGTGCCCGGAGAGAGCCGGTTAAGCCAGGATCCGGACAACGCCGGATCACCGCGCTATTGGGACCGATTCGTGGCCGACTTTAACGCGGAATTGAAAAAGCAACTCGATGTAGTCGAAGCCCAGTTCAACATCGCCCTCTTTCGCTTCAACATTCTGGCGCTTCAAGATGACATGATCGCAAGCCCGGCCAAGTACGGTCTGGTCAACGTCACGGATCCGGCCTGTCCGGATTGCGCCCCGATTCCTCCTCCCAATGCCGCCGACACCATCGTCCCGAATCCGGACCAATACATGTACTGGGATGGCGCGCACTTCACGGCAGCGGTTCAAAAAATCATCGGGGACGCCGCGGCTGACTTGGTGCTGTCACCCAAGGCAAAATAGCCGTTTCGGGCCGCTCTCTGAAAAGCAAGGGCGGACGGAAAACTCTTGGACCTACTTCAGCTTGATCTCGTGGAACAGCCACGCGCGCGCGTGCGTCCAGTAATACTTGGCTGTGCGCGGGGAAACCCCAAGCACCTCCGCCGCTTCGTCATTGGTCAGGCCCACAAAGTAACGAAGCTTGACGAGCTTCGCTTCTTCCGGATGTTCAATGGCCAGCTTGTCGAGCGCTTCGTTGATGGCGAGGAGTTGATCATCCTCGGCGGGCGCAGCCAACTGAACCTCCGGCAGGTCCACGCGTCGTTGATCGCCCCCGTGCCGGATTGCGGCCTTCTTCCGGGCGCGATCAATGAGGATGCGGCGCATGGCTTCAGCGGCGGCCCCAAAGAAATGTGCGCGGCCATCCCATTTCTGGTTCTCGTTGCCGACCAGCCGCAGCCAGGCCTCGTGAACCAGCGCGGTGGGTTGCAGCGTTTGGCCGGCGGCTTCGTTGGCCATGCGGTGCGCTGCGAGCCTGCGGAGTTCGTCATACACCAACGGCAGCAATTCCGCGGCGGCGGTGGGATCGCCCCGTTGCGCGGCTTCCAGGATGCGCGTGACATCGCTCACGCCCGGCAGGTTAATTCCAGAAACTAAAACTGCAATCGACTTTCTGTGCCTATGGCGCGTGCGCTCGAAAGAAGCGCTGCGGGAACTGGCCGAAATCGGGATCGGAGAAATGGATCAGATTTGTCGCTTTCGGGGGATTGGTGTGAATGGGGATCCAGTTCACGAGGTTGGTTGAAGCTTCAATCACGAGCGACTGCCCGGGCACGACACGGGTCAGAAAACCGAACGGGTTTGTTCCTGAGTTGGCGGGAAAGAGTGCGACGCCAACGGGAAGGATTTCTTCGACGAGCCACTGATTCCCCCCGCCGTTGACAAAGCCGCGCGCCCGAAGAGTTGAATTTGCCGGTAAGCCAAGGCTGCTCGCCTGCCAACCACCATCAATGCGTATGCCGTCACCGAGACTGAGCCAAGTGCTGCCATTGGTGGAATAGTCAAACGTGGTGCGCCACACTTCCGGGCTGGAACCGCCGCGCCACCAGGTGAGGACAGAGCTTCCGGGATCGAGTTCCTTTGTGGCAGGGTCATTGAACAAACGGCAGAACCCGGCACGGGGCTGGCCGTTCACTGAGGTGAAGCTGCCTTGAATAAGGACTTTGCCATCAGCCGCGAAATGAACCTGATCAACCTGACCATTCAGATTTACATTAAAACCGGGATCCTCTGAGCCATCGGTGTTGAATCGTTGCAGAAGATAGGACCCGCTTCCTACCAAAATTTTTCCGTCGGACTGGAGGGCCAACGAGTAGTGCAGCAGCAGAGGGGTGATCATGATCGGTGAGAAACTCGAGTCTGCTATTCCGTTTGTATCAAATCGAACGAGTCCAAACCCAGATACCGAACCGTTATGGTCATGGAAAAAAGCACCCATGAGTATTTTACCATCTCGTTGTACCACCAACGGAGATCTGGCGAGGTTGGTGATGGTCCAGGAATCCAAAGTACCATTGGCGTTGAAACGGGCAAAGTTGGCGCGGGGTTGTCCCGCGATGTGGTCGAAAGTCCCGCCGACAAGAATCTTTCCTTCGTCAGTCAGCGCCAAGGTGGACACGTTGCCAGACCACGTTTCCTCAATGACGGGCGCGGCTAGACTGAAATCAGTCGTTCCGTCCGGGTTTAGCCGGAGCAAACAATTTGTGCCGGCGACATCAGCCGTTACGAGGATCCTCCCATCCGGTTGCACGGCCAGGGCCCCCAGTGATGCCGTAACACTTGGATTAAAACTGGAATCCACACTCCCATCTGGATTCAGGCGGGCCAGATTGGTGCGCGCAACTCCGGCGATCGTATCGAAATCACCCTTGACCACAATCCTGCCATCCACCTGCACCGCCAGTTTCTCCACCAAGCCATTGAGCCAGTCGCTTCGAGTCGGATTTGGGTTGAAGCTCGTGTCCACACTGCCATCCAGGTTGATTCGGGCGAGGTTTGTGCAATTATGTCCGCCCAAAGATACGAATTCGCCGCCAACGAGAAGTTTCCCGTCGGGAAGCGGCACGACACACTTGATAAAGCCATGGTCGTCCGAGTTGTACCACCAGTTGGAGATGGTTACCAGCGAATCGGGTTCGGCGAAGGTGACCACGAGGGAACTCCAGGTACTTTCGCGGACACCAAACGTATTGCTCACGGCGACATCGTAGTTTCCGGCATCCGAAAACTGCACGTTGCTGATCACGAGAGAGCTTTGGGTCGCGCCCACGATATTGGTTCCGTCCTTGCGCCATTGAAAATGCAGTGGCGGTGTGCCCCCGACCGTCACCGAAAATGTTGCCGTCTGACCGGGCATGATTCGGTAGTGACTGGTGTAGTTGCTGAGGATGATGGGTTCATAGACCGTGAGGCTGGCCAACCGGCTGGTGATGCTGCCGAAGTGGTTGCTCGCGACAAACGAGTAATCGGCCTGGTCGCGTCCCGCGAAGAGATTGCTGACCGAAAGCGATTGCGCGTGGGTGCCGGTGATGTCGCCCCCTTCGGTGAAATTCGTTCCGTTCCTTCGCCATTGATAACTGAGAGGCTCAGTCCCGCCCGCCGCGCCGAAGAACCTGACTGATTCTCCGAAATAGGCGTACTGCTCCCTTGGGTGGCTCACGACCACCGGCGGCCCGATGACCTTCTCGTCAATGGAACTTGAGGCATTGAACCGGCCCGTGGTGTAGTAGCCGCGGGCCCGCACCGTCGCGTTTGCCGGCGCGGAAACATTCGTCAGTTGCCAGCCGCCTGCGATGCGTGTTCCGTCACCGAGGAAAAGCCAGGATGCACCGCCGTTGGTGGAGGCTTCGAAAGTCGTGCGCCACACCTCCGGCACCGCACCTCCGCGCGACCAGGTGAGAGTCGAACCGGAGCGGGTCAGGGAGTTCGTGGCGGGGTCGGTGTTGATGAAACGTGCGAACGGAATGAACTGACCGCCCGGGGTGGCAATTTCAGCCGCCACCAGAATGCTGCCGTCGGGATGCAGCGTCACAGCATTTGCCCAGGTCTCGCTGACGCTTCCTTCGAAACTGGCATCGAACGACCCGTCGGGATTCAACCGGCCCACATTCGTGCAAGCGTGACCCGCCAGCGTCGTGAAGTCTCCCGCCACGAGGATTTTGCCATTGGCTTGCAGTGCGAGGGAACTCACGTTGTTTCCGCTGCCGCTGAGGTCGCCAGCATCGAAAGTCGTGTCCACGGTGCCGTCCGGATTAAGCCGGGCAATGCGATTGCGGGTCTGGCCTCCAATGGCCATGAAGTAACCACCAATCAGGATCTTCCCGTCCGGTTGGAGGACCATCGTCTGAACCGAGCCATTGATATAGCCGATGGGACTAGACGCGAAACTCGTGTCCAATGAGCCGTCGCTGTTGAGGCGGCCGATAATTATTTGTTGATCGTGTCCATTCAGCAGCCCGAAGAAACCGCCGACCAGGATTTTTCCATCGGGCTGGACGGTCAGGTTGAACACGGTGTAGCTGGCAAACGCGTTGAAGTTCGTGTCGGTGGTGCCATCGGGATTGAGGCGCACGATGCGGTTGGTCAATGCGGGGCCGTTACCGACACCGGCGGCTAGAATTCTTCCATCCGGCTGAAGCGCCGCAGAGTAGATCGCTCCGCTCATTCCAGCATAGATGGGAATGGCGGAAACTCCGGGATCAACGCGTGCCAGATTTCCGTAACTGCCCTGCTCATAATCCGCGCCGACGAGGATTTGGCCATCCGCCTCCACGATTAACGCGGTGGTAAACGAGTAGAGCCCTGAGCCAAACCAGTCATGGCTCCCGTCCCATTGCAGCCGCTGGAAGCTGTTCCACTGGCCAACCAGCACCCGGCCATCGGGCTGGATGGCGATGGCGGCTGGGGCCACGTTCGGACCAAAGTTGGTATCGAGTATCTGAGCGGAGCTTAACCCCGCCGTGGAAATCAGGCCCCAAGCTGCGAGCACGGTGCCGGCCAGGCGGATTGATTCGCGCCTTTTGAGGGTTCGAATGGTGTTCATCAACCGACAATGCGGAATCCGATGTTCAAAAGGGCAAACTGGCTGAGAAAAAAAGAACCGGGTTTGAAGACCCGGTTCGTGTCCCAACCTTCGCAACTGAGTTATTCGACAATGACGGTGTAAGTGATTTCCGCGGTGAAGGGACCGCCGACAGCGTCCACAAACGCCTGTCCGTCGAAGACGCCGCGGATGACGATGGTGTGGGTGCCCTTCTTCAGTGGGGAAACGAAGGCGCCGATTTGCAGAAGATTTTCACTACCGTCCGGCGAGTTTGGCGTTGCCACCGGCCCACCCACGTAGCCCGGCGAGTCCAGGGACGTAATCTGGCCATCAATCTCCACTTCAAGATCATGTCCCCCGAGTTGGTCAGGTCCGAAGATGTAACCTGCGACCTCGCTTTTATCCGTCGGGAAATCGCCGATGACCGGTTCGGCATCATTGATGAAAAAGAACTTCAGATACAGGAATGTGCCGGGCTTGACGACGAAGGTGTTGGCCCCGGTGGGATCCTGTAATGGTCCCTTGCGATAGATGATCTGGAACGGCGTGTCCGGATAGTAGGCCGGGTCATTGCCGGTGATGCTGAAGATGGCGACGGCGGAAGCCATGTCGTCAATGGAATAACCCAACGGTCTGGCTTCGGGTGGCAGCACCGAACCCGAGCCAGCCTGGCCCGACGCGATCGCTCCGGCCAAAATCAGGCTGGCGGCCACTATGCCGCGGGTGCCGCGCACGATGTCGCGTGTCGCCGCACGAATTTTTGTAGTCATGTCTTTCATCTGGTTTCCTTTGGTTATGGGCTGAATCGCCCTGCTATGTATGAGTTGCTGTCCGTGACACGATTTTCCCGCTCGGGTTTCGGTCGGTTCAGCGTTTCATGCAATAATGCGAAATGGGCAGGCACAAAGGGCAAAATAACTTTCTGCGAGCTGGTTTTCCTGTGTGAATCAGCAAAGGGAAAAGGCGCGTGATCCGCAGCGGTGCGATTGAGTGGCCGAGGGGAAAGATCTTATTTGGACTCAGTAACGGATTCTGGCGGCTCCAGCAGGAGCAACTCGGCCTCCCGCCGCAACACTTCGACCGTAATCCAATCGCGCAAGCTCCAACTTTCCTTAAGTTTCCAGTTCTCGAGGATGACTCCATCATTGCCCTTGCCACCAAGGCGAAATGCCCGAAGCGATTCATCCCCCGCCGCAAATGCAGTTTTTGCCAGGTCTGGCTGACGTGACTGCCCATAGGCCAGGGCTTGGATGAAATGGGCCGCTGCCAGACAACTTGAAGGGGCGTTGGTGGCCGCAAGCGAACGCTGACTCCATTCAATGGCCGCTGCGTGATTCCCGCGACGATACTCCGCCAACGCCTTGGTCATGCTGCCCCAGGCCGCGAAACCGCTGGTATCCTGTACTTCCGCCACCTGATCCGCCAATTCGCCGGCACGTTTGAGTTCTGCCGGCTGGGGAGGCAGTAGTAATGAAGCCTTGGCCACTTGCTCAACTTTGCCATAGTCTGAACTTGACGGTGGTTTTTCCAACAGGCGACGGCATTGTGCCTGATAGGCCTCGCTGGACTTCGCCAACGCCAGCGCCGTCACCGTGTTTACATTCGGCCCGCCTCTGAGCGGAGAGACCACAGGTTTCAGGATTTCGACCGCTTGTTCCCAGCGGCCTTGCCGGATTTGCAGTGCTGCCGTCAACGTTACGCAGTAATCGGTGCCGGGGGCGGCCAGTCCAGCTTCCTCTTGAATCGCCTGTTCCGCCTCGGACCATTTCTCCTGGAGTGCGAGCGACTGAATCAGGCACCTGAACACGATGTTGCGATGCGGATGCCTGCTATCAAACATGCTCCGCCACATCGCCAAGGCCTGGCGGAGTTCCATCTCGGCCCCGTTTGGGTTCCCGGCCTTCAACAGTTTCTGACCCAGCACAAAGCGATCATAGGCCAGCTTGGTGCTGATCGCACCGGCCCCTTCCGTTTCCAGCGACAGGGCCAACGCTTCCCGGGCGAGCGCCACTCCTTCTTCGGCATTCGTCACGGAAACTGACAGTCGGCTCAGGATACTCGCCAAGGCCGGGCTGTTCGTGCCTCGTTTCCGCTCGATTGAAAGCGCTTCTTCCAGGAACGGTACGGCAGCGGAAGAACCCATGCCCCAGTTGTTCATGGAGCGCGCGTACCGAATCAGGCTCGACGCCAACGTGGCGTCATCTCCCAGTCGGCGGGCCATTTCCAGACCCACGGCGGCGTGATTGGTTCCTTCACTGAGCCGATTGTTCCAGCTCAACGCGCCGCCCAAGCTGCCCAGGGCGAGCGCCAGTTTGCGATGGTCGCCCACAAACGCCTGACGGTAGCTGGTCACCGCCCGCTCGTACATCGCGGCGGCGCGTTCCTGATCTCCGATGTCGGTGAAGGTGCTTCCCAGCACCACCCAGACATCGCCCTGGACTTCCGGTTGGCCGCGCAATTCGCTCTCCACGCGACCGGCCGTCTTTTCCAGAATCTCGCGCATTAGGGTGGCGTCACGTCCCCGCGCCACACTCGGTCCCGCCGCCCGCAGCATTTCGCCCAGGAAGCGCGCCACGGCCTCGCTCTTGGCTTGGCCCGCTTCAGCCCTTTGGCGTTGGGTGGTTTCCTCGGCCCGCAAGCGGTCGGCCTCCTGCCGCAGTTGGAGTTGTTCCCGCTCGGCGCGCGTAGCCCGGACTGCCTGCCAGGTGCTGATGGCCACTCCAATCGTTAAAACAAGAATCAAGCCGGCTGCTGCCGCAAATCCAAACTTGTGCCGACGCACCGTCTTCTGAAACTCGTAGAGCTTGCTCGGCGGCCGGGCCACCACCGGTTCACAATTCAAGTGACGCAAGATGTCCGCCGCCACGCCGTTGGCGGTTTCGTAACGCCGCGCCCGGTCCTTCTCCAGACACTTCATTGCAATCCAGTCCAGATCGCCCCGCACCCCATGCAACAGTTTCGGCGCTTCCGTGTGCCGCCGCTGGGCCGTGGTGGTCAATGCCTCCCCGTCCAGCAGACTCAACCGCGTGGATGGCTTGGGCGGCTCCTTTTCCCGGATCGTCCGGCGCATCGCGTCCAATCCCGCCGCGAGCAACTCCTTGGCATCAAACGGCGTGTGTCCCGTCAACAACTCATACAACAAAACGCCGAGTGAATAGATGTCGCTGCGCGTGTCAATGTCCAGGCTCGTCATCAGAGCCTGTTCCGGGCTCATATAGGCTGGCGTTCCCAAAAACTGCTCGAAGGCTGTGAACAGCGTTTGGTCCGTCAGCCGGCCCGCCGTGGCCTTGGCGATGCCGAAGTCAATCACCTTGGGCACGGGCACGCCGTCGTTGATCGTGACGAGAATGTTCGAGGGTTTGATGTCGCGATGAATGATGCCCTTTTGATGCGCGTGCTGAATGGCCTGGCAGACTTGGATGAACAGTCTGAGCCGTTCTTCCGTGGTCAGTTTGTTATCGTCGCAGAACTCCGTGATTTTGATGCCGCGCACCAGCTCCATGACAAAGTACGGCCGGCCGGTTTCTGTCGCACCAGCGTCCAAGACCTTGGCAATATTCGGATGATCCATCAGGGCCAATGCCTGCCGTTCGGCTTCAAAGCGGGCAATGACTTCCTTGGTGTCCATGCCCAGCTTGATGACCTTGAGCGCCACGCGGCGGCGCACGGGTTCTTCCTGTTCGGCCATGTAAACCACGCCGCAGCCGCCCTCACCGATTTGCTGGAGCAACTTGTAGCGCCCAATCCGGTCGCCGGGTTTTTCAGTCGGTGGCAGGTCCAAGCGTATGGTTCGCTTCAGATCGAGACCCGACGGTGGGGCTTCGAGGAAATCATTCGCCTGAGCGTGGGCGTTTAGTAATTCTTCCACCCGTTCCCGCATCGCGGCATCCCCCGCGCAGGCTTGATCCAGAAAAGCCGGGCGCTCCGCAGCAGGAAGCTCCAACGCCGCGTTCATGATCGTCACTTCCGGATGGTTCGGCTCACTCATGGCTGCTAATTGTGTCTATCAGCCAATGCGGAAAAGTGAAGCCAAATGGACAAGAATGTTGTGGATCAGGCTGGCAGGCCGAAATCAGCGTTTGCCGTCTCTTCAGTGATGCAAAGGATTGCGGAGACCGCCTGCGTCTTTGGCAGACAACGGGCTCTCACGCGCAAAGGCGATTGGAGCAGCGACGCCGGATTGGTCAGTTAAACCTGCGCACCGGACACCACCGATTCCAAGGATTACAGGCATGTGAAAGCCGTGAACTGCCGCCGGTTGATTCACAACTCCGGGTTTTACGGAATGGAATCCTCCGACCGGGGATGAATCTGTTAGGAGGCTTGGCGCCATAATGGCGCAGACCGGGAGGTATCTACAGCGCCTTGATTCTGGCGTTGCGCCATTACCGCGCCCCGGTAGCCTTGCGCGCATGACGATTGCCGAAGTACTGGCAAATGAGGCGTTGCGCCACGAGGAATTTCCGGTGACGCGCGACAAGGTTTATCTCGCCCACGCCGGGGACTGTCCTGTGCCGCAGCGCGTGGCCAAAGCCATTTCCAAATACGCGCAACAGGCTACGACCGGCGATCAGGAAGCGTTGATCTTTCCTGGCGCGTTGAACGACGGTCGCAAACTCGCTGCGCGTTTGTTGAACTGTCGGGATGAAGAGGTGGCTTTCGTGGGGCCGACTTCCCTCGGGCTGAGTTTCATTGCGAGTGGACTGAAGTTCCGGCGCGGAGACAACATCCTTATCTATCACGATGATTATCCCTCGAACGTTTATCCCTGGATGGCGCTGGCAGGGCAGGGGATCGAGGTGCGTTTGCTCAACACACGCGGATTAGGTGTCATTCGCCCTCGCGACATAATGGGCCAGGTGGATGAGCACACCCGGCTGGTGGCGCTGGCGTCGTGTCATTTCGTGAGCGGCTTTCGACTGGAACACGCTGCCATTGGCCAGCAACTGCGCGAGCGCAAGATCCTCTTCTGCCTCGACGCGATACAGACGCTGGGGGCGTTTCCCACCACGGTCGAGCACGTGGATTTTCTCGCGGCGGACGCGCACAAGTGGCTGCTCGGCCCGTGCGGCGCGGGCATTCTCTACGTGCGGCGCGAGTTGCAGGAGAAATTGAACCCGCCGATTTACGGCTGGCACAACGTGCGTTGTCCGAACTTTGTGGCGCAGGAGGAAATCGTGCCTCGCAGCGGCGCGAAGAAATTCGAGGCTGGTTCCCAGAACCTGCTCGGGCTGGTCGGGTTGATGGCGGGGATGGACCTGATTCTGGACGTGGGTGTGGCGAACATTGCCGCCGAGTTGTTGCGCAAACGGGCGTGGCTCGTGCCGGCGTTGCAGGCCAAAGGTTACACGGTGCTGAATGCGGACGCCGCGCCGGAGAATGCCAGTGGGATTGTCACTTTCACGCACCCGGAAACGGATTTGCCCGCGCTGCATCAGAAACTGCTCGAGGCGAACATCGTCACCTCCTTGCGCGCGGATCGCTCGGGCCGGCGTTACCTCCGGTTCTCACCGCATTTCTATAACACGGACGCGGAATTGCAGCGGGTGTTGGAGGTATTATAACCGCGTCTCCACGCCAGTCACTGGGGTACCGCACTTGAGTGGATTCGTTCCGAGGTCCCGGCCGCCCCAAAGAACAAGACTTGTTGCCGGCCTGGTTTACCGATGAGCGCCATGGCACGATCAGGAAAGAGCGCAAACAACTCGTCGTCCGTGATGAACTTCACCGCGGGTTGCGTCGCCGCCGTGGACGCGACTTCCGTGCCGGCCAGCCCAGGGGCAGTGGTCTTCGCAGTTTCCTCCAAAGGCATCCTTTCGAGGAGGAAGCCATGGATTAGCAGCGCGGAAAAAGCGAGGCACGCGGCCAGCCGCGCGACCTGCCGCCGGCGGCGTCTTTGCCGGAGCACCGCGAGTCCACATTCGAGGGAACGTTGCCGAAAAGCAGCGAGCTCATCCCCGATAAGGATTTCTTTTGTCAGCCGGTTGCGTTCGTGGACATTCATGGGGTGTTAAGTTTCTTCAAGACTCGCTCGCGCAGCGCCTTCCGCAGCCGTAATAAGCGCGATTCCACTGCTTTTTCCGTCAGCCCGCTTTGCTCTGATAACTCCCGGACGGTTGATCCGTCGAGATACTTGCCTTCGATCAATCGGCGGTCCGGCAGTTCCAATTCCGCCAGACATTCTTCGAGGGTGGCGCCCACGGTGTCGGTTTGCGCCAACGCCGGGGACTCCGTCTGGGTCGTTTCGTGCAAGGCGAACCTCTGGAGCAGCGTGAGATAACGCCGCTGTTTGCGGCCGGCGTCCCGGGCGGTGCTGCGCACCACCACCTTGAGCCAGCTCCAGAAAGCGGCTTCCGAGTCGAATTCCCGCGCGTAACGGACCACTCGCAGCAGCGTTTGCTGCAAGGCCTCTTGGGCCTCGGATTCCTGACCGCGGGTCACTACCAGCAGAAATTGATAAAGCCGGTCAAAATAGGCCTCGTGGAACTCCTGAAACGCGGCTTCCTCACCCGCCGCGATTCGACGGGTGAGTTGCCGCACGCGATTGTCCATCGCTCCCGGCGTGGCAGACGTCTCCACTATCGGCGCTCCCGTCAGGCTGAATACAGACTGTGCGTTGGCAGTGGGTTCCGACACTGGATTAGAAGCGGCGGGGACTTTGGGCGGAAGGTGGGGCGGGCGCCGACGGTGCCACGGGCGCCGGGGGCAGGCCATAGCGTTGCCTGAATAATGTGTCCCCCAATTCCGGGGTTGGCTGCCCGCTGCGACCGAAGCCGCGCGTTGCGTGTTGGCGCACCTCGCCATCCGGTTGCCCCGGCAGGGCGGAGACAACTCGGCGGACGATCTCCACCGCATCCTCCGTTCCGATCACGATCAACATGTTCGCACCCGGATGAAACTGAAAACCAGGAAAATCGAGGGACTTGGCAGCAGGCTGGGCACTCTGTCCGTACCATTGAATCGTGCCCTCCAGGATTCTCAGCAGTTGCTCCATTCCTTGTTTTGAAATCACCTCGCGGTTCTTCTCGGACTGCTTTTCCTGCTGGCTCCAGAGCCAGTCGAGATGTCCGCTTAGATTAAAAGCTTCAATGATCCGTTGCTCCTCCGGCTTCGGCGGCGGGTCCCGCAGCACAAACAGACCGCGATTTAGATCGTCACCCGTCCCTGCTGGTGGTTGTGGCAGGCGAAGCCCTGTCACGGGATCAACCTGGAATTGACCTGGAGCTGGTGGCTGATTGGGGCCGTCTGAACCGGGGGCAAGCCAGTTAAACTTTGCGCCACTTGCCACCCGTATTGCTTCCAGTTCATCGCGCAATTGTCCGCCGCGGAGCTTGAGGTCGGCAATCTTCAGCTTGGCCAGCCCTGGCGAGAGAACCAGATTGGCGTCGGGATAGCGGGCACGGAGGACATCCACCACGTTGCCGAGAGTGGCTTCAACTTTCTTCCCGTCCCGCACCAGTACCCCGTTCACAACCAAGAGGTCGAAGACTGACGCATCGTATCCGGAGGAGACAGACTCCGACGCAGGCGTGGCATGCACTGCGGGCGGCTCCTGCGCGGAAACGCCAGCGGCGAGCAAAGTCAGCATGGCCGCCAAGGTGCGGGCGGCGAGGAAGCTTGGTGGCAAGTGGAACTTTTTCATAAACGGTAAACATTGACTGAGGTTGAGATTATCGCGTCATCGCTTACCTACAACACGTTTCCCACCCCGCAAATCCCGCAAGAAAACCATCGCCAGTGCTTTGAGCGAACGATGAATCTCCGCTCTATCTTCACGACCACGCTCCACGTTGATTCGTCTGCGAAAAACTTCTTCGCTGTTCTCGGTGGAACCAATCCGCACTGCTCGAGGCGGCGGCGGCGAGCGAACCGGTCCTCTGGACCCGCCGGTCGGTAACGCCGACTTTCCGGTCGGCGCGCGCCGGCTGGAAAACCGGCGTTACGCGCTCGCCGTTCACGGTCCTGAAGCGTGATTCGAATATTGTGGAGGCTTTTCATAAACCTCGACGTAGCGGCGGCTCGGCAGACGGCCGCGATTCCAAGCCCCCAGCCAGTATGCGGCGCTCTACCGAGACGCCGCTACGGTTCCTGGCGCCGAGGCGCGTCCGTTCTCGGAGGTCCAAGCTCCCCTTGAACCGCTGCGCCCAAAGCGGCGATAAATCAGCCACACTCCAAACGCTAGGCGAGGTTGGTTGACGCTGAAAGGTCGCAAAGCGTTTGGAGTGCGTGCGGCTTCAGCGCCGCTCTTCGCGCGGGACTCACGTTTCGCCGGTTCAGGGGGCAATGCGCGAAACGGGTTGGGCGAAATTTCTTCCAGTGGGAGAGGGAGGTGACACCCGGGGCGCGCCAAACGCTTCCGCGTCGCCCGTGACTCCGAGCCGGTTACACGCAAACCCGCGATGAAGTTGATAAAAGACGGCGACCCCAGGCGCGGAGTAACTTTCGCCTGAGGGTGACGATTTCAAGAATCTCGGGAGCACCAGCTTTCAGAGCTTGCCGAGGAGTTTAGACCCGTTACCGTTCGTGCCCATGACCACCATCAATGAAATCGCCCCCGACCTGTTCCGACTCTCGATCCATGTTCCGAGCCTGGACATGCAGTTCAACCACTTCCTGGTGCGCGACGAAGAGCCGCTGCTCTTTCACGCGGGATTGAAAGGCATGTTCCCCGCCTTGCGCGAAGCCGTGGGCAAACTGGTTGACCCGGGCAAGCTCCGGCACATTGCCTGGAGCCACTTTGAATCCGACGAATGTGGCGCGCTGAACGACTGGCTGCAACTCGCGCCCCAAGCCCAACCGGTCTGCACGCTGGTGGGCAAGCTCGTGAGCGTGGATGATTTCTCCCTCCGTCCGGCGTTCGGCATGACGTCCGACGATGTGCTGACCACGGGGAAATACCGTTACCGCTTCTTTCGTTCGCCGCACATCCCGCACGGTTGGGATGCCGGCGTGCTGTTCGAGGAAACGCGCCAGACGTTGTTCTGCTCTGATTTGTTTCATCACTTCGGCAACGTCGCGGCGGTGACCTCCTCGGACCTCATCGAGCCGACGCAGAGAGCGATGCAACAAATGCAACAAGGTCCGCTGGCCGGTTATATGCCGTACACACGCCAGACCGAAGGCGTGCTGCGCTCGCTGGCCGAACTCAAACCCCAAACGCTCGCGGTCATGCATGGTTCCTCGTACATCGGCCCGAGCGACAAACTGCTCACCGACCTGGCGGGCGTGATCAAAGCCGAGTTTGACAAGGCATGATGGCGTCCTGGCGGCTGGGTTTGTCGGTGGAGGGCCACGCACACATTTTTGAAACGTCTGGTGTCAACCGACCACCCCGGAAGAAAATGTTCGCGCCAAATGCGACCGGGCAGGCTATAAGAAATCCATGCAACACCTGCCTGCCATTCTCCTGGTGCTCGCCGGGGCGTTTGCCAATGGGATGCTTCGCCACACCGCATGGGGAGCGACGACGACGAACATCCCCGTGGTCCACCCCTGGCGTACCGTTGCGCTGGACCCTGAATACAGCGGCGCGTGGGTGGTAGCCGGCGATCTGGATGGCGAGGGCGCGGTGGAGATTGTCAGCGCCCGCAACGTGGACCGTAACGACGTCCATTTTACCAGTGCCGTGGTCGCGCAGCGGCTGGACGGGAGTGTGCTGTGGCGTTGGGGCGATCCAACGATTGGCCGCAAGCAGTTGCACCATGACGTGGCCTGTCAGATTTACGATTGGGACGGCGACGGAAAGAACGAGGTGATCCTGGCCACCGAGGGTTTTCTGGTGGAACTGGACGGGGCGACGGGCCGCGAGAAACGGCGACTGCCATTGCCCAAGGATGCCACCGATTGTCTGGTATTCGTGAATCTGTCCGGCAAGGCGCGTCCGACCGATGTGCTGGTGAAAACCCGTTACACGCAGATTTGGGCGTTTGATCGCGATGGGAAGCAGCTTTGGACGGTCGAGAAACCGGGTGGTTACCCCACGGCGCATCAACCCGTGGCCGTGGACCTGGATGGCGATGGCCGCGATGAAATCATGGCTGGCTTCGCGATGTTGAACGCCGACGGCTCCACGCGCTGGGGGTTCCAGTCCCGGAAAGTGGATCAGCGGCGCGGGCACTGCGACAGTTTCCGATTGGTGCGGGCGGGGAAGCGATCGGAGGATTTCCGCTTCGTGATCACGATGTGCGGCGCCAACGGCGTTGCGCTCATTGACGGCAATGGCCAACCGCTTTGGGAACTGGGCGGACAACATTTTGAATCCGTGGACGTGGGCCGGATATGTGCCGGAGTGGACGGCCTTCAGTTTGCCGTGGATTTGGACCATCGTCCGTGGGGCGATGGGCCGGTGTGGGTGATTGACGAGCGCGGGCAGGTCCGCACGAAGATCACCACCGATTACGCGAGACACCACTCGCTAGTGGATTGGACCGGTGACGGCTTCGACGAAATCGTGATCGCTCAATCGCGTTCGCTCTACGACGGCCAGGGCCGTGTGGTGGCCAGACTGGCCATGGACGCACGGGATGATGCGCAGGGCGAAGAGCGGCTGGCGCTGACGGGGGATTTCACCGGCGACGGTATTCCGGATGTAATGCTGACGACCCGGGCCATGACGCACGTTCACATTTACCGGAACGAACGCGGTCGGCGTCCCAATCCTCCCGTGCCCCTGGGGACGGGAGTAAACTTCACGCTGTATTGACCTGCGTCAGCCGTGACGACGGGCTACGGGCGGGTGCCGTGACAACCACATTTCAAGACAAGGTGGGGCGCGTCACTCCGTGCGCGCCGGTGGGAAAGCCATGCGCCGGCTACGGCGCGCACGGAGTGACGCGCCCTACCCGTGGCCTTGCAGGAGGTAACGAAGCTTCCGTGTCACAGCACCAGAAGCCGCCGGGGCTAATCGGGATGATGACCCTCATCCGACGGTTTCACGGTTGCCAAGTGTGCCGGTCGGCGACAGGATCAAGGGCAAATACCATGAACACATCATCGTTGCCTTTGACTCGACGTAACTTCGCGAAAACCACCTTGCTTGCCAGCGCCACCGTCATGCTTTCGGGTGCGGCGACATTCGCCCAAAGTCGCCACCGCATCCGCACGGGTGTCATCGGGTGCGGGAGCGTTTCTCATTCGTATCTGCCGGTGTTGACCGAATGTCCGTATGTCGAGGTGGTCAGCCTGTGCGACATCCGGCCCGAACGGGCGCGGCAACAGGCGCAGCGTTTCAAGGTGGCGCATCATTATCCGCACATTGACGGGATGCTGGCGGGTGAACCGTTCGAGTTCCTCGTCAATCTGACGGACATGCAGGAACACGAGCGGTTGAACCGGCAGGCACTCGCCGCGGGCAAGCATGTCTGGAGCGAGAAACCCATCGCCAATTCACTGCGCGCCGGGCAGGAATTGCTGAGCGCGGCGCGACAGAAACAACTGCGTCTGTGGGGCGCACCGATCACGGTGCAAAGTCCGCAGTTCGCTTTCATGGCGCGCACGCTCGGGCAGGGCGCACTGGGTCGGGTGGCCGCAGCGCACGCCGATTACGGTCACGAAGGACCGAACTGGTCGTCCTTCTTTTACGAGAAAGGCGGTGGCAGCATGCCGGACCTGATGGTCTATAACCTGACTTCGTTGACGGGCCTGCTCGGACCAGCGAAACACGTCACCGCCATGTTGAGCATCGTCACGCCGGAGCGCGACATCACGGAGAAGGGCAGAATCAAAGTGACCGAGGAAGACAACGCGATGGTTTTGCTTGAACATGGCAACGGGGTGATCTCGCACGTGCAATCCGGTTTCAATTATTTCAATCCACACGGCCACGACGGCAGCGGGGAACAGCGGCACACGATCACGATAGTGGGTTCGCGCGGCTTCATGGGGATGGTCGGTTACGACTGGGCGCCCTTGGGTGTGGACCTTGCCACGCACGAGCAGCCGCAACTCAAGCGTCACGCCACGGACACCAAAGGCTACGTTTGGCAGCAAGGCGCGGCGCTCGCGGCGGAGTGCCTGGCCACGGGCCGCGAATTGTTGACCACACCGGAACACGCTTTGCACGTGCTCGAAATCATGACCGCCGCCCGGAAGTCTCAGGCCACCGGTAAACGCATCAAACTGGCGTCCACGTTCCGGTGGCCGGTGGTGAGTTAACGCATTTGTTCTGCACGTTGGGCCACGCGGCCGTCCGCCGGGTAGATTGTCGTGGATTGCTGAACCACGCCGGCGAGGTTGAATGGCGAGTTTCGCGCAACGCGACTACGGATGTGGCCAGAAGGAAACGGCTTGGAAATGCCAGGGTGGCACGGCTTTGAAGCAGGGCCTTTCGCGTGCCATTCGAAACAACTCTCAACAAAGGACACGCCTCCGGGCCATGAACCATGGGGCAGGCCTTCCAGCCGGCCGGTTTACCGGACTCTCCAGTCCCGTGTCTCCGTACTCACAACTGGCGACTTGAAAGTCGCCAGAACCCGCAGACAAGAATGTCTGCCCTACGACCGGCCGGGTTCAGTGTTCAGGGAGAACTGCGACCTCCGAGAACGGACATGCATCGGCGCCAGGTACCGTGGCGGCTTCTCGGCAGAGCGCCGCAGACTGGCTGGTGTGGGAATGGCCGCGCTCTGCCGAGCCGCCGTTGCGTCGAGCTTCATGGGAAGCTTTGGCCAATACCAGATTGGACACGCATTGGGACTAGGAACAGCATGCTACCCCGCCTCTCGCCGGCAGATCAAATTCCCTCGCATGTCAGCCTGCCGCAGGCGTTCCGGCAGCACGGTTACTTCGCCGCGCGGCTGGGCAAGCTGTATCACTATGGCGTGCCGTGCTCCATCGGCGCGGACGGACACGACGATCCAGGTTCGTGGGAACTGAAGAATCTCGCTGAAGTTTCCACACACGCGGAAACCGTCGCCGCGCGCTCCGCTCAATTGCGCGCCGCGGTGAAGGCAACGTTTCCCGCCGATGGCCAGACGCCAGAGATTCAACCCGGACTCTGGATGCCGAATCTCACGAATCCTTGAACTTGGCGAGCCTCGGGATTCGTCCCACGACGATCCAAGCGTCGCTTCGGCAAAACCTGAAATTCTCAACTATCCGACAGTGTCGTCGCGGACAACCACGCCGCAAAGTCGGAAGGTGCGTGCCAGATATTATCCAATCCTTGCCTGAACCTCAGCGGCGACGGCAAGCCCGAGGTTTTGCCGGCAGACTGAGCTACCTCGAATCGCGGCGGCCCTGGGCGCGTTTGCCGCGCGCAGAAACGTGACCGCGAATCCGGCTGGTGAGTCCGGTCTTGGCGAGGCGTTGAGTCGTGATTGTGCTGGCAGTTTTCTTTGCCTTCGCGGCAATCCGGCGTCCGGAGATACGTTTGACTGAAGCCATGCCTGAGATTGCGCCAATGGTCCGCCAAAGGCAAAGCAAACTCATGCCCGGGGCGCCGTAAAGTTGCGCCGAAAATTCTGCGATCACAGCAGCGCCCCTCGCAGAACGACTTGCGCGATGCTGAAGTAAATAATCAACCCGGTCACGTCCACGAGCGTGGCGACGAACGGCGCGGAACACGTCGCGGGATCCAGTTTGAGCCGGCGCAACCCAAACGGCAGCATCGCGCCGACGAGGCTGCCGAACGCGACCACCCCCACCAAACTCAGTCCCACCACCAGCGCCACGAGCAGATAGTGGTCGGTGTAAAGCGTCGCGCGATTCGGCCAGAGGGCGATGCGCAGGAAGCCGATCACGGCCAGCACGCCGCCCAGCGCGAGGCCCAGTACAAGTTCCCGCCGAAAAACGCGCAGCCAGTCCCGCAATTTCACATCGCTGGTGGCCATCGCGCGAATGATCAGAGTGGAGGCTTGCGCGCCGGAGTTGCCGCTGCTGCTGATGATGAGCGGGATGAACAACGCCAGCACCAGCGCGCTGGCCAGGTCCGCCTCGTAATGCGCCATGGCGCTGGCCGTCAGCATTTGGCCCAAAAACAACAGGACGAGCCAGCCGACGCGTTTTTGGATCATGGACAGCAGGCCCGTTTCCAAATACGGCGCATCGAGAGCCTCCACCGCGCCCATCTTTTGAATATCTTCGGTGGCCTCTTCCGTAACGACGTCCAGCACGTCGTCCACGGTCACCACGCCCACGAGCCGTTCGTGCGAATCCACCACCGGCAGCGCCGTGCGGTCATACTTGCGGAACATTTCGACAGCGGTCTCCTGATCATCCGTAGCGCGCAACGCGATGACCGAAGGATCGAGCAGCGCCGCCACCGGCACGTCCATCTCGGCGACGACCACGTTGCGCAGGCGCAGCACTCCGGCCAGCTTGCCTTGCGGGTCCACGACGAACAGTTGGTTTAGCGTTTCGCGCTGTGGTCCCACCCGCCGCAAATGCGTGAGCACCTCGGCCACGGTCCAATCCCGCTTCACCGCCACGTATTCGGGCGTCATGCGCCGGCCGATGGAATCCTCGGGATAACCGAGCAGTGTCACAGCGATCTTGCGTTCCTCGGACGACAGGAGGTTCAGCAGCTTTTGTGTGGCGGCGGCGGGCAACTCTTCCAGCAGCGCGGTGCGGTCGTCCGGCTCCATTTCGTTGAGGATGCGGGCGACCTGTTCGTTGCCGAGCGCGTGCAACAGGCGTTCCTGTTCTTCGACGCCCAGGTGCTCGAAGACGTCGGCGGCCAGTTGTTGGGGGAGGAGACGCAACAACACCGCGCGATCCTCGGGCGCAAGGTCGGTGAGGATTTCGCCGATGTCCTCGGGCGGAAAGCGGCTGAGGATGTCGCGGAGTTCGCTGAACGCGCGACGGTGGATCAACTCCGTCAGTTCGGGTCCAAGTAAACGGCCAATCATGCGGGCAGCATACGCGATCTTCAGCACAGGGGCAGCGTTTTCATCTCACGCGGACCTCCGTGGATGCGCCGCGTGCCAGGTTTGATGTTTCGTGCTTCCTACAAATCGGCTTGTCAGCGCGCGGGCCGGCAGGCACACATGGCCGCGTGAACGACTCGTTAACTTGGCTGGGCATCGCCGTCTGCATGTCGCAGTCGGTGAGGCTCTCCGGCTTGAACCTGGCCGTGTTCAGTCTAAGCCGGGTGTTGGGCCAGTTGCCGGTGCAGCCGGAGAAACCTGGCGACCACGTGATTGACAAGGGCCTGATTCTGGTCAGGGCAAAGCGAGAGCGAAGGATTATCACCGGGCGGACTTGTTGGGCTGATGTTTGCGGAAGAATGTTCGAACGAATCAACTCGGCCCAAGCCTGAACGCGTATGGAACACTTTTTCATCCTGGGATTGATTGGGGTAGCGCTGGCGCTCTTCGCCTGGGAGGTCGTTCGCCCCGACGTCGTGGCGATCGGGGTGACGCTGACATTGCTGCTGACCGGCACGGTGAACATCAACGAAGGGTTTTCCGGTTTCAGCAACCCGGCGGTGATTACGGTGCTGTGCATGTTCATCCTCAGTTCAGGGTTGGTCCGCACGGGAGTGGCGGATTATCTGGCCGGGCTGATCACCCGCCTGGGCGGCGGACATCCCATCCTGTTGACCATCGCCGTCATGGTGACCGTTGGGGTGATGTCGGCGTTTATGAACAACATCGGCGCGGTGGCCATTTTGCTGCCGACCATGTTCGTCATCGCGCAGAAATCGGACTACCCGGTCACCAAACTGCTCATGCCTCTGTCCTTCGGGTCGCTGTTGGGCGGATTGACGACGCTGATTGGGACGCCGCCGAATCTGTTGTGTTCCATGGCGCTGGAGGACGCCGGGTTCAAAGGTTTTCGCATGTTTGATTTCCTGCCCACGGGTCTGGCGGTGATGGGAGCGGGGGTGCTCTACATGGCTTTGGTCGGGCGCTTCTTGATCCCGGTGCGCAAGGAAACCGGCGGCCTGACGAAGCAATATCAATTGCAGGATTACCTGACGGAAGTGGTCGTGCCGGAGAAGAGTCCGCTGGTGGGTAAGTCGCTCGCCGAATCCGCGCTCCGCCGGGAAACCGGGTTAAGCGTGCTGCGGTTGCGCCGGGCCGCGACCCCGGAAAAATCGTCGGTGCCGTCCCCGGCGACGATCCTGCAGGCCGGGGACCGTCTGATCGTGGAGGGTAACTTGGAACAGTTAATCAAGAGCAAAGAAGCCGGGCCGCTGAAGATTTACGCGGAGACGAAATTTGACGACCGGGCGCTGACCGGCGACAACGTGGAACTGGCGGAAGTGGCGGTGGCCCCGCGCTCGGCCTTGGTGGGAAACTCCATCAATCAAGGCCACTTGCGCCGCCGCTTCAACGTGCTGGTGCTGGCACTGCGCCGGCGGGGACGGACCCTGCAAAAGCAGTTCACCTCCGTGCCGCTGGCCGTGGGCGACGTCTTGTTGGTGCAAGGTTCGGGCGAGGCACTCAACGAAATGGCGCGGAGTCCCGAGTTTCTGGTCGCCAACCGGCTGGAGCACGAGGCGCGCGACTCGAAACGGGCGGGGCTGGCATTGGGGATCATGGGGCTGGCGATTGCCAGCGCGGCGACCGGATGGTTGCACATTTCGGTGGCCGGCCTGCTAGGCGTGTTGCTCATGGCGGTGACGGGCTGCGTGCGGGTGCAGGACATGTATCACGATGTGGAGTGGCGGGTGATCTTTCTGATTGCCTGCATGATGCCGCTGGGGATTGCGATGAATGACGAGCACACCGGCACGGCGCGCTGGCTGGCGGAACTCGTGGTGCAATGGACCGGGGGATACGGGCCTTTGGTCGTGTTGGCCAGCCTGTTCCTTTTCACCACGCTGATCACGGAGGTGATGTCCAACGCCGCCGCCGCTGTCCTGCTGGCACCAATCGGCGTGGCCATTGCCGTGGGGCTCGGCTTGGAACCGTATCCGTTCCTGATGGCGATTGCGATCGGGGCCTCCACGACCTTTCTGACGCCGATTGGCCATCAGGCCAATGTGTTGGTTTATGGCGTGGGCAACTATCGGTTTGTGGATTTCCCGCGCGTGGGGGCGCTGCTCAACCTGTTGCTCTTCCTCGTCACCCTGGTGGCGGTGCCGCTCGTCTGGCCATTCACGCCGCTGGCCGCTCGTTGACGCCATGACGGTTCTGATCTTCAAACTCGTCGGTGGCGTCGGCCTGTTCTTGTTGGGCATGGTGCTGTTGACCGATGGGTTGAAAGCGTTTGTCGGCGAGGCGCTGCGACGGGCGCTGGTGCGCTTCACCGGCACGCCGCTCAAGGCGTTCGGCTCGGGCGCGCTCGTGACGGCGATGGTGCAATCGTCCAGCGCCACGACGGTGACGGTGATCGGCTTTGTGAGCGCGGGGTTGCTCACGTTTCCGCAGGCAGTGGGCGTGGTCATGGGCGCGAGTCTCGGCACGACGGGCACCGGCTGGATTGTCGCGGTGCTGGGGTTGAAAGTCAGCCTGGGCTTCTATGCGCTGCCGCTGGTGGGTATCGGTGCGTTTCTGAAACTGCTCGGACATGGCCGGATAAAATCCCTCGGGCTGGCGCTCGCCGGCTTCGGGTTGATTTTCATCGGCATCGAAACGCTGCAAGCCGGGATGCAGGGGCTCTCGGGGGTGTTCAATCTCGCGCGGCTGCCGGCCAGCGGATTGTGGGGACACGTTCTGGCGATGGTCATCGGTATTGTCATGACGATCATCATGCAATCGTCGAGCGCGGCGGTGGCGACGACGCTGACGGCGTTGCACACGGGCGCGATCAACTTCGAGCAGGCGGCGTCGCTCGTCATCGGTGCAGCGGTTGGCACCACGGTGACCGGCGCGCTGGCGGCGATTGGCGGCAGTGTGCCGGCCAAGCGCACCGCGCTCGCTCACGTCTTGTTCAATCTGGCCACGGGGGTGATTGCCGTGGTGTTGTTGCCGGTGTTGTTGTGGGGCATCGGGCTGGCTCAAAAGCACGCCGGACTGGACGCGGGGGCGACGAGTTTGGCGGCGTTTCACACGGTTTTCATTGGGTTGGGGGTGGCCATCTTCCTGCCATTCGCCCGTCCGTTTGCGCGGTGGATTGAACGGCGGTTGCCGGAACGCGGACCGACGTTGACGCAGCACCTGGATGCCACATTGCTGCACGCGCCCGCCGTGGCGTTGGAGGCGACGCGCCGCGCGTTGAGCGAAACCGCAAGAGAGTTGTTTGCCGCCGTGCGCGCTATCGTCGCCGGTGAAACCCGCGGCGATAACGACAACCGGCAAGAGCGAATTCAGCATGCCCTCGAGCAAATCCAGGAATTCTTCGCCAGGATTCCACCCGTGAGCGAGGACGAACCCCCATCGTCGTTACGGGTGGCGCAACTCCACGCCATTGACCATCTCACGCGGTTGCAGGCGCATCTGCAGCCCGAAGCCAACGTGCAGCGCGTTTTGCGGGAAGCACGCGTGCGCCCTCTGGCCGCGCAAGGACGAAGGATTCTCGAGCTCGGCGAAGCCGGTTTGAGAGGTAGCTCGGCTGATGATTGGCTGGTGCAAGTTGAACGCGCGGCCGCGGGCTTGGCAGACCTGCGCCGGCAGGAACGCCCGACGGTGCTCAAGCAAACAGCAGATGGACAGGGCGAACCCATAAGAGCGCTTGAGATTCTGGACGCCATGCGGTGGCTGGATCGCGTGGGCTACCACACCTGGCGCATCTGCAATTACCTCAGCGGCGACGGCAAGCCCGAGGTTTTGCCGGCAGACTGAGCTACCTCGAATCGCGCCGGCCCTGGGCGCGTTTGCCGCGCGCAGAAACGTGACCGCGAATGCGGCTGGTCAGCCCGGTCTTGGCGAGGCGTTGAGTCGTGATTGTGCTGGCAGTTTTCTTTGCCTTCGCGGCAATCCGGCGTCCGGAGATACGTTTGACTGAAGCCATGTCGCATGTTGGGTCAACGATCCGCCAAAGGCAAAACAAACTCACGGCGCGGGGCACTGAAAGGATGCGCCGGAGATTCTGTGGTTACAGCAGCGCGCCGCGTAAGACGACTTGCGCGATGCTGAAATAGATGATCAAGCCGCTGACATCCACCAGCATTGCAGCGAACGGGGGGAAACACGTCGCCGGATCGAGTTTGAGCCGGCGCAAGCCAAACGGAAGCGTACGCTGTGTTCAGAGCAGCGGCAGCGTTTTCGTTTCAAGCGGACCACCTTGGATGCGCCGCGCACCACGTTGGATGTTTCGTGCTTCCGGCAAATCGGCTTGTCAGCGCGCGGGCCGGCAGGCACACATGGCCGGGTGAACGACCTGTTAACCTGGCTGGGTATTGCCGCGTGCCTCTCGCAGTCGGCGATGTTCTCGGGGCTGAATCTGGCCGTGTTCAGTCTGAGCCGGCTGCGACTCGAAGCGGCGGCCGAGACGGGCGACCATCAGGCCCGCCGCGTGCTGGCGTTGCGGCGCAATGCCAATTTCGCGCTCACCACCATCCTGTGGGGCAACGTCGCCATCAACGTGTTGTTGACGTTGCTGGCGGAGTCGGTGCTGGCCGGAGTGGCGGCGTTCCTGTTCTCCACGGTGGTCATCACCCTCGCCGGCGAGATTGCGCCGCAGGCCTATTTTTCCCGCAACGCGCTACGGGTGGCGGCGTTGTTGTCGCCCGTGCTGCGATTCTACCAGGTGCTGCTGTGGCCGGTGGCGTGGCCGTCGGCGAAGCTGCTCGATGCGTGGATCGGGCCGGAGGGGATGCCGTGGTATCGGGAGCGCGAGTTGCGCGAGCTGCTGGAGCACCACGCCCGTGGTGAAGGCACGGAGATTGGGCGCATTGAGGCGACCGGCGCAATCAACTTCCTCGCGCTGGACGATCTGCCGGTCGGGCACGAGGGCGAACCGCTTGATCCGCGGAGCGTCATCCGGCTGCCGTTTCGCGATGGGCAGCCGGTGTTTCCGGAAATCAAGCCGGCGGCGGACGATCCGTTCCTGCGCCAACTGGCCGCCTCGGGCCGAAAGTGGATCGTGCTCACCGACGAGCGCGACGAGCCGCGCTTGGTGGCCAGCGCGCCCAACTTCATCCGCGCGGTCATGTTTGGCGGCGAGGCCTTCCATCCACTTGCGTTGTGTCATCATCCGTTGATCGTGCGGGACGCGAGCCGCCCGCTCGGTCAGGTGTTGGGCCGGTTGACGGTGCAACCCGAGTCGCCCGGCGACGACGTGATTGACAAAGATCTGATTCTGGTTTGGGCGGACGCGGGCCGCCGCATCCTCACCGGCTCGGATTTGTTGGGGCGGTTGCTGCGGCGCATCGCCCGCGACGAACGCGCCGCACCACCGGGGCTGGACCCCCGGTCGGTTATCCATGACAAGGACCCCAGGCAAACGTGCGAGGATCCCGCATGAGCCAGGATCAAGCCGTAATACTTGTCATCCTCGCCGCCACGGTCGGCATGTTCCTGTGGGGCCGCTGGCGGCATGACATGGTGGCGCTCGGCGCGCTGCTGGCCTGTGTGTTTACGGGGCTGGTGCCGCGGACGGAGGCGTTTGCCGGCTTCGGTCACGCCGCCGTCATCACGGTGGCGTGCGTGCTGGTGTTGAGCCGGGGTTTGCAGAGTTCGGGCGCCATTGACGCGATCACCCAGCGCGTCCTGCCGGCTTCGGCCGGTCCCACTCTCACCATTGCGGCCTTGACCGGTTTGGGCGCCTTGCTCTCGGCCTTCATGAACAACGTGGGGGCGCTGGCCTTGCTGATGCCTGTGGCCATTCAGGTGGCCGGCAAACAGAACCTGCCGCCGGGCCGGGTGCTGATGCCGCTGGCTTTCGGCTCCATCCTGGGCGGAATGACCACGTTGATCGGCACGCCGCCCAATTTAATTGTGTCCGGCTTCCGGGCCGAAACCGGCGCGGGTACGTTCGCCATGTTCGATTTCACACCGGTGGGTTTGGCGGTGGCGGCGGGCGGCGTTTTGTTTGTGGCGTTGGTGGGCTGGCGGCTGGTGCCGGCACGGGAGCGGGCAGGCGTGGAAGGGTTTGACACGGGCGCGTATCTGACAGAGGCCCGCATCACCGAAGACAGCAAAGTCAATGGCAAGACCTTGCGCGACATCGGCCCGGCGCTGGAGAAGGCAGACGCGCAAGTCGTGGGCCTGGTGCGCAGCGAATTCCGGGTGAGTGCTCCCAGCCCGGGACGCGTCCTGCGGGCCGGCGACATTCTGGTAATTGAAGCCGAACCGCAGTCGCTCGCCTCGGCGTTGTCGAGCCTGGGCCTCAAGCTGGTCGAGGCCGTGCCCGTGAATCCCCAGCAGCAGAAAGACAACGAGAGCGAAACTCCCGAAGCCGGCACATCGGCGGAGTCAAAGGAAAAGGGAGGAAAGCCAACCCCCAAAGCCGACCCCGAGAAACCCGCCGACACGGAGGATGTGGTGCTGCTGGAACTGGCCGTGCGCCCGGAAACTGATTTGATCGGGCGTTCGGCCACCGACCTGCTGTTGCGCACGCGCTTCGGCATCAACTTGCTGGCTTTGTCGCGACAGGGACGGCGCTCCATCCGGCGGTTGCGCTCGGAACGCATTCAAGCCGGGGACGTGCTGCTCATGCAGGGCACGCCCGACGCGGTGATGGGTTTCGCCAACGAATTCGGTTGCGTGCCCCTGGCGCAACGGGCCATCCGCATTCCCAATCGGCGCCAGGCGATCACGGCCACCGTGATCATGGCGGCGGCGGTGGGGGGCGCGGCGTTCGGGTTGCTGCCGGCCGCCATCTCTTTTGCGGCGGGCGTGCTGGCCGCCATGGCGCTGCGGGTAGTTTCGCCGCGGACGGTGTACGACGCCGTGGACTGGCCGGTGATCGTGCTGCTGGCCGCGTTGATTCCGGTGGCCGGAGCGATGGCGACCACTGGCGCGGCGGACCTGGTAGCCCGGACGTTGTTGGAGCATGTGGCGCAGGGCAACGCCATCCTCGCTCTGGCGGTGATCCTGATCGTGACAATGACGTTGTCGGATTTCATGAACAACGCCGCCACTGCCGCGGTGATGTGTCCCATCGCCATCAGTACCGCGACGCAGTTGGAGGCCCGGCCCGATTCGTTTCTAATGGCCGTGGCGATTGGCGCGTCGTGCGCCTTCCTCACGCCCATCGGCCATCAGAACAACACGCTGATCCTCGGGCCGGGCGGCTTTCGTTTTGGCGATTACTGGAAGCTCGGCCTGCCGCTGGAAATCCTCGTCATCGCGATTAGCATTCCGATGCTGCTGCTGGTCTGGCCGTTATAGAGCGATGAGTTTCGCGCGGTTGAGCTCAACCTGCGCGTGAAAGATCACGCCTGTTCTGGACGCGATGCATCGCTTTCTTCCGTCACCCGCACTTTCGTCTCGCCGTCCTGGGTGGAAACGACCAGCGCGCCGGAGCGCAGATGGAGGTCGCGTTGGGGAAAGGGAATCTTAATCCCGTATTCGCGCAGCGCCTTTTCGATGGCGAAGTTCAAGTCGCTGCGAAACCGGCGGGGGGAACTCAACATCTCCGACGTCCAGACGGCCAGTTCAAAATTCAGCGCGCTGTCCCCAAAACTGTCGAAGTAAACGGTCGGCTCTGGGACCCTCAGCACCTGGGATTTGGCGGCGGCGACTTCCAACAACACCCGCTTTACCTGTTCCGGGTCGCTGCCGTAGGCCACGCCGATGGGCAGCCGGAGGCGCACCTTGGGATCGCCGTGGCTCCAGTTGACCACCTTGCTGCTGATGAATGACGAGTTGGGCACGATGATGGAGATGTTGTCGTTGGTCACCACCGTCGTGCTGCGCAAATTGATCTGCACGACCCGTCCGGCCACGCCGTCCACCTCCACGCGGTCCCCCAGCGCGATGGGGCGCTCGGCCAGCAGGATGATGCCGCTGACAAAATTGTTGATGATGTTTTGCAGGCCAAAGCCGATGCCCACGCCGATCGCGCCCGCCACCAACGCCAGCGAGCCGAGGTCAATGCCCACCATCTTCAGTGCGATGTACAGTCCCAGCGCGATGAAGAGATAGCCCGTGATGCGTCCGATGGCGTATTGCAGCGACGCCGACAGATACGTGCGTTGGAGCACGCGACGAATCAACTGGCGGCGCAGCAGGGATTCGGCCACGAACACCAGCACCACCAACAATGTGAGGAACAGCAGGCTCGTGAGGGTCAGTTGATACTCGCCCACCTTGGCCAGTGGGTAGTCGAGGATGCCGCGCAAGTGGCCCCAGATTTTTTCCAGACTGTCGTTCATGCGCCATCAGTGTGCGGCACTCCGGTCCGTTTGCCAGCCCACAATGAATCCGTTTCCTGTCGGCTCACGGAAGTCTTCCCCGACATCCGCGGGTCAGGCAGATGCGGCGAGCGCGGCGGAGTCTTGCGCTGGCTTATTCGCTCAATTCACTGCGCGATCATCACGCGATTTTTCGCTTGCGGGCCAGTTCTCCCCCTCTATCAATGATATGTAGTGCAAGTTCCACTTCCACTATCGCGGACAATGGGCTGTCTCGTCAGCGTGGTGGAGGTTGCTTGAAACGATGCCTCCAAGAACTCGATTGGAGCACGCGGCAACACTGATAGAAGGTAACCATCGAAACGAAGAACCGAATCAAATGAACCAAACCTCGCCATCACCTGACGCCACCGCCCGGCGCGCCTACGAGTTGTGGGAACAGGCGGGCCGACCCGATGGACGCGACCAGGAGTTCTGGCTGCGCGCCGAGGTGGAACTCGCCGCCCCCAGGAGCGCCGTCGGCGTGCCGCCGGTAATCATGCTGCCGCCGCCCCTGCCAACGGCAACGCCAGCGGCACTGCCACCGCATAAAGTCCCGCCAACCCTCAAGAGCGCCGTGACAACGGCCCGCCGCCGTCCCGCATCGCGTCGCGCGCCGAAGCGCGCGTGAACCCCATCTCAACCAAGCATCCAATACCCATGAAAAAACACCTCCGTCTCATTCTGACCATACTTATCGTCGTGCTGCTGGGCGCGTTGATCATCCAGAACCACGCGCCGGTGCGGGCGCAATTGCTGTTCGTGGCCGTGGAGATGCCGCTCATCCTGCTGCTGGCGCTCACCAGCGGATTGGGCTTCGTCCTCGGCCTGCTCGTCGCTTACACCGGTGTAATCAAGCCCAAGTCCTGAACGTCAGTGCGTCGTTCGCGACGCGCGCCATCACACCCACCAAGCGCAAAAACCCACAACCCACAAATTTCCATGAGACCCTTCTCCAACGGTCTTGTTATGGGCCTGCTGCTGGGTGGCGGCCTCGGCTGACTCGCCAGCAATTCCGATGCGTGGCAGGAGGCAGTGGATAAATTCAAATAGCCGGAGGAACCGACGGGGGGGCGGCGTCGGGCCGCCCCCCCGGTTTGTGGTTGTTCCGCGGCCAAACAGCCGTAGCCGACCTGTGAATCTTGAAATGAAAAGAATCCGCCTGCTGGGCATGGCGGGTCTGGCCGCCACGCTGACCCTCGCCAGCACCGCGCGCGCGGACGACTTCCAAACCTGGCAGACCGTTTCCCTGAAATGGCTCGACACACAATACATGGACCTGACGACCGCAGTGCATACGCGCATTTATGATGACAGTTCGGATTTCTCCCTCTGGCGCGTCGGCCAGGCGGTGAGCACCGATCCGCTGCCCTGGCTTCGGGCGGGAGTCGCTTACCGCTACACCGAGTCCCAAAACTCCGACAGCGACTGGCGGCATCAGCATCGCGGCGAATTTCAGGTGACGCCACACTTCAACTTCAGCGACCGGGTGAGTGTCAGCCTGCGCAACCGGCTCGAACTGCGCTGGAACGAAGGCGCGGGCGACGTCAACGAAGTGTCGCGCCATCGCCTGCAATTCAGCTTGGCCACGCCCGCGTGGCGGCCCTTGCGCTCCGTTTACGTCAGCAACGAAATCTTCCACAACTACGACCGCGGAATGATTTCCGAGAACCGGGCCGTGCCGGTGGGGCTGCGGTTTCGGTTGCACGAAAAGGCGACCTTACGCGTGTTCTACATGATCCGCTCCGTGCGCGGCGCGGACGAATGGCGGCACGACCATGTGCTGGGCACGGGTCTGGCCTTCTCGCTGTAGCGCCAATCGCCTTGCCGCCTCACCGCCGGGCAGGCAAACTGCATCCGCTCGAAACAAACCAATTCATGAAACCAAAATTCGTACCATCTGTCCGCCTGCAAGCGTCGAAGCACAGGGCGGTGGACCTGATCGTTCTCGGCACAAAGCGCCACCACGGGCTGAAGCGCCGGCTGCTTGGCAGCGCGGTCGAGGCGGTGGTGCGGCAATCGCCGCCTGCACTCCCATGAAATGGTCCCTCAAACTCGGCCGGCTGCTCGGCATTGACGTTTACCTGCACTTCACGTTTCTGCTGTTGCTGGCGTTTCTCGGCTACCTCTACTGGCGCGCCACGCAGGACATCGAGGCCGCGCTGCGGGGGGTGGGGTTCATCGTCGCCCTGTTCGGGTGCGTGGTGCTGCACGAATTGGGGCACGCATTGATGGCGCGCCGCTACGGCATCAAGACGCGCGACATCACCCTGCTGCCCATTGGCGGTGTCGCGCGGCTGGAAAAGATGCCGGAGAAACCGATGCAGGAATTCTGGGTGGCGCTGGCTGGCCCGGCGGTGAACGTGGTGATTGCCGGCGTCCTGTTCGTCTGGCTGGTGGTGACGGACGGCTTGGTTGTGGCGGAGGAGATCAGCCTGACCGGCGGCTCGTTCTGGCAGCGGCTGATGGTGGTGAACGTCTTCCTCGTGGCGTTCAATCTTCTGCCCGCGTTTCCGATGGACGGCGGGCGGGTGCTGCGGGCGCTGCTGGCCGCGGCGATGGGCCGCCGTCGCGCCACGGCCATCGCCGCCAACATCGGGCAGGGCATGGCCATCCTGTTCGGCATTGTGGGTTTCCTCTACAACCCGTTTCTGATCTTCATCGCCATTTTCGTCTTTCTCGGCGCGCAGGCGGAGTCGGGCATGGTGGAAATGCAATCCGCACTCGAGGGTTTGCACGTGCGCGACGCCATGATGACGCGCTTCCGCACGCTCGCGCCGCCCGACCCGTTGAGCAAGGCGGTGGATGAACTGCTGGCCGGTTCGCAGCAGGACTTCCCCGTGACGGAAGACGAACGGCCCGTCGGCATCCTGCGCCGCAACGACCTGGTCAAGGCGCTTTCCGACGGGCGCCGCGACGCGCCCGTGAGCGAGGTCATGTGCCGCGAATGTGAAACGGTTGACGAAGCTGCCCCGTTGAAAGGCGCAGTCGAGTCCATGCATACGCGGCATTGTGCCACCGTGCCCGTTGTCACCGCCGGACGCATCGTCGGCCTGCTCACACTCGAAAACATCAGCGAGATGATCATGATCAACACGGCCTTGGGCAACAACAGCGGCGAGGCGGTGGCCGCCAGTCTCAAGGTGGAAACTAAAGTATGAAAAGACTGCAAAAACGGGACGCCGGCAAAAAGAAAGAAGCCGAGGCCATCGTCAACGTGGCGGTGGGCACCATTGTGGGCGGGATCATTGCCGGGCCGGTCGGAGCTGTGGCCGGCGCGGCCGTTGGGGCACTGGTTGAGAAAGGTCCATCCAAACCTCAACCGCGCAAACAACCAAACGCGGCGCGCCCGACTGATGATCAGCCGGCTTCTGCCGGAAAGCGCCGCGAACGCGCGAACCAGAAGAAGCCCGCCGGGAAGGGTCACCGCCGGAAGCCGCGCGTCACAATTGCGCCGCCGCTCGTGGGGAAAGGCCCGGACGTGCGGATTTCCCGGGCGACACACCAATCAAGGCCGCCTGCGAAGGGAGGAGCCACGCTCACATGAAAGAGTTCACCGTCAATTGTCCCACCTGTGACGCATGAACCTGAGCCAAACCACATCTCCCTTGATCCCATGAATCTAAAATGCCGCCTCGACGATTTCCGGGTGTCCCCCGGCCAAAACGTCAACCTCAACAAATGGCCGACGAAGGTGAAGCCGCTCTACGCTTCCAAGCAGCGTTATCGCTAGCTGCTCAAGGAGTATCGTGCGGAGTTGCGCGAATTGCAGCGCGTGCTGTACGCCCACGACCGTTACGCCGTGCTCCTGATCTTTCAGGGCATGGACACGGCGGGCAAAGACGGCGCGATCCGGCATGTGATGTCCGGCGTGAATCCGCAGGGCTGCCAGGTGTTCAGCTTCAAACAGCCGAGCAGCGAGGAGTTGAGCCATGATTTCCTGTGGCGCACGAACCAGCGGCTGCCGGAGCGCGGCCGGATTGGCATCTTCAATCGCTCGTATTACGAGGAAGTGCTGATCGCGCGGGTACTGCCGGAAGTACTCGCCAAACAGCGGCTGCCCAAAGAACACGTCAATCCCAAGACCATCTGGCGCGACCGCTTCCGGGACATTGTGAACCTGGAGGATTACCTGCATCGCAACGGCACGCGCATCCTCAAGTTCTTTCTGCATCTCTCGAACGACGAACAGCGGCAGCGGTTCCTGGCGCGCATTGATGAGCCGGACAAGAACTGGAAACTCAGCGCGGCGGACATCCAGATGCGCGAACGGTGGGATGATTTCCAAAGCGCTTACGCCGATTGCCTGGGCGCGACCAGCACGAAGCACGCGCCGTGGCACGTGGTTCCCGCCGATGACAAACAAAACGCGCGCCTGATCATCTCCCATGCCATTGTGGAGGCGATGAAGACGTTGCCCCTGAGTTATCCCGAGCCAACCGCCGCGCATCGCGAGGAATTGCAGCAGGTGCGACAACTGTTGACCAAGAAGACGAAATGATGAACCCAACTGCGGATTCTAAATTCGAAATCAAGGCCCCGCACGCCGCGCCGGCCGAAGAAGTTCTTCAAAAACTCCGCAGCCAGGCGGAAGGACTGACCGGGAGCGAGGCCGCCGAGCGCCTGAAAACGGTCGGCCCGAACCGCCTGCCCGAACCGCCGAAGGAGGGATTGCTCAAACGGTTCTTCAAGCATTTCCACGATTTGCTCATCTACATTTTGATTGGGGCGGCGGTCGTCACGGCGCTGCTGGGGCATTGGATTGATACCGTGGTCATTCTCGCCGTGGTCGTGATCAACGCCATCATCGGATTCCTTCAGGAAGGCAAGGCCGAGCAAGCCCTCGAAGGCATCCGCAAAATGCTCTCGCCCCACGCCCACGCCCAACGCGATGGCAATTGGGCGGAGATTGAAGCGGACGATGTCGTACCCGGCGACATTGTGCGGCTGCGCTCCGGCGACCGGGTGCCGGCGGACGTGCGGCTCATTGAAGCGACCAATCTGCGCATTGAGGAAGCGGCGCTCACCGGCGAATCCGTGCCCGCCGCAAAGAAGACCGATCCGGTGACTGCCGACGCGGGCGTGGGCGACCGGCACTGCATGGCGTATTCGGGCACGATGGTTGCCGCCGGACGCGGCACGGGTGTGGTGACCGCCACCGGCGCGGCCACCGAACTGGGCCGCATCAACCAGATGATTTCCGAGGTGCAAACGCTGGCCACGCCGCTCACCCGGCAGATGAATCGCTTCGGAAAAATTCTCTCCATCGGCATCGTGGGTATGGCGGCATTGATGTGGCTGGTCGGCTGGTGGCTGCATGATTTCACGACGAGCGAATTGTTTCTCGCCGCCATCGGCTTCGCGGTTGCCGCCATTCCCGAGGGGCTGCCGGCGATTCTTACCATCACGCTCGCGCTGGGCGTGCAACGCATGGCGCGGCGCAACGCCATCACGCGCAAACTCAACGCCGTCGAGACGCTCGGCTCGGTCACCGTGATCTGCTCGGACAAAACCGGCACGCTCACGCGCAATGAAATGACCGCCCGCCACGTCGTCACGCGCGCGGGCCGTTACGATGTGTCCGGTACGGGCTACCAACCCGAAGGCCAGATCACCCGCGACGAAAAGGAAACATCGCTCGACGAACAGGCCGATTTGAAGGCGGTCATCGAGGTGATGGCCCTGTGTAACGACTCGGAGATCGCCGAAGCGGAGGGCCAGTGGCACGTCACCGGTGAGCCGACGGAAGGCGCTTTGCGCACGCTGGCCCGCAAGGCGGGTTTCGATGGCAAGGCAAACAAGCGCGTGGCGGAAATTCCCTTCGAGTCGGAGAACAAATTCATGGCCACGCTCAACCAAGTGCCGGGCGGCGGGACGCGCATTTTGTTCAAGGGAGCGCCCGATCGTTTGCTGGACCGGTGCCCGCAGCAACGCGGCGCAGGCGAAACCGGCGAACCGCTGGACCGCGAATACTGGGAGCAACAGATCGAGGAACTCAGCAGCCAGGGCCTGCGCGTGCTGGCCGCGGCCGCCCGCGACGTGGACTCCGGCAAAAGCGATCTGGCCCTGGGCGATCTCGAAGCGGACATGGTATTCCTGGGCTTGGTCGCCATCATTGATCCGCCCCGCCCCGAAGCCATCGAGGCAATCAAGACCTGTCATCAGGCGGGCATCGGAGTGAAGATGATCACCGGCGATCACGCCGGCACGGCCAAAGCCATTGGCAAGGAAATGGGCATTGGCGACGGCACGCACGCGGTAACGGGCGCAGAATTGGAGGCGGCTTCTGATGAAGACCTGCGGCGTTTCGTGCGGGAGAATGACATCTTCGCGCGCACCAGTCCCGAGCACAAATTGCGGCTCGTAAAAGCGCTCCAGGCCAACGGTGAAGTCGTCGCCATGACCGGCGACGGCGTGAACGACGCGCCCGCGCTCAAGCGCGCCGACGTGGGCGTGGCGATGGGCATCAAGGGCACGGAAGCCACGAAAGCGGCGGCGGAGATTGTGCTCGCGGACGATAACTTCACCTCCATCGAACGGGCCGTCGAGGAAGGCCGCACCATTTACGACAATCTGCGCAAGGCGATTTTGTTCATCCTGCCCACCAACGGCGCAGAGGCGCTGGTGATTCTGATCGCCATCGTGTTTGGCTTGGTGTTGCCGCTGACGCCGGTGCAAATCCTCTGGGTCAACATGGTCACCGCCGTCACGCTGGCGTTGGCGTTGGCGTTTGAGCCGGCCGAGCCAGGCGTGATGCGCCGGCCGCCCCGCGATCCCAACGCCCCGATTCTTGGCGGCGCGTTTCTCTGGCGAATCGGATTTGTCTCCGTGTTGATCGGCGGCGCGACCATAGCGGTGTTCCTGATCGAAAAGCGGCTCGAGATGCCGGTGGAACTGGCGCGGACGCTGGCGGTGAACACGCTGGTCTGCGGGCAGGCGTTCTATCTGTTCAACAGCCGCTACCTGCGGGAATCCAGCCTGCCGTTCGCCCGCTTGTTTGCCAATCGCGTCGCGTGGTGGGCGGTCGGGGTGCTGGCGGTGCTGCAACTGACGTTTGTCTATGCGCCCTTCATGCACCGGTGGTTTGGCTCGGCGGCGCTCGAACTGCGCCACTGGCTCGTCCCGTTGGGCGTCGGGTTCGGCGTGTTTCTGCTGGTGGAACTCGAGAAGGCCGTCTTCCGGCGCACACGCGTCTCCCGGCCTACTGCGCATCCTGCTTCATCAAACAACGCACCGCCCAAACCGTGATGGCCGTGCCCAGCAATAACGACAACCACAGCGCCAGCGGCGTGTGCATAAAGTCGACCAAATCCAGCAGCATCCACAAGCCGCGAAAAACAAAAACGCCCGCGAGGACGAGGGCCAGTTCCGCAAGCAACACCAATTTCTTGTTCTGAGTCTTGTTCATCACCTCGCCATGCTACCACGGCGGGCAACCGGAAGTCCCTATCTGCCTTGTTTCGCGCCGGCCTGACACGTGTCAGGTTTTGAGGATGCGCTTGAAGTAATCGGGTTCAAAGGCGACGCGACTGCCGGCGATGGCGGTTACCCGTGCCACCAGCGAGGCCCGCGCACGGCCTTTCAGATTTTCCATCTGGCCGGGATCCTCGGAATACAAATGCGCCGCCAAAGTGTGGTCCGGCGTGTCGGTCACAGAGACTTCAACCTCCCGCCCGACGCGCAAGCCGGCGGTGGACGCCACGGTCAACACCTCGTCGGCGCGCTTCGCAGTGGCGGTGGAATTCAAGAAATGGCTGGACGCACACCGGCGGGACCGATCGCATCGCAAGTGAGTTCCCTTCGACGCCAATGGCTCACACGCTCGCGACCACGTTCGTCAAAGTGCCCACGCCGGAAATACCGATCGTAATCTCATCGTTCGCCCGCAGGGTGAAATCGTCTGGCGGGACAATTCCCGTGCCCGTGAGCAGGACCACTCCGTGAGGAAAATGCTGACTGCGGCAAAGGTAGTCCACCAATTCGGTGAAGGAGCGTTTGATCTGGCCGACGGAAGTTTCCCCCTGAAAAACCGGTTGGCCGTTGCGCGTAATTGTCAAGCGGATCGTCCAGGAGCGCGCCTCGGTTTCGCTGGTGGCCACGGTGATGCACGGCCCCAGCGCGCAGGAATGTTCATAGATTTTGGCCTGTGGCAGGTAGAGCAGATTCTCCCCTTCCAGGTCACGGGAACTCATGTCGTTCCCAATGGTGAAACCGGCCAGTTCGCCGCGTGAGTTGATGACGAGCGCCAGTTCCGGCTCGGGCACGCTCCATTGGGCGTCGGCCCGGATTCCGACCGTGTCGTCCGGGCCGGCAACTTTCTCCGGCAGCGATTTGAAGAACAACTCGGGCCGGGCTGCGGCATAAACCTTGTCGTAGGCGGTGGCGCTGAAATCGGATTCCTCCATTCGCGCCTTCTTGCTGCGCAAGTAAGTCACCCCGGCGGCCCAAACCTCCTGACGCTCGACGGGAGCGAGCAAACGCGCGGCGCTCAAGGCGTGGCGCGGGAGGTCCTGCTTGATCAGCGCGCCAACTCGCGACCGCAAATCCGCGGCTTCCAACAGACAGGTCAGGTTTTCGACTTCGCCGCTCAAGTCGAGCACCGTCGCGTCGTCCACGAGTACGCCGGGACAGATACGACCCGCACGAAGTTCAAAACGACAGAGTTTCATTCGCTCGCGAAATCTGGTGGCTCACGGTGGTGTTTTCCCTTTACGCCGAGTAATCCAGGTACACCGTCTTGAGCCGGGTGTAGAATTCAATGGCTCCCGGTCCTTGTTCCTTGAACGAGTCCGTGCTGGACTTCTTGACGCCGCCAAAGGGAGCCTGCAACGCCAGGCCGGTGGAAATCTGATTTACTTTAACAACTCCAGCCTGGATGCGTTCGGTGTAGCACATGGCCTTTCTCAAATCGCGCGTGACGAGGGAAGCCGAGAGCCCGACCTCCACGCCGTTCGCCACGGCAAGGGCTTGCTCAAAATCATCCACCGCGATCACTCCGACCACCGGGCCGAACACTTCCTCTCGCGCGATTCTCATTTCGGGAGTCACGCTGCCCAGCACGGCGGGCGACATGAAATGGCCGTGCGCGAGTTCGCCATCGGTCAAGCGCTGCCCGCCCCAAAGCAGTTCAGCGCCCTCACGTTGTGCGGCGGCGATGTGCTCGAAGTTGCCGTCGAGTTCCGCTTGATTCACTGCCGGCCCCATCGTTATGCCGTCCTGCAAGCCGTTGCCCACTGTGACGGCTTGCGCGCGGGCGATGAGTTTCTCGGTGAAGGCATCCGCGACACTACGTTCCACAATGACCCGGCTCGTGGCGGTACAGGCCTGGCCGGTCAAGCCAAAGCCGGCAATGGCCACCAACCGCGCGGCCAGGTCCAGGTCCGCATCGGCCAGCACAATCGTGGGATTCTTTCCGCCCATTTCCATCTGCGCGCGGGCCATGCGCGGTGCCAATTGCTGGTAGATGGTTTGTCCGACAGTGTAGGAGCCGGTGAAAGAAAGCGCAGCCACGGAGGGATGAGCGGCCAGTTCAGCGCCCACAGCGCGGCCTTCGCCGACCACGACGTTGAAGACGCCGTTGGGCAAGCCCGCCTCCGTGAGCAGTTTCGCCAGTTCCAACGTCAGGGCCGGAGCCTGGGAGGCCGGCTTGAGCACCACGGCGTTGCCGCTGACCAGCGCGGGGGCGAGTTTCCACGCCGGGATGGCGAGGGGAAAATTCCAGGGTGTCACCAAAGCCACCACGCCCAACGGCTCGCGCCGTGTGTAGAGCAAGTTGCCGGGTAAATCGTGCGGGATGGTCTGGCCGCCAAGTTGATAACTCAACCCACCGAAGAACCGGAAAATGTCCGCCGTGCGCTGTACCTCCCCGGTGCTCTCGGTCAGGGTCTTTCCCTCCTCGCGCGTGAGCAGTTGCGCGAGTTCGGCTTTGCGCGTTTCAATGAGCTGCGAAGCTTTGCTGAGAATCCGTCCGCGCGCCACGGGAGTCGTCGTTGCCCAAGCTGGGTAAGCTTGGGTCGCCGCTTCCACGGCGGCGCGCGCGTCGGCTTGATCGCTCAAGGGATATTCCGCCACGATTTCGCGCGTGTCCGCCGGGTTAACCGTCTGATACGTCCGGCCCGATTGCGCGGCCAGCCCTTCGCCGTTGATGAAGTTTTTGTAGGTTGTCACAAGCACTGGCTCGCAGTTTAGCGGCGCCTCGCAAATGCGCGAAGGTAAAAATCACCCATTTGGAAGCAAGGCCGGCGTGGAATCCCCTTGTCGGCTGGGTTGAGCCTGATTCAATCACCCTATGAACGAGAGCGATCTGTTCCCCGCGACTTCGCCGGAGGTTTACCAAGTGCGCACCCGGGCGCCCGGGCCGGCGGGCCAACTGCCCATTGACGCCGCGATGCTGTTGGAGCAACCAAGCGGGAATTTGTTTGGCCTCACGCAAAACGCCGGCATGGGTTGGAATCCCGCCGAACTCGGACGCAAACAATTTCTCATCCTGAGCACCCAAGGCGGCCTGCGCGCGGCGGAAGGGAGTCCCGTGGCGCTGGGTTATCACACCGGTCATTGGGAAATAGGTTTGCTGGTGGAGGCAGCGGCGCGCGAGCTGCGCCGGTTGAAAACCATTCCCTTTGCGGCGTACTGCTCGGACCCGTGCGATGGCCGCACGCAGGGAACCACCGGCATGTTCGACAGCCTGCCGTATCGCAACGATGCCGCGCAGATTTTTCGCCGGTTGATCCGCTCACTGCCGGTTCGTTCGGGCGTCATCGGCGTGGCCACTTGCGACAAGGGACTTCCCGCGATGATGATGGCGCTGGCTGGCATGAGCGACTTGCCGTGCGTGCTCGTGCCCGGCGGCGTAACGCTCCCACCGGAGGATGGCGAGAACGCTGGCGCGGTACAAACGCTCGGCGCCCGTTTCGCGCACGGGCTGATCACGTTGGAGGAAGCGGCGGACCTTGGTTGCCGCGCGTGCGGTTCGCCGGGCGGTGGCTGTCAATTCCTAGGCACGGCCGCCACGGCCCAGGTTGTCGGCGAGGCGCTGGGACTTTCGTTGCCGCACACGGCGCTCGCGCCCTCGGGCCAACCGGTGTGGACGGAGGTGGCGATCCGTTCCGCGAAAGCAGTGGTGGCATTGGAGCGGCGCGGCTGGTGCATGCGCGACCTGCTCACCGATGCCAGCATCCGCAATGCAATGGTGGTTCACGCCGCGTTCGGCGGTTCGACGAATTTGTTGTTGCATATCCCGGCCATTGCCCACGCAGCCGGATTGCGGCGACCCACAGTGGAAGACTGGATGGAGGTCAACCGCCGTACGCCACGCTTGGTAAGCGTACTGCCGAATGGGCCAGTACATCACCCCACAGTGCGCGTCTTTCTCGCGGGCGGAGTTCCGGAAGTGATGCTGCATCTGAGCGACCTGAGTTTGCTCGACACCAGGGTGAGCACGGTGGCGGGCACGACTTTGGGTGAGGTACTGGAGATCTGGCGAACATCGGAACGGCGCGAGCGTTTTCGTTCCATCCTGCAAGCCCAGGATGGTGTGAATGCGGAGGACGTCATACTTCCGCCGGACAAAGCGCGCGACCGCGGTATGACCTCCACCGTAACCTTCCCGCGCGGCAATCTCGCGCCCGAGGGCGCGGTCATCAAAAGCGCGGCGATGGACCCCTCGATTCTGGATGCCGACGGCGTTTATCGGATGGAAGGACCGGCGCGTGTGTTCACCAGCGAGGCCGCGGCGATCGCGGCCATCAAACGCAACGACATCAAGGCGGGCGATGTCATGGTTTTGGCCGGCCTCGGCCCGCTGGGCACCGGAATGGAGGAGACGTACCAAGTCACGTCGGCAATGCAGCATCTGCCGTTTGGCAAGCACGTCGCGCTCATTACCGACGCGCGTTTCTCGGGGGTCTCAACGGGCGCATGCATCGGTCATGTGGGGCCGGAAGCGCTGGCAGGCGGGCCCCTTGGCAAGGTGCGCGACGGCGACATCATCCGCATCGTGGTAGATCGGATACATCTGGAAGCCAGCGTGGATCTGGTGGGGGACGGTGAGCACCGTTTCGATTCGGAAGCCGGAGCAAGCATTCTGGCGGCCCGCACCCCGCAACCGGGGCTCGCGCCGCATCCCCGCCTGCCCGATGACACGCGCCTTTGGGCGGCATTGCAGCGCGTCAGTGGCGGAACCTGGGGCGGGTGCGTCTTTGACGTGGACCGAATCGCCGCCGCCATCGAAGCAGGGATGGAAGTGAGATGAATCGTGGCTCTCGAGCGGGCAGAGGCTTTGTTGTGATTCATGACGTTCGTCCGCCAAACTTCTCGACGGCTCCTCGTTGCCGCGGCTTGCGAAGCCGCAGCGGCAGCGGGAGGGTTGTTCGACCAATGACGACTTCGCGAGGCTTATGAAAGACAATGCGCCCAAGCTCCATGCCCGTGGGGCCACGAGCAATCCGCCCAATCGCTTCGAGCCAATCCAGCTTGAACGCGACGCGGAATGGAATCCAGAAGACGACCCGTTACCCCGCACCCAATTATTCAAAGACCATAGCCGGACGATCATTGCTTACAACGAAAGCCCGGATATTCCGTTCCAGGCCAGCATCAATCCCTATCGCGGGTGCGAGCATGGTTGCAGTTACTGTTACGCCCGGCCCACGCACGAGTATTTGGGATTTTCCGCGGGTTTGGATTTCGAGAGCCGGATCATGGTCAAAGAGGACGCGCCCGAACTGTTGCGGCGCGAACTTTCCGCTCCAAAATGGGTGCCGCAAGAACTGGCCATGAGTGGCGTCACGGACTGTTACCAGCCGATCGAGCGCAAATTGCAGTTGACCCGACGATGCCTGGCCGTGTTGGCTGAATTCCGCAATCCGGTCTCGATCATCACCAAGAACTTTCTGGTGACGCGTGACCTGGACCTGCTGTGCGAGTTGGCCAGACACCAGGCCGTCCAGGTCAATCTATCAATCAACTCGCTGGATGCGGCTCTGGCGCGAAAGCTCGAGCCGCGGGCGGCATCGCCCAGGCAACGGCTGGCCGCCATTGAAGTTCTGGTGAAGGCCGGGGTGCCGGCGGGCGTCTTGGTCGCGCCAGTCATTCCCGCCCTGAACGATCACGAGATCCCCGCCGTTTTGGCAGCCGCCAAGGCCGCCGGGGCTGGTTGGGCCGGCACCGAGGTGCTGCGATTGCCATTAACGGTGGCCCCGATTTTCGAGCAGTGGCTGGAGCAGAACTTCCCCGGCAAGCACGACAAAATCCTGGGCCGCATCCGGGCGATTCGAGGCGGCAAGCTTAACGATCCCCGCTTCGGCGCCCGGATGCGTGGAGAAGGGATTTTTGCTGATCAGATTTCGCAGATGTTCCACGTCGCCTGCCGGAGAGTCGGCTTGCCCAGGAATGGGCCGGAACTTTCAACCGCTGGTTTCCGGAAGCCGACCGGCTCGCAGTTGTCGCTCGATTTGTGACCGTCCATTGCGCCGGTCCAAGTTCGGTGTGTCGGCGCGCAACCGCGATTGTTGGCTGGCGAGGGTGAGAGTGCGGGCGTGCGACCATTGAAGGCTGGCCACGGTTTGCGCTTGCGCCGCGTCGGCAAACAAGGAACACATTCTCCCGGCAATGGCGTTCATCCAGTTTAACAACATCACGAAACGCTTCCCCGGCGTGCTCGCGCTGGATCGCGTGAGCTTTGGAGTTGAACGCGGCAGTTGTCACGCGCTGATGGGCGAGAATGGCGCGGGCAAAAGTACCCTCGGCAAGATTCTGGCCGGGGTTTATGTCGCGGATGAAGGCGAAATTCTGCTCAACGGCAAATCCATTCGTGCCTTAAACCCCTTGGCGGCCCGGAAACTCGGCATTGCGATGGTCCACCAGGAACTTGCGTTCTGCCCCAACCTCACCGTCGCGGAGAACCTTTGCCTCGGGGACCTGCCGGCGCGCGCGGGCTGGCTGGATCGGCGCCGGATGCGCGATCAGGCGCGCACGATGCTCGATGAAATCGAGGCCGACATTCCCGTGGATGTGCCCATTGGTGAGTTGTCCACCGCGCAGGAACAGATGGTGCAAATTGCCGCCGCCCTCGGCACGCGCGCGCAAGTCATCGTCATGGACGAGCCGACCAGTTCACTCTCCGTGCGGGAAAGCGAGCATCTGTTTGAACTGCTCGGCAAGCTCAAGGAGCGCGGCATCACGGTCATTTATGTCTCGCATCGGCTGGAGGAAATCCTTCTGCTCTGCGACACGGTCACGGTCTTGCGCGACGGATGCCATGTCGCCACGGAAAGGATTTCCGAGACCAACACCGACCGGATCATCCACCAGATGGTTGGGCGCGAGGTGAAACAATACAGTTCCCAGCACTTGGAGCGTTCCTTGGGCGATGAGGTGCTGCGCGTCGAGAATCTTTCCTCGCCCGGCAAGTTCCATGGGGTGAACTTCACGTTGCGCAAGGGTGAGATTCTGGGATTGGCAGGCCTCGTGGGCGCGGGCCGCAGCGAAATTGCCCAGGCCATCTTCGGGGTGGACCCGAACGCGACGGGCCGGGTGTTCGTTCGCGGTCGGGAAATGCCGCTCCTTTCGGTGACGACGGCGCTGGCGTCGGGCATCGGCTTCCTGCCCGAAGACCGCAAGCGCATGGGGCTGGTGCTGTCCATGAATTGCCGGGAGAACACGTCCATGGCCATCCTGCCGCGCCTGAGTCTGGGCGGTTTTGTCAAACGGCGACAGGAACGCGCGATCGTGCAGCGTTACGTCGAGCAATTACGGGTGAAGACGACTTCGTTGGAAGCGGGCATTGACGGCCTGAGCGGAGGTAATCAGCAGAAAGTGGCGCTGGCCAAATGGCTGGCGCGCGAGTGCGATATTCTCATCGTGGACGAGCCAACGCGGGGCGTGGACGTGGGCGCCAAGGCGGAGATTCATCGCCTGCTGGATGAACTGGCCTGCCAGGGTCTCGCGCTGTTGGTGATCTCCTCGGAACTGCCGGAAGTGATGAACCTGAGCCGGCGCATCATGGTGTTGCGGGAGGGCCGCGTGGCCGGCGAACTGGCGCGCGAGGAGTTTTCGCAACCCAATCTCATGCGGCTCATGGCTGGACTGGAAGCGAAGGCGGCATAAGCGGCAGCCCCTTGACGGGCAGAGTCTTTCCTTGTGGCGGCCTCTTCCATCCTGCGGCCACGAGATCAAGGGTCGCCCCGCGATGTCGGCGAATCGGCGCTGACGGTCCTGCCTCACGCCATCTGCGCCGGCGGCACGTGTTTCACCAGCAGTGGAATGCTGGCTTGGGATTGGCCGTCCAGACTGATGTCCACCGAGTAGAGTCCCGGCTCTTCAAATTTCAGTTGTTGGATGTTAAAGATGAAATTGCGGGTCCCAAAATGCACGTCGTCCGGCAACGTGACTTCCACCGGGATGTCAATGCCGGGCATGATGGACCGGCCGTCGGCATCCACGAAATTGAGCCGGAGATTGTGCTTGCCCTCGTCGGAACTGAGAAACGTCACGCGCAAGGCCACGGCGCATTGCGGATGCGCGGCGGGCAGATCGCGCGCGTAAATGGTGTCGAACGCGCCGAGCAGGTTGAGTTTGCCATTGTCGTCGGTCGCCGCGTCACACAGGACAGCCACTTGAATGTTCATGCGGGGAAGAGGTTAAACCACGCCGGGCGGCGAATGAACATGAAATTCTTTTGGGCCGGAGATGACCTCAGAATGATGGAGGTAAAATAATGGAATGCCGTATTATTCTGACCCCATCATTTTGACCTTGGTTTGTTCCGTTGTTCGAGCTTGTTCGGAACGCGCCTGAAGAAATGCCCTTAGTTCCGCCGCGGCTTTGCCGCCAAAGCCGGGCACCGCCGCAATCTGCTCTACTGTCGCCGTGCGCAGGCGTTGTACCGAGCCAAACTTTTTCAGCAGCGCCGCCTTGCGTTGTTCGCCAATGCCGGGGAAGTCGTCGAGGATGCTCTCGGAGATTTTGCGGATGCGAAGCTGCGCGTTGTAAGAGTTGGCCACCCGATGAGATTCGTCGCGGACGCGCTGGAGCAGTTTCACCGCCGGATGATTGAGGCCAAGGCGCAAGGGCTGGCTCTCGCCGGGGCGATAAATTTCCTCGAACTCCTTCGCGAGTCCAATAACGGTTACGTGACTCAGGCCGAGCTTGGCGAGTTCCGCGCACGCCGCGTTGAGCTGGCCCTTGCCGCCGTCTATGAGGATCAATGCGGGCAATGAAGATGGCGGATGGCGGATGGCGGATGGAGTTGGACCACTGTCGCGGTCTTCCATCGTCGATCCCCCATCTTCATTCCGTTTCGCTTTACGCCTCATTCGCTGGCTCGTTTCCTCTACCAACTTCTGCAGCTCCTGTGGAATGGCCTCGCCGCCCCCGGCGCGATCCTCGGCTTGGGATATTGAAACTTGAGCCTTGGATTCGTTGAGCAGCCGCGTGTATCGCCGCCGCACGACCTCGGCCATGCTCGCGAAATCATCCTGACCCGTAACGGATTTGATTTTGAACCGGCGATAGTTGGCACGGTCGGGCCGACCGTGCTTGAAGCTCACCAGCGACGCCACGGCGAATGTGCCACTGATGTTGGAGATGTCGAAACCTTCGATGCGTTGCGGCGGCGCCGGGAGCCCCAGCACCTCCGCTAGCGCCGCCAGATCATTTTCCGGATCCAACGCTAGTGGCAAGGTGTAGGGCAGGCGCTCGAATTTCTCCGTGCGTTTTGTGGTGCGTTCCAGGTCCTTGATAAGATCCCGCAGGTCGGCGGCTTTCTCGTAGTCTTGCGCGGCGGCGGCCTTGCGCATTTCGATTCCGAGTTGTTCCTGCATCTCCCGGCACTGGCCGTCGAGGAAGTCACACGCGGCCTTGACCTGTTCGAGATATTGCTCGCGCGTGACGTTGCCGATGCAGGGCGCGGTGCAGTACTTGAGATGCGCGTAGAGGCAATGCTTGTAGTCCGCCTCGCCCGGCGCGAACACGCGGCAGCCGCGCAGGTTGAACTGTTTGCGCACGAGCGCGAGCGTGTTGCGCGCGGCGGTCGAATTGGTGAACGGCCCGTAATAACGCGCGCCGTCGTCCTTGCGGAGTCGCGCGAAGGCGAAATTCGGAATGGGGTCGTTGAGATTGATTTTCACCATCAGGAAACGCTTGTCGTCGCGGAAGCTGACGTTGTAGCGCGGCTGGAATTCCTTGATGAGCTTGCCTTCGAGCAGCAGCGCCTCGGGTTCACTTTTGACCACGTGAACGTCGAAGTCATGAATCGCTTCGACGAGTGCGTTGAATTTCAAGTCCCAGCCCAGGCGCCGGGATGGATGAAAATACTGGCTCACGCGCTTGCGCAGATCGCGCGCCTTGCCCACGTAAATGACCGTGCCAAACCGGTCCTTCATCAGGTAGATGCCGGGCTTGTGTGGCAGCGTACTGAGCTTTTTTCGGATATGATCGGACATCGGCACGGAGGAAAGCTACAGGTTGCAGGTTGGAAGATGCAAGTGGCTGTGTCGCGGGCCATGTGTCGCGGGCCGGTCGTGCCGTCGGCGATAACTTGGTTTTTTAGTTTGGTTTTCGCATTGCCAGCCCCGGTGCGCCGGGGTATTCAGCAACGAATCTTATGCCCGAAGAAGCAACTCCACCACCGGTTCAGCCAACGCCGCCACCTCTCCAGTGCAACCGTCTGCCGAACAACCGGCCCGCACCTGGAACATGTGGTGTCACTTGAGCGCCCTGGCAGGATTGCTGGGAATTCCCTTTGGCAATGTGCTCGGCCCGCTGCTGATCTGGCAGATCAAGAAAAGCGAAATCCCGTCGGTGGAAATCCACGGCAAGGCCGCGGTGAATTTTCAATTGACGGTGCTGATCGCCGCGCTCGTGACTTGCGCGGCCGCGTTTGTGCTCTCGTTTTTCTGCATCGGCTATCTCCTTTTCCCGCTTGTGTTCGCCATCGTAATCGCCGGCATGGTCTTTGCCGTCATTGCCGGCATCAAGGCCAACGAGGGGAAGGAATACCAGTATCCTTACAGTCTCAAGTTGATCAACTGAACTGGGCTGGGAGGCTGCCCATTGACAGCCGGTCGTGGTCGGAGCTTTAGCTGCCCAGTTCGGGATTCTCCATGAACGCGTAGCACAGCATGTGGAGAATTCCCATCTGCGCGTCTTCCACCCGGCCATAGTGCGTGTCATTGATCACGAGGACCTCTTCGGCGATCTCCGCCATGCGACCGCGTTTCGCGCCCACGAGGGCGATGGTTTTCAATCCCTTCTTCTTCGCCCACTCGAGCGCCTTCAGGCAGTTGGGCGAGTTGCCGCTCACGCTCACGCCGATGGCGATGTCGCCAGGTTGGCCGTAATTCTGCAACTGACCCACAAACACATCTTCGTAAGAGTAATCGTTGCCCAACGCGGTCAACCAACTCACGTTGTCGGTGAGCGAAAGGACGCGGAAGCGTTTGCCGAGTTTATCGGACGCACCTTTGCCAAGGTCGGTGGCGAAGTGCGAAGCATTGGCCGCGCTGCCGCCATTGCCAAACACAAACACCTGCCGGTCAGCCTTGAACGCGGCGCGCAGTTGTTCAATCAACCGGGCCACGGCGTCCACGGGGATTGAATCCAGCGTGGCTTTTTGCGCGGTAAGATAGGCGGAAATCCATTGATTCATGCGGTGACGAGGATGCCGGGCTGGGCCGAGTGTGTCACGAGATTTTGTCTTCCCCGAGGTCGGACGAACGGTCAAAACCAACGTCCCATCGAGCGAAAAACTTCCAGGGTGCAATCCCGCCACCAAAAGAGCGCCGTGGGCAAATCCACTTGGGCGGCCAGCAACGGCAATCCCAGGAGCAACACCATCACGTTGCCCAAAAAGATGACCACCGCGGAAAACAAGTAGCCCTGACTGGTGATGTCGGTTTGCTCCAGACCGAGAATCTGGCACGTCAACGTGAGGTGAAAGGCGTACGCCGCACCGAGCAACAGGTGAAACCACACCAGATAAGCCTGCCAGTTCCAGAGCAGATGACCGGTGGCGAACACCGCCACCACGATCACTGCGTAAAACGGAAAGAAGTACGGTGCCAAGGCGATGAAAAAATTGGTTTTGCTGACAATGACGTGACCTCCCTGGGCCGTCGCGCGGAATTTCTTCACCCGTCCGCCGAACAGCCAGACCCACAGAGCGTGCGTCAGTTCATGCCCGACCACATAAAGCCACATCGGTCTGGGCAGCAGCAGATAAATCACCAACCAGCAAGCCGCCCCCGCCAGCATCGGTATCCAGGTAGTATCCGCGCTGCCGCTGGCGCGCAGCACCAGCCATAAGGCTGACGCCGCTCCGCTGCAGACCGGCAGCAGCAGAATGGCAACTATCATCTTGGCCCACTTTGGCACGCGCGGATTGTTGGAGAAAGCCGCGCAAGCGGCGAGCGATTTTGCGGACTGCAACGTAGTTCTGAATGATACTCGCGCTCTTCAACAACTTGCTACTTGGAACTTTTACCTCCGCCATTACCATTTCGTGCCATGACGCAAGACGAAGTTCTCCAGATTTTCCGTGACAGCGGCGCATTGCTTGAGGGGCATTTTATCCTCCGCAGCGGCCTACACAGCCGGCAGTTTTTCCAGTGCGCCCTGGCATTGCAGCAAATGCCCGTGGTTGAGAAACTCGGAGCCAAACTCGCTGGCATGGCACGCGCGTCCAGGGCCGCCACCGTCATTGCGCCGGCCATGGGCGGCCTGGTCATCGGTCAAGAAGTAGCTCGTCAATTGGGCGTGCGTTTCATCTTTGCGGAGAAAGAAAACGGCCAGCTTGTCCTGCGACGCGGTTTCAAAATCTCGCCTGGCGAGCGAATGCTCGTGGTGGAGGATGTGGTGACCAAAGGAGGGCGCGTTCAGGAAACCCTGGACATCGTGCGCGGTCACGGTGGCGTGGTGGTGGGAGTAGCCATCCTGGTGGATCGCTCGAATGGTGCCGTGGACTTCGGCGTGCCGCTGTTTAGCTTGATCGCCTTACAAGTGGAGACGTTCGCTCCCGATCAATTACCTCCCGACCTGGTAGGAACGCCCGCAATCAAACCGGGCAGCAAGTAGGCGCTCGCTTCAAGTTGAGCCGGGACTGTGTGCCAGCGACACATTCGGGTGTGCCATAGCGTCGCGAATGGCGCAGGCGTGGCTTTCCATGATTTGACGCCGATTCAACCGCAAGCCGTTAATCCACAATTGCCTCCGTGCAACTCCACGACGGCGGCATTGGCTCTGCTCAACACTTCACAGACGCAGTGTATCCAAAGATTTTATGGCAAAAGTATTAGGCATTGATTTGGGAACAACGAATTCCTGCATGGCCGTCATGGAGGGTGGCGAGCCGGTGGTTTTGGAGAATTCCGAGGGCCGGCGCATCACGCCGTCCGTGGTGGCATTCAGCAAGAATGGCGAGCGGCTGGTCGGCGACGCGGCCAAGCGTCAGGCAGTGACCAACTCCCGCAACACGATTTACTCCATCAAACGCTTCATGGGCCGGAAATTCCGCGAGGTCCAGGAAGAGATCAAGCGCATGCCCTACAAGGTCGTTGAGGCGGCCAACGGCGATGTGAACGTCGAAGTCGAGGTGGACGGCCAGCCCAAGCACTTCAGTCCGCCCGAAATCTCGGCGATGATTCTGGCCAAGCTGAAGGCGGATGCGGAAATGCGCCTCGGCGAGAAAATCACCCAAGCCGTCATCACCGTGCCGGCTTACTTCAACGACTCCCAGCGTCAGGCCACCAAGGATGCGGGCAAAATTGCCGGGCTTGAAGTTCTGCGCATCATCAACGAGCCGACCGCAGCCTCCCTTGCCTACGGTCTTGACAAGAAGAAAGAGGAGAAAATCGCCGTGTATGACCTGGGCGGCGGCACCTTCGATATCTCCGTGCTCGAAATCGGCGATGGCGTGTTCGAGGTAAAAGCGACCAACGGCGACACGCATCTGGGCGGTGACGACTGGGACAATCGCCTCATGGATTGGATCCTGGACGAGTTCAAGAAGGACCAGGGCATGGATTTGCGCAAGCAGCCGGATGCCCTCCAGCGCATCAAGGAAGAGGCCGAGAAGGCCAAAATCGCACTTTCCAGCGCCCAGGTTTACGACATCAATCTACCGTTCATCACCGCCGACGCCAGCGGGCCCAAGCATATCAGCATGAAGCTCTCCCGCGCGAAGATGGAACAACTTTGCGACGACCTCTTCGAGCGCACCGTCGGCCCGGTTAAGAACTGTCTCAAGGATGCCGACGTCACGGTCGAGAAGATTGATGAATTGGTGCTGGTCGGCGGCATGACGCGCATGCCCAAAGTGGTCGAGACCGCACGGACGCTGGTTAGCAAACCGCCGCATCAGGGCGTGAACCCGGACGAAGTGGTGGCCATCGGCGCGGGCATTCAGGGCGGCGTACTCAAAGGTGACGTCAAGGATGTGCTGTTACTGGACGTGACGCCGCTGTCGCTGGGCATTGAAACGCTGGGCGGCGTGTTCACCAAGTTGATCGAGCGCAACACAACGATTCCGACCCGGAAGTCAGAAATCTTTTCGACCGCCTCGGACAGCCAGCCGGGGGTGGAAATTCATGTCTTACAGGGCGAACGCCAGTTTGCACGCGACAACAAGACCATCGGGAAGTTTCATCTCACGGATATTCCTCCGGCCCCGCGCGGTGTGCCGCAGATCGAGGTGACGTTCGACATTGACGCCAACGGCATTCTGCACGTCAGCGCCAAGGACCTCGGCACGGGCAAGGAACAGAAGATCACCATCACCGCCAGCAGCGGTCTCTCAAAGGACGAGATCGAGAAGATGCGCAAGGACGCCGAAGCGCACGCCGACGAGGACAAGGCCAAGCGTGAGGAAGTCGAGACGCGCAACGAAGCCGACGGCGCGGTGTATCGCTCCGAGAAAATGCTCAAGGACAACGCCGACAAGATTTCCGGCGACGACAAGAGCAAAATCGAGAAAGCGGTTGCGGATGTGAAAGAGGCATTGAAAGGCAGTGACACCGGCGCCATCAAGGCCGCCAGCGAGAAGTTGAACGAGGCCTGGCAAGCCGCGAGTGCGGAGCTTTACAAAGCGGCGGCGGCGAAAGCGCAGGAAGCCAAGACACAGTCCGGCAGCAGTCCCGGCGGCGAAGCCAAGTCCGACGAAAAGAAGGACGCGAAGGATGAAGGCCCGATCATTGACGCCGAGGTCGTGGACGAGAAGAAGTAGAATTTTCCCGCCGCTCGGGCGGCGGGATTTGATTACAGTCAAACAACCAAACCAAACCAAAAGCGAAAAAGTATGGCACTGAACGTAAAACCGCTCGGCGATCGCATCCTTGTGGAAGCAGTCGAAGAGAAGGAAGTCAAGAAAGGCGGCATCATTATTCCTGACACCGCCAAGGAAAAACCGATGGAAAGCATCGTGGTGGCCCTCGGCACGGGCAAGACCGACGACAACGGCAAGAAAGTTCCGTTTGAAGTCAAAAAAGGTGACCGCGTGCTGGTCAGCAAGTACGGTGGCACCGAAATCAAGCTGGACGGCAAGGAATACAAGATCCTGAACTCGGACGATGTCCTCGCCGTCATTGGCTGATCCCTCCAACCTTTAACCCAGAACCAGAAACAAAACTATGGCAGCAAAACAATTACTGTTCGACGAAGCCGCACGGCAGGCAATTCTGCGGGGCGTTACCAAGCTCTCCCGCGCCGTCACCGCGACGCTCGGCCCCAAAGGCCGCAACGTCGTGCTCGACAAGAAATTTGGCTCCCCGACCGTGACCAAGGACGGCGTCACGGTGGCGAAGGAAATTGAACTCGAGGACCCCTACGAGAACATGGGCGCCCAGATGGTTCGCGAAGTCGCGAGCAAGACCAGCGACAATGCCGGCGACGGCACCACCACGGCAACCGTGCTCGCGGAATCCATTTACCGCGAAGGGCTCAAGTTCGTGACCTCAGGTGCGAACCCCATCGGCATCCAGCGCGGCATCAACAAAGCCGTGGAAGCCGCGGTGACGCAACTCGACAAGATCGCCAAGAAGGTGAAGGACAAGGAAGAAATCAAGCAGGTCGCGACCGTGTCCGCCAATTGGGATGACACCATCGGCGAGATCATTGCCGATGCGATGGACAAAGTGGGCAAGGACGGCACTATCACCGTTGAAGAAGCCAAGTCCATCGAAACCACGCTCGAAGTGGTCGAAGGCATGCAGTTCGACAAGGGCTATCTCTCGCCCTACTTCGTCACCAACGCCGAGACCATGGAGTGCAAACTGGAAGACGCTTACGTCCTTAACTACGAGAAGAAGATCAGTTCCCTGAAGGACCTGCTCCCGATCCTCGAGAAGGTCGCGAAGCTCGGCAAGCCGCTCCTGATCATCGCTGAGGAAGTCGAAGGCGAAGCGCTCGCGACGCTCGTGGTGAACAAGCTCCGTGGCACGTTGAACGTCTGCGCCGTCAAGGCCCCCGGCTTTGGCGACCGCCGCAAAGCCATGCTCGAAGACATTGCCATCCTCACGGGCGGCAAGTGCATCACCGAAGACCTCGGCATCAAACTCGAGAGCATTGAGTTGAACGACCTTGGCCGCGCCAAGAGCATTGTGGTGGACAAGGAGAATACCACCATCGTCGAAGGCAACGGCAAGTCCTCCGAGATCCAGGGCCGCGTGAATCAAATCCGCCGCCAGATCGAAGAAACCACCAGCGACTACGATCGTGAGAAGCTGCAAGAGCGCCTGGCGAAACTCGCGGGTGGCGTGGCCGTCATCAATGTAGGTGCCGCTACCGAAACCGAGATGAAGGAAAAGAAAGCCCGCGTCGAGGACGCATTGCACGCGACCCGCGCAGCCGTCGAAGAAGGCATCGTGGCGGGTGGCGGTGTGGCGTTGATCCGTTGTATCGCGGCCATTGATGCCGTGAAGGGTTCAAACGAAGACGAAGCCATTGGGGTCAGCATCGTGAAGCGTGCCGTGGAATCTCCGCTCCGCGCGCTCGCGGCCAATGCTGGCGAAGAAGGCAGCGTGATCGTCGAACAGGTCAAGAAGAGCAAGGGCAACGAAGGCTACAACGTCGCGAGCGGCGAATACGAAGACCTCGTGAAAGCCGGCGTGGTGGATCCCAAGAAGGTCACCCGCACCGCGCTCCAGAACGCCGCGTCCATCGCCGGTCTGCTCCTGACCACGGAATGTCTCATCACCGAGCTTCCCGAAAAGGATAAGAAGTCCGCCCCGGCGGGCCACGGCCCGGGCATGGGTGAAATGGGCGATTACTGATTCAAGACGCCATTCGGAGGAACCGAAGTCATCGGGCGAGGCTGGGCAACCAGCCTCGCTCTTTGCTCTGTGGAGGGCGTGCGAGGGTTCCTGTCGCCGCAACCCGGTGCCCACAACTATTCTTTGAAATCCCAGCCGTACCTCCGTTGACTTCGCGTGCTGGCAGCAGTTCCCCGGCTTAACGTTTTGCGGGAGTCTTCGGCTTTTCGAGCGGATGACGGTACTTGCGCTTGAAACTGGCGCAGGAAGAGATGGAAGTCCGGTTGTCGTCATTTTCCCAAACTTCATCGTAGCGCGGTTCACGCGGCGCGCGGCGCAGCGGGTGTTCCTTGAGAATACTGCCGTCGTTTGCGCAATCGAGTTCCAGGTAACGGGCCTTTTGACTCCGATTCAGCCGGTTCGATAGGATAACCAGGATCTTTCGCTTCATGCTTGCTTTATCAACTGCGTTTGTCTGGTCGTTGCCAGCGACTCATCCATCGTGGTTGCCGCAACTCCGCCAACATTGCTAAGAGCTGCCGGTCGTTCGCTTTCCCTGATGGCAACTACGCCGCTCCTGGCAGGAACGGCGCACCAGCTTCCTATGGAAGCAGTTTGATGGCAATTGGATTCAGCCCAACATTCACGCCAGCGATATAGGACGGTCTGCGCCGCTGGTCTCCGCCTGAGCTTGACCTGGCGGGGGAGGGAAGCGACCATGACGGCGTCGTTTGGGGGCGTACTGGTTTCGACCTGACAAAGACGCCAGAGGCGGCATGCCGAGGACGATGCGTTGGCCTCGTTAATCATCGCATCAAAAAACAGCTAACGAAGAATTAGCACTCGCGGCCTAAGCTGCCGCGACGTTCGCCGGTGGACACCTGCTACGCCGGACGAACGCCATAGCAGGCATGGTGGAAGGCGGAGACCGCGCGCCCAAGCCGAGAAAATTCCATGCGGACTAGGCAGTGCGATTCGAGTTCGGACGCCATCGCACAGCAGAAAAATCTTTCCGGACTAAGCATGTAGTCGCGGCTGGTAGCTGGGCCAGGGACGGGGGTTCAACTCCCCCCGCCTCCACCATTTCGAATTTTGTTCTGAATCCAGGGATCAGGCCGAAAATATCCATCCGCAGCGCCAAGGATACGGAAGCAGCCGGACGGCGGCTGCTGCCTGAGCCTGCCCCTGCATAGCCTCGAAGGAATCCGCCGCGTCCGCGTCGTGAACGGCCTCCATGACGGCCTGCGCGACAACGGTCTCTCCGCCGGGCTACCGCGCCCCGCGACTCGTCAGGATTATTGACAGCATTGCCTCATCTCCCATCCCTGCCGTCAATGGGTTGGCTGGATGTTGCGCTGGATGTGACAGTGTGCTGGCGAGCTTTGAGGCTCCCGCGCCAATTCAGTTCGCTTCCCAACCGGCCCCATCAACGCAAATCAAACTCGCCCGGCATGATTCCTACAGGACCGCCACGCTGGCACGCAAATTGCCCAAGGCGATGAGTGCTTTAGCGGAGGCGCCAGGATGAGACGTTGGTGGGTAATACCAAACTTGAGGCCCATCTTGTGATGGATCTCGTCGTCACGTTTCAGCGCGCATCGCCACAAGTAATGATCGGATCAACCAGCGTTCATTTATGACAAATGCCAACTTAACAAACCTCCAGGGTTCTTCTCGCCCCGCGAACCCGCCGGATACCGGGCTATCCCCCTGGCAGCGATTGAAAACCAAACGTATTGCCTATTTGACGCTGCCGCTGCTCATCGTGGCGACCTTGGTGGAAATCGTCATTCTGGCGACCGGCTACAAATATCAGAAGATGGTCTGTCTGCCCCAAGGCATGGGCGTCACTTTTTTTGGCATCGGGCCGATTGGCGCGACCATGCTCGCAGTGGAGATGCTCAAGCTGCCTCTGGCCATCTGGACCGCTTCGCGGGTCGGCTGGCAAAAAGGATTCATGCTGGTGGTCGGACTGCCGCTGATTTGTTTGCTGACGTTCCAACTGGTCAAGGACATGGCCGTCTATGAAATGGGCACGGCCATGACCCCCGCCAGCCAGTTTCTCGAAAAAGCGACCACGGAAGAAGTCAGAATCAGCCAACTCAATGGCGAACTGGCAGCCATCGAGGAAAAGAAAGCGGAGCGCGAACGCAAGCTCGCCGAGTTGGACGAAAGGCAGGCTAAAGCCAAGGCCGACTTGGAGGAGTCTCTTCAGCGCAACGACGCAACCCGCCAGGACGCCATCACGCTGACCGATTATCAGAAGCAAGAGTTGTCCGAGGTGGAGGCCCGCCAGGCCAACATCATCAAGCAATTTGATGCGGATGCCGCTCAACTCACCGCAACCATTACCGATCTGCGCGCCCGCCGCGAAACCGAGGTGGCCCGGGCCACCACGTGGAACGCCGAAGAAGCTCGCATTGAGAACGCCTACAAGGCGAAGTTGGCGGAGTACACCAATCGCAAGACGGCCTATGAAAAAGCCAAGGCGGAGTACGACAACGCGAACTTTCTCCGGCGTCAGTTGATGAAAGAACCGGTTGATCCCGGGGTGGCCCCCGAGCGCGAGGCCAACAAGATTCTCAAACCCACTTTGATTGTGGAACTCGACGAGCAGATCAAAGCCAAGGAAACCGAACTGGCCGCAGTCAACAACAAGCGCCGTGAACGCGTTGCCCAAGTGGACGCCGATGCCCGCCGGCTGCGCGAGGATTTTGACCGCCGCTCCGGCACCAAACGCGAGGAAACCGACCGCAAGCGCGAAGAACTCTTGGCCGCCCTAGCCGTGGCTGGCGCTGAATGGAAGGCAGAACAAGCGCAAATTGACCAGGAACTGGCGGCGTCCGTTCAAAAGGTGGACGGGATTCGCACGGAAATTGATGCCGCTCGCAAGAAAGCTGAGGGTTATTACGAAGCGCGGGAGGCTTCCATCCGGAATACACAGGTGCATCGCATCGCCACGACCGTGGAAATCTTGCGCGGTTTGATAATGGGTGAACGCCCCATGTCCATCAAAGCCACGGCCAAGGAGCGCGGCGACATCCTCACCGACCAGATCAGCATGGTGCGCATCTGGGTTTATCCGGTGCTGGCTTTCATCGTCGCCTTCCTGCCGACCCTGATGGTTGAGATCGGTTTCTCCTCCCTCTTCAAGCCTGAGCAACAGCGCCCGCCGCATCGCCTCGGCTTCTTCGGTCGTCGTCTGCACTGGCTTTACACCCGCGCCGGCCGTCAGAAGATATTACGCGCCGAACGCATGGCCCGCGAGGTTTCCGCCACGGTCGCCGCGCGTGATCAGGCGCTGGCGAACGCGAACGCGAACGCGGAGAAAGCGTTGGCCGAGAAAGAAGTCGAGTTGCAGGCCGCCCAGGAAGCCATCGCGGCTGCCGCCGCCAGGCACGAGGAGCAATCCAAGAAACAGGCCGACCAGCACGAGGAGGCATTAAAGAAGAAGGAAGACGAGTGGGTCGCGAAACTTACCGACATGGCGGACTCGCTAAACCGGGCCATCATTGAGAAGGACGCCTTGCGCGATCTCCAGAAGTCGGAGATCGAACGCCAGATTCAGATGCGCCAACACGCCTGGTCGGATCGCCTGACCAATCTACGTCAGGAACTGGACGACCAGCGCGCCGCGAGCGAGGCGGAACGCACGGCCCTGCTCCAGGAACATCGCGAAAAACTGCTCGAGGTAACGGAGGACTGCAAGAACCAGGTGATTCAAGTGCGCCGCCAGATGGCCGACGCAGAACTGGCCGCAGTGGAAGCGTCCGCGAAACTGGCGCATGACTTGAAGGAAGCCTTGCACGCCCGCGACGTGGCCGAATCCCAATTGAAACATCAGGCTGATTCCCTGTCCCGTCAGTTGTCACAAGCCAAGGAGGACGCGGCCCGGGAAATGGAGAAAGTCGTCCGCCAGGAGAAACACCGCCTGGAGCGGCAGCAATCCGAGTTTGAGAAGATTATGCGCCAGCGGGAAGAGGACTTCGATCACCAATTGCAGCAGCGCGAGCAGGAACTGTCGCTCGCTTTTGACGCCCGCCTGGCGGAAGCACAGACCCGGGCCGAGCAAGCCGCCCGCCGTCGCGAGGTGGAGTTGGAACGGCAATTGGAAGCCCGCGCTCTGGAGGTGGACGCCCGCTGGAAACAAGATGTACAGCAGCGGGAAGAAGCCGCCCAAACGCGGATGAAACAGCGGGAGCAACAACTGCAAGCTCAGGCGGAGGTTCGTTTAAGCGAACTGCAATCGCAGGCGGAACAGGAGTTGCGTCGCCGGGAGATGGAACTGGAACGCCAGCTCGAAGCCCAGTCACGCGAAGCCGACACGCGCTTGAAACAGGAATTGCAGCAGAAAGAACTGGCCTTCCAGGCCAAGCTCAAGCAGCGCGAGCAGGAATTGGCCGCCACGGCCGCCGACCGGGAAGCCGATTTGCAGAAACAGTGGGCCGCGGATTTGCGCGAACGCGAGGAGGAATGGAAACGCCAGACCGAGTCACGCGTCCGTGCCATTGAGACCCGTCTGACTCGTGAGGCGCAGCAGCAGGAAGAGACGTTCCAGGTCACAATCCGTCAGCGCGAGCAGCAACACCAATCGCAGCTTGACGCTCGGCAGGCCGAGTTGAAAGCGCAGTGGGACGAGGAATTGCACAACCATGAGCAAGAGTGGGAGCGGAACGCCGAAGCCCGCGTTCGCGCCACTGAAGCCCGTTGGATGGCCGAATTGCAGCAGAAGGAGGAGTCCTACCAATCCAAGTTGCGCCAGCGTGATCAACAATGGCAGGCGAAATTGGACACCCTCCGGGACGAGTTGCACGCTCAAACCGAACAGGAGTCGCGCCGCCGCGAGGCGGAGTCAGCCGAGGCCAATCAGCGTGCTTTGCGTGAACTGGAAGCCAAACTGCGCCAGGAAATGCAACAGAAAGACGAAGCCGCCCAAGCCAGAGTCCGGCAACGGGAGCAGGACTTGATCGCCCAGCTAACCACGCAAGCCGAGGCTCATCAAGTCGCGCAGGCGCAATGGGAAGCGGAGGCCGCAAAGTTCAAGGCGCTCTTGGATCGCACCGAGAGGGAGCGCGACGAGGCCAAGGAATTCGCCTCGGAAGGTTTCCGCCAAGTGCAGAATCTGGAGAAAAAACTGACGGAAGCCTCCGCCTTCCTCAACGGCCTGAAAAATGGAAAACCTCTGGTCGTGGCTGGGCGCTGAAAAGTTCGGGAACCACGGGCGTTGATCCCGTGGTTCCCTCCCGTTCTTGGATTTGGTCAGTGCGGCGCGATCTTGTCCCCGCCCAATTGAACAAGCTGATTCGCCCGATCAATACCACACCCTGACCTCGTCGAGTCATTTGAGGAGTTGATCGCAAGCTATTCAGAGCGCGACGCCGGAGTGTCCGTGGCAGACCCGCGTGGTGACCAGCTACAAGCTCATCACGCGCGGCACGGTGGAAGAAAAGAAACTGGCGCTCCAACAAAAGAAGCGCACCCTCATCAAAGCCGCCCTCGGTGGCGAGGAACCTGGCGTGGGAGGTAATTCAGGACCTGTTTGGGTGAGCTGATCAACCCTGCCGGCGGTTCTCCTCCAGCTTCGAGATTGGTTGGCACACCCGCCACGTGGGGATAACCTTCATGCGGAATGTTTGTTCAAGAAATATATTTGGGCGGTTTCGCGGTAGCGCATCGCCTCTTGCGCAAGATTATCGAGGCTTGAGCAGTCTGGCATGGGACGCACGTATCTCTTCGAATGTTGCCGCTGTGGATATCGCGCCAACGTGTCCGGTGGCGTGGACCGCGGTTTCCACTTCGCCGTGCAGACCATCCTCTGCTACGAGTGCAAGGCACTCCATGACGCGGTCACGGAACTCAAAGTGCCGACCGCCCCCGCCCTTGCACGTTGGAAACTCAAAACCAACCGGCTGGATGCCGCTCCCGGCCCTACCAAAGCTCCGACTTTTCACGCCGCGCTCAACCGCCTGGCGTTTCCCGGCGTCAAACGATTCCGCTGGTTGCGGTTCAAGCCCGCTTGTCCGGTATCGGCCCGCCACCGCATTCGAGACTGGAATCAACCGGGGAAATGTCCCAAATGCGGCGCGTTGCTGGAATGCAATGCGCTTCCCTTCCGGATTTGGGACTGAGGCGAAACGCGGGCGAAGTCAGCGCCGGCTCACGTAACCGCGCACGAAGCCGATACACTGGGCCACTTCGGGCACGGAGTGGTCCCAGTTGTGTTCGTATTCGATGGAGATGTTGCCGGCGAAACCCTGGCGCTTCAGTTCGTCGAGCACTGCGGGGATGTCGGACACACCGGTGCCGAAGGGAACATCGTGTGCCTGCGGACTTTTCTCGTTCAGGTCTTTCAAGTGGCTGCTGACAATGCGGCCTTCGAGAATCCTCAGACACTCCACCGGCACCAACCCGGAGCGAACCCAGTGCCCCGTATCGGCGCAGGCGCCGATCCGGGCGTCGCGATCCTTGACCACGGACAGCACGTAATTCGGATCCCAGACTTTGTAGTTGGGATCGTTGGGCCGCCGCGGGTGATTGTGAATGGCCAGGCGGATGTCGAATTCCTTGACCAGCTTTTCCAGCATATCCAGTTGGTGGACGTTCTCGGTGGTCACCGCATAGAGTTCCAGCTTCTTGGCGAATTCAAATATCTTGCGCCATTCGGCTTCGTCCCCGCCACCCACGACGCCGTAATTAACGGCGCGAACCCCGTGTTTGGCCAGCTTGGCCTTAATGGCCTCCACTGCTCCATTAGGCGCATCGTGCCCCCAGCGGACGTCGGGTTGGTCCGGACTGAGTTTCTGGCCCGGATAGAACTCGATGACTTTCCCGCCGGCTTGGGCGGTTTTTTCTATCGCTTCAAACGCGCTGAAACGGTTGAACGTGTAGGCCTGACAGCCAATAGCCACGCCACCGATTCTGCTCTCGTTGGGAATCGGCGCGGCTTGGAGTTGGGAGGCGGCCAACACCGCGGTGCTGACCACGAGCGCGCGGTGAAACATGTTACGGGTAAAGATCATGGTTGAGTCCTGTGTTAGAATGTTAATGCACAATTCGAGTCCGGAACCCCGGACGGCAATCATCGCACCCATAAACTCCCGGGTTGTCAAAGAAAAATCACGACAACGATTCATGCCGACGGCACAAGCACGCGCAGCCCGGCGCGTTTCAGGGAGAACGTTGCCGGCAGATTGCCGATGAGTTCGCCTTCCACCTCAAACTGGGCGGGTCCGGTGCTCGACAACCGAAAAGAGCCCGCGCGCATCCGATTGACCGCGCCGTGGGGAAGGCGGCGAGCCAGCAACAACCACGGGCCGCACCAGAGCAGCGTGAGCCAGTTGGCGCGCGGAAACACGCACAGCTCCAGCAGCCCGTCACGCATATCGGCTTGAGGGAAAAACCGGAACGATCCGCCGTAAAAACGTCCGTTGCCGATCAACACAAGTTGGCCGGTGAAGGTCTTCCCTTCCGCCGAAACGGCAATTTCCGCTGGTTGGTCCAGCAAGGCCCGCAGCCCGGAGATGACATAAGCCAGCGGCCCGATCTTCTTTTTGAGCGGCCAATTCACCAGTGCAATGGCGCGGGCATCAAGGCCGGCGCCCGCCATCTGCGCAAAGTACTGCCGTTTCACATCGCCAGTCGCTCCGTAGTCGGCCCAAGCCAGATCAATCCGCGTTTCCTGAGCGTGGCGCAGAACTTCCCAGGCCGCCTCCGGTTGCAGGGGAAAACCAAGTTCGCGCGCGAAGACATTCACCGTTCCCAGCGGCAGAATTCCCAGGCGGGCGCGCGCGAATCCGTCCGGCGCGTCGCCCAGGCCGTTGAGCACTTCGTTGAACGTGCCGTCGCCCCCGGCGGCGATGAGCGTGTCGAAACCCTCCTGAACCGCTTCCGCCGCCAACCGGCGCGCGTCGCCCGGCGCGCCGGTGGTCTTCAGCACACACTCGGTGCGGATGCGATCCAGACACCGACGAAACCGGTCGGCTTTCTGGCCTTTGGCCGCGGGATTGAAAATGACGCAGGCGCGCACGACCCCAGAGTTCCGAAGCGACGCCGAGCCTGTCGAGGAGAAAGCAGCGTGTCCACCGTCGCGACGCCAAACAAACTCGACAAGCCTGCCGGCATCCGCATCCTTGCCCCATGCGAGTTCATTTCTTCGGCGCCACGCGCACCACCACGGGGTCCATGTATCTCCTGGAAATCAATGGCAGCCGGTTGTTGCTTGAGTGCGGCCTGTTCCAAGGACGGCGGGGGGAATCCATCGAACGCAACCGCAATTTCCCCTTCGACCCGAAGCAGGTGGATGCCGTTGTGTTGAGCCACGCGCACATTGATCACTGCGGCAATCTGCCGAATCTCTGCCGCCACGGTTTTGAGGGCAACATTTTCTGCACGTTCGCCACGCGCGACCTCGCGAGCATCATGCTGGAAGACTCGGCCGGAATTCAGAAAGCCGACGCGGAGTTCGTGTCCAAGAAGCGCGCGAAGAAAGGTCAGCCGCCGGTGGAGCCGCTTTACACGGAGGCTGACGCGGAAAAGGCCCTGCGGCAGTTTGTGACGTTGAACTACGACCGGCCCTTTTCGGTGGTGGACGGAGTGAGTGTGACTTTTCGCGACGCGGGCCACATTCTGGGCGCGGCGCAGGTGGTGTTGGACATTCAGGAGGCCGGCAGAAAGTTCCGTTATTTGTTCAGCGGTGACATTGGTCGCGGTGATGACGACATCCTGCGCGATCCGCAGCCGGTCGAGAACGTGGATTATCTCCAGATCGAGGCCACTTACGGCGGGCGCGAGCACTCGCCCAAACGGAACGCCGAAGAGGAAGCCTGCCAACTGGTGTGCGGCGCGCTGGAGAAACAGGGCAAGGTCATCATCCCGGCCTTCTCGGTGGGCCGCACGCAGCAGATTGTTTATACGCTGCATCAACTGACCGACGCGGGGCGACTGCCGCGCGTGCCGATTTTTGTGGACAGCCCGTTGAGCGTCAACGCCACCGAAGTGTTCCGCCTCCACCCGGAGTGTTTCAACGACGAGGTTTATCGCTTCTTGCGGGAGAAGTCGAATCCCTTCGGCATGGAAAACCTCACCTACATCCGCGAGGTCGCCCATTCGATGAAACTCAATGATTTGAAGGAGCCGGCCATCATTATCAGCGCTTCGGGCATGGCGGAAGCCGGCCGCGTTCGCCACCATCTGAAGAACAACCTGGGCGACGCGAAGAATCTGATTCTGTTCATCGGCTACTGCGCCGAGCACACGCTGGGTGCGCAGATTCTGGCAGGCCGCACTCCCGTGAATATCTTTGGCGAACCCCACCCGGTGCGGGCCCGCGTGGCTTCGATTGACGCCTACTCCGGTCACGCGGACAAACACGAATTGCGGCGCTACGTGGAGTCCTTGACCGGCAACATTCAGAAGATCAGTGTGATCCACGGCGAAGAATCGCAATGCCTCGCGTTTGCGGAGACGCTGCGCGAACTCAAGCCACAGGCGGAAGTCGTGGTGCCGGAATACCAGCAGTCGGTCTCGATCTGAGGGCGCGCCGATGAGTTGGAGTTTCACGGCGGGGCGTATCCCCAAACCTGCGAATGGAGATGCCGGTTGGCTGACTTTTTGGGTGCTGCTTTGCGCCTACCTCAACCTCAGCGGTTGGCTGCTCTCAGCGATACAACAACTGAACCGCACTAGCTATGCGGTTGTGTTCCTGGTGGGGGCCGGGCTGTGGGTGTGGTGGCGCCGCAGTGCCGGTCTGCCCGTCATGCCGGAATTGAAGCTGCGCAAACTGCGACGACGCTGCCGACGTCCGTTGCCGATGGCGTTTGCAGTTTTGACGTTGCTGACCTTGCTGGGCGGGGCGCTCCATGCGCCGGGGAATTATGACGCCCTGGCTTATCGCATTCCGAGGATTCTCCACTGGCTGGCGGAGGAGGGCTGGCATTGGATCCCCACGGAATTCAACCGGCTCAACACACGAGGATGCGGGATGGAATGGGTTTCCGCCCCATTGATCCTGTTCGGCAAGAGTGACCGCGGCTTGTTCGTCATCAATGCCTGGTGTTTTCTGCTGTTGCCGGGACTGTTCTTCAGCCTGTTGTGCCATCTCGGAGTGCGGCGGCGGGTCGCCTGGCACTGGATGTGGCTGCTGCCTACCGGTTACTGCTATTTGCTGCAGGCGGCAAGCGTGGGCAATGACCTGTTTGGAGCAACCTTTGCCCTGGCGGCCATGGTCTTCGTGCTGCGAGGCCGGGTGTCGCGAGACATTCGAGATGTTTGGCTTTCCATACTGGCGATTTCGGTCATGACGGCAACCAAAGCCAGCAATCTGCCGCTCGTATTGCCGTGGCTGGTGGTAATGCTGCCAATCTGGAGGGTGTGGGGTGTGCGGCCGATCTTGACCGCGCTCATTTGTGTGGCGGCGCTCGCGGGTTCCTATCTCCCTACCGGTTTGCTGAACTGGCGGTACGGCGGCCATTGGTCCGGCGCACAGGCCGAGCGGCTTGATCTCAGCGAGGGACGCCTTTGGCATGCGAAACGGAATGTGATCATCGTGACTGCACGTCATCTGCTGCCGCCCGTGTTTCCCGTCGCCAAGGAATTCAACCAGCGCATTTTCAGCGGTGAGCCCGGCCTGGCAGTCGGGGAGTTAGAAGCGGAGGAAGGCGCCGGTCTTGGTTCCGGAGTAACGTTGTTTTTGATCGTGACCGCATGTATGTCGCTCCTCGCCGGCACCGGACAATCCCGGAGGGACTTGCGGTCCACCAACAGCCGCCGCCTGGGATGGCTGGTGTTTGGAACGGGAATGATCGGAATCGGCGTCATGTTGAGTTCGATCTGGGTAAACAGCATGGCGCGGTTGTTGACGCCCTACTACGCGCTGGTGATTGCGCCGCTCTTGTTCCCGCGAATGCAGAGTGTGGTGACACACCGATGGTGGTGGCGAACCGGGGCGACGCTTGTGCTGCTTGCCGCCTCGGTGCTGGTAATTCTCAATCCAGCACGCCCGCTTTGGCTGCCACAACACACGCTGCCGGTGTTGCGCAAGGCAGGTTTGCCGGAGGGACTGGCCATCCGTGCAGAGTCCGTTTATCGCGTCTATGGGGATCGCGCGAACGCTTTCAACTCTGTCGTCCTGCAGCTTCCATCGGATGCAACGGTGCTGGGCTTGGTGACCTTTGATCAACCCGAGGCTGCCTTGTGGCGACCCTTTGGTGAACGAAGAATCGTTCATGTGCGCCGCAACGACACGGCGGAGAGTTTACACGACCGCGGAGTCCGCTATGTGTTGGCCGGAGAAGACACTCCGATGCAGGCGTTCGACCAGCCACTTGAAGATTGGGTGGCGAAATTGAACGCCCGTTTGGTGCGTTCGTTCACCATCACACTGCGGGTCCAGAAAGGCCCGGAGACATGGTATTTGTATGATCTTTCGGCGGAAGGAACCCAAGACTGAAGGCCGCGCGAACTTCCGCAACTTGAGGCAGGGCGGAGCTTCATACGAGCAGGATTAGGCTTGCACCCGCCGCCGCTTTGCGATGACTTAACGCGCGATGATTCAGTTGCAGCCTGCACAGGAAACCCGCTCCAACGCGGATATTCCCCCCTGTCTCTCCGCGGTGGTGCCGGTGTATAACGAAGAGCGAACGGTGGCCGAGTTGATACGCCGGGTGCTTGAACAGCGACCCGTGCAGGAGGTCGTGATAGTTGATGATGCCTCCAAGGACAACACCTGGGCGGTTCTGCAACCTTTCGCCGGCCTGGCGCCCCGGGTTCGCTTGATCCGCCATGAAATCAACCAAGGCAAAGGGGCCGCGTTGAGAACCGGCTTCCAACACGCCACCGCGCCGGTTGTCATCATCCAGGACGCCGATTTTGAGTACGACCCGGCAGAGTATTTCCTGGTCCTCAAACCCATCCTCGCGGGAAAGGCGGACGTCGTCTTCGGTTCGCGCTTTCTCGGCTCCGGCTCGCACCGCGTGCTTTATTACTGGCATTCCGTCGGCAACCGATGGTTGACCATGCTTTCCAACATGGCCACCAATTTGAATCTCACGGACATGGAGACGTGCTACAAGGTTTTCCGGCGCGAGGTGTTGCAGCGCATTGTCCTCGAGGAAAACCGGTTTGGGTTCGAGCCGGAAATCACCGCCAAAGTGGCCCGGCTGAAAGTCCCCATATACGAAGTGGCCATTTCGTACTACGGGCGAACCTACGAAGAGGGCAAGAAGATTGGGTGGCGCGACGGGCTGTGGGCGCTCTGGTGCATCCTCAAATACAATTTCCTCCACCGCTAATGAAGCCTCCCCAGGATTCCGAATCGGCTCCCAACTTTGAATTCGACGCGTTGCGGGCAGCGGATAACTACCGCCATTCGCTCATTCGGGAATTCCGCCCGCATTTGCGTGGGCGACTTATCGAAGTCGGCGCCGGGATCGGCCAGATGACCCAGTTGCTTCGGGGTCTGACAACCGTGGAAAGGTTGCTTTGCATCGAACCGGATTCGGCATTGTGTCGGGAATTCCGGCACAGCTTGCTGGACCAACCGCTGTTGGAAGGCACGGTGAAATTGCTGCCCGCAGTGGAGCGCAGCGGCTGGAACAGCATCGTCAGCGTTAATGTCCTCGAACATATCCAGGAAGACGAAGCGGAACTGGCCGAGTACGCCAGTCTGCTCTGTGATGCGGGCGGGCGGCTCTGCTTGTTTGTCCCGGCTCGTCCCGAGATTTATGCGCCGATAGACGCTGACTTTGGCCATTTCCGACGGTACACCCGGCCCGAATTGAAGCGCAAACTTCGTGCGGCAGGCTTTGATGTCGTCCGCCTCGATTATTTCAACTTCATCGGCTACTTCGCCTGGTGGTTCAGTTTTCGACTCTTGAAACAGAGGAAGTTCAATCCCACCCAAGTGCGTGCGTTTGATCGCGTGATCTTTCCCATGGTAAACTTCCTGGAATCACGAGTGGCGCGCCCGCCCTTCGGACAAAGCCTGATCTGCGTAGCCGCTGCCCGCCAAAAATAGTCCCTCCGCTGCTGGAGATGGGGGGAGCGTGGCTTGGCATTGCATCCGCGCCGTTTCATCCTTGCCTGATTCGGAGGATTGGCACACCGTAAAGGCTGCGCTGCCTCAACGTGTCGGCGACCGCTTCTCGCCGTGACGGGCGTGCGGAAATGGCGGGTGATTGCCGCCGGACGGAAGTGGAACCGTTGGGTTGGCGATCCGCGCCTAAACGCACCGTATCGAGCGCAAGAAAACAGGAATGATTGGTATTGCAGCCTCAACCAGGCGAATGCGAATGCGACTTTCCAGCTTGCTGGCTGTGGGACTGCTTTGGCCTTTCATGGGCTTGAATCAGGTGGTCCCCGCCATTCTGGACGACGCTTTCGGATACCGCCTTCCCGGGCCCCCGGAGGTGGCCGTCTGGTGGTGTGAAGCCACCTACAAAGTGGGCCGCCATCGCGCGTTGCCCCTGGCAACCGGCGCCGCAGTGGAAATCGAAGCGGCCCGGAACGAATACGAGCCTTTTCAGATTGTACTGCGCCCTCAAACGACGCTCACCAACTTGACCGTTTCGATTTCGGATTTGGTGCGGGCGAATGACGGCCCGGAGGTCAGAATCGCGGCGACCAACGTTGAGATTTGTCTGGTCGAGTACGTGCCGGTCGCTGAACCCAGCGACAGCTTCGGCGTGGTGGGGGAGTGGCCCGACCCGCTCGTGCCGCTGACGGAGCCGGTCACGAGCCGAGCGGGCACGAACCAGCCGTTCTGGTTTACGGTGTCTGTGCCCAAGGAAGCGCCCGCCGGTCCTTACGAAGCGACAGTGACATTCGCGGCAGAGGGTTTGCCGGCCTTCAATGTGACGGTGCATTTGCGCGTGTTTAATTTTGCGCTGTCTGATGTCACCCATACCCGCACGGCTTACGGTCTGACTCTGGATTACAACTGGCACGGCGTCACCACCGACGCGGAAAAGGATCAGGTGTGGGATCTTTACCTCCAGAGTTTTCGCAAGCATCGCATCAGTCCCTACATGCCGCATTATCGCGCCCAGATTTGGTGGGGAATCGAAAGCGGCGACACGGAGACATTCCGTCATAATTTTGTGGCCTTCGACACCGCGATGGAACGGTACCTGGATGAGTTCAATTTCAACTCCTTCAAATTCATGGATGAACCGTGGACGCTCAATGGTCATCCCCGGTTCAGCGCCGGCTTCAATCAGCTTTTTGCCAGACTGCTGCAGCCCATGATGGCGCATTTCCGGGAGCGAGGCTGGGCGGAAAAGGCTTACGCCTATTGGATTGACGAACCGGATGCCCATCTCTTTCCCTTCGTCATCGAAGGGATGCAGGCGCACCTGGAAGCCGCTCCGGGCTTGCGCCGCCTCCTGACCCTCATCAATACACTTCGACCCGAATTGTTCAATCACGTTGACACTTGGGCGCCAATCATGGCGCCGAGTATGTATCGTCCCGAGGAAATCGAGGAACGCTTGCGGTACGGCGACGAAGTCTGGTGGTACACGGCCTCTTTTCCCGTCGCTCCCCAGGCAAACAATTTCATTGATCATCCAGCCCTCAGCCATCGTATCAGAGGGTGGATGGCTGAAAAACATGGAGTGAGCGGGGAACTGTATTGGCAGACGACCTGGTACACTGGCACCGATGGCCCGCGGAATCCCTGGACAGAGGCGATGAGTGCGGGCCCCACTGGCAGCAAGTTGCGTAACGGCGATGGGACTTTGCTGTATCCGCCAGTTAAGAACCTCCCCAGCGAACCGGTCCTGGCTGGCCCCATCCATTCGCTCCGCTGGGAGCTGTTGCGGGAGTCATTGGAAGACCGCGAGTATTTTTGGCTTTTGCAGGAAACGTTGAATCGGGCCATTACCCGGCTGGGGCCGGATCACCCCGCCGTGCTGGAAGGGTATGCCGCGCGCGAGGCGGCGCTGGCACTGGTCCCCTCGATCAGCGTTTACGAGCAGGACCCCAGGCAGATCCACGCCGCGCGGCAACGGCTCGCGCTGGCCATTGAGGCCTTGGAGAACGGCCGGCCATTCTTTGTGCGCGATCCAGTGTCCAGGGCGGCAGCGACGGGCGACACCGTGGTGTTGCGAGCGGAGGTGTTGGGATGGCCGCCGCCAATTCTCCAATGGCGGCTGAACGGAATGAGCCTTCCTGGAGGCACGGAAACGACATTGACCCTGACGAATTTTGGGGCCAGCAGCGTTGGCAACTATACGGTTGTGGCGAGCAACTCAGTTGGCGTTGCTACCAGTGCCGTTGCTCGTTTGGCCGGTTATTGGCAGGCCACGCCTCAGATCGTGAGCAGTCCCACCAGCCTGAGCCGCTACGCCGGCAGCCATGCCACTTTTGCGGTCACGGCGGTCAGCGCCAACTCGCTGACTTACCAATGGCTGTTCAATGGGAATCCGCTGGAGCATCCGTACGCAACGCAACCGGCACTGCTCCTGACCAACCTCGAGGCCGGTCATTCCGGCCAGTACTCCGTCATCACGAGCAACACCCTGAGTGCGGTGACCAGTGCGGTGGCGACGCTTACCGTGTTGGTGAATCCGGTCGAGATTCCGGTGCTTTTCGAGGGCAGCCAGTGGCGTTACCACGATCTGGGATCGGACTTGGGCCCCGCTTGGCGGCAGCCGGGATATGACGATTTAGCGTGGGCCAGCGGGCCCTCCCCTTTGGGCTTTGGCAACGGAGACGAAGCCACTGTTCTGGCTGAAGGCACCGAGGAAAATCCTGGCACGGTCTATTTTCGAAAGGCCTTTGAATTGCCGTCGGATTTGTCCGGCACGCTGTTGACCGGGCGGTTGCGATACGACGACGGGGCGGTGGTCTTTGTCAACGGCTTGGAGGTGTTACGCGAGAATCTCCCGGCGGGAGACATTGACTTCCACACGACCGCCCTCTCGCCGGTGGAGGGGGCAGACGAAGTCGCGTGGAGGACGTTTGACATCCCTTCCGCGTGGTTGCTTCCCGGCACCAACGTCATCGCCGTCGAGGTCCACCGGTACACGGACAATCTCGGCCCGGTGGCTTATTGGAGCTTTGACGAGGCGGGGCCGCCTTGGCAGGACCTCCCAGGCGGACATGATTTTGCGGCAGTGGGCACGAATGTGGTCGCCCGACCAGGGCGGGTGGAGGGTTGTGTGACCAACCGGGCATCGGCGACAAGCTGGTTGGAGGCGACTGACAGTCCGGAGTTGCGCTACAGCGGCCCCTTCACCGTGGGCGGGTGGTTTGCCTTCGGCATGGGAGGCGGGAATGACCCCGCCACCATCTGCCTGGAGAAAGCGGACGAGTTCCGGCTCTACTACACCGGCACCGCTCTGAATCGGTACCGATTCCGCGTCGGTGAGGTGGAAGTGCAGGAGCAAACCAGCGGTACCATTTCCGGCCAGTGGCGGTTCGTGGTGGCCTGGTACGATGGCACGAACGCCAACATCCAAATGGACAACGGGCCGGTTTATAGCGTGGCTGCGTCTCCGCCCATGCCAACCACCAACCCGCTGGTGGCCTTGAAGCGCGCCGGAGCAGAAGGTGGCTTTGCGATGGACGAGGTCTTTCTGTACCGACGATTACTGTCAACCAGCGAACTCGCGATGATCCGGTCGTTGGGACTGCGGACGGTGTTGGCGACGAATGTCGAGGACCTGGCTTTTGATTTCGAGTTGGCCGCGCTGGTGGTGCAGCCGCCGGCCTTTGTTGAACCACCAACCAGCTTGGTTCGCCAGGAAGGAGAAAGCGCCGCGTTCCGATTAACGGCAGTCAGCAGCACGCCGGTAAGTTATCAGTGGTTGTTCAATGACTCTCCGATTCCTGGGGCGACCAACCCGCTGTTGTTCCTCCCGGAATTGACACTGGCACACAGCGGCCTCTATGCACTGGTGGCCAGCAATCTTGGCAGAGCGGTCACGAGCGCGCCGGCCTCGCTCACCGTGGTCCATCAACCGGAGTTGCAGGCGCTCTGGCCGGGTGATGGCACTGGTCTGAAGCTGGTGGTGAAAGCATCCTCAGAAACCCGAAGCGTGCTGGTCTCAACGAATCTCACCGATTGGAGCGTGCTCACCAATGTGCCCCCGGCTGCGGTACCCACGGTCGTGACGGATGGCGCCGCCTCAACCGCTCCTGCCCGTTTCTATCGCCTGCGGCGCGATTGAACGGCTCTCCGGCGAGAACCCAGGTGGATTTGTGATCCGTAAACCCGCCGCGGATTTCGGGTTGAGTTCCCTCCGCAAACCCTGTGGAATGGCGGCATGGCAAGAATGTTGTGTATCGGAATGGGCTTGCGGCGAGCAGGAGATTCCCAAGTGTGAGGATGAGGATGAGCTGGAATTCTGATCGGAGGCCAAGGTTGCTACTCGTCCCTGCGGCATTGCTGTTCGTGGGCGGCTTGGCGTCCGCCGCCGCCGCTACGGATACGCGAGCGACCAACGATTGGGTGTTGCGGGTGGGCAGTTATAGCGACTCCACTCCCGCCATCGCGCCCGACGGCACGGTCTATTTCGGCACCTTTGACGGCCGGCTGTGGGCGGTAAACGAGGATGGCACGCAAAAGTGGAATTACCGCGCCGGTCGAGAAATCAAATCCTCCCCTGCAGTGGGCAAGGACGGGAGCGTCTTTTTTGGCAGCCGGGACCGAAAGTTTTACGCCCTGACTCCAGAAGGACGTTTGCGCTGGGAATTCAAAACCGGCGCCTGGGTGGATTCCTCCGCGGCCCTGGCTTCGGACGGAACGATCTACTTCGGCTCGTGGGACAAGAAGCTTTACGCGCTGAATTCACAGGGCGAGAAGCTATGGGAGTTTGCCACGGGCGGACCGGTGGTTTCCTCGCCGGCCATTGGCGCGGACGGCGCCATCTATTTTGGCTCCCACGACGGAACGCTTTACATTTTGTCGGCCAGCGGAGAGAAGCTCAGGCATTTCAGCGCGGCGGGTCCAGTGATTTCCTCACCGGCGTTGGATCAAGACGGCGGGGTCTTTTTCACCTCGGTGGACGGCTTCCTCTACGCACTCAACTCCGACGGCGGCCTGCGTTGGAAACTGCACACGACCTCGTTCCGCGAGGGTTCGCCGGTGCTCGGATTGGGGGGCATGATCTTCCTCTGTTCCCACGATGGCCTGTGGGCAATCACGCCCGACGGTCGCCAGACGTGGTATCGCGGCAAGGAGGACATGGACGGCACACCGGCCATCACGGCGGATGGCTCGGTGATCTTCGTCTTTCGGGACGGACAAGTGATCAACTACGACCACAATCGTGGCCATCGCTGGATGCATTATATCTATCCCGTTGGCAGCGCCTCGCCGGCCATTGGTGAAAACGGAACGATTTATCTTCCGGGAGCGGTGAACCGCAGCTTGACGGCCATCAACGGCACTTCCCCCTTGGCGGCCACGCCCTGGCCCAAGTTCCGTGGCAATACCCGAAACACCGGCAATCTGGCTGACCATTGGCGCTAACGGAGTTCTCCAGCCGGCGCTAAAACGATCCTGAACCCAACGTCAACTGTGCGCCCGCTCGGAGGATAGCCCACCCGCCAACTTGACCGGCAATTCACCCACGGAAACGACCAGGCCCCGCCGCGGATGGCCCGGTAAGAGCCGTTGGTCGCGCCCCGGAAATCAGTCACGGGCTGGCTGGGCGCCGCGCCAATCCAATCCCAGCACCACTCGAAGACGTTGCCGTGAACGTCGCTCAGACCCCAGGGATTGGCCAGGCGCTGGCCGACGGGATGCGGGTGCGCACTGCTGTTGGCGCTGTACCACGCGTAGTTCACAAGTGCAGTCGGATCGTCTCCAAAGCTGAACCAATTGGTTGTGCCCGCGCGGGTGACGTATTCCCACTCGGCTTCCGTGGGCAACCGATAGACGTAGGTGTCAGGAAGCCGTCCCGCTTGCCGCTCCTGCTGCGTGAGGCGGGCGCAAAACTCCATCGCTTCATGCCAGGAAACTCTCTCGACGGGACGGTTGAGGTTGCCGGTGAAGTTGGCGGGATTCAGGCACATCACATTCTGGTAATCTGACTGTGTGACCTCACATCGGCCGATCCAAAAACCATAAGTAAGTGTGACCTCGAACTGGGAAAATTCATTCGGAGTGACGTTGGGATCAGCGGCCGGGGTGCCCATGCGGAAACTTCCCGGAGCAATCCAGACCATGTCGTCGGGGGGCCTGAGTACGGGCAGCCGCTGAATTCTGAAGAAACAGTCGGATTGCTGGGGGATCACCTCTTCGACGAGCGTGAACTGGAAACCATTGGTCACAATGCCAGTCGGCAACGGCCACCAGGCTCCCGCGGCGAGGTTGGTTGTGAACTGCGCTTGGAATTGATCTCCCGGCGCACCCGGCCACGTTATCGCGAGGTGTCCACCAGACGAACTGGCGGAGATTCTTGGCGCTCCCCAAGGCGCATAGTCCTGGTCCACAAAAGTCGTCTTGTAATCGGCGAAGAACTGTTGCATCCGCTGCCTGCGGTCCTGGCTCCAGTCACTGAGGAAGACCACGGGATTCATGTAATGCACGAAATCAAAGGTCACAAAGCGCTCCGCGAACGGCGCGGTGGCATCAAACTGCTGCCGCAAGCGGGCCGCGTTGCCCGGCAGGTAGCTCGCCCCTTCGATCTTGAAGCTCTCCAGGTTCGCCCAGAACTGCACGCCCGTCGTGGCGCAGGCGCGTTGCATGGCCTGCGCGTACGGAGAAACCTGCCGGACGACATAGCTTTCCCACTGTTGCGCCCCGACGCTGTCCTGCAACATCACAATGCCGATGCCGGATTGATTCAGGAGTTCCGTGTAAATGCGTTCCACGTCGCAGGGCGGCGGTCGCACACTGCTAATGAACGGAGAGATGGCCAGCGGCTTATCCCCTGACAACAGACGACAGGCGGCTTCGACACCTTGAAAGAAGGACCGCAAGCGGCTGATTTCGGCGGGTGAGTACGCCGCTGTCCAAGGCTCGTACGGAAGATACCAGCCGGTAAAGGATCGGTGGCGACCTCCGCTGAGGTAGCGTTCCCACGCCTGCTGCGCCACGTCTGCCATTCGGTTCTGCGTCTCCGCGAGGAATGTGCTCCCCGTCATGTCGTGATTCCAAGTGGAGAGATAAAGCCCGAGAAAGACTTTGAAATCGTTCGTGTCGGCCCAATTCAGAATTGCCTCGGTGGCATCCGGTTCGCCACTTGGCTTTATGAAAGAATGTAGGCTGCCATCCTGATTCTCGCGGACCAGCATCTGAATCACAACCGTGTCCATCTTCAGGCTCTTCATCTGCTCCAACACCGCGCCCCAGGTCGCCGCCGACCACCCCTGCATCTCGTCATGGTATTGCACGAAACTACCGTTTAATCGCACCACGGACGAAGCCGTTGCGTACCACGGCAGTGCCGCAATGATCACCGCGCCCAAGGCGAGACCCCCGGCACTCCCAAGCAACTTGTTCAGGTGCATCATTGGTATTTGCTCCATCCGAACCCAGGCGGGTGTAGCACATTCCAGCCGATCAGGCCAGAATTCCCGGCACACAAACTGAATTGAGATTGCATTTCCGGCCTTCGCGACTCAACCATGGCGCAGGGTGCGTAACGTGAAACTGTTTTCTTCACCAGAACCAGCCGGGGCAATGTTTGGGATTTTCCGGCCAACGTTCGTTCAGAGGTTGAGCCTGCTCGGAGTGGTTGCCGGACTGCTTCTCAGTGAGTCCCGCAGTATGGCGGCGCCGCTCATCATTGACGACTTCGCCTACCCCGACACCGCCGCCGCCCGCCAGGCGTGGGTCGCCATGAGCGCGCCACCAGTGGCGATGGCCAGTGCCGACGAATGGGGGGATCAACCAGTTATGAATCTCCCCTGTGATTTTGAAGTGCGAAACGTGCGCTGCTACTGGGACCGCTCGGTGACACTTGATCTGGGATCATTCACGGATTTTGCGTTTGAGGTTTTTGCGCCCGATCCCGGGGCGATCTCCTATTTCACGCTCTACTTCCGCTCCGGTGCGGGGTGGTACGGCGCTTCGGTTGCAGTGAACCAGCCAGGCTGGCAGACGTTGCGTTTCTCCAAGGGCGACTTCATTGCCGAAGGCACCCCGGCGGGTTGGGGCCAGATCAGCGGCATTCGTCTGTCTCCCTGGAAAGGCGCGCCGCGCAACACCTACCTCGCGGCGCGTGAATTGCGCGCGTTCACACCGTCGGTGCTGTTGGTGCGCGATGACCAAAGCAGTAATCCAAACATCGTGCAGGAGACGATTGACCGTCATCTGGCCTGGCTGGGGCGCTTCAACGTCCAATGTGGCGTGCTTTCGCGGGCGGAAGTCGAGGCTGGCCTGCTGTCACAGGGTCGGCTGGCCATTCTGCCCTACAACGAAAACATTTCCGCAGCCGAATGGACCGCGTTGGAAAACTTCGTGGCCGGTGGCGGTAAACTCATCGTTTATTACTTGTTGCCCGCACGGATGGAGCCACTGCTGGGCGTGCGCCGAACCGGCTGGGCCCAGGGAGATTTTGCCGCGTGGCGTTTTGCCGATCCCTCTATTCCCGCTTTACCTGCGCGAGTACAACAGTCGTCCTGGAACATCACTTATGCCGTGCCGAACGGCAGTCTCAACTCCCGTGTAAGCGCCCTGTGGGAGAACAGCCAGGGCACATCCACCGGTCGCGCCGCGTGGTTGGCCAGCGACAACGGATACTTCATGTCGCATGTTTTGTTGGGCGATGATGCCGACCAGAAGTCCTATGCATTGCTGTGTCTGGTCGGCCAGTTTTTGCCTGAGGTTTGGCCTGCCGCTGCCATCGGCGCCATCGAAGGAATCGGGCGTCTGGGGCCTTATCACAGTTATACCGAGGCGGTGGCGGGTATCCGGCGTGATGCCACGGCCAGCCTGCGTGCGCCGTTTGTGGAGGATGAACTTGCCGCAGCCGCTGCTGAACGTGATCGCGCGGTCACTGCTCTTGGGGTGACGAATTATTCTCAGGCCATAGTGGCGGCACACGCTGCCCAAAGCCGCTTGAAGCAGGCGTACTTCCTGAGCCTGAAACCCGTCACGCCGGAGTTCCGCGCCCTCTGGGAACACCATGCCACCGGCCCTTATCCGGGCAACTGGGCCGCAGCTACGGATGTGTTGGCCACGAACGGTTTCACGGCGGTTTTTCCCAACATGCTCTGGGGCGGACTGGCCCACTACAACAGCGAGCTGCTCCCGCAGTCATCGGAGGTTGCCACCTATGGCGATCAGGTTGCCGCATGCGTTGACGCCGCTCACCCGCGCGGCATCCAGGTCCACGTGTGGAAGGTCAACTACAACTTGAGCGGTGCGCCGTCCTCATTCGTCAACAACTTGCGCGCGGCGAACCGCACCCAGGTTTCCCGTGAAGGACAGCCGATGGATTGGCTTTGTCCGTCGCATCCCGACAACTTCGCGCTCGAAACCGATTCCATGCTCGAAGTGGTGCGGAACTATGACGTGGATGGCATTCACTTCGATTACATTCGCTATCCGAACAGTGATCACTGCTATTGCACGGGTTGTCGCGACCGTTTTCAGAGCCAAACCGGACAGCCGGTCGCGAACTGGCCCGCCGACGTGCTGGCCGCTGGAGCACTGCGCGATGCGTACCTGAACTGGCGCCGCGATCAGATTACGCGGCTGGTCGCCGCCGTTCACGCGGGGGTCAAGGCGCTTAAGCCCGCAGTACAGGTTTCCGCAGCGGTGTTCCCAGATGCCAACAGTGCGTTTGACGGCGAAGGCCAGGACTGGCGTAAATGGATTGCGGACGGGATCGTGGATTTTCTCTGCCCGATGGATTACACCACCGACCTGAGTCGTTTCACCAATCTCGTACACCAACAAATGACTGACTCGGCCGGACGCGTTCCCATCTATCCTGGCATCGGCGCGTTCATTCTGGAGCCGGACGGGTTCCTCGCGCAACTTCAGGAGACGCGCACAGCCAACACCGGTGGGTTCATCGTCTTTGAACTCAGTCCGGCGGCGGTGACCAAGCTGTTGCCGGCAATCCGAGCGGGGGCCACTGCGCCGGATGAACCGGATCGGGACAAGGACTTCCTCCCCGACAGTTGGGAGTTGCGCTGGTTCGATGATCTCATCACTGCGGGAGTGAACACCGACTTTGATCGTGACGGGTTGACCGACTTTGCCGAATACGTAATCGGCAGCGATCCTACTGAACCCAATGCCGGCCTCGCCCTGCAAACCCGCTGGACAAACGGTTCGGTGGAAATTTCCTTCCCCGGTCAGCCGGCCCACGGTGAGGGCTATCAGAACGCGGAGCGCCATTACGGCCTCGAAAGCACGGCGGACCTGGCAGGAGCGCCGCAGTGGCGACCGATTCCCGGCTTGACCAGTCGCACGGTTGCGATGGGAACTGAAACGGTGAACTTCTCCGTCTCGCCCGAGCCTGACCAAAGCACCTATTATCGCGTTGGTGTCTGGCTTCAACAGAAACAATAACGAGAATCTCGGCCGCTGACGCTGCGGGCTTTGGGTGGGGGCAGGAACTGGTGCTGGATTCCGCTCGACACGGCGCGGTTCCTGTTTCTAAATCGGATTGGGCGCAGTCATCTGGCACGACTATGAATCGAACATCACTCACCGGGTTGGTTTTAATCCTTCTCAACACCAGCGCCGTGCATGGCGCCGTCGCTGTGGTGGATGATCCCGATGGTTGGCTGGGCGCAACCCGCGCGCCCGTTACGGCAATAGTGAAGCTCACGTCGCGGGAACATCGTGCGGCGCTTGAGGGACGGCTGCAACTTCGCGAACTTCGCCCGGCGCCGGCGGCTGCGGGCCTTGCCGTGCCCATGCAAGTTCTCGAATCGAGCCAACGCCGCGCGCCGATGCGCGTGTGCTGGCTCATGCCGCCGGGCGCGAAAGGGGAACGCCGTTTCGAGGTTCAGATAGCTCGGCGCGGTGCGAGCGAGGGAATGCTCGCAAAGCAGGACGCCGACAGCGGTCAGTTCGACATCGCCGAAGCTGGCAAACCCGTTCTTCGCTACAATTACTCGACCATTGAACCGGGCGACCTGCTGGAGAAGGTCACGCCAGCCAACCGCAAGTATGCCCGGGCCCGCAGCAATTATTTGCATCCACTTTATGGACTGGACGGCGAAGTCCTCACGCGCGATTGGCCGCTGGATCATCCGCATCATCGCGGCATTTACTGGGCGTGGCCCGAAGTGGACTGGCGCGGCCAGCGCGGTGATTTGCACGCATTGCAATTCGTATTCGCACGGCCCGCCGGCAAATGCACGGCGACGAGCGGCCCGGTCTTTGCGCAAATTGAAGCGGAGAACATTTGGCAATGGGAAAGCGGCGAATCGTTGGTTCAGGAGCGCGCCGTCATTCGGGCTTACCGCGCGACGGGAGATGACCGGGTGATAGACCTGGAATTCACGTTCACGGCGCTGAAGGACACCGTGTCCCTCGCGCGCCGGGACACGGACAAGTACGGCGGGTTGAACCTGCGTCTCGCCACCGTGTTGGAGCAGGAAATCAACTTTCATACCGACGCAACCAATGCGCCGGCCCGCATGGCTTGGGCGGAATTGAACGGTAAGATTGACGGAGCACCACAGAACTCGGGCCTGGTCGTTTTGCAGCACAGCGCGAATCCCGATTACCCCGGCGACTGGGTGAAGTATCCAGAGCTGAACTGGTTTCAACCCACGTTCCCGGCGAGTGGCACGCGCTACGAATTGAAGCCGGGCGAACCGCTCGTGCTGCGTTACCGCCTTTGGCTGCATCGTGGCGCGAAGGTTGGCAAAGAGACTTGCGCCAACCAATGGCGGGCTTACAACGCAGCCTCCGCGCCAACTACTTTCGAAATTCGGTGACACTCAAAGAGATTATGAAAAACGAAATCCAACCATTTGACCGGAGCGCGGACAGCCATGGCCACGAGTCCCTTGTCATTACACCAGAATCGCGCGGACAAGGCTGGCCGTGCTCCGGGCCATTGTCCTCGCGTCGCGAGTTCATCCGAAAAGCCGCCACCATCACCGCCATCGGATTCGCCGCACCGCATCTGGCGTTCGGCACCAGCCGCAAGCCGGCACGCAAGCCTTCGCCCAACAGCCGCATTCACGTCGGCCTCATCGGTTGCGGCGGCATGGGCCGCGCCAATCTCGGCCTCTGCGCCCGGGAGGCAGACGTCGTGGTGGCGGCGGCGTGCGACGTGCAGGAAGCGCGCGTGGAAGCGACGGTGGAATCTTACAAGCCGACCTGCAAGGGCTATACCGATTACCGGGAGATGCTCCAGCAGCCGGACCTGGACGCTGTCATTATTGCCACGCCGCCGCACTGGCATTGTTTGCAGGCGATTGCCGCCTGCGAGGCGGGCAAGGACATTTACCTGCAAAAGCCCATGACCTTGCACTTGGCTGAAAGCCTCGCGGTGCGCAACGCCGTCCAGCGGCACGACATCATCAGCCAGGTCGGCACCCAGATTCACGCTTCGGAGAATTATCGCCGCGTGGTGGAATACATTCGCAGCGGCAACCTGGGCGACATCGGCACGGTGCGCACGTTCAACGTCATGAATCAAACGCCGGCGGGCGTCGGCACGTCCAGGGAAAACCCGTTGCCGCCGGGGTTCAACTGGGACCTATGGTGCGGGCCGGCGCCGCTCATTCCTTACAACCGCATCCTGGCACGCGACTCTTACAATCACGGTTCCTGGATGGCGTACAGCGGCGGTTGGACGCCGGGCATGGCCCCGCACATCATTGACCTGCCAGTTTGGGCCCTCGATCTCGGCTATCCGCTGGTGACCAGCGCGTCGGGCGGGCGCTTCATCGTGAAGGACGACGGCGACGCCTACGACCATCACGAAGTGCTGTGGCAATATCCGAAATGCACGATGACCTGGATGTCGTCGCTCACGAACAGTTACGGCTTCGATCTGCACGGCGAACCCAAGCCACAGCGCCGCCTTGGCATCTACTTCCACGGTGTCAACGGGACGATGTATGCAAACTACGACATGTTCAAGATCGTGCCCGAGGGCGAGGCGATGAAAGATATGCAACCGCCGCCGCCGTCTATTCCTTCGTCGCCGGGTCACGAGCGCGAGTGGCTCGATGGCATCAAGTCGCGCCAGCAGCCCGGTTGCAGCGTGTTTTACCACACGCGCGTGGATGTGCCGATTGTGTTGAGCCTGCTCTCGCTCAAACTGGGCCGCTCGATTCGCTTTGATCCGGTGAAGGAGAAAATCATCGGAGACCGGGAAGCTGCCAAACTGGCGGTGCCCACTTATCGCGAGCCGTGGAAGTTTCCGAAGAAATACCTGTCGTGAAGAAGGGTCAAAATCATGGGGTCAGAATTATTTTGATCCCATCATTCTGACCTGACTCCCGTTTCAAGAAACCAGCCCAAACACCGCCGCCTGTTCCGCGTCTTTCACCACGTCCTCAAACTTCATTTCCTTCGTGTTCGCCTCTTTGAGTTTGGCAGACACCTCTGGCACGGATTCCAGAAAGCTCAGGAGATAGCTGCTCTTGATCGCGTAATTCACGTTCTCCGGCAGCGCGCCGCTCGACGCCAGTGCTGCCCGCGCGCTCAATTTGGCCGACACCACGCCCACTACGTTGCCGCGCTCGTCCACCAACGCCCCGCCCGAATTGCCCGGCTGCACCGGCACGCTGATCTGGAAATACCGCGCGTCATCCCACACCTTCACCACTTTGGCAAAAAAGAATTTGCACGCAGGCTGCAATCATGCGCGCGCAGACAAGAACCAAACAGTGAATCGTATGAAGTCAAAGCAGACGATCCCAAGCGCACTGCAAGGCATTTCGAAAACGAATTGCCGTAGTGACTAAAATGTTCGTGTGGCCCGCCTCTATTTTCTGGACTGTGCGGATGTTCAAGTCAACCAACTCGGCCAATTTCTCTTGGGTTAATTCCTTGGCAGTGCGCTCCCGACGAACATTGGCGCCAAATCGCCTCAGTTGATCCTGTTCGAGTTTAGTCAGCGGCACGCCCTATTACGGCGCAATTATCCCTTGACGATAACGGCACAATGTGGCGTAATCGTGTGCGGGTATCGCATTGCAGATTACCTCTAAAGCAGCGCATCCCTCCGCCCGAGCGATGGGGAATCGCCGCCCTTGGTGTATGGATGGGATCCCTTGGGAACTGCTGAGAAGGCAAAACTTCAACCCTTCAAACTCAAAATCTATGAAAGAACCGGCCAGAATTCTTGTCTTACTAATCTGTCTCACTTGGGCTTGTGGAGCAAAGGCGGATGAAGACTTTGTCTATACTGGATCAATGAGCACCGCCCGCTATGCTCACACAGCGACGATGCTACCCAATGGCAAGGTTCTGGTCGCAGGAGGGGCCTCCGGTGCCGAAATCCCCGTTTCCAGCGCGGAGTTGTATGACCCGAACACGGGGGTTTGGACGACCACCGCTTCGTTGAACGTGGCCCGTCTTTATTACACGGCCACGCTGCTTAACAATGGAAAGGTGCTGGTCGCGGGGGGCTACAACGGCAGCAGTGCTTTCTCCAGCGCGGAGTTGTATGACCCGAACACAGGGGTTTGGACGACCACCGCCTCGTTGAACGTCGCGCGTTTTTATCACACGGCCACGCTGCTGAATAATGGGAAGGTGCTGGTTGCCGGAGGCTCCACTCCCTTCGCGATTTCCAGTGCAGAGTTGTATGACCCGAACACGGGGGTTTGGACGACCACCGCCTCGTTGAACGTCGCCCGCCAATATCACTCGGCCACGCTGCTCAACAATGGCAGGGTGCTGGTCGCCGGAGGGGCCACTATCAACGCGATTTCCAGCGTAGAGTTGTATGACCCAGCCACGGGGAACTGGGCGGTGACCAATTCCTTAACGACCCCTCGCCAAAGTCACGTGGCGATTTTGCTGGCCAACGGCAAAGTGCTGGTCGCGGGGGGATACAACGTTGGCACGACTTTTTCCACCTGCGAGTTGTACAATCCGGCCACAGGGACATGGACGCAAACCGGTTCATTAAGTTATCCCCGCATACACCACACCGTAGCAATGCTGCAAAACGGAAAGGTGCTGGTTGTGGGGGGTGTCACTGCCGAAGGCCCCTATCACCCAATCTCGGAATTATACGAAACGGCCACGGGGACGTGGACGGTCTCCGGCACGTTGAACGCCGCTCGCACTTTTCAAACGATGACCTTGTTGCCTAATGGTCAGCCTTTGGTAGCAGGGGGCAGCAATCCCATCCTAGTTGGTCTTTCCAGTGCGGAGTTGTACAATCCCGGCCCGCGAATAGGTTTGATTAAGGCGGTCAAACCATCGTTCACTGCGCTATCGCTAGGTACCAACTACCAGTTGCAGCTTTCGGGCAACTTGGTCAACTGGACGAACCACGGTTCGGCCTTCACGGCCACAAACAACAATATGATTTATCCACAGTATTGGGACGTGGACAATTGGGGCAGTCTTTACTTCCGGTTGAAAGTTGCGCCGTGAATTCATGAAAACCATCGCATGTCTGGCATGGGGATCTTTGACTTGGGATCCAGGAGAATTGCCCATTCGCCGAAAATGGTATGACGACGGGCCTATGGTGCGTGTGGAATTTCTCAGAAGATCCAATGGTGGGCGACTCACGCTGGTCCTACACAAGTCTGCTCTTCCTGTACGTAGCCTTTGGGCATTGATGGACCTAAATGAGATAGATCCTGCGAGAAAAGCACTTCGGGCCAGAGAACGGATTGGCCGAGATAAACCGGATAATTGGATTGGCAGTTGGAAAATTGGAGACGCTGCGCCGGACTGCATTATTGGATTGGACGCTTGGGCTGCGTCACATGGGTTGGATGCGGTAATCTGGACGGCGCTGCCAGCCAAATTCCACGGCAATGATGGAGAAATCCCACCGGAAAAGGATACCGTTGCATATCTCGAAGAATTAAGAGGTGCAGAGCGAGACGTGGCCGAGCGTTATATCCGTCGGGCACCCCAACAAATTGATACCGAATACCGTCGCCGTTTTGAAGCTGCCTTTGGTTGGACATACCAAGGATGACGGCGATTAAAATTGGTTGTTCGACAAAGTTCCTAGCACAGTCACAACCGAAACGAGTCAGAAACGGGTTCTTGGTATTGACAAGTCGCGGCGATAGAACTGGGACTTGGCGTTGAAGTCATTGAAGACCTCGCCTCAAAAGCGGTGCAGAAGACACGCGCAGTTCAACCCCGATAAATCGCGAGCAAGCCGCTTCGCGACTGCCGGGTGTCTGCAAACCGCGCGGAGCGTTTGGAGTGCGGGCGTGTTCACCGCCGCTTTTCCCCCCGTTTCCCAGCACCAGCGGCGCGACATCTTTGTAGAACGTCCGCCTACAAAAAATCCCAAGCTCCGTAGGAGCGACATCGGGAATATGCCGCTCCTGACGGAGCTTTGAATCATATAGGCTGCGTGCGCTACAAAGATTCCGCGCCTACGGCGCTGAGACGTTCATCGGTTTTCCTGCGCCTTGGCGTCCTGGCGCTTTTGCGTTGAATTCCCCGTGCTGAAAGCGGTGCTAAAGACACGCGCAGTTCAAACGCTTCGCGACTGCCGGGTGTCTTCGAACCTCGCGTAGCGTCTGGAGTGCGCGCGTGTTCACCGCCGCTTTCCCCGGCGTCTTTGCGTTGAATCAGAAACACAGCCTCTGCAAACAGCGGTCGGTTGGTTATCTTCCCGCCATGAGCGCCACCGAAATCCTGAAGGAGTTGCCGAAATTGGCCGAGGCCGATCGGCGGGCGATCCGGCAAAGGCTGTTGGAACTAGCCGAGAAGGATGACGACGTGGCCGCGTGCAATCAGGCGGCGCTCGACGGCGCCATGATGCTTGATCGGATGGATGACGACGATGCCCGCCGTCAACCCCGGTGAAATCTGGTGGGTGGACTTCGGGCTGGCCGCCAAAGTTCGCCCGGCCCTGCTGCTCACCGGCAATCCCGCCATCGAAGAACTGGACCTCGTCACCGTGCCCCTGCATACGACTTCGCTACGCGGCAATCGCTGGGAACTTTCCATTCCGAAGCCGTTCCTGAAACCGGGAGCGTTTCATCTTCAGCAAATCCAATCGGTGTCCACCGTCAAACTGGAGCGCAAACTCGGCGCTTTGACGACGGATGAGATGAATCGGATTTTGGACGCCCTGGCGGAACGGCTGCGGCTGTGACAGTCCTTGCCAGCGGCGCGGAGACGCAAAGAACTCTCCAGTTCTCCCTGCGACTTCCGCCTGCATCTGATTTCGGCGGGACCAGTGTGATTCCAGCGCGACGAGTCGGATTTCGGCGAGCACGGTGGCGTTGAAGAATGCTTCACGCTCGCCCTCACCCCGGCCCTCTCCCCCGGGGAGAGGGAGAATCACTTGCCGCCTCACTCGAAAACCTGCGACTGGATTTGCCGGACGACTATTCGCAAAACGGAGATGTGCGAACGCTGTTCCTTCTCCCCGGGGGAGAAGGTCAGGATGAGGGCGAGCCTCACAACCATTTTCATTCCTGGTTTCGTTCGACCGGCGCAGAAAAGCCGAGAAGCTTTCCAGTTTTCCCTGCGCCATCCGCCTTCCTCTGATTTCGGCGGGACCAGTGTGATTCCAGCGCGACGAGTCGGATTTCGGCGAGTGCGATGGCGCTGTAAAACCCGCACACGCTTTTCCCGAGTGAACACGCGCATGGCTTGACTCGCCTGTAGCTGTTCCCGTTTAATGTGTCCGTTCGGTTCAAGCAATCTCTGGGGAAGCAAATTGGGGAGAACAAGATGAGAGCATTTCAAGTTCGGCATTTCGCGGTCGCTGGCGTCTTACTTTTCGCCGCCACATTCACGACATTCGCCGCTGAACAGATCAGCGTTGTCAATTCACCGCCGCTGACCATGACCAACAGTTTCCATGTCGCCAACCGCGCGCCGCTGGCGCCGAGTCCGTTCGTCAAGCTGCCCATCGGCAGCATCACGTCGCGCGGCTGGTTGCGGCACCAACTCGAATTCGAACGCGACGGCATGATTGGCCGGCTGGCGGAGATTTCACCGTGGCTGAATTTCGAGAAAAGCGCCTGGGCCAGCAAGGAAGGCAAGGGCGAGCGCGGCTGGGAGGAAATGCCTTACTGGCTCAAGGGTTACGGCGACCTCGGCTATGTGCTGGGGGACGAGAAGATCATCGCGGAGGCCAGGAAATGGATCGAAGCCGCAATGGCATCGCAGCGCGAGGATGGGTGGTTTGGCCCGCGGGAATTGCTCACGTCGCTGAACGGCAAGCCCGATCTCTGGCCGCACATGGTGATGCTCAACATTCTCCAGAGCTATTACGAATTCAGCGGCGACCCGCGTGTGCTGGAAGTGATAACGCGTTACATGCGGTGGCAGAATACCCTTCCTCCAACCGCGTTTGGCGAAGGCTACTGGCCGAAGATTCGCGCGGGCGACAATATCGAGAGCGCCTGCTGGCTTTACAATCGCACTGGTGAACCCTGGCTGCTCGAGCTCGCGAAGAAAATTCACGCCAACATGGCACGCTGGGACGAGGACGTGATCAATTGGCACAACGTCAACATCGCGCAGGGTTTTCGCGCGGGAACGGTCTTCTGGATGTTGTCGCGTGAGTCAAAACACCTTGAATCCGCCGACCGAAATTACCGCAAGGTTATGGAGCTTTACGGCCAGTTTCCCGGTGGCGGATTTGTGGGCGATGAAAACAGCCGGCCTGGCTACGTGGACCCGCGCGGCGGCATCGAGACGTGCGGCATCGTCGAGTTCATGCACAGTTTCCAGATGCTCACGAAGATCACGGGAGACCCGCTATGGGCGGATCGTTGCGAGGAGATTGCTTTCAACTCCTTCCCGGCAAGCATGACACCGGATCAGAAGGGACTGCGCTACATCACCTGCGCCAATCAGGTCCAGGCCGATCGCCACAGCAAAGCCCCCGGCATCCAGAACAGCGGCACGATGTTTTCCTTCAGCCCGTTCGAGGTCTATCGCTGCTGTCAGCACAACGTCTCGCACGGCTGGCCGTATTACGCCGAGGAACTCTGGCTCGCCACTCCGGACAACGGCCTGTGCGCCTCGCTTTATGCCGCTAGCGAAGTCAGCGCGAAAGTTGGCGATGGTGTGATGGTGAAAATCACAGAGGAAACCGATTATCCATTCAACGACACGATCACGTTCAAACTCACGCTGCCGAAGCCAACAGCTTTTCCGCTCTACCTTCGCGTCCCGCGCTGGTGCGAGCAGGCGTCGCTGAGGATCAATGGCCAGGCCGTCCAGGTGATGGCCAAGCCGTTATCGTTCATCATCGTGAACCACGAATGGAAAGACGGCGACACGATCACGCTGCAACTGCCCATGCGCATCGTGGTGCGCAAGTGGGCGAAGAACAAGGACTCGGTGTCCGTGGACTACGGGCCGCTGAGTTTTGCGCTGGCCATCAAGGAACGGTGGACGCAATACGGCGTTCGCAACGCCGACTGGCCGGAGTGGGAGGTTTTCCCGGATTCGCCCTGGAACTACGGTTTGGTCCTGGATGCGACTGATCCGGCAAAATCGTTCCGCGTGGAGCGCAAGCCCGGCCCGCTCGTCGCGCAGCCTTTCACGCCGGCCACCGCGCCGATTTCGTTGAAGGCGAAGGCGCGGAAGATTCCCGCGTGGCAACTGGACCATCTCAACCTGGTCGGTCCGCTTCAGCCAAGTCCCGCGAAATCCGGCGAGCCAGTCGAGGAAGTCACCCTCGTCCCGATGGGCGCGGCGCGCTTGCGCATTGCTTCTTTTCCGACCATCGCTGATGGATCGGGCGCGCATGAGTGGATCGAGCCCCCGAAACCCAAGCCCGCTGCCTACAAGACAACGGCTTCGCATTGTTTCGAGGGCGACACCTTGGACGCGTTGAGCGATGGCCTTGAACCGGCGCACTCGAACGATCACAGCCTCCCGCGTTTCACCTGGTGGCCGCGGCGCGGCAGCACCGAGTGGGTGCAATACGATTTCGCCCAGCCGCGCAAAGTGTCGCGCGCAGGCGTCTATTGGTTCGATGACACTGGCGCCGGCAGTTGTCGCGTGCCGTCGTCGTGGCGCTTGCTTTACAAGTCAGGCACCGGGTGGAAACCGGTGACGGCGGAAGGCGCTTTTGGCGTGAACCGGGATGCGTGGAATCGTGTGAGGTTTTCTGCGATTGAAACCGCAGCCTTGCGGATCGAGGTGCAACTCCAGCCCGGTTTCTCCGGCGGCATCCTGGAGTGGCGAATCACAGAATGACAACCAGGGAATACTACATGAAACGAACTCTCTTGTGGGTGGCAGCCGCGGCGATCCTGACGTCGCTGCACTCGAATGCGGCCGAATGGCAGCCGGCCAAAGGCCCGCTTATGACACGTTGGGCCAAGGATGTATCGCCGGAAAACGCGCATCCCGAATACCCGCGCCCGCAGATGGTCCGCAAAGACTGGCAGAATCTGAACGGCCTGTGGAATTACGCCGTCACTGCCAAGGAGGCGGCGCAGCCGGCAATGTGGGACGGACAGATCCTCGTGCCGTTCCCAATCGAATCCGCGCTCTCAGGCGTAATGAAACGGGTTTATGAAACGAACCGGCTTTGGTATCAGCGCACGTTTGCGATTCCGCGCGGATGGAAGGGCAGAAATGTGCTTCTCCACTTCGGCGCGGTGGATTGGGAAACGACGGTTTGGGTGAACGGCCAGGAAATCGGTACGCATCGCGGAGGGTATGATGCGTTCAGTTTCGACATCACCGACGCGCTCAAGGCATCGGGGCAGCAAGAAGTCGTCGTGGCGGTTTGGGATCCAGCGGACGCGGGGCCGCAGCCGCGCGGCAAGCAGGTGCGCAATCCGCATGGCATCTGGTACACACCGACGAGCGGCATCTGGCAGACGGTGTGGCTGGAGCCGGTGGATGAAATGCACATCAAGTGGTTCAAGGTGACCCCGGATATTGACCGGAAAGAACTCAAGGTGGAGGTGGCCTTTCACGCCCGGGCTGGCGGATACCACCTGCGGGCGAAGGCCTTCGATGGAGAAATCGAACGTGCGATGTCGGATGAATTCAGACTGGGCACGACCTACCGGGCAGAAGATCGCACCAACACGGTGGTGGTTGCCGTTGGTGACTTCACACCTTGGACTCCTGATAATCCCTTTCTTTACCGACTCCGGCTGACGCTCCTGCAAAACAATGAGAAGTTCGATGAGATCGAATCCTACTTCGGCATGAGGAAAATTTCTCTCGGACGCGACGAATACGGCAACCTCCGCCTGCACCTCAACAATGAACCGCTCTTCCAGTTCGGCCCGCTCGATCAAGGTTTCTGGCCCGACGGCCTCTACACCGCGCCCACGGACGAAGCGCTGCGTTACGACATCGAGATGACCAAAAAGCTCGGATTCAACATGGCGCGCAAGCACGTGAAGATTGAACCGGCGCGCTGGTATTATTGGGCCGACAAACTCGGTCTGCTGGTCTGGCAGGACATGCCCAGCGGCGACAAGAGCGCCAAATGGCGCGGCCCAAGCGGCTACGATGGCGTGGAGATGGAGCGCACTCCGGAGTCCGCGGAAATCTATGAACGTGAGCTGCGCGCCATGATCGCGGGATTCTACAATCATCCCTCCATCGTTGTCTGGGTGCCGTTCAACGAGGGCTGGGGACAGTTCGACACCGTCCGCATTCTGAATCTGACCAAGCAACTCGATCCTACGCGCCTCGTGAATGGCGCGAGTGGCGGTAATCATTTTCCCGCCGGCGACATGCTTGATCATCACCAGTATCCCGGACCGGGAATGCCGGCGCGCGTGACCGACCGCGCCATGGTGCTGGGCGAGTACGGCGGACTGGGTCTGCCCGTAAAAGGCCACACCTGGCAGGACGAGAAAAACTGGGGTTATCGCAGTTTCACGAATGCGCAGGACCTCACGGACGCTTATATCGGCTTGATCAAGAAACTGCACCCGCTGACCGGTCAGGCTGGCCTCGCCGCCGCCATCTACACGCAGACCACCGATGTGGAAGTCGAGATCAACGGTCTCATGACCTACGACCGCGCGGTGGTGAAGATGGATGAAGCCGCTATCACTGCCGCGAACAAATCGGTTTATGGACCGCCGCCACGAGTTTCCGTTGTTGTTCCAACCGCCGACCAGCAACCCGCGACCTGGCGCTACACAACTGCCAAGCCGGTTGAGGCCTGGGCAAAACCTGGCTTCGATGACTCGTCATGGGAACAAGGCCAGAGCGGCTTCGGCACGGCCGGCACTCCGGGCGCGGTCATCGGCACGACTTGGAACACTTCTGAAATCTGGTTGCGGCGTGAGGTTGAGCTTCCGGCGGACAAGCTGGCGAATCTGGAATTACGATTGCACCATGACGAGGACGCGGAGGTTTACCTCAATGGCGTGCTCGCCGCCCGAATGCAAGGTTACGTGGGGGATTACTTCAATCTTCCGTTGAGCCAGGCTGCCCGGACCGCGCTCAAGTCGGGCAAAAACTTGATCGCCGTTCACTGCCGTCAGACTGGCGGTGGACAATACATTGACGTGGGCTTGGTGGAGGTTGTGCCGGCAACCAAATGAGCTTCGTCTCAACTTGAATCTTATGAAACTGTTGCTGACTTTTCCCTCACCCCGGCCCTCTCCCGCTGGGAGAGGGAGCATGCTCCGCCGGCTTGCGGGCGGATGCGGACCAACTCTACTCGCCTTGCTGCTTGCGAACAGCGTTTACGCCACCGGCCCTGACTTCTACTCCGTCCGCGACCATGGCGCGCAAGGCGACGGCAAGACGGATGACACCGCCGCGTTTCAGAAGGCGCTCGACATCGCTGGCAAGGCGGGAGGGGGAATCGTCTATGCACCGCGCGGGAATTATTTCTTCGCCGGTCATCTCAACGTCCCGCCCGCCGTCACGCTGAAGGGAATGTGGGAATCCGTTCCCGCGCACAATGGGATTCGCGACCGCGGACTTCCGAAACCCACCGACGACGGAACAACGTTTCTTGTCACCGGAAGCGCCGGCAAGGAAGACGGCCCTCCGTTCATCACGCTCAATCACAACAGCACCCTCAAGGGCGTGGTGATTTATTATCCCGATCAAGATCCGGCCGAAGAACCGAAGCCATATCCGTATGCCATCGCCATGCGCGGGAAGAATCCCGCCGTGCTCGCGGTCGAATTGCTCAATCCCTACAACGGCATTGATGCGTCACAGAATGAGCGGCATTTGATCCGCGATGTTCACGGCCAGCCGTTGCGCCGCGGGATTTTCGTGGACCACATTTACGACATCGGCCGCATCGAGAACGTCCATTTCAATCCGTGGTGGAGCATGAAGCCGAAGCTGTTTCAATGGCAGCAGGCGAACGGCGAGGCGTTCATTTTCGGCAAGAGCGACTGGCAATACGTCTTCAACACGTTCTGCTTCGGCTACAAGGTCGGCTACAAGTTCATCAAGACAAAGTCCGGCGATTGCAACGGCAACTTCCTCGGCATCGGCGCCGACGATTGCTTCACGGCGCTGGAAGTCGAGGAATGTTCACGCATCGGATTGTTGATCACGAACGGCGAGTTTGTCTCGTTCAATGGCCCCGACCCCACGATGATCCGCGTGAGCACGAACAACACGGGCAGCGTGCGCTTCGTGAATTCCGCGTTCTGGGGACCGTGCAATCAGATTGCGAAGATCGCTGGAAGCGGGACGGTTGGTTTCAGCGATTGCACGTTTGTCCAGTGGGATCGCAAGAAGGAAGGCCGACACGCGTTGCAGGTCGAGAGCGGCAGTCTGATTGTGCGCGGCTGCGAGTTTCAGGAAAGCAAACCGCAGATTTCGCTGGGCGAAAACGTGCGGCGGGCCGTGATCACGGACAATCTCATCACGGGCCGGCTCGCCATTGCCAATCAAAGCAAGGGCAACGTCGTCCTGAGCAACAACGCGAGTGATGAGGCAACTTCGGAGGAAGGAAAATTAAAATGAACTCAGTTTGTCAGAGTGAAACTCGTAACTGGAAAGATAATCAGACGCTCGCCCTCACCCCGGCCCTCTCCCCCAGGAGAGGGAGAATCTTCCGCCGCCGCTTGAGAATTCGGATGCAGTATCTTGTTCGTGCGGTCTCCTGCGCGAGGGAGAACTGTGCGGGGAAGTGCAAATCAATTCTTGGATCAATAAAGCACGCCCGCTTGCTGTTCCCTCTCCCCGGGGGAGAGGGTCAGGGTGAGGGGAAGCCCTTTCGTGTTCTGCTCGCCTTGGCTGTTTTCACCACCCTGTTGTGCGGCTGCGCCGGCTCGGCACAAACTGGCCAATCAGCACCGGCAGCCCCCAAAACCGGCCCGGGAGTTTTCTTCGTCGCCACCAACGGCAATGACACCTGGTCCGGTCGCCTTGCGGCACCGAATCGCGGCGGAACGGACGGCCCCTTCGCCACGTTGCCCCGTGCGCTGACGGCGACGCGTGAATACAAGGCAGGGCAGGGGAGCGATCAGCCCAATATCGTTTTGCGCGGGGGAACACATTTCCTCAAAGACCCGCTTGTCCTCACTCCGACGGACTCGCAGTTGAACCTCGTGGCGTACTCCGGCGAACAACCAATCCTCAGCGGCGGACGCCGTATCACGGGTTGGCGGGAGACAACGGCCAACGGTCGAAGCGTCTGGGCGGTGGACCTTCCCGAAGCGCGGGACGGCAAATGGTCCTTCCGCGAACTCTGGGTCAATGGTCGCCGCGCGGTGCGGGCACGCCTGCCCAATCGCGGTTATCTCGAAGTCGCGGAGTTGCCCGACAAGACGCCGAACTGGTCGGACGGCCATTCGCGTTTCCGCTATCGCGAGGGCGACCTGCAAGCCTGGTCCACGATCACGAACGCGGAGGTGATGGTGATGACACGCTGGGTCGAGTCGCGATTGCCGGTCGTGGCAGTGGACGAGAAGGAGCGCCTGGTGATGTTTGGCAAACGTTCCGTGTTCCAACTTGGCGCGGGCGACCGCTACTATGTCGAAGGCGCACTGGAATTGCTCGATGCGCCCGGGGAATGGTATCTCGATCCGGCCAAAGGCACGCTTTACTACGCGCCATTGCCGGGCGAAACGCCGGAGCGCACCGAAGTCATTGCACCCGTATTGCGGTTCGTGCTGCGCTTGGAAGGCCAGCCGGAGTCGGGAAAGTTTATTGAACGAGTGACTTTCCGCAGACTGACATTTGCCCATGCGGAATGGGAGTTCCCGCGTGACCCGGAGGTTGCGAAACGTTCGGCCATGGTGTGGCCGGCGCCGTCCACCGAGATTGGTGGGTTTGCGCAAGCTGCCATCGGCGTCAACGGCGCGGTCTGGGGCGAGGGCGTTCGGAACAGCGCCTTCGAGCACTGCAAGTTCATCAACCTCGGTGCCTATGGCCTCGAATTGGGGCGCGGCTGTCAGAGCAATGTGATTTCGCGATGTGAATTCGCGGACCTCGGCGCCGGCGGAATCAAGATCGGCGAAACTCACATTCGCGACAATCCCGCCGAACTGGCCCGCGACAACGAGATTTCCGACTGTTACTTGCACCACGGCGGGCGGACGTTTCACAGCGCGATTGGAGTCTGGATTGGCCAGTCACCGGACAACCGCATCCTGCACAACGAGATTCACGACTTCTATTACACGGGGATTTCCATCGGTTGGACCTGGGGTTACGATCCGCGCGCACGGGCGACGAACAATTTGGTCGCGTTCAACCACGTGCATCACATCGGCGTAATGTCGGATGGCGACGGGCCGATCTTGAGCGATATGGGCGGCATTTACATGCTGGGGATGCAGCCGGGCACCCGCGTTGTGAACAATCTTTGGCACGACATCCAGGGCTTGCGTTACGGCGGCTGGGGCATTTACACCGACGAAGGCAGCAGCAGCATTCTGATTGAGAGCAATCTCGTCTATCGCACCACGCATGGCGGGTTTCACCAGCACTACGGCGCGACAAACATCGTGCGAAACAACATCTTTGCCTTCGCGCGCGATCACCAGCTCCAACGCTCGCGCGAAGAAACGCATGTGAGCTTCAGTTTCAGCAACAACATTGTGCTGTTCGACAACGGTGTGCTCCTCGGCTCGACGTGGAAGAACGATAAATTCATTCTGGACCGAAATGTGTACTGGGACACACGGCTGGCGGACAAACCCACCGAAATGAAGTTCGCCGGCGGAACACTGGAGCAGTGGCGCGCGCGCGGCCACGACAAGCATTCGCTCATTGCCGATCCGCTGTTCGTCGCTTGGGAAAAGGATGACTTCCGCCTCAAGCCGGATTCGCCGGCGCTGAAACTCGGTTTTAAGCCGATTGACGTGAGCCGCGTCGGACCGAGACGATTTCAGTGACGGGCCGATCATCCCGCGCTCTTCACCCACGCAGGCGGCGGCGCTTGCTTGTCCGAATAATTTGTTGTAGAACCCCCGCGCTTTGGCAAGCGACATGATCACACTGAATGGACATCATCTCTCCATCCCCGAAGTCTGGCTGGCCGCCGTGCAATCGGCGCCGTGCCGCCTGGCGGATGAGGCGCGTCCGCTGATCCGGCACAGCCGGCAATTCGTCGAAGCGCTTGCCGCCCAACCGCGCGCGATTTATGGCATCAACACCGGCTTCGGTCCGTTGAGCGGCTTTCGTGTTTCGGATGAAGACCTCGCGCAACATCAGCTCAATCTCCTACATCACCTGACGGTGGGGCAGGGGACGCTCTTCTCGGAGATTGAAACCCGCGCCATCATGGTGGCGCGCGCCAACGCGCTGGCGCGCGGGTATTCGGGCGTGCGCGAAGAGTTGATTGAATTGTTATTGGCGGCGCTGAATCGCGGCGTGCTGCCGGAAATTCCCAGCGAAGGCTCCGTGGGCGCGAGCGGCGATCTGGTGCCGCTGGCGCACATGGCGCGGTTGCTGGTCGGTTTGGGACATGCGCGGGTGAAGGGCGAGCGGCTGCCGGCCGTGGAGGCGTGGCAGCGGGTCGGGCTTGCTCCCTTGGTGCTGCAAAGCAAGGAGGGCATCGCGCTGGTGAACGGAACATCCGTGATGACCGGTCTGGCCGCGCTGGCCGCGCACGAGGCGGACCGATTGTTGCGCTGGATGGAACTGCTCACGGCGTGTTTGTTCCAGGCGCTCGATGGCGAACCGGAGGTGTTGTGCCAGCAGGCGCAAAAAGCGCGGGGCTTTCGCGGCCAGGCGCTCGTTGCCCAACGCATCAGTGATTCGTTGCGCACGCATCCCGAATTTGGGCGGCGGATTGACGAGCATCAGTGGGGTTCACTGCCAAAACCTGTGGCCGGCGGCGCGGAGATTCAGGACCCGTATTCGCTGCGTTGCACGCCGCAGATTCTCGGCGCGTTTCAGGAGGCGCTTTGGCACGTCGAGCAGGTGGTGACGCGCGAACTCAATGCCAGCACGGACAACCCACTCGTGTTTCCCGACACCGGAATGGTGATTCACTGTGGCAATTTCTACGGCCAACAAATTGCGATGGTGAGCGATTACCTGCGGATCGGCCTCATCAAACTGGCGCTGCTGGCGGACCGGCAATTGGAGCGCCTGGTCAACTGGCGCTACAGCCGCGGGCTGCCGCCGTTGCTCGCGGCGGGGGCGCCGGGATTGAACACCGGTTTTGGCGGCGCGCAGTTGCTCGCGACCTCACTGGCGGCGGAAGCGCGCCTGCTTGGCACGCCGGCGTCCATTCAGACCATTTCCACCAATGCGAACAACCAGGATGTGGTGAGCATGGGTTGCATCGCGGCCAAAATGACGCGCACGACGTTGCCATTGGTGTGGAAGTTGGTGGCCATCGAGGCGCTCGCGCTGGCGCAGGCGGCGGATGCGCGCGGTTGTGACAAGGTTCTGGGCGGCGATTACCGCAAACTTTACGAACTGGTGCGCGGCGTTTCGCCGAAGCTCGAACGGGATCGTCCGCTCTTCGAGGATATTGAGCGCGTGACCGCGCTGCTGCAAACCGAGGCGGCGCAACAACAGTGTCTGCGCTTTCAGGATGAATCGCATGCCAACTGACGTGGACGTGTTGATCATCGGGGCCGGGCCGGCTGGGGCCAGCGCCGCGGCGCTGTTGCAGCAGGAAGGATTTCGCCTGCTGGTGGTGGAGAAACAAACCTTCCCGCGCTTCGTGATTGGCGAAAGCCTCCTGCCCCACTGCATGGATTTGCTCCAGGAAGCCGGCTTGTTGGAGAGTGTGGCCGGACAACAGTTCATGCAGAAGAACGGCGCGGTGTTTCATCGCGGCGGGACGACGTGCGATTTTGACTTCTCGGCGCAGTTCACCTCCGGCTGGAAATACACCTGGCAGGTGCCCCGCGCGGAATTCGACAAAACGCTGGCCGACGCGGTGGCGGCGCGCGGCGTGGAATTTCGTTACGGGCACAGCGTGACGGCGATTCGGTTCGATGATTCGGGTGCGAACGTAACGATTGAACAACCCGACGGCGCCAGCCGCACGCTCATGGCGAAATTCGTCCTGGATTGCAGTGGTTACGGGCGGGTATTGCCACGTTTGCTCAATCTTGAAGTCCCGTCGCGGTTTCCAACGCGCGAGGCGCTGTTTGCGCACGTTACCGGCGACCGTCGTCCCACGGGCCGCGAGGAAGGCAAGATTTGGGCTTGCACACACCCGGGTGGTGCGTGGATTTGGATCATTCCTTTCTCCAATGGCCGCACCAGCGTCGGCGCCGTTGCCGAGCCTGGGTTCTTTGCCAAGTACCCTGCCGATCCCGAGGAACGCCTCCGCGCCATTCTGGTATCCGATCCCAGCGCCGGGCCGCGATTAGCCGGGATGCAGATCGTCCTCGGGCCGGAGCGCATCTCCGGTTACTCGTGCGCGGTCAAGCAACTCTTTGGTCCGCGTTACGCGCTGGTCGGAAATGCCACCGAGTTTCTCGATCCTATTTTCAGTTCCGGCGTGACGCTGGCGCTGGCCTCGGCGAACCGCGCTGCGAAGGTGCTGACACGGCAGTTGCGCGGTGAGAGCGTCAATTGGCAGACCGAGTACGCCGATCATGTCATGCAGGGGATCAATACCTTTCGCGCCTACGTGTCCGCGTGGTATGACGGCACGCTGCATGAAATCTTTTTCTCCGCCGGGGCCAACCCGGACATCATGCGGCAAATCTGCTCGGTGCTGGCGGGTTACGTGTGGGATTTGTCGAATCCCTATGTCGCCCAGCCGGAACGCGCCCTGCCGCTCCTATCGCGAATCGTTCAGGCACGTTCACGAAGCACGACATCATGAGTTTTTTTCAGACTGACACCAGAACGGCTTTCGAAGCAAAATCCGAAGCGCAGCGAATTGCGTTTGCGCCGATAGTCTTTCAAGCCTGCCGGGTGCTGCGGGACTCCGGCATCCTGGAGTTGGTGCGAGCCAGCGGCAACATCGGCCTCACGCTGGCAGAAGTCGTGGCCAAAGCAAACCTGCCGCGTTACGGGGTCAAGGTGCTGCTGGAGTCGGGCCTGGGCATCGGCCTCTTCTGTCTGAACGAACACCGCTTCACCCTGACCAAGCTCGGTTATTTCATGCTGCGCGATCCGATGACGCGCGTGAACATGGACGTGGTGCATGACGTGTGTTACCGCGGATTTTTCGACCTCGACCAGGCCGTCGAGCAGGGCCAGCCGGTCGGCTTGAAATCGCTGGGTGACTGGAAAACTCTCTACGAAGGTTTGTCCTCGTTCACGCCGAAGGCGCGCGAGAGCTGGCTGGCGTTCGATCATTATTATTCGGACAACGCCTTTCCCGCCGCGTTGCCGCTGGTGTTTGCGGATCAACCGAAACGCCTGCTCGACGTCGGCGGCAACACCGGCAAATGGGCCGTGGCCTGCGCCCGCTTCCATCCCGACGTGCAAATCACCCTCGCGGATTTGCCGCCCCAACTCGAACTGGCCCGCGCGGAACTCCGCACGCACGGGTTGGCAACGCGCGTGGATTTCTTTCCGATTGATCTGCTGGACGCGTCGCAATCGCTGCCCGCCGGTTACGACGCCATCTGGATGAGCCAGTTTTTGGATTGTTTCTCCGAGTTGCAGATTGTCTCGATTCTCAAGCGCGCGGCCCAGGCCATGGACGAGCGGACTAACCTGCACATATTGGAATTGTTCTGGGACCGGCAACCGAACGAGACGGCCGCGTTTTGCCTGCAACAGACCTCGCTCTATTTCACCTGCATCGCGAATGGCAACAGCCAGATGTATCATTCCTCGGACCTGTTGCGCTGTCTGGCCGAAAGCGGACTCACCGTGGTCGAACAGCGCGATCAAGTGGGACAATACCACACGTGGCTGAAATGCCGGAAAGTGTCGGCGACCTGAGCCGACGGCAATCCACCATCAGCGGATCATCAATTCGCGGGGGTCTTCGTCCTTCAAGCCATACTTCATGGCAAAGCGCAGCAGGCCCACACTGTAAGGCGCAGTGGAAGCGGCACCGCTGAAGATGCGTCCCAGATGTTTGTTCATGTGGGGAAAGGTCAGTTTCACCAATAGCGTGTCGCGCAACTTCTGCCCGACTTTGAAACAGGTGAAGAGCCGCCCGCTGTAGAAGTAACCCACGATTTCTTGCCAGGTTTCCAGGTGATGAGTTGCCTCTTGTTGATAACGTTGAAATGCCGCGGGGCTTCCGTCGCGAATCGCATCGGCCAATAACCAGGCACCCTGCATCCCGAGAAACAATCCGCTGGAAAACACCGGATCAATAAAGCCGGCCGTGTCGCCCAGCAACGCCCAGCCGTCGCCCACCATACGGGCGGAGATGAGTTGATAATTGGCGTACTCCATGACTGGCGTGAGACGTTTGGCATCGCGCGCCACCTCGCGGAGCACGGAATCGTGTTTCAGGAGATTGTCATAACGCGCCTCCTTGGTGGCGCCAAACTTGGGGAGATGCTCCGCGCCAAGGACCATGCCGAGGGACACGCGCCCCGGCAGCGGAATCCGCCAACTCCAGCCGTGATCCAGACGAGTGGTGTGAACGTGACCGGCGTGATCCAGATGGGTGCGATCCACGTGGGCAAACAGCGCCGCGTCCTTCCGGTCGCCCTCCCGACTGGGAATTCCCAGCAGGTTCGGCAACAGCCGCACGCGCCCCGTTGCGTCAACGACCAAATCGGGTGCATGAGGAAAGAACCCGTTTGCCCGCGCAAGGGTCTCCCGGGTGAGTTGTACGCGGTCAGTGCCGGCCACTCGTTCTACTTCGGCCCTGGCCTCAAACACTACTGCGCCAGCGCGTTGAGCGTTGGTCAGCAATACCTCATCAAAACGGTCGCGCGGGACGTTGTAGGCGTAAGTCGCCGTGGCGCCAGTGAGTTGTTGGAAGAAAAAGGAGAAGTTGGCGTCGCCGCTCAAATTGAAGGTCGCCCCCGGCTTGAGCGTGCTGAACGCGCGCACTTCGTCCTCGATGCCAAGCTTTTGGAGCAGCGGAACAATGGCGGGCACGAGCGATTCGCCGACAATCAGCGGGGCGCGTTTGGGCTGATGCCAGATTGCCACCGTGCGGCCGTCGCGCGCGAGGAGCGTGGCGAGCGTGCTGGCGGCGGGCCCCCCGCCGAGGATGGCGACCGTCTTGATACGATCAGAGCGGCGGCGGTTCATTTTCGGCCTTCCAGCACCATGTGAAAACAGCCGTGATGCCGGTGGATTTGAAAGCGGCTCATTCCCGCACGTTGAGCCATCGTCCGCAATTCACCCACGGTGAAGGCGGCGCGACACGACTGGGGCACGTCATTGCGGGTGACTGGATTTCGCAGGACGGTGCGCGCCACCAGTTCGGCGGCGACGATGGCGAGCCAGTTGCGCCGCAGATCGTTGACGACGCAGCCCACGCGGGTCAGCGTGTGGATGCGTTGAAGAATGGCCTGAGCTTCCGCGTTGCCAAAGTGGTGCAGCGCCAGCGAGCAGAGCACCAGATCGAAGCTCTCCGCCGCATAGGGCAGGGTGCGCAGGTCGTGCTGATCCAGCCGGATTTCCGGCCAGTCCCGGCACGCCGCGCGCGCGATCTCGAGCGCCACCGGATTGGCGTCCACGGCCACGACCGTTATGGGAAGGCGCACGCGTCTGGCCCAGGTCACGATGGCCCGGGGGATGTCGGCGCTGCCGGTGGCCAAATCGAGGATGCTCAGGGATGGTCGGTGCGCTATGCCAACCAATTTGCGCACGTAACGCAGCATCAAGCGATGTCCGCCGAGCCGCCGGTTGGCGCGCTCCAAGGCCCGCAACTCGTCGCGCACCAACTCCGGGTCCACTCCGGGTTGGTCCATCATCTCCGGTCGCTGCGCGTCGAAGCGCCGGGTTGGGGCAAACAAACTCATGCCGACTGAGATCGGGCTGGCCGACGCAGCAGACGGCTTGGCGGGCAATTCGTGGTCATTCCGCTTGGCAAACGGTTTGGTTTGCAGGAAATCCATTGTGCGCGAAGCCTAGTGGGCGGCGGCGGCAAAGGCAATCTTGCCAAGGGAGTGTGAACATTACTTGATCGGGTGGGGGGGCAGGATTGGCCCCAAGCAAGCCTGCCGCTGTGGGTAGTTCACATTGCCAATCGCCACCTCAGACTCACCAAGAACCATTTTCAGTGTTGCGGTCGCTGTCCTTGGCGATAGGAGCTTCGATCCGGGCAGTTCTCCAGCCGCAGCGTCAAACTTCCTTGCCGCGGTACTTTGACGGGTTGCGAATCCGGTCGAGCCGTTCGATTTCGAGGTCGTTCAAAGCAGCCTGCTGCCGTCTTTGTTTGATGGCTCGCACGAGAATCTGGGGAATCAAGCCGGCCTGCTTGGCCAGTTGGAGGAGGGTCAGGCAAATGAACTTCAATATGTTCATGGAGTGGCAACTCCGGCGCCAGGGCTGCTTGCTGCATTCATTTCAATTCTTGTTCTGCGGCAGGACGGCTTTCGTCAACCGGTAAATCGGTTTCAAAAAGGAGGCAGCTTGGAACCCAGCCGGTCCTTCCCACGGTTCAAACCCCTGGTGCTCATCCGCGACGAAATCGCCGCGACACACCAGTTCATTCCATTTTAAGCGTCGAAGGTGTCCCGGAAGTGCGACTTTCGCAGAAGCCTCTGGTTCGGCCGCGGGTCGCGGTGGTTTGGGGGAACCGCTGGCCACGGCTTGACCGTTCTTTTTGATAACTTCCAGGTTCGGCTTCATGGTGTGAGTTCCTTTTGCTCCGCCGAACCGACTGCACGGCATGCTTTCCATGGTTTGCCTTGGGTGAACGTCGCTTCAACCAGTTCGGAGTGATTGGCTTCGGAGCCGCTTTCGCCCTCGAATCTGGAAAGGTCGTCCGACCCAACCGAGGCGGTGCTGCTGACGCTTGAATCTCGCATAGGCTTTGAAATCGCTGGCGCCAATCGTGACAACGCGCCGCCTGCGGTGCGAACGCTGTTTCGAGTCGCCACCCCTTTCGGCCAGCGGTGCGAGCAGCGACGATGAAATCAAGCCCGGCTGGAACCGCGCAACGTTCCCATCAGACCCACGCCGGTGGCCACGATGCCGCCGATGAGCATCCAGACGGCTTTGTCCGTCGGCGAACCGGTAAAGAACCGGGAAACGTCGGAGCTGAACGAGTTCATGGCGTTGATGCCAAAGATCATGAGCACCACCCCGCCCACGAGCAGGGTTAGGAAGATGATTCTATTCATAACAGGATTGCCTTGAATGGTTGAGTGATGCCGAGGGACGCTCGGCGAGTTTGCTGGCCGCTTAGATGCGCCGCCGGCCGGAGATGAAGTTGATGAGAATCATAACAACCGCAATCACCAACAGGATGTGAATCAGGCCGCCCATTGCGGTACTGGTCACCAGTCCCAGCAGCCACAAAATGATCAGCACTACCGCAATTGTGTATAACATATTATCCCTTTCAGTTTGGTTTGGTTTGGTGGCCAATGCCGGCGGGGCGCTACCGCACCCGCGGGCAAAGACCGGTCATTTCAATTTCAGTTATGAACGATCCGCAGATTCTGCGGCGGAGAAATCGGGTTTAACGACGCCGTCGGAATGGTCATGTTGTTGACCACGCTGGTGACCCCGTCAATGTCGTTGATGAGCTTGGTGACCAGACTCTTCTCGGCGTGGTTTTGGGCCACTCCGCTGATCGTTACCTCGCCATTCATCGTTTCAACCCTGGTCTTCAGCGCGCTGGTTGAGTAATGGGACCGCAATGACGATTTGACCTGGGCCGTGATGGAGGCGTCATCAATCTTCTCGCCGATCGTTCGCTCCGGCTGGGCCGGAGTCCTGGCAATTGTCATTTCGTTTATCACTTCCTTGACCCCTTCGACGTCCCTGGCGTATTCCGTGGTCAATTCCTTTTGGGCCAGGCTGGAGGCTTCGCCGCTCAAGGTGACGATTCCATCCTTCACCGCCACATCGGTCTTGGTGGCGCGCACGTTGCGATGGAAAAGAAGCGTGGTCTTCACTTTCGTGCTCAGCCAACCATCCGAACGTTCGGCGGGGCTTTCGTTTTTTACCTTCAATTGATTATCCACGCTCTTGACGCCCGGCAGTCCTTCCACGGTGTCCTGGGCCAGCGATTTATGGGACGCTTCGGCGACGGTCCCGGTCAAAGTCACGACCCCGTTTTGGGATTCGGTTTTAATCGTGTCGTCCTTGAGATAGGTTTTGAACACATGAGATTTCATGGCGGCGGACTCGATGCGGGCGTCCGTCTCCTCGGAAGCGCGCAGCGGCGCGCTGGAAAGTAGCAGCGCGCCCGCGGCGGCCAGGAGCGCAAGTGGATAGAGACTCTTCATTATGTTTTTTTGTTTCGGTTGCACGGCTTTCGGTTTTCTAACAAGAGAACGATACGCCTCGGGCCGGCCTGGCGCTATGGGGTGTATCCCTTACCCTGGGACTTGGGTCGGATCCACAAAGTGGGTTTTCGCTCGCATTAAGCGAACCCACCCGAACATATGCGAGTTTAGCCGAACAATTCTTCATTCATTTCCCGTTTCTGGAGTTGTCGTGTTCCTTCATGTCCGATCTGGAGCGATCCCACCCATAAAGAACCGCGCGGACCCGCTCCATCTTCTCGTCGTGGCTCAGGCTGCTGTCGTCGCCAATCACGGCCAGATACGCCCGCAATTGCGGCCACTCCTCCTGGGCGGCGGCAGTGGCTTCATAATCGAAATACTTTTCCGCCAGCTTCAGCCGCGCCCGCCGGATGTCATTGTCCTCGCTCTCCAGCAGCAGCTTGGTAAAGGACGCTAACTGTTCCAACTCCGCCGGTTTCTCGCTGGCCAGCTTGAGGACGGCCTTGCCCACGAGCTTGACCGCCGCTTCCCGCAAGCCGGCCACGCTGACCGGCAGTTCATTCAATTCATCGGCTGCCGCCTGCGCCTCGACCAGTTCCTCGATCTGCCGTTCCCGCGCCCGACGACGATAAAACCGGCCCACGCTGGCGATGGTGGTTTCCACGCCGAACTCCTGCTGGACCCGTTCCAACGTTTTGGCGTAACCCAGGTTCTCGTCGAACAACCAGCTTTCCAGCATCTCGCGCTGTTCGGGCGTGAGTTGATTCCACGTTGAATCGTCGCGCATCTTTCTCATGGAGTGAACACCCTCTCCGCCTCGAACGGGGAGAGGGTTGGGTGAGGTGTCGAATTGAAAACCACGGATGAACACCGATGGACACCGATTCTTGAAAGGGGCAACGGGAAGAATACCCTCTCCGCCTGCAACGCATTCCCTCGCCTGCGGGAGCGGGAGAGGGTGGCCAGAGGCCGGGTGAGGGTTGGATGGGAGAAACATTTCATTGCGGAGACGTAAGGGTGAGGTGTCGCCTCGTTCATTTGTATTTTCCGCGAATGTGAATGTTGTAATAACCGCCCTTGGAAGAAGCGGCCATGAACCTGAGAAAAACCGAGCGAGGCACGCGAGGATGTTCATAGACCGTGTCGCTCGTGTGGAAGAGCACGGCCAGTGTGCTCCCGTTGTAGCCCACTTTTCGAATCGCGCTCGAATTAACGGGTATGAGAATCACCCCGCTATTCTATTGCGGCTTGGGTGCCAGGAAATGGGCGTTAAATGCCGTGGGATTTTCAGCCTACCTGCTGCGCCCGCCTTGGGTCGGCCAACTCAACGGTTGATCTGACTTGGAGAGAAATGGAAATAACCTTCCGAACATTTCGCCCGCGCGTGTGCGTTCCTTGTACCACTCGCGCTTGCGATAGCGCTTCCAGGCGTCGGGACACACGTCCGGCATTTCGCCCAAGCGCCACTGATGCAGCAGCCGCATCATCCCCAACCGTTCCAATGCCACGCGCCAGTCCCGCTCTTTGTTGCGGCCTTTGTCATCCTGGAGGCGAAGACCTGGCGGTCGGTTCGCCTTCACCCACTTGCGGAAGTGCCCAATGATTTCCTCATTGGTGAAGCGCGCCCAATGGATGGCAACGGCCGCCACTTCTCTTCCGTCTTCATCAACCAATGAGGGCAGGATTTCTTCGTAAGGTTGTAGTTTTCCTTGCCGTACCAGTTCGACTTCGCTCGTCTCAGGGTCTTCGGCCCGCACCCGATGGTAAGCGCTGATGACCTTGTCCCATCGCGCTCGGGCATCTTCTGCAATTTTCTCTGCTTCAATCCAATCGGCGCGTGCGAACGGTGTTGCTGGATACCAACCGGCGCCAAGCAGAGTGCGAACGCGAAAGTCCCGCTCAGCGTCAGGTAGCGTCTGCCACGGCGCGGGAAAACTGTTGGTGACGCTGGCGTTACGCGCCATGTCTATTCGATGCGGATCATCGGGCGCATGGTAGAATCCACGGAAAAGAACGTCCACATGCGGACCCATCGAATGAAGCTTGCCTATATCAGATGTCAACCGTTCATCGCGCTGTCCGCCCTTGCGCCAGCATTTGATACAACGTTGCCGAACATCCCGAATGAACGCCGACTCCCGCGCATACTCCCAATAACAACAGGCGACCAGTTCCGGTTCCGGCACGGCTGCGAAGTTCCAATCGAATTCACGGAGCGTCGGCATGATGGCTGAGTGTCAGAATCTGCGGTCCAGTTTCAGCACGTCCAGCCCGGTATCAATCCGATTTCTAACCCATGCTGCATCGGCTCGCGACCACTTCTGGTCCACGACTAAAAACCGTTCAATCTCATCTAAACGGACGTTTGTGCCATATCGGAACAACGCGCAGATGAAGACATCCAACTTTTCGATGTCAGAGGGGTGCGAGGGTAGAGTCTGCGAATTCCAGACGTCACACTTTAGAAAGCGCTCGAAGAACTCGCGGCATTTTTCCCCTGGAATAATGTCGGCCAACGTTTTGTTCGCATCGGTGCAATGCACACTTCCGCCGAAAGGACTTTTCTTCAGCCACTTTCGGAAATCCCGCGCGAAAGCCAGTCCGATGGCGTTGTATTCGGCGATTGTCAGTTCAAAGCAATCGCGCGGGACGATGTTCGCCACATAAAACGTGCTAGGGGTCTTGGCTCTTGCGGTGGCAATCGCGACGAGCGCGCGCTTGATCCCTTTGCTCGGGTCACAAACCAGGTAACCGCCTTCGTCTCGTAAGCTTTTCTGGTAGGTTTCCGATTCCGACTGCGGAAATGTCCAGACCTCCGAGCCGCGAGCAAACTGGCCGAGTATGTCGTGCAAAGTCTCATTCGCTTTAAATTCAAGGCGAATCAGAATTTCAACGTGCGCATGCATCGTCACTTTCGATATTCGGCACTGTGCATTAAATAGTCGTCAAACAGTTTTCGCCGCATAGCGGCCGTAGTCAGGGCGCCGGGCGGACACCCCAATTCGGCAGCTAGGCCCGCCACCCACCGTTGTTTCAAAGCGGACTCCAGCCGCGCTTCCATTTTGGAATAGTGTTCATTGAATGCGTTGAGGTACTCAGCGTACGACTTTCCTTTCAGCCTGCGTGTGCTTCCACTCTGGCGCAGCAGGTTCAATCCTTCCACCGCGTAGCTGTCCATTGGCACGAACTGCGCCGGGCGGAGGAAGAATGCAACTTTGGAAACCAGCGAAACCGGAACACAACCTTTGGAACTCCAGCCCACTTGCTGGATATGTAGCGCGGCGGCGTCAATGGTTTCGGCTCCGCCACCCGCCACAAGCGCCCGCCGAAAGTCTTGGTCAAGGTATTCGCGAACGCGCGTCTGTTTTCCATCTTTGATCGTTCGCGCAACATTCCACGATCCGACAAACCAGCGGAACCAATCCTCCTTGAGTTCGCCTGGCGTGGCAGCGAGCAGAAAAGATTTGTAGCGCGGATTGCTCCACATCTGCACGACTTGCACCAGCGCGAGCGCGAGATTCCGCATTTCAATTTTGGGCATGCCTTTCTGTCAATGTTGACTATCGATCCCTCAACTTCTCAAGGATGTCCTGAAACCAGGTTACGTCATCAAGACTCGACGCAGGATCCCGTGATACGCAGAACGCGAAATCGCTCTTCTGAAGAGATACACGCCCCAGCCGGCCAGCAACAAAACGCTCCGTTGCTAGGAATGCCTGTTGATCCTCAGGATAAAACCAAACGGAAATTCTTGGTATCGCATCGGCGGGCGCCTCGTAGCCGAACCAGCCGATGGTCTGGATTGCGGGGCCGACGCAACTGGACAATTTATGAAACACGCCGCCACTGGAAATCTTCACGCCCACAAAATGTCCCTCGCCAGCTTTGCTTTGAACATCCCAACGATCTTTGCGGGCCAGCTTGTAGCGATTTGCCAAACCTTCCAAGATGCAAAACATATTGGCCGCTGACTCTGTTGTTTGTTCGAGTTTCATTTTTTTGAAGCTTCTCAGTTGTAGCTCTGGAATGCCCAGTAAACCCATGGAATCCAGAAAATCCGTGATGAGCGCTGATTGATCCTTCATATCTTCCAGTTCACCCCATCGCCGGAAACCCATAAATTGCGGATCGGAGGATTTGCACGTTCCACGCGGGATGGCAACAACGTCCTTTGCCAGGACAATGTAGAATCGCTCGCGTTCGTTTGGATATTTCTCTTTGATTTGAAAACCATAGCCGCCCGGTGCGGCTTGAAACTCATCCATCGTTGGATTCTGGTGAGGCTGCAATGCGGCGTTGATCTTGGCCTCGACAACAATTACCCGTTGCGCTGGCCAGACGATGGCTAGGTCCGATTGATTTCCGTCCTGACAACGAATTTCACATCCGCTGACCGTCACTGCCACTGGCAAGCGGCAGATTTCTCGGAGAAAATAATTGAGAAAAGCTGGTTCGTGGTGAAAAGCAAAGCCGAGTGCCGCCACCGCAAAGACCTCGGCGCGATTCTGTCCGCCGCCGGTGCTACCATCACTTTCCCCGAGTACCGCCGAGAACCGACTGCGCCGGTAGAGTTGGTAGAATGACGGTTGAAGATGCACGACTAATTCTTGGCGGTTAGTGCTGGCTTTGCTAGCACAGGCTTGCTTTCGACAGATAATTCCGTTTGGTCACCTAGCCGGATTGCGAGCAGCACCAAGCCAGCGACACCAGCAAGCAATACGAGAACCAACACCCCACAACCTTTAGGTTTTCGCTTGCGACCAAACAGACTGAACCGCCCTTTCTTTCGTTGCTTGAAACCAAAGAACTCCTCGTACGACTGTCCACGCTTGCCCCCACCTTTGAACCTTGTTCGTCTCATTTCATACCTCAGTTTGCCCAACTGGCCTGATGCAATCCTCCGTCACCAGTTTCTTGGCGTCGGGATAATTCTTGGGGATGCCGGGAGGCATGACGGGTTCGCCCTTCTCAATCTTCGCGGCGACTTGCTGGTTCAGGGCGAGGAGTTGGGCGAGCAAATCCTTTTTGGCGCTGAAGCCGTAGGCGGTGAGGACGGCGGTGTCGAGCGCGGCGTGGGCGTCCTTCAAGGGATTCGCGCCGGGCAGTTCGAGGGTGCGATAGAGGGCGCGCAGTCCGCCCTTCATTTTCGGCAACGCCTCGGCGCGCACGCGGCGCACCTCGCGCGCCGCCGCCGCCACGGCGTCAATCTGCTTCACCGTCGCCGTCTGCGGCCACGGGAACGTGTCGAAGATGATGGTCATTGCTTTGGAATAAATTGTATGTGGTTGGCAGGTCGTTAGAGATCAAAATCCGATTAGCACCGGCTTGTTCGTCAAGGAAGAACCGCCCTGCTGGACGTATCGGAGATAACCAAACCACGTCTGTCTGTTTGTCCTGACAATGACGTTCACTCTGTCTTCGCTTACAAGGTCGTTGATTGTTCCCTCGTCGTAATCAGGACATTGATAGCCGCACTCCTTAACCCGTTTCACCAGCCAGCCCCGCAAGTCGGGTTCGCTAATCTTGCCGCTGATTTCCTCAACTACCATGCGCGGAATTTCCTGAACCAACTTGGAAAATCGGGCGTCCTTCTCAAAATGAAGCAGCTTGTTGTGGGCAGGTTTTGGAAGCTCTGGATAACGCTCACAGGGCAGCCACGTTTGAGTCGCAGGACAGAGAACCATCGTTTCTGGCTCGACGATTTTCTTACGCATTAAGCCGCGCATTTCCAGTTTGTTAAAAGGGCCTTCAACTGTTTGCTTTCGATAAAAATACTTAGCGCCAGAAATTTGGGTCAGTTTCGCCGGGCCGCGTCCTCGAAAAAGCGTGTAAAGAAGAGCGGGATCGAGTTCTGATGCTGTGGAAGCAGGAGGCAAATCAGCTTGGCTTGTATTGGGCACTGTAATTGACTCGCCACAGCCCGGGCACTGAACGGCCAGACCCGCGCCAGCTTCGTCAATCACGACGTGCTGCCCGCAACCCGTGCAATTGAATGTGATGTCCATTCGTTATCCGCCGCTGGCCGACGCCCCGCCCAGGCTCTTACGCAAGTTGTCCAGCCGCCGTTTCACGCCGACCTTTGGATTTTTCTGGATTGCAAATTCATAATACTCGACAGCCTGTGTTGTATCACCCCACGCCTCCAAGATTTCTCCCGTAGCGCGGAAGATTTCTGCATGACGTTCTGGATATTTCTCCGGGATGCGTTCAGCAGCTTTTGTCAGACAATCCAGAATTTCAGCCCCGACCTCTTTCGGAATTTGCTGGCCACAGGCTTTGAGTTTCTCCAGAGCCTCATTCAAAAGAGTAAAGCCATCACGATTTTCCATCTGCAACTGCCTATAGGCTGATGCCTGTTCCTGCCGATTGAGGCTTTCGCAAATGTCAGCCGCCAAACCGTAGGTGTTTGATCGCTGATTCCATTCGATTGGAATTCCTTTCGCAATCCACGCTTCAAGTGATTGCAGATGCTGTTCGCGATAGAGGTTCGCTCTCTCAGATTCTCCAACCGCTTCGAGGACATCCACTAGAAGTCCACAGGCAGACGCTTGTTGTGAAACTTGCTCTCCAAATCCTCGCTCCAGTGCCTTCTCCAAAAGCATGACGACTTCGGGAGCAGATTCAGCAGTAACCTCGTCAAGCGAATCCAGACGTTCTTGTGCTAATTCGAGCAGAGTGCTGGCGCTGGCTTGTTGCATTGCGATTTCCAGCTTTTGATTTTGCACTTCAGGACTGAAGTATTCTGCCAATCGCTGACGAAGTGCCGGGCCAAAATTCAAATCAACCGCAACTGGTTCAATCTGTTCGTTCGGAGAAAGCAATCCCAGCTTCTCTGCCTCATTGCGCGGAACGACATCCAAATCCATTCCGCTGTCGAGGTCGAAAGGCGGGAATGGAAGACCAAAGGCGCTGATACGAGTCCAAACAGGGTCGTTCCTCAACGCAATCATTTCGTTCCTTGCGAAAACCCGCCCGCCGTGGTCGCGCCACTTTTGAGCCCAATCAACTGATTCGGCATGGTTGTAAAGGTCGTATAATTGCAGCGCCGGATAAATATCCAAAGAGTCCGCGTCGGCTTGGCCTTGCTGCCACTGAGCATAACCGCATACAAGCGAGTGGGCTGTGTCGACGCACAGTTCCAATCTTTGATCGTCTATTCGTTGGCTGATTTCGGTGAGCGCGTTTCGAAGATCGCATCGTGCGGTAGCCTTATTTGAATTGCCCTCTACATATTCCAAAACAATCCGGAAGGCTTTTTCGGCGCTACTTGGTTTGTCTGCCACCGGCAGAAATTCATTGATAACAGTTCTGACAATCGAGATTTGTTCGGGAGACGCTTTCATTGAGCCATTGCATGTTGCGTGAAATGCGCGCCGAACGCGTGGCGTTCCTCGTCGTCCATCGAGTGCTGGAACAGCGTGCCGAAGATTTCCGGCTGGACCTTGGACCAGTTTTGCTCAGCGGCTTTTTTCAGCAGATTCAATTCGATCTCGTGAATCTCGATGCGCGCCGGTTCTTTGAACAGGCCGCCATTGAAGTAGGGAACGCCTTTGAAGCGCCCGCCCGTTTTCGGCCCTTTGCTGTTCATGGCCTCGAACAGCCCGCCGATGATGTCGTAACCGTCCGCCGGGGTTTTGCATTCCGCGAGCAGGTTCGTGACGAAGTATTTCGGCAGCAGGCTGATGTCCTCGGCAAAGAGCGCCACGAGCATTTGCAGGATGAATTTCTGCGCCATGTCGCGCGGTTCGCCGCGTTGGAGCAGGGTTTTGAAACATTCAGCCAGCTTGTCGGCGGCCTGCGTGGTGACGGCGACGCGGTCGTTTTCAAAATTGGGTTTGGGATTGCCCGGCGCGAGGAATTCGAGCGGTCCCCAGCGCTCCGGCAAATCCTTGAGCGCGAGCGTGTCCTTGGGCGTGTCGAGGTCCGTGTCGAAATCGTAAACGCGGAACTCGTCGAAGTTGCAGAGCACGACGTAACGCGGGCGATTGGGCACGAGGCGCGTCCAGTAATCGAAGGCCTGACGGTAATGTTTCTGGAGATTCTCGCCGCGCTTTTTCATTTCGATGAGCACGACGGGTTTCCAGACGTAATCGGCGAAGGCCGTCCCACCGCCGTCTTCGTTGGATTTGCGGATGCGGAATTCCGGCGAGCCACCTACATCAAGCGAACCGCCCTGGCCGAAGGCTTGGAAGAGGCGGTCGAGGAAGATTTGCGCCTGGCCCTTTTCATCGCCGGTGACGTGATTCGCGCACCATGCGGTGAATTCGAGGAGTCTTTCCCGGCTCGGCATGGCGGGGTTTTACAGCAAACCGCGCAAGTCGGCAAGGCGATCAACGTGTAGGACACGCGCGAGAGAACAACAGCCGGCAATGAAACAAGACGAGCAGGGCCACCGCCGCCAGGACGGGGGCATTTTCCAACAGCTACGGTTTGCGGTACTAAGGGTGAATCACCAGTGGAACCCACAGAATGCCAAACAGCACGGCAAGGCTCAGCAGATAGTTTCGATGCGACAGCTTCATGGACCGGCGTTGGAAATCTCAGTTCGCAGAATCCGCCGGCGAACGCAGCACTTTTGCGGGCTTCCTTTCCGATACCGCGGTTTCCGGCAACGGATGCGCGGGCGGTGGGTCGGTCTGGTTGACGTATTTGCGCACGAGCCAATGCCGTTGCATGGCTTCAATCAACCGCTCCAGCTCGCGCATGGAGGTTTGGGTTTGTTGAACCAAGCCAGGCAGGTCCTTGGCTTCATCGGCCACGGCGTCAGTGATTTCCGGCAGGCGGACGGTGCTGTCCTGAATATTTCTTACCGCGCCGTTCAGATTCGTCACCACGCCGCGCAGTTCGCCCATGGCTTCGTTGGCTCGCACGAAAAGGGTTTGTGCCTCATCCGCCAGCGCGGTGTCGGTGATCAACTTGCCGACCGTACCTTCGCCCGCCTCGACGCCGGCGGCCATTTTCTCCAGGCGGATGGCGAGTTGGTCCAGGCGTTCCCGGGTGGCGATCAGATTCGTACCGAGTGTGGTCCACGTCACCAGGCCGACATTGACCTTCTTCAACACGAGCAAGGCCTCGGCGCGGATTTCCTCGACGGCCGCTTCGAGTGCGCTTTGAAACTGCTCATTGCAGACGATGGAAGCGTTCTTCTCCGGCAATGGTTGGCCGACGCCGCGCGTGATCTCAAAATACGCATCCCCCGCCACGCCGAATTTCTTTTTGACCACCGCGGATGAATCGGCGCGCACGAACCGGAAAAAATCGCGTCGTATCCGTGCGTCGGCTTCCATGCGGCCCCGTTCGTCCACAATCACATCGGACACCGATCCCACCAGCGTGCCCAGAAAGTAAACTTCCGAGCCTTGGCGGATGCCGGCGGCGCCATCGGCGGGCAGAATAATCTGCAGCGGGACGCGGCTTTTGAACCAGCGCTGGCTGCGGCCCGTCCACACCACGGCGGCGATCAGCAGCGCCACGATGACGAGCACGAACGTGCCAGTGATTTCGTTGACGCGCCGGAATGTGAAACGCGCTTCCGAACGCCGCCCATCGCGGGGAACCGGTCTTGGGAGGTCAGGCGTTTCGTTCATAGTCACAGGTAAGTTAGCAGCGACACCACGGCGGAGATGACGAAGAGTCCGGCGACCGAGCGTGTGAGCGCCCGTTGCGTGGCTCGCGGAATGTCCGCCACGGATTCGCCGACCCCCAACCCGCCGATGCAACAACAGGCACTGGCAAACAGGGCAGGGAGGATGCACTTGGCCAGAATGTTGAACACGTCCTTGGGCTGGACCGCGCTCGAAACCGTGTCCACAAACAGAAACAAATCACCGCTGCCTTTCCCCATCCAGGCTGCGAACAAATGGCCGCTTGCAAACGCGACGAGGATGAAAACAATCGTCAGACAGAATGTGGCCACCGCCATGCCGAGCACGCGCGGCAACACGAGATGCGTGAACGGGTCGCTGCCGGCGGCTTCCAACGCGCGAACCTCCCCGTTGACTTTGAGGACGCCCAGTTCGGTGGTCATGGCGCTGCCACTGCGCACGATCACGATGAGATTGATCAGCAACGGGCCGAGTTCCCGCGCCACCACCGCCACCAACAACGGCCCGAGCAATTGGGACTGGCCGGCCTCGCCGATCCAGAAGGTGAGTTGCACCACCACCGAAATCCCAACGAACCCTGCCACCGCACCGACAAACCAGAGCGGTTCGACACCGACAGCCAGCACCTGCCGGGCGAACGCCTGGCGCACCGCGCGCACCCAACTGCGCGGTTGAACGCAGACGTACACCATCGTCCCAATCACCGCCGCCACGTGCCGCAATTCACGCCACTGGACCCACACCATGGCGCCCAACCCGCGGATCCTGCCGATGCCCGGAAGCCGAAACGCACCCGCTGCTCTGGATGTTTCCGCGGACACGGATCACGTCAGTCAGTTGGTGCCTTCCTGAATTTTGTCACCGACTTTTTCCACGTCTTTGCCGAAGCCGTGGGCCGTGTTGCAGCCGGTGCCGACAACGGCCAGCAGCGCGGTGACGAAGAGCAGGACGACGATGCGTTTAATGTGTGTGTTCATATTCTGGTTCTGGTTGGGTGGTTGAGTTTGGTTCACCGAAATTGCCGACCGCCGCTTCAAGGGGCCTCCAGTCGGGTTCAGTCGCCATTGTGGGAACAACGGTGGGCGACGAGATAACCGATCAGTGCCCCGACGCCGACACCGAGGGCAATGGCTTGGTAGGGGTGCCGATGCACCGCCTCGTCAGTGGCTTTGGCGCCTTCGACCGCCTGGTCGCGTACGCGGCCATACATTTCCTTGCTGCGTTCGACGGCGGCGGCCAGACGCTTGCGGGCCTCCACGACTTTTTCTCCGGCCGCATCGGCGGTGGCACTCACCAACGCGTGGGCATCATCGGCCAGTTGGCCCATGTCATTACGGATTGCTTGTGTTTGTGTGCTCATATTGTCTTCGGTTTCTGTTGGTTTGTGGTTTCAGTGGCAAATTCTCAGCGTTGGCGAGATGAGCGGCTTCCGGCGAGGTGGCCACTCTCAGAACGGAGTTTCTTCCGCCGAACGGGTTGGGAACGGATTCCTGGGCAAGCGGGTCGGGCATCCATTGGCCGTCAACCACCAGGCAGTATTCATAGGTGCCGGGGGCCAAAGCGGTTTCCTTCCACCAGTGACCGATGCCAGAGGAATGCAACGTTTTACTCTCCGGCTGCCAGTGATTGAAAGATCCCGCGACGCAAACTGTGGTGGCCGTTGGGTGCGTGAATTCGAATCGAACCGGCACCAGTTGCAGACCGGGACTCCGGCTGTTGTCATGGTTTTTATTGTGTTTCATAAATGTGATCCGGATTAAATCGGTCATCGGCTTACTGCCACGGCTGCTTCATCCCTCTCAGCCAGACGGCTCGACCGCAGGATGCTTCATGCCGGCACTTGGGACATTACTCCGTTGAAGCCGGCGCTCACAGTGGGGGGTTCCCCCCCCCCGTCAGGACTGATGCTCATAATTGACTTTGGGTGAGCCGCGAAAGCGAAATGAACTGTGCCGGCGCGGGTCACTTGTCTTCGGACACTTTCTCACGCAAGGCCTGCCGGGCGAGACGTTGCAGGTCAGTGTCCGTGACGCCCGGCAGAAGGCGCTTTCGATAAAGTTCGTCATGCAGGATGTCCACGATGGCGACCAACGGAGCCGCGACCAGAACTCCCAGCACCCCAAAGGCGGCCACGCACAGGAGCATGGAAAAAATCACCGCCACGGGATGCAGTTTCATCCCGCGCGCCATGATGAAAGGAAGGATTACATTGTTCTCCAAGCCTTGGATCGCCAGATAGGCGAGCACCACCCACAGCGGAGTCATGCCGCCCTTGCCCAGGGCCAACAACAAAGCCGGCAGGGCGCTGAACAGCGGGCCGAGAAAAGGCACTGCTTCCAGGACTCCCGCAATCAGTCCCAACACCAGCGCATCCATGAATCCAAAAATCGGCCACATGAGTAGAAAAACCAGCACCCCAATCGTCAGCATTCCCAGCAACGTTGCCGCGGCCCAGCCGGGCACAAATTTTCCGATGCGTTGCATGATGGTCAGGGCCTCGTCGTGGTGCCGCGCGGGGATCAGGGAAAACAGGGCCCCAAAGATTGGCCGGGGATTCATCAGCGTAAAGGTCACGCCGAAGAAGACGGTCACCAGCACGACCAGGATCTGGGCGGCGTTGAACGCCACGGCCGTGAAGCGACCGACGACGCCTTGGAACATCTCGCTCAAACTGGAGCGAATGGATTGCGATTCCTTTTCCGGTTTGGGCGGCGGCGGTGGAGTGGTTGGTGACACCGCTTCCGGTTCACCGGCGGCCGACTTTTCCCGGGCGATTTCCGAGGTGACTTCTTTCTGAAGTTTCGCTTCGTAATGCACGGCTTGTTGCTCCATTTTGATCAGGGGCTTCTGAAGCCTTTCCCAGTAAGCGGGCGACTTTTCCACGAGTTTGGCGACGGAGGCTTTCATCGGCCCAAAGAAAGCCCAACCGGTCAAACCGAGGACCACCACCAGAGCCACGGCGACCAGGGCCGTTGCTCCCTTTCTGCCTCCCGTCAACGATCGCAGCCGGGAGATCACGGGATTGACCGCGAGTGAAATCAACAGAATGAGCAGCAATGACAACAAAATGGGCGACAGCAAGGCGAACGTCTGGATGAAGACCCAAAACGCTGCGGCGAGGACCAGGTAGAAGAGACCCGAGCGAGGCGCCAACCCGGGATTGGGGTACTTGGGTGCGGTCGGTTCCCCGGTTGCCATCTTGGTCCTGGTTTTGTGGTCGTTGCGTTTCGTGAGGCAAGCTTGCCGCCTCACGGATCAGTCGCCCACTTTAAGTGTCGAGCCAGGTTCTGGCTACCGGGGGAAACTCCTACCCTGACCTTCATAGGCGGGATGCCGTTCCGGGTTTACCTCATTCCGCCGTTCAGGAGGAATCCCGCCGCATAGCCAGGGTCTGCCGGCGGGCTGGCGGCGCGGTTCAGGAAGATCGCAGGAACTCGGTGGGATGCACCCCCTCACGCTGGCGAGCGGCGCGATACTGGGTGCGAATCATCTCTTTGACTATTATCGGCCCGGCGATGCCCGCCAAGGCCACGGCGGGGGTGCTGTCATCATCGGACAAGACCGTGATGGTGCCGTAACCCAGCAAACGCGACAGGAAGCCTTGATGCACCACCACGTCTTTCACCCGGTACAACTCCAATTCATTCAAATGCTTTGCCCACCAACCGCGCTGGACCAGCAAGCGTTGCGTGGTCAGGCGATACCGGCAGGACTTTACCCGGAACCACACCACCAGCAGGAGGAGCGCCCCGACCGCGAGCGGGACCCAAGCCACCCACCGCGGCCAGGATAAATCGGAAGCCCGCATCCCCAGAGCGATGGCCAGACCCACGAAAATCAATCCGAGCAGAATCTGTCCGGGAAAGGCCCGGGCCACCGGGGACAGTTTGAAAATGTCCGATTCCTGGCTGGCCGGCGCTTGCGAAATCAACCGCGCGGTTTGCGGTCCGGGATTGGCGGGGGCCGGCGGAACCAGCAACGGTTCCTGACACTTCCCACACTTCACGCGCTGACCGTAATGTGATTCATCGCCGGTGATGATGGTCTGACAGTGCGGACATTCAAATTGGATAGGGTTCATCAGCTTGCTTCAGTTCCCGGGGATGGATCACGCCGATGGAGTCGGCCAGAACGACTGGATTGGATTCAAGAAGTTTTCCCTTCGGGCCAACGGCTGCGGCGACTCAAAGTGTTCGGGGTGGCTTGGGGTTCCCAAGCACTGTCCGTTGCCCGTCGCACCCGGCGTTCCAGTTTCGGGCTGCGCGTCGCCCAAGGCAGCAGCGGCGTTTGAAGCAGGGCGGGCCGTTGGGTGGTTGGATTTTGCGCGGTCGTGCTTCAGATGCAAGGCGGCACTGCGGAGATTGTCGTGGTGATGGTCGTGTTTCATAGCGGACTAGTATTTTGGGCGGGCGGACGCTGGCTTGGGCAGCGCAGCGACCTGTTCCCGCGCACCACAATCCATCGGCCGACCGTCCGGCGCAATGGGGGTGTTCACCCCCTAGCGGCTGGCGCCGTCGGCACCCGTTGAGAACCGGAACGCATAAGCACGAAACCGATTCGACTCCGAATCGGCTTCGTCGGTTGGGGGCAACTGGAAGCTGATCGTCCAGCCGGGCTGGAAACTTAACTCTTGTTCCCGGCGGTTATGACACCCTGGGAGTGTTCGCCCCGGTTCCAGGCGTCGCGTGTGGCAGGCCTGGCCTTTTCCCAACTCAGCGTCGAGTTGCCGCGGGACTTTTCGTAGGCGCGCTGAAGGTTGGTTTCCACTTCCTCGAACTTTTTTCCGGGATACTGACCGCGTCCTTCATACCCGGTGCGGTACGCCGGTTGATACATGGTGTAAGGAGCATTGCGATCCACGTACTTTCGTTTCGAGTAATTGGTCTTCCAATACGCGTCTTCGACCGTGGGATCCATTTTTTCAGCGACGCCTTTCCCGGCAAGGCCGCCGGCGACGGCCCCGGCGACCAATCCGACGGCAGCCCCGACCGGGCCAGCGACAGTGCCGATGGCGGCCCCGGCGGCCGCACCGCCTGCGGCGCCGACTCCAGTGCCCACGGGATGCGCGCCAGGCGTTCCAGTGATGGGATCGCGATTGGCGTCAGTGCCATTCTGTTTCTTTGCCTGCTTTTTAGTTTCTTTGGTCATGGTGTGGTTTCTTTCTTTGTTGTTGGTGTTTCGGAGATTGATTGAACTCAGAGATGAGATTTGGATCGTGATTGCCGCGGAAGTGAAAGTCGGCGCAGCCAAACTCAATGACCCTGCGGCCAAGACCGCTCAGCCGCAGGGATGGTTTGATAACTTCTCAGCGAGTACCGGCGTAGGTCTCCTTGGCAAGCGGAGGCAAGATGTCGGTGTCACTGCTGGCCTTGCTGGCCTTGGGTGTGGACGCGTCCCCCGCGACACAGATGTCCTGCGCCCCGGCTTGATTGAAGATGTCCTTGGCCCGGGCAATGTCGCCCGCATCGTCTGTGTGAACCGAGATAAGGATGTTGCCCTCCTTAATCTTGCCTTCGTATCGCTTGGCTTCCAGTTCCGGAATGCCCAAGCCGATCAAGCCACCGGCAATGCCGCCAACGGCCGCACCGATGGCGGCGCCGCTTAGTGCGGCGATGATGGGGCCGGCCGCAATGAACGGCCCGACGCCCGGAATGGCCAGGGCGCCGATCCCCGCGATCCAGCCCAAGGCTCCGCCAACGCCGCCGCCGGTAACCGCACCGGCGACCGCACCCTCGGGTGCCTTGGTGTTTTTCTCGTGCGCAAAGTCACGGCTCGTGCCTTTGTCCGCGAACAATGCCGAGATGTCGTTGTTGGAGAAATTCGCGGTCTTCAACTGATCAACGATGCGATCAGCCTGCTGGCGCGAAGTGGCGATGCAGAATACGGATTTTTTTGACATGGTGATTTGGCTTTCTTTGGTTGGGATTGAGGTGACGGAATCAGTTGTTGCTCGTGGTGGTGAACTTCACTTCCAGTTGGTTGTCCACATTGGCGGCGCGCACAAGGCGATTGGCGATTTCACCGATGAGGCGTTTTTCTTCGGCGCTGTTGACCGGTCCGCGCAACGTGACGCGGCCTTGGTTGGTGATGATCTTCACATTCCGGGCGTTCAGGGACATGTTTTTGCCGGCGATGATTTCTTTGCGAATCTGCGCGGTAGTGTCCACATCTGCCTTGCTGGTACCCTGATCAAGCGGCGTCAACGTCCGCTCATCACGGTCGCGAATGTTACGTGCGGTGTTATCGGGCGACGCGGTTGCGGGGTTCCGCTCATCACGCTCAGCCACGTTGCGCCGGGTGCGGTCGGTGGCGGTGGTCGCGTCGGTGGCGAAGTAGGGCTCAACCTGGTAGGCACGATAAACGCCGCTGGCGTAGGTGGGTTCGGCGAAGTCCGGCCACTCATTGGCCTTGAAGTGCGGTGCCTGGCTTAACATTTCCTTCGAGGCGTCAAGCTGGAGGGTATCCCGATCCGGGCTGAATCGGAGCGCGGTGGGAGGAACAGCGCTGAGTTCGTCGCCCATCCCCAGGAAGCCGCCGGAGGAAACGATCACGGCCACAATGCGGCCCGAGGTCAGGTCCACCAGGATGTTATCCACGTCGCCCAGTTTCTCATCCTGAAGATTCTTCACGGACGTGCCAATTAGTTTGCTGGCCTTTTGCACCTGGCCCAAGCGGGACGCCGGAATCATGTTTTGGTTCCCGCGTGAAATACGGTCCTTGTCCCAGGTCCCATCCGCCCGGCGGGTGGAAACAGTGTTGGGCGAACGATCCGTGATGCGCTGGCCATCCCGGTTGCGTTGGCCCTCGGCAACCCCATCGCCTGGCTGGATAAAGGTGTAGGCGGATTCCTGTCCGTAATGGCGATAGACCGTGGACAGACGGTTGGAGCCGGAGGATTCACCCCACTTCGACATTTCGAATTCAGGCGCGTTCTTCAGTTTCTCTTGGTTGGCATCCAGGTGCAGGACTTTCTGGGCGACATCGTGATGCAAAGCGCCCGGTGGCACAGCGGTCAGCCTATCGCCAATGCCGATGAATCCGCCGGTGGACAAGATCACCTGGACGATCCGGCCGGATTCCACATCCACTGCGAGGTCTTCCACTTTACCGAGTTTTTCGTCCTGGCGGTTCTTAACGGTCATCCCGATGAGGTCGCTGGCCTTGACGGCGCCATTCAGCCGGTCCGCCCGCGGGTGGGCCAGACGTTGACCACGGTAATCGGATCGCTCCGTCGTGGGATTGGGTGTGTTTTGGGCCTGAGCCGAGAACACCAGTAACGAAGCAGCGGAGGCGCTGATAATTATTTGCAGTTTTTGTTTCATACTTTCACTTTTTTGTTTGGTTTGTTTACGTGGAGAATCTTTTCTCTTTTCACTGGCATCACCGTAGGCTGGAAGCGGTGGGAGAGCTATTGGGGGGTACGCCGGGGGGTGATGTGAGTAATTTTTGACCAGACGGGGACACTGGGAAGCATTGCGGGCGTCTCAGGCCGACTGCTTACGGTGGCTGGGCCCGATTGCTCGTTTGGAGCTTGCACTCACGAGATTGCCCGGATTTTCCGGTCACCTCGCGATCGCCACAGGGCGGCCGCCAAGAGGTTAGCTGAAAAGCACCGTCGCACTACCATCGAGACGTTTTGATAAATCAACGGAATCACCCACGGAGACTTGCGCCGGGTTTACCTGATAAGCCCAAACTTCAAAATAGGTGAGGTTGGCCTCGCCGTAGATCGTGGCGAACGCGCCATCCACCGCGTCCGCACCGTGCGCGACTTTGACCCGGCCAATGCGCGGCACATTGTAGCGCGGATCGAAGGTCAGCCATTCCTGCCCCAGATAAACTTCGCAGTAGGCGTGAAAATCCATCGGGGTGCCCGGATCAACGTAGCCGATGTCCGGCAGGTGTCCGGTCACATAACGCGCGGGCAAATTGAAGGCGCGGCAGAGCGCGATGGCGGCGTGGGCGAAGTCCCGGCAGACACCGTGCCGACGGGCGATCACTTCCGATGCCGAGAGGTCGGGCCGCCCGGAAGCAAACCGGTATTCAATGTTGTCATGAACCCAGTCGCAGATGGCTTGGACGCGCGGCAGGCCGATGCCGAAGGAAAGTTTTTCCTGCATCACCAGCACCCGGCCTTCGAGCCGGGGCTTGAGCACGAACAGCACGGGCGGTGGGACGGTGGTCTGGTAGGCGAGGTTGCAGCCGATGCGGACGGTGAGATTTAGAGGAGTCCCATTCACGAGTCAGGGCCGCCTATCGTTTGTGTCGCAAACAGGAAGTTGGTCGCAAAAATCCAGACGTTACGCTGAGGGAATAAAAACACTCTGGGTGGCGCAGCGCTTCATTGTCCATGTCAATGCCCCACGCCAACGGGAGCCACGTCCGCCACGGTGCTTGGCGAAACCGTCGGTTCAGGCAAGGTTGCGAACACAGTGGATTCCTCATAACTGATCCGCTCCACGGCTTTCGTCGGGATCAGCAACTCCTGACCGGAAAGGCGGTGCCCGGTTTTGATGACCAACTGGCCGATGGCCCAGCTTGAGGCGTCCATCATGAAATCGCAGACGTGGCCGATGATTCCATCGCTCGTATGAAGATGGTAGCCGTTCACGGCTTGCGTGCTTCGGAGGTGGGCATCCGCACGTTCCGGTTGCGGGCCAATCGGGGTGGTCGCCTCGTCCGGCAGCGGTGTTGGCGGCAACTCCAGAATCGGAGTACCGCCCAGTCCCCACAGCCCGCTTCCCTCCCAGTAGTACGGCCAGCCGAAATAGCGGTAATACTCCTCCTCGTACTGACGCGACACCGGCTTGTGCATGTCAATGGACGGACTGTTCTCGATTTGCTTCCGGGTCAGGTTCACGCGCAGGGTTTTTTCGCCCTGATCGAGGCGTCCGAGTGAATAGGGTGAAAGCAGCACCTGCCGCCCCGGCAGCCAGTTGCCCGTGTCCGCGATCAGATAACGAATCGCCCAGTTCAGGTCGTCGAAATAAAAATCCTTCACCTGGCCGAGGTCGCCATCCGACGCACCGAGTTTGTTTCCGTATAATTGTTTAATGCTGCGTAACATGATTCTGCCTTTCCTCTGCCGGCGGTTGATCCCTTGGATGGCGCGACCGCGCGCGGAACGCCAGCCAGAGCGTGGAAACCAGACCCGCGCCTTTGGCGATGGTTTGCCGCCAGCCAGATTTCGCACCGGCGCTCCCGGTTCGGACGCGCTGGAGGGCCACCAGACCCGTCACCAACACGGCCGCGGAGGAGGCAAGCGCTCCAAAAGATCTCGCGCGCTCCGTGAGCCTGCGAACATCGGTCGTCAATGCCGCCAGGTCCTCGACCAGTTGGGCGCGGTTCAGCTCACTTTCAGCGATTAACAATTGCTTCCGTGATTGGAGCGCATTCATCCGAGGTTTTTCTCCAGGCAGGCGCGGTCCTTCCGCAGTTGATCCAGGGTGGCGGACAAGATTTGCCAACCACCCAACAATCCGGTGAGTCGCCGGTACATAACGACCGCCGCCGCACCATAAAGGCCGGTCAATGTCAGCAGCGCTGCGATGGGTGAGGAGTTCCAGAAGATGACGACGACCAGGCCAGTGAGCGCCACTCCCGCAAGCAGACCGAACGCCGCCACGCCGAGTGCCAGCACAATGGCGTGCAAGAGGTGCTTACGCTCCTCCTGCATTTCCACCGTCAAGAGTTCGAGCCGGTTCTCCCCGATGGTCAGCAGCCGCCGCACAAAAAGCTTCGAGGTCGCACCCAGTTGCTTGAAGCTGACAGCGGCGGTTTCCATATTATGAGCAGGCGCTGTTTCGCGCACCTCGGCGGGCGAGGAGACAGCCGATGAGGGCCCCGACCCCGATGCCGATGGCGATGGCTTGATAGGGATGCTCATGTACGACTTCGTCAGCCACTCGCGCGCCTTGGACAGCCTTCTCGCGAACCTGACCATAGATTTCCTTGCCGCGTTCGAGGGCGGCAGCGAGACGCTTGCGGGCTTCCACGACTTTTTCTCCGGCCACGTCAGCGGTCGCGGTCATCAAGGCTCGCGCATCGTCGGCCAGTTGGCCCATGTCATCACGGATTGCTTGGGTTTGTTGGTTCATAGTATATTTGCGTTCGGTTGGTTTGCGTTTTGAAGTGGTAAAATCTCCGCGGCGGCGAGAAGAGCGGCTTCGGCCGAACCCGCCACTTTCAGAATCGAATTCCGCCCGCCGAACGGATTGGGCACGGATTCTTTGGCGAGCGGGTCGGGCATCCATTGGCCGTCCACCACCAGGCAGTATTCGTAGGTGCCGGGCGCCAAAGCGGTTTCCTTGCACCAGTGACCGACACTCGAGGAATGCAGCGCTTTGCTTTCCGGCTGCCAATTGTTGAACGTTCCTGCGACGCAGACGGTGGTAGCCGTCGGATGCGTGAATTCAAAACGGACGGGCACCAGTGGCGGGCCGGCGGACCGGAGGTTGTCGTGATTTTTGTTGTGTTTCATATTTGAAGTATCGTTGGCATGCGTGTCGCTTGATTAGTACGAGCGATCCCTTGCCGTCGTCACAGTATCCTTGAAGTTACGGTTGGGCTACGGGGGGTATCCCCCATTGGAAATCCAACCGAGGGGAACGCTGGATTCCTGAAATGAAGCTCGCGACTTCACCCGCAGGCAACCTCGGCTGGCTGGTAGAGCCTGTCTTGGACGTCTTTCGCCGGCTGCGCTTCAGGCGGCGGCCTCCCGTTTGGTGCCGCACTTCCAACACTTGCTGAACTGGCTGCCCAACTTCTCGCCGCACCGGGAACAAGTCCAGGCGGCGCCGTCAGCATGGGTCGGGCGTTGCCACTCGGCCAGGAGGGCCACTGCGGCGGGATAATCCGCTTCGTCCTCCACCCAGAGTTCGGCTTGAAACGGCGCGGAGGGAATCACCTGGGCCATTTGCTCGTTCATTTGAACGCAGCGAATGCCGGCCTTCTCGAGCATGTTCTTGAGCAACCCCAGTTCGGCACTGTCGGGGGAAGTGAATAGACGTTTCATAATTTCATCCTTTCCATGGTCCAACTTATCACACGTTCAACCGCGGTGCCCGGCACTCTCCATGAATAACACGCGCCGGTGGCCAGGCTCTCACTGCCACGTTCGCGCTTCCATCATTGGCGACTCCGCCTGGCTTCTTCCGAGTCACAATCCCAGCACGCGGCACGTCTTGCGGAAGTGGTGGCCGTAGATGGAGAGCGTGACGGCCCGGGAGAATTGCGAAGGGCGGCGGAAAAAGGTCCAGCACAGCAAACTCCAGTAGTGGAAACGTTCACGACCAAAAACGCCGAGCCGGACATTGGCGTGGAGAAACGCCAGGAAATATCGCCAATGCAATGACCCGGAGATCCGTGGACGCTGATACTCCCGCAGGAAGGTGCGAATGCGTTGGTAATAAGGACCCGGAGCATAAAGGTGTCCCATCAGATTCCGATAACCCGTGCGCAACGTTTCCCGATTCATCCGCGGAATAAAGTTGGTGGTCCCATCCAGATTGTTGCCGCTGGTCTGGCCGATCAGGCGGCCCTCGGCGTTCAGCCGCTGGTAAAGTTGCGTGCCCGGAATGGCCTGCAGCAGGCCGACCATCGCCGTGACGATGCCACTTTGCTGGATGAACTCCATCTGCCGCGCAAAAATCGTCGGCGTGTCACTGTCGAATCCCACGATGAATCCCCCTTGCACTTCCAGACCCGAACGTTGGATGCGCTTCACGTCGGCGACCAGATCGCGTCCCCGATTCTGCCGCTTGTTGCACTCGGCCAGGCCCGCCTCTTCGGGAGTTTCGATGCCGATAAAAACCTGGTTGAATCCCGCCTCGACCATCAACCGCATCAATTCTTCATCGTCCGCAAGATTGATGGACGCCTCCGTGAAGAACGGCGTGCCGCGCCGGGCCTTTTGCCATTGAATCAGCGCCGGCAGCAACTCCGCCTTGAGCGCCCGTTTGTTGCCGATGAAATTGTCGTCCACGAAAAAGACCGACCCACGCCAGCCAGCCCGGTGGAGTCCATTCAACTCGGCGATGACCTGCTCCGTCGTCTTGGTGCGGGGCCGATGCCCGAACATGGCGGTGACGTTGCAGAACTCACAGTCAAACGGACAGCCCCGCGAGAATTGCAGACTCATTGAGGCATAGCGGTGAAGGTCGGCCAACTCCCACAATGGTGCGGGCGTCTGGCGAATGTCCGGGAACTCCGACGAGGCATACACGCGCCGGGCCGCGCCGCCCTCAAAGTCACGCAGGAACTCCGGCAGGGTGACTTCCGCTTCGTTCAACACGAAATGGTCAACCTCAGGAAATTGTTCGTGACCCAGGGTGAATAGCGGCCCACCTGCGACGATCCGCTTGCCCGCAGCGCGGCAACGCGCAATTAATTCATGCGCCGAGTCCTGTTGGGCGATCATCCCGCTGAGGAACACCACATCCGCCCAGGCCAGATCCTGATCACGCAGTTTCCGCACATTGACGTCCACCAACCGCTTCACCCACTGCTGTGGCAGCATCGCGGCCACGGTGAGCAGGCCCAGCGGCGGCAGCGATGCTTTCTTGCGGATGAATTTCAGCGCGTGCTTGAAACTCCAGAACGTGTCGGGAAACTCCGGGTAGAGCAGCAAGACTTTCATCAGCGGAGAATAGGCTCCGCAAACCGTGCGGCGCTATGGGGTGTTTTCCCCATGATCGCCGCAACCATCGGCCGGCAGATGGCTTTGACAGGATCTCGGCGGCGTGGCTTGCCCGAAGGTGTTGGCGTTCGCGCGGAGAATTTCTTTCGTTGCTCCCGGCAAGCATCATCATGGTTTCTGGTTTCACGCCGACAGGTCCGGTTCGATTTTGGCAACCGGACCAAGCCCAGCCAACTGACACGTTCGCCCAATTCAGCGATCCACTGCAGGTGCTCCCGAAGCGCTTGTTGCCGCGCCGGATAGGTCGTCAAACAGCCGATGGTTTGCAACCCGCCCAGCATCCGTAACAAGATGGCGCCATTGCCGTTGGTGCTGCCGCGGATTTGATTGAACGATTCGGCCATCAAGCCGGCAAAGGTCGGCCTGATGGCGATCACCCGCAGTTCCGCGTCTTCATAGCGATGCGAGGACGGCCTGCCAGCGCCGCGCCGGCAGTGGGAGCGGTGTCGGATCCTCATCTCGGTCGCGCGGCTCGCGCCCCACCGTCTCCGGGAACAGCCGGTCCACGGCCACCATCGTTTCCGCGGCCACCGACGCAATAATGCCAGAAGCCTGGATCGAAGGGGCAATGTGATGGATGAAAACTATGAGGGCGCCGACGCCGCCGAGGGCCAGCACGACGCTGAACGCCACGGCCATCCGTGCGAAACCCAGGCGACACGCGAGAGGACACAAGCTTGGAGGCCTCCCCGGTTCTGCGCTTGCGTGCGCCTGTCATTACAACCAGCCGCCGGTAAATCCCGCCCGCCGCAGGCCGGAGACCAGATACGGACATTGCCGCATCAGCGACCACAGGAAATCGGAGCGATGGTTTTCGATCATCAGCACAATTGGCCCCTGGTTGAGGCCGAAGTTATACGGCGACACCCACCCGTGTTCGTGTTTCGGCTGCACCGGAAAGGTAGGGTTGAAGCTCGCTTTGTAGCCGTAGTCCCGGGCCGCCTCCAACTTCATGCGTTCATAATTCTGGATCGTGGGCAGGACAATCTCGGGCGCGAACGGCAACGACGCGACCACCGCCCACGGGGCCAGCGTGCCATCGTCGGGACCGAAGGGCCCCCCGCGCGCAATGTAGTCGTAGAACTGGCGTTCAACGCCATCCACCGTGAGCGTGCGCGGCCCCGGCCCGTCGCTGGCGGTGATGCCCCAGCAACATTCGTCGTAATGCGCGAACCCGCGTGGATTGCGGATGGCATATTGTTGCTGCACCAAGGTCGCGCGCCGGCTGTTCTCGAAATAATCCAGATCGTGCCGGCGCATGAACGCGTCGCGAATGTCGCGGAAGTCAATCCACACATGCGACAACTGATGGATGAACAACGGTCCGGCGTAGAGGAACTCGATGTCGTAAAGTTTTTTCCATTTATACGTCGAAGCCCAGGCGTGATAGCTCTCGACCGGCAGCGGATGCGTCGGCGAACCCAACCCGAACAGATAAATGATCATCGCCTCGTCGTAGCCGTGCCAGCCGTAACGCAGAAAGCCCTTTTCGGGCGTCCAACCGTGACACACCGCCGCCGCTCCATTTTGCATCCACTGCCAATCGGCTTTGAGATACAGGGCGTCCGCGAGCCGGCGGATTTCGTCTTCCGCCGCCGTCTGCTGTTGGAAATAGGCGGCGGCGGCCAACATGCCAGCGAGCAGAAACGCGCTGTCCACGCTCGACAGTTCGGAACCCCACGCCCGCCGCCCGCTATTCATGTCGAGAAAGTGATAATAGAAACCTTTGTGCCCGGTGGCATCGGACTCGGGACCGTGCGGCGCGTGGGCAAAGAAACGAAGCGTCGCCAGCGTCCGTTGCACCGCGTCCTCGCGCGTCATGAAGCCACGTTCGACGCCCACCGGATAAGCGGCGAGCGCCAGCCCGACGGCGGCGATGCTCGCCGGCCAACCTTCCCGCGATTTGTCCCGCACCAGGCCGTTGGCGGGATTGGTCTGGTGAATGAAATAGCTGAACGAGTCCAGTTGCAGCGTTCGCAGCAGTTCGTTTTGTTCCGGCGTCATCACTCGCGGGAGTTTTCAGGATGACTGTTGGACTGCTCGCGAACCTCCGCTTGCGCTGCGCAAAAGCAGATGCCGAACACGCCCACGCAACTGGAGAGGTAGAGCCACAACAGGAACGCCACGATGCTGCCGAGCGCACCGTAGAGCACGTTGAATTGCGCGAAGTTCGCCGCGTAAATCAGGAACAGCCATTCCCCCAGCCAGATCAAGACCGTTGCGCCCAGCGCGCCGAGCCAGACTTCGGAAAATGTGGTGGGCCGACTCGGAGCCAGCCGGTAAATCATGAGCAACCCATAGAACAGCACGAGCCACGGAATGAACTGGAACAGCACGCCAAAAGCCCACTGAGGAAAATCAAGATGCGTCGTGAGCCAGGGCCAGACCAGCCGCGCCAACCCGGGCAGCAGGATGCCGATAAGTACCGCGCTCACCGTGATGCCGAGCAAGCCGAGACTTTTCAACGGCAACCGCCACCAATTGTAAGTTTGCGCCTGCCAGACGCGGTTCGTGGTCCGAATCAGCGTGCGCAAATATTTCATCGCGCCCCAAAGCAACAGCGGCAGCGCCGCCAGACTGATCTTGCCGCGCGCCTCCAGCATCCCGTGAATGGTCGCCACGGCCCCGCGCTCCTGGTCGCTGGTCAGCCCAGTGTATTGATTGACCAGTTTGACGAGCGCTTGCGTTGCCATTTCGCGTTCGACAAAGAGTGACCCGGCGGTCACGAGCAAAATGGTCAAAGGCAGGAGTGACAGCAGGAGGTAATAAGCAAAGGCCGCCGCGCGCTGGTCGCCATCCACTTCCGCCCAACGCGCGCGGGCCGGCTTGATGGCTCGCCCCCACAGGGACTGCTTTGCCTTTTGCCACCCGGTTTGCATCAGCTTGCCAGGAACGTCTCAATGACGCGTTTTAGTTTCTTCCTCGGGCCGGTGGCTCGGCACATCTCTGCGGGCTGCGGAGTCGCGACGTTGGGAATCTCGCCGCCTTCGTTTTCCCATCGTTCCAACGCCCGCAGTTGCAACTCCACTGGTGTGGCGTCCGTTGTCTCGGTTTCTTTCATCGGTTTATGCTCGTTTTCCGGCTCCGGGTTTTGGGCGGGCCGGGTTGTTGTTTGCCGCCGCGTTGTCCGGCGGGATGGTTTTTACTTTTAATCGGGAGGCGGAGTTTTCCCGGGTGGTTTGGGCGCTTTGCTTTCGGCGGCGAGTTCGGTCTCGGCCTGGCTCCAAAATTCCTGCTCCCGGCCATCAGGGCGTCCGGCTTGTTCCCACAACGCATAGGCCCGTTTTGAAACGTCGCGCTTCGCAGGGTCAGCATCGTCCCCCGGGGAAGGCTCTGACGGTTTCTCCGCCGCGTCAAAACGCCGGAAGATGGCTTTCTCGGCTTCGACGATCAGAAACACAGCGAGGCCAATGCCCAACGGCACGACCCAATGACGCAGTTCCAGTGCGGTGGAGCCAAACAGCCGTTGCATGAACGGCGCATATACAAACACAAGCTGCAACACCGCCAGCACGCCGACCGCCAGCCACACGACGCGGTTGGTGAACAGGCGCGAGAATGACAAACTCGATTCGCGCAGGAACCGGCTGTTGAAAAGATAGAAGACCTGGGCGCACACCAAGGTATTCACCGCCAGCGTCCGCGCCAGTTCCACCGGCAGGCCCAGCCGCATTTCGACAAGGAACACGGCGATGGTCGCGCCGCCGATCAGCGCGGAGACGAATCCAATACGCCAGAGAAACACGCCATCAAGAATCGGTGCTTTCGGATTCCGTGGCGGGCGGCGCATCACGCCCGGTTCGGCCGGCTCGAAGGCCAGCGCCATCGCCAGCGTGACGGCGGTGACCATGTTGACCCAGAGGATTTGCACCGGCGTCAAGGGCAACGTGAGACCAAACACGACCGCGATCAGAATGACCAGCGCCTCTCCGCCGTTGGTCGGCAGGATGAATAGAATCGCCTTGCGCAAGTTGTCGTAGATGGTGCGGCCTTCCTCGATGGCGCGTTCAATGGAGGCGAAGTTGTCGTCGGCCAGCACAATCTCCGCCGCCTCTTTGGTGGCCTCCGTGCCTTTGATGCCCATGGCCACGCCCACGTCGGCGCGCTTGAGCGCCGGGGCGTCATTCACGCCGTCGCCGGTCATCGCCACCACGTCGCCGTTGGCTTGGAGCGCTTGCACGAGCCGCAGTTTGTGCTCGGGACTGGTGCGCGCGAAGATGTCGTTGTCGCGCACGAGCTGATGCAAGTCTTCGTCCGAGGCCGCCTCGAGCTCCGCGCCGGTGACGGCATGCTCGCCATCGCCGACGCCCATCTCGCGGCCGATGGACTTTGCCGTACCGGCATGGTCGCCGGTGATCATCTTCACGCGAATGCCGGCCTGCTGACAGACCTTGATGGCCAGGATGGCTTCGGGGCGGGGCGGATCAATGATTCCCACGAGGCCGAGGAACACCAGGTCCGATTCCACATCGGGCATTTCCAAGTTGCCTTTGCCGGCGTCCACGTCGCGCGCGGCGGCGGCCAGCACGCGCAAGCCCTGGTGGCTGAGTTCCTCGATCTGCTGTTCCCAGAATTCGCGGTCGAACGGTTCGGTCGCGTCGTCGCCCTTGCTCTGCAGCGGGCAGCGATCCAGCAGGCGGTCCGGCGCGCCTTTGAAAAGAATGCGCGTGCCGCCACCGGGCACGCGGTTGAGCGTGGCCATGAACTTGTTTTCGGACTCAAACGGAATCACCGCCACGCGCTCGTAATCCTTGCCCTCGAAACCCGCTTTGCGCGCCAGCGTGCGCAACGCGCCTTCGGTCGGTTCGCCCGTGACGCGCCAATGGCCGTCCGCCTCCGCAACTTCCGAATCATTGCACACGGCCATGACCTCGATCAACGCGCGCAGGTCGGGGTGTTGTTCGAGCGACGCCGCTTCGTTCTCGTGCGTGATCTCGCCCTCCGGTTGGTAGCCCGTGCCCGACACCGCGTAACGACCCGCGCGCGTGACGATGTCGCGCGCGGTCATCTCATTGCGCGTGAGCGTGCCCGTCTTGTCGGAACAGACGACCGTGACCGAGCCGAGCGTCTCGACGGCGTTGAGCTTGCGGGTGATGGCCTTGCGCCGGGCCATGCGCTGAACTCCGAGCGCCAGCGTGATGGTGAGAATCGCCGGCAGTCCCTCGGGAATCGCGGCGACGGCAAATCCGATGGCGGCCAGGAACAACTCGCTGGTGGTGAAGTCATGCAGCAGCCAGCCCACCAACCACATCAACACCGCCAGGCCCACGATGATGAGGGAGAGAATCTTGCCGAAGCGGTTCATCTGCCGGGTCAGCGGCGTGGCCAGCGTCTCCACTTCGGAGATCATCTGGTTGATGCGCCCGAGTTCGGTGGCCGGGCCGGTGGCAGTCACGACCCCCGTGCCCCGACCGGCGGCGACCATCGTGCCCGAATAAGCCATGCCGTGGCGGTCGCCGATGCCTGCGTCGCTGTCGGCGGGATCAGTCTTCTTCCCGGCGGGGACGGATTCGCCGGTGAGTGCGGATTCTTCGATCCGGAGATTCACGGCCTCGATGAGCCGCAGATCGGCGGGCACGCGATCACCAGAGCGCAGGCGCACGACATCGCCGGGCACAAGATTGTCGGCCTCGATCTCCTCCCAATCGCCCCCGCGCCGCGCGTGCGCGTGAGCGGAAAGCATCTTGCGGATGCCCGCCAACGCCTGCTCGGCCTTGCCCTCCTGGACGAAGCCGATGATCGCATTGATGACCACCACGCCCAGGATCACGCCGGTATCCACCCAGTGGCCCAACGCCGCCGTCACGCCCGCCGCCGCGATGAGGATATAGATTAGCAGATCATGGAAGTGTTTGAAAAAGCGCTTGAGCAAACCCTCCTTGGGCGGCTCGGGCAGGCGGTTGGGCCCGACGGATTCGAGCCGCTTCGCCGCTTCGTCGGCGCTCAAGCCTTCGGGCGTGCTATCGAGCTTCTGCAACACTTCCTCGCCGGGCAGCGCGTGGGGTTTTTCGATGGCCTGGGGCGTTGCCGCATTTGATTTCATTTCATGGTTCGGTGAAAGGATTCGGGGGCGTGGATCAGTCGCGCTTTTACGGAACCGGCGGCAATCAATCAAGGTCGTGGCTTGCGGCTTTGTCCTCGATTGTTCGGGTGATCTCGACCTGCTCAGGGCCGGTTGTTTTTTCTCCCTGCTCCCTGAGTTTATGCAGTTCCTTGGTTGCTTCCGGCAATCGCTCAAAAGTGGCCAAGTCTTGTCCGGGATCTTTTTCGGTGGCTTGAGGTTTCGGTTTCGTGCTCATGGGATGGCGGAGTGGTCCTGGTAACGACGCGATCAGTCAGTCTTAAACCAGATTGCCGCAGATCGGCGGGCTGCGCTATGGGGTGAACCCCCCACTCGATTCGTCAGCCGAACCTGCCAGCGGGCTGCGGGCGCTCCCGACTTGTGGATGGCATTCGCCCGCTCCGACATTAAGGGCGCTCAATTTTTGCGGGCGTCCGGATCTAGCCGCGTCAGCCGCCGCGCAACGACTTGCGGCAGGCGAGATAGACTTCAGTCAGCCGCTCCCCGGAAGCCGGGTCGTTGCGGGCCAGCAAGGTGATAAGGTTGTCCCGTTGCGTGAGCAGTGGCTTCAGTGCGTCCTGCTGCGCCAAACTCAAAGCGGAGCCCGGCCCCAAGTCCAACTCCTCCCGCAGCCCGGTAAAAAATTGGCTGGCCGCCTGCCGGGCCAACTCATATTCGCCCCGCCGCGCATCGCCCGCCGCGGCGGCGGCCCAGACTTCGAATTGCAGCAACCTGACTTGCCGCTGCGCGGTGTCGCGCTCACTCGCGTGACGTCCGGCTTTCTGCCCCATCGGCACGAAGCCCAGACCAAACGCGAGCGCGACGGCTATGACGCCCACCCACCAGCACCGGCTATGCGGCGCCATTTCCGCCGCGGGCTCACGCTTGACGGGAGGCTCGCGTTGCGCCGCACCTGTCTCCGATCGGGCCTTCGTCACATCGTTGAATTCATTCGGTTCCGTGATCTCTTCCTTTCCGACCGAGCGTGCTGTCGAGAGCGCTCTTTAGTTTGTCCGCCGCGCCGTCAATGGCTTGGCCGATTGTCTCCGCCTCATCTGTGACCGCAATCGGTTGGTGACCTTCCAGGCGCGCTTCCATCAGGCAACGCTTGTCCCGGCCTCCGGTTTTGTTGCCGTTCTGGTCGCTAAGATGGACTTCGACGCGGGTGATGTGTTCCGCCAAGTGGCCGAGCGCGCTGGTCACGGTGGCTTCAGCCTGCTGGGCCAGCGCTTCGCGGCCGGTGATGTGACTGTCGGTATTGATTTGAATTTTCATGGTATTCTTCTCGATGGTCTGCCGGGGCGTTTCGGTGGGTGGGGATTGTAAGGGCCGGGCGAGTGCTTCGGCGGCCCCGGTCGGCGGCCCGGCGCTCTTGGTATTTTGGGTCTGGCCGGCATAGCGGTTTACTGCTTCAGGGAGATTTTATTCTCCACCTCGACGACGCCGGGAATCCCTTTCGCGATGGTATGCGCCGTGCTTTTCTGATCCTCGCTTTGAACGTAACCACTGAGTTGAACGTTCCCTTTGACCGGGGCCACCTGCACGTCCGGAAACTTGAAGGCCGAGGAGTTCCCGAGGGCGGCCTTGACCTGTTCCGCAAGTTGTTGGTCAATCTGCTCCTCGATGCCGGTCCGTTCGATGGTTTCTGGTTTGCAACTGGTCAGGACGAGGCTCCCGCAGAGCAGCCCCGCCGTCATCAACGCCATGAGAGTGCGAGTTGTTTTCATGTGATCCTGGTTATCGCCGCGATTTGCGCGGGGCCAACACTCCAATTTGCGCTGGCGGCGGCAACTGCGCCATAGGGTGTAACCCCCACTCCTTTGATTTGGTTTTCATATTCCGTGGAGTTGCTTGCACGTTGATGGGTGAGCCGCTTTGTTTCCAGCGGGGTTGCGCAGTCGCTGGCGCCGCCAAAGCATTTTTTGCAATTCCTTGCGCCCCCGGCACGCGCACGGCACTTGCCCGAGTCGGAATTGACCTTTCCGCACCCGCACGGTCAGCCCATGCTGTTGCCATGAATAATAAGCGACTGCTGCTGTTTGCCGAGCTGGCCCTGGTAATCGCGGGCGTGTTCGTTTTCCGCAGCTTGTGGATGTTGCTCGACTCGCTGGACTTCATGCATACGCCGCTGGCGCTCTGGTTGTCACTGATCGCCGGGAGCGCAGTCACGGTCTGGGCGTTGCGCTGCATCCTGAAGCACGACGCCCAGTGAGCCGGGCCGCCGGGCGCGAGGGTGAGAGGACGACGACTTGATTGATGGATTCGTGCTAGCCGCCACCACGGGGACTGATTTGCCTTCCGCAACCTGGTTTGCATCAGCTTGCCAGAAACGTCTCTATGACGCGTTTGGTTTCCTCCGCATTGTTGACTTGAATGGACACCACGCCCGCCTCTTTGACCGGATAATCATTCCCGCCCGAAAACAACGCGTCGCCGGCGAAAAGCATTTACTCCAGCTCAATGCCGAGAATCTCCCGGAGTTCGTTGATGCCGTAAGCTTTGTCTATGCCCAAGCTTGGTCACATCAATGGAGGTCGTGCCGCCCAGGCGCACGCTGAACTCGGGAATCAGGTCTTTCAACACAGCTTGGATCTGTTTGCGCTTGGTGAAATCAGCATCCCACTTTCCCTTTTGTTCGAGCGGCGCGCGCTGTCCCAAAGCCGAGAACGTGATCTGACTGCCGCGATCTTCAATCTGGTCGCCCCAGGTTTCCTTGATCCCAAAGTCCTCCGGCGCGACCGCCTCCTGCAACGACTGGATGATTTTCTCCCTCTCCGCCTTGGCAAAATCGTCGGCATAAAGCTGCTGCCAACCGGAATCAAATTGATAGAACTTCGTGCCGCAGGTCGGCAACAGCGAGAGGTTCTTGAAGTTGGCGTCTGGGGTAAGGTTGGCGAGCAACTGCGATTCAAATTGCGGCCAGTCGCCGCCGGAAATCACCGCGACTTTCACCTGCCCCAGAAGTGTCTTCAGCAGCGCGGCCATCTCGGCATCGCGCGCGGCTTTGCTTTCGGCCAGCGTGCCATCGAGGTCGAAGACGATTAGTTTCTTCCGCGGGACGGTGGCTTCGCGCATTGCTCCGGGCTGGAGAGTCGGGACGTTGGGAATCTCGCCGCCTTCGTTTTCCCAACCTTCCAGCGCCTGCTGTTTCAGGGCCGAACGTGTGGTGTGGGATGGTTTTTTTTCTTTCATCGGATGTTGCCCCATTTCCAGTTCCGAATTTCGGGCATGTCTTCGCCGTGTTCGGCGATGTATTGCTTGTGCTCGATGAGCTTGTCCCGAATCGCCTGCTTCGCGTAGGCCGCCCGCGGGCCAAGCGCGGGCACGCGGTCAATCACATCGGCGACGAGATGAAAACGGTCGAGATCGTTCATCACCACCATGTCGAACGGGGTCGAGGTCGTGCCCTCTTCCTTGAATCCCCGCACATGGAAGTTTTTGTGATTGGTGCGGCGATAGGTCAGCCGGTGGATGAGCATCGGATAGCCGTGATGCGCAAAAATGACCGGCTTGTCCTTCGTGAAGAGCACATCGAAATCCTTGTCGCTCATCCCGTGCGGGTGCTCGCTCTGCGGCTGGAGTTTCATCAAGTCCACCACGTTGATCAACCGAACCTTCAACTCCGGGAACTGCTGGCGCATCAGGTCAACCGCGGCGAGAGTTTCAAGCGTAGGCACGTCGCCGCAGCACGCCATGACGACATCCGGCTCGCCGCCCTGATCGTTGCTGGCCCACGGCCAGATGCCGATGCCCGCGGTGCAATGTTTGATGGCGGCGTCCATGTCGAGCCATTGCGGTGTGGGTTGTTTGCCGGCCACGATCACGTTCACGTAATTGCGACTCCGCAGACAGTGATTCGTCACCGAGAGCAGCGTGTTCGCATCGGGCGGCAGGTAGATGCGAACGACTTCCGCCTTCTTGTTCGCCACGACATCAATGAAGCCGGGGTCTTGATGACTGAAGCCGTTGTGATCCTGCCGCCACACATGCGACGACAGCAGGTAGTTCAGCGAAGCGATGGGCCGACGCCACGGAATCTTCCCGGCCACATCCAGCCACTTGGCGTGCTGGTTGAACATCGAGTCAATGATGTGAATGAACGCTTCGTAGCAGGAGAAAAAGCCGTGCCGTCCGGTGAGCAGGTAGCCCTCCAGCCAGCCTTCGCACTGGTGCTCGCTCAGTATCTCCATGACACGGCCATCGGGTGCAACGTGATCGTCGCCAGGGAGAATTCCCGCAGTCGAGCAACGATCCGTCACCTCGAACACCGCGCCCCAGCGGTTTGAGTTCGTCTCGTCCGGGCTGAAAACGCGGAAATTGGACGGGTTGCGTTTGATCACGTCGCGAATGAATTCCCCCTGCACGCGCGTGGCTTCGCCCAGCGTGCCGCCGGGCTTTGACACCTTCACCGCGTAGTCGCGGAAATCTGGCAGCCGCAGGTCCTGCAACAGGAGGCCGCCGTTGGCGTGCGGATTGGCGCTCATGCGGCGCTCGCCTTTCGGGGCGAGTTCGGCAAGTTCGGAACGCAGCTTGCCAGTCTTGTCGAACAACTCCTGCGGACGATAGCTTTTCAACCACTTCTCCAGAACTTTCACATGCCCCGGATGACTCATGTCGCCCATCGGCACTTGATGCGAAAGCCACGAGCCTTCGGTCTTTTTGCCGTCCACCATCTTCGGGCCGGTCCAGCCTTTCGGTGAGCGAAGAATGATCATCGGCCAGCTTGGTCGCTTCTTGAAACCGTTCGCACGCGCTTCGCGTTGAATGCGCCGGATGTCCGCCACGACCACATCGAGCGTGGCGGCCATGAGTTGGTGCATCTTGTCCGGGTCGTCACCTTCCACGAAATACGGCGTGTAACCGTAGCCGCGAAAGAGCGCTTCCAATTCTTCATGCGGAATGCGCGCGAGCACGGTCGGGCCGGCAATCTTGTAGCCGTTCAAATGCAGGAAGGGCAGCACCGCGCCGTCATGCACCGGATTGAGAAACTTGTTCGAGTGCCAGCTTGTTGCGAGCGGGCCGGTCTCCGCTTCGCCATCGCCGACGACGCACGCGACGAGCAGATCAGGATTGTCGAAGGCCGCGCCGAAAGCGTGCGACAACGAATAACCTAGTTCACCGCCCTCGTGAATCGAACCCGGCGTCTCCGGCGCAACATGGCTCGGAATGCCGCCGGGGAAGGAGAACTGTTTGAACAACCGCTGCATCCCGCCCGCGTCTTGCGCGATGTTGGGATAGACTTCGCTGTAGGTGCCTTCGAGATAAGCATTCGCCACAAGGCCAGGTCCGCCATGGCCCGGCCCGGTGATGTAGATGGCGTTCAGGTCGTGTTCCTTGATGACGCGGTTCAGATGGGCGTAGATGAAGTTCAATCCCGGCGTCGTGCCCCAGTGGCCGAGCAGGCGCGGCTTGATGTGCGCCAGCTTCAGCGGTCGCTTCAACAGCGGATTGTCGTAGAGATAAATCTGGCCGACCGAGAGGTAGTTTGCCGCGCGCCAATAGGCGTCAATCCTGCGGAGCAGTTCCGGCGTGAGGGTATTGGTCTTCATGGTCGCTTGGTGCGGGTTCGGTGCGGCAGTCATTCCTTGTGCGGATGAGCGGTCGCAGGAGTTGCGGCGGTTTCGGGAAAGTGGCCATGTGTCGCGCGCGCCGTCGCAACGTGGATACCTTCGACATAGTGGGTGTATTCCACGTAAGCCTTCACGAACTCGCGCCCGGCCTGGACGTTGTTCTTGTCGAATTTCTTTTTGGCCAGGGCTTCCTGGAAATGCTCACGGATGCCGTGCTCGGTTTTTTCGGAAAGCAGTTTCAGCACGGGTTTGACATCACCGGTTGCCAGCGCCTTGTCACTCGCCGGGATGGCCGGGCCGAAGTCGGTGCCCGCAGGTTTGAGGCCGGTGTAAGGCGCGCCTTCACCGGCGCGATGAACACGCACGAGCGTTTCGAAGAAATACATGTCGGCCAGTTCGCGCGCTTCGGCATTGAGCTGGCGCACTGCCAGAGTCTTCTCAAAGGCGTGCTTGATGGCGCTTTCATCGTCCGGCTGCACCCAGATGAGGATGAGGTTGACGTTGCTTTCTGTCAGCGCCCCTCGCGCGGCGTTGACGACCGGGCCATCCAGACTGTCGCAATGGGCTTGGGCGATTTGAGTGGTGGCGAATGCTGCCGCAAGCAGAGCCAGGACAGTCACGGAGACTTTCAGGTTCTTGTTATTCATAGTGTGATTATTTTGTGAATCGGTGGTTTCAGGTTTTGGAACGAATCATCGTGAGAATCATTTTGAACCGCGCGAGCGCCTTGAGCGCGTGCGGTTGATCGGCGGGCATGAGAATCATCTCGCCGCAATGCAAGCGATTCGGGTTGCCAGCGATGCTGATTTCTGCCTCGCCTTCGAGCACTTGCACAAGCGCATCGAACGGGGCCGTGTGCTCGCTCAGGCCCTGGCCTTCGTCGAAGGCGAAGATCGTCACGCTGCCGGTGGGCTTTTTTACGACTTCGCGGCTGACGACCGCGCCGTCCTGGTAGTTGACGAGTTCAAGGACTTTGGCGACTTGAGCGCCGGGGAGTCCTTTGGGTTTGGCTGGGGGTTGTGGTTTCCTCATTCTCTTTTTCATTGGTTCAGCGGTGTGACAACCTGCAATCCAGTCGGGCGTGGATCTTCCTACTTGGATTTGTCCCGAGTCATTTTCTGGAGATCAATTTTCTCCTGACCGGTGGACTTCTCTGTTTGGTCCTGGAGGATCAACAACTCCTTGGTTTTGGCCGGGAGTTGCTCAAGCGTTTTCAAATCCTCGCCGAGGTCTTTTTCGCCATTCTGCGGTTTTGGTTTCATGGTGGGTTCTGGTTACGGTCATTCTGCAGAGCGACGGCTTTGGTCGCTGCCACCGTTTGCCGCCTCCTGCATGATTTTAACAATCGTATCTTCCACCTCCTGCGCCACGCCTGTCAGTTGCGGCGTGTGGAACAGCGCCAGCAGAGTGGTTGGTTTCAAAGTGGCCAGAATGGTTTTGCCGCCCTCCTCGTAGATGGAGATTCGGCATGGCAGCGCGGTGGAGACGCTCATGTTTTCATCGAGCACCTTCTTTGCTTGTTGCGGCTGACAGACCTCGAAGATCAGACATTCGCGCGCGAACTCCACACCCTTCTTCGCCATGGTCTCTTTCAGGTTGTAAACCTGCATGACGCCAAAGTGATTGGCCAGGATGGCCGTCTGCAAAGCAGACGCAACCTCACCAACCCTTTTGACCGTGGATAATTTGACCAGCATACGCATTTTTGTTCGGTGTTGGCTGTCCGGTTGACAGCGGATTTGAGAAAGCGGTTGCTCCGCGATCGGCACGGGTGCCGCACTCATATTGCGTCAACGGGGGCGGCTTCGCCATGGGGTGAAACCCCACCGCGGATTTTGTCCGTAGCTGCGCCCCCCCGGTCAGGCGGCCTGCTTGAGCGCGGCGCTCTTGGACGCGATCACCGCCAGCAATGCGTTCCAGGATTTCACAAACGATTGTGCGCCCTCGTCCTGAAGGCGGGCGGCCAGGCTGTCCACGTTCACGCCGGCCCGGGCGGACTGCTCCAAAACCTGTTCACAATCGCCGCCGTCCGCGGGCATGATCGGGCCGATTTCGCCGTGGTCGGCGAGGGCGTTCAACGTCGCCTCGGGGATCGTGTTCACCGTGAACGGGGCGGCCAGCGCCTGGATGTAGAGGGTGTCAGACGCCTTGGGGTCCTTGGTGCCGGTGCTGGCCCATAGCAGCCGTTGCGGTCGGGCGCCGGCGTTGTACGCGCGCTGCCAGCGCGGGTTGCTCAGCAGGTCGAGGTACGCCTTATAAATGCGGCCGGCCATGGCGATGCCGAGCCGGTTGTTCAATGGCTCCGGAACCCTGCCCGCCACGGCGACGTCCCAACGGCTGATGAACACCGAGGCCACGGAGCCAATCTGGGGATTGAGTCCGGCTGTGATGCGCCGTTCAACGCCGCGGAGGTATGCCTCGGCGGCCGCAACGTAGTGCTCGCACGAAAACAGGAGGGTCACGTTGACCGCCACACCCGCAAAGACCGCCTCCTCGATGGCCGGCAAACCCTCTTTGGTGCCCGGGATTTTGATGAACAAGTTGGGTCGTCCCGCCCGCGCGGAAAGGTCCTTGGCGGCAGCGAGGGTGCGGGCCGTGTCGTGCGCCAGCAGTGGCGACACCTCCAGCGATGCCCATCCGTCCACGCCGTTCGTGCGGTCATGCACGGGCCGGAACAGGTCCGCGGCCCGGGTGAGATCGTCCAGTGCCAAATCGAAGAAGAGACTCTCGCCGGATTCTCCCTTCGCCAGTTCCTCGCGGATCGCAGCGTCGTAGTCGCCACTGTTCTTGAGGGCGTGCTCAAAGATCGTCGGATTCGAGGTCAGCCCGGTCACCGACAGTTCGTCAATGTAGCGTTGGAGCGTGCCGCGGTTCAGCAGGTCGCGCGTGATGTTGTCGAGCCAGAGGCTCTGGCCCAGATTGTGAAGCAGTTGGGTGGCTTTCATATAGTTCAGTCGGCCATGGCCGCCGGACAGAAATGCAATACCGAGCGCGCAATCATCAGTTCTTCGTCCGTGCGAATGACGCGAACTTTGACGCGACCGGCGTCCGGAGAAATCAGCGACGCGTTCTTTGTGTTGCGGCCTTGGTCCAATTCGATGCCGAGGAAGCCCAGCCCCTCACAGATGCGCGCGCGGACGGCGGGCGCATTTTCGCCGATGCCTCCCGCAAAGATGAACGTGTCCAATCCACCCAGCGCCGCGGCGAAGGAGCCGATGCATTTTTTCACCTGGTAACAGAACAACGCGACGGCCTCGGCCGCCCGCGTGTCCTGGTCTTCGCGCTTCAGCAGGTCCCGCATGTCGGAACTGGTTTCCGACACACCGAGCAAACCCGACTGGAAATTGACCATCTCGTTGAACTGTTTCGCGTCCATCCGTTCCGTCTGGGCGAGATACCCGACCAGTCCGGGGTCGAGATCGCCGGCGCGCGTCCCCATCGGCACTCCGGCGGTTGGGGTGAAGCCCATGCTCGTGTCCACCGGCTTTCCCTCGCGCACGGCGGCCAGGCTCGCGCCATTGCCGAGATGGGCGAGAACGATTCTTCCACGTGCGGCGTGTGGCCCGGCGACTCGTTCCAATTCTTCCATGAGAGAGGCGTAAGACAATCCGTGAAAACCGTAGCGTCGAACTCCCTTCGCTTCGTAACGTCGCGGAATCGGCAACAACTGCGCCACGCGCGGCAGATCGCGATGGAACGCGGTGTCGAAGCAGGCGATTTGCGGCAGTTTCGGAAACCGCCGGTGAAACGCCTCGGTGAGCAGGATTGCCGCCGGCAGATGCTGGGGATCGAACGGCGTGAGCCCATGCAGCGCCGCAACCAATTCCGGCGTGATGCGCTGCGGCTCGCTATAACGGGGCCCGCCATGCACCACGCGATGGCCGACTGCGGTCAACTCCCCGCGCTCAATTCGCTCCGCCAGCCATTCCATCAGCAGGCCGACCGCCGCCGAGTGATCCGGCGCTTTCACTGGCCGCGAGACACTCTCTCGGGGGTTGACGCCCTTCACTGTGAACGTGGCGTCCGGCAGTCCGATGCGATCGAGCCGACCCTCCAGAACTCGCCGCAGCGATCCACCCGCCTCGAACAGTGCGAACTTGATGCTCGCCGACCCGCCGTTGATCGTCAGGATTGAGTGCATTGGCTCAGGTGTCAGATTCGGGCATCCGGATTCAGCGCCAACGCTTTTCTGGCGGCTTGGCACATTTGATCATCCGGGGGCAGCCACGCGTGTGCGATTCAGGACTTTCACATCATGGTGTGAGCATGAGTCGCGCAAGCTTCCAGGTAGAGCAGCAAGACATTCATGCGTCCGCCTGATTGCGATTGCGGCGGATCAACTCCGCCCCGTCGGCCGCTTCTGCGCGCGAACCGCTGGCAGGTGGCCGTAGCCGACCAGCTTCTGACGCTGTTCATCCCAGAGACGGAAGGTAAGGGCCTTGAGGCTGGAGAGCAGCGTGACCGGCTTCACGGTTTGAAAGAGCGGCACCGCTTTGTGGCACTTCTCCAGGTTGTAGTTGGGGATGCCCGGCCGCAGGTGATGGATGTGATGAAACCCGATGCTGCCGGTGAACCATTGCAGGATCTTGGGCAACTTGTAGAAGGAACTGCCCTTCAGTGCGGCGGTCGTGTAATCCCAATTCTCTCCGCGCTCCCAGTAAACCCCCTCAAACTGGTGCTGCACATAGAAGAGCCAGACCCCGGCGGAGCCGGCCACGATCAGGACGGTCAACTGGATCACCAGGCAGGCTTTCCAGCCAAGCAGCCAGGTCAGCCCGCCGACCATCAGCAGGATCGCCAGATTGGTCCAATACACGGACAACCGCTCGCGCAACGCCGCCTTGCTCGAGGGGATTCGCTGCAGGAGCAAAAACAAGAACAGCGGCGCCAGCACGAAAAGCACGACCGGATTGCGCGCCAGCCGGTAGGCGAACCGTTTCCAGCGCGACGCCTCGAGATACTCCTGCACCGTCAGCGTCCAAACGTCACCGGTGCCGCGCCGGTCCAGGTCGCCCGCGCTGGCGTGGTGCAAGGCATGTTCCCAGCGCCAGTGATGGTAGGGGGTGAAGGTCAGCACGCCGCAGACAAAGCCGAGCGCCTCGTTGGCTTTCCGCGACCGGAAAAACGAACCATGGCCGCAGTCGTGAAAAATGATGAACACACGCACGAGAAATCCCGCGGCCAGGATTGCCAGCGGCAACGTGAGCCAATAAGACCCCGACAGGCTGAGATACATCAGATACCAAAGCGCCGCGTACGGAATGAGGGTGTTCACCACCTGCCAGGCGCTGCGCCCGAGGGTCGGCGTTTGGTATGGGGCGACGAGTTCCTTCCACGCCAGCGTATCGGGCTGGGATTCTCCGCGAGTCTCACAAGAATTTCTGTCCATGATTCAGGCGCTCCTTTCTGACGAATCCCCAAAAGCGGGGATACTCCTTCCTCGTTCCCGACCCGCAGGCCTGTCCTCACGGCCTTGCGGTGACGCGGCGTCCGGAACGACCCGACGATCCGGCTCGTCCAGTCCGGCATCCAGCATCCGGGCGGGGAGTTCGGGCTTCCGGGTCAAAGTCCGGCGGCGAAATGGACTGCAAAGTAATTTGATAATGTCGGACGTCTTCATGTGGCGGCCGAAGGCGCGCAGGAGTTTCCAGGTTCGGATCGGACGCTTGATAATGCGGTGGAGGAAAAGCAGACCGTAACCTTTCGCCCGAAGCCGATTCACCACCGCACTGGGCACGGTGGTGGGGTCAATATCCGAGCACTTGAACCACTTGTGCCAGTCCCGCTCGTCATCAATGATCCCACGCGCCACGTACTCCTGCCACAACGGGGTGCCGCGATACGCGCACAAGCGATTGAAGCCAAACGTGTCCAACTCCAGACGCGCCGCGAAGCGGAAGCTCTCCAGGATGTCCGCTTCGGTTTCATCAGGCGAACCGACGACGAAGAAGCCGTGGACCCTGGCGATTCCATGCCGCTTTGCTTCGCGGATTGCGTGCTCCACCTGCGCGGGGGTTTGCTTCTTGTTGAGCCGGCGCAGCACTTTTTCCGTGCCTGCCTCCACACCAAAGGCCAGGAAATTGCAGCCGGCTTGGCGCATGACCGGCAGTTGCTCGATGCCGACCGAATCCACGCGGCCTTCGCAACCCCAGTGAAATTTCAGATGGCGATAAATGATGCCGCGACAAATCGCGTCAATGCGCTTCCGGTTGATGAGGAAGTGATCATCGGTGAGGTAAATGGAGCGATAGCCCAAATCGTTCAGTTGCTGCAACTCTCCCAGGACATGTTCCGGCGAACGGCTGCGCCATCGGCCCTCGCCCAGGGACGGGATATCGCAGTAGATGCAGGAGTAGGGGCAACCGCGCGACGTTTGCACCGTGCAGAACTTGTCTAACGAGAGCACCGCCGGAACATCCAGGGGCAGGGACTCGATATAATCAATCGGCAGACTGGTCCGGTCGGGATAAGGAAACTGGTCCAGGTTCCGAAGGAGTGGGCGCGGAGCGTTGGCAACGGTTTTCCCGTCGCGACGCCAGACCAGGCCCGCCACGGAGGATGGATCATCAAGGTGCGCCAAGTAGTCCGGCAGCAACTCCTCGCCTTCACCCACCCCCACGCAATCAATCTCCGGGCAATCATCGAGGATGCGGTCGGCATTCAAGGTGGCAAAGGCGCCGCCGACAATGATCGGTATTTGTGGCGCCGCGGCTTTGAGTCGCCGAGCCATGCCCTTGGCCGCCGGGTAAGTGGTCGTCGAAAGAAATGACAGCGCAATCAAATCCGGTCGTTCCTTGGAAACCGCTCGTGCGATATGTTCCGCATTCATCTGTGGGTGGCAGGTGTCGAACATCCGCACTTGGTGTCCCCGTTGGCGCAAGACCGGTGCGAGCGTTTGAATGCCCAGCGGCGGAAAGGCCATCACCTTCACCCGTCCGTTGCTGTACTTCGATCGGTCCAGTTCTTCCGGAAGCAGCCGGTAGAAGTTTTCATCGCCTACGTGAACAAGGAATGCATGCATGAGTCGGTCATCGTTTGTCTCAACCCTCACCATCGAAACCGCGCGCTTCAGAAACCTCAGCGGGCATGCCGGTGGCGATTGATGGCAATCTCTTGGCAAGAATAAGTCAGGATAACGCGCAGTCGCTATTGGGTGATTACCCCATGCCTCAGTCGGGACTAATCTGCCCTATGAGATCGCCAGAGAGTTCCGACAATCACCCCTTGGACCAGTCCGCCCCCATGGGCGCATAAGCTGTCACCACGGCAGGCTCGTCTGCCCGTGGTGGCAGTGACGGCGCGCGCCTCGGCGTGGCGGGCGTTTCCTAATGAACTCGCCTACGCCACGTCTTTGACTTCGGTGGAGATGCAGTTTTTCTGCACCGAGGCGATGCCGTTCTTCGCCGCCGCCTCAGAGGAATACATTTCACTCTTGCCGATCACCTGCTGATTGGCCGCTTTCAGCACGAAATACGGCTGTTTGGACGCGGAGGTCTTCAACTCGTAGTTCGCGGCATCCGGTCCGTTTTTGCAGACCGACTCGATTCCGGCCAACGCCGAGGCTTTCTGCTCATACACTTCGCTGGTCAGTATCACCTCGTGATTGGCCGCCTTGAGGTTGAACATGAATCTGCCGTTTTGGGTCTTCTTGATTTCGTATGACATGGTTTTGTTTTGTTGGTTGTCGTTGGTTTACACCCGGCCAGGAATGCTGGCCCGAACCAGGCGCGGTTGGACTGGAATCATTCCTTGGGTGGTTCTTTCGTTTTTGAGCCGCGCAAGTCTTCGAGCGTCCGCGCGGCGATGTCGCGGCCGCCCAGACCAAACGCCAGTGCAAACGCGACGGCGGCCGCCCCGAGCGTGAGGCCAAAGGCCAGGTTCACGATTTCGTCAGCCAGTCCCGTCTGCCGCAAGGCCATGGCCCCGGCCAAGGCGAGGATGACCACGCGGGCGACCAAGGCCAGGCGCGGGGCATTCGGTGAATCGCTGGCGCGGATGCCCTTGGCAATGATTTGGGCCAGCAGGAGGCCCAGTCCGAAGATGGCCGTGCCCATGAGAATGTGGCCGGCGAACTGGATGAAATCTTGAATTAAAGCGCCGACGGCGGGGAATCCCAGCAGGTCACAGGCAGTGACGGAAGCCATAAGAACGATCAAGGCGAATACCACCATTCCCACCCACGCGGCGGGGGTCTGTTTGCCCTGCGGCGCCTGCTTGGCCAATCCCAATCTGACCAGCACGTTGTTGAAACCCAAACCCGCCAGCACGTTCGTGACGAGGCCCGAAATGACTTTGCCGATGATCACCGCCAACAGGACCACGACCAGCGCACCGACGATGTTGGGCAGCGTGTCCATGATCTTGGCCAGCATGTCGCTGGCGGGCTTGGTGATGGCGTCGAGTTGCAGCGCGCCGAGAGCCGAAATCAACACCGGCACGAGGATCACGAAATAAACCACCAACCCGAGCACGCCCGAGAGCTTCTGTTTGCCCAGCGAGGCGGCGAGTCCCCATTTTTCACTGAGCCGATCCACCCCCACACTGGCCAGGAGGCTTGACACAACCCGCTGCACAATCCGTGCAATGAACCAGCCGATCACCGCGATGGCGACCGCGGAGATGATGTTCGGCAGGAACGCGAACACCTTGTTAAACATCGCCGTCACGGGCTCCAGCAGGGCCTGCAACTCCAGCGCCTGCAAGATGAGCGGCAGGAAGAGCAAGAAGATCAGCCAGTAAACGGCCTCGGCGAACGTATTGCTCAGGGCCATGGGCTTCTCGCCTTCGCGCGTGGCGTTCCCGAGTTTGTCATCAAGCCTCGAGGCTTTCAGCGCGCCCGCAATGATTTTCTTCACGACCGTGGCCAGCACCCAGGCGATCAGCACCAGCACGCCCGCGCCGATCAGTTTAGGCAGGTACGCGATGAACGGCTGCACGAGCGCTTCCAGCGGCTCGGTGATCACGGGGAGCTTGATCGTCGTGAAGAAGCCAATGAGCACGATGAGCATGACGAGGTAAAACACCGCCTTGCCCACCCACGCTTCGATGGGCATGGCCGTCTTGGCGTCTGGCCCGCTCATCCACGCGGCAATCCTGTTGTCCAGCGTCGTCTTGCTGAGCAGCTTGCGCACCACGAACGAAGCGAAGAGGGCCACGAGCCAGCCAATTACCAACACCGCCAGCCCGGCCAATAAACTCGGCCCGAAGACGACGAACTGTTCTCTCAATTGTTCGATCATTTCATTCATAGCTGTCCTTTCCGGTTAACTGCGGGTTCTGCCTGCCGGCTTAACACTGCATGCCCAGTGGAGTCAGTCACCCATCAGTGATTGAAAACATTGACGATCACCGGCACTTCAATCCTGGGCTGGGCGGCCACTGAAGTTTCAAACGACACATTGCCGCTGACGGTGCTCGCTGGCACTTCATCCAACCGGGCCAGGAGTTCATATACCTTGCCCGCTTCCTTGGACACCAACTCGACGTTGATCCCCTTGATCGAGCTTTGCGGATTCTTCAACTCAAGCGCCTTGCCCTCGGCGGAGCGAATCGTCAGCCGCCGCAGCACCTGCGCTTCCGCGCGCTCACTCGTCGTCTTCGCCGCGTCGGTGACGCTCCAATAGAGTGCTTCGGGACTCAGTGAAACCTCGCCCAAGATCTGGCCAAAAACGTAAATGCTCGCCACCGGCGCGTTGGTCTGTCCGGCGCCATACACCTGCACGAACTCACTGAAGCGGCGCGGCGGGCCCTCGCGTTGAACGGCGACACGTATGCGCGCGGTGGTTTCATCCGACTTGGCTTCCGGCTCCACCCCGGCCGTGATCCACGGCTTGGAGGTGACGAACCGGATTGGCCCCAAAGGCTTGCCGTCAGTGCGCGTCAGCGTGGTGAACTGGGCTTCCTCCTCCACGCCGAACGCGAGATTGGGGGCGAGCGTCAGTGGGTTGATGTCAAAGAGGGGCGTGTAATCCGCCTTGACGCGGAGGGTCACCTCGGGCGTTTCCGGGTCGTTGGATTTCACCGCGATGGTCTTGTCGAACTGGGCCTTGACCGGGCCCAGATGCAGGGTGAAGGCCAACTCGCCGGTTTCGCCCGGTTGCAGCGTGTCCGGCTTCAACTCGGTGAGCGTGCAGCCGCAATCGGGCTTGGGCCGTTCCAGTGTCAGAACGCCATCACCGGTGTTCTTGAACTTGAACACGCCGGAGACGCTGGCCACCTGCGAGGTTTTGCCGAAGTCGTAAACCGTCTGTTCAAATTGGATTTTTGGGGTGCCGTCCGGTGTGGCGGCGAGCGTTAATGCGCCCAGCCATAAGGTCGCTGCGGCAATGAGTGTCGTTTTCATAGCAGTGCTGATTCCTGTTCGTTTGATAAGACGGTTTGTTTCGTCCAACCGGTTTCTTGACGTGTCAAGTTCCGACCGGAGGAAGCACGATTACGTTGGCTTGCCTCCGGTCGGCGTTGGTGTCCTTCGTTCCTGGCGTGGTTATTCCACAACCAGGATGCGATAGAAGCGCTGTGTGTTTGTGCCGACGACCTCGCTCTTGGAGGCGGTGCTGCCACTGGCGGTCACGTTGCCGGGCACATCAACCCAGTTGGTAGCGGCCGCGCTTGCTTTACATTGCAGGGTGTAAACCGTTCCCGGTGTAGCCGACCAGGTAACCGTCGCCACGCCGCCAGCCACCGTCACCAAGGCGATGCTGGGCGGACCCGCCTCGACCGGACCGAGACAATTGGCCGTGGCGGTGGTGGTAACTCCCGCGCAAGTGTTCATGCCGCGGGCGGTGACCGTGTCCAACTGCTGGTTGGAATTGGCGGTGACCGTGTAACTGCCGCTGAAGGTTTTCCTTTCTCCCGGCGCGAGTTCAATCGGGCCCAGCAACGGCGTGTTGGGAGCAGGCTGACTGCTGACCACATACACATTGGTCAGCACCGTATCGCCCGAGTTGCTCACCGACCCGGTGAACGTCAGGAGGCCGCCGACCGGCACGGTTGTTTCCGGACAATTCTTGACGACTGCAATGCGTGGCGTGTTGAGCAACGGACAGATCGCCGTGGCGGTGGCCGTCACCTGCTCGCCTGAGCAACGGCCCTGGCCGCGCGCGGTGAGGGTATCCACGATGTCGCAACAATACTCCGGCGTGATGTAGCTGCCGGCGAAGTTGAGGGATTCGCCCGGAGCCAGGGTAATGGGGCCAATGACCGGCGTGTTGTTGGTGGGCCGGTTGTTGACCACATAGACATTGGTCAGGGTAACATCGCCCGGATTGCTCACCGTGCCCGTGAAGATCAACGGACTAAGGTGTGGCGTGGGTTCCGGCGGGCAGTACTTCGTCACGAAGATGCGCGGGGTGGTGATCACCGGGCACGTCCTCGTTACGCTGTTGACCACTGGGGCGTAGGTGCAGGCGTCCAGACCGCGCGCCGTGACCGTGTCGGTGCCGCAGAAGTCAGGACTCACGATATAGGACGCATAGTAGCTGACGGATTCACCGGGGGCCAGGATGATTGGTCCCCACACGGGCGAACCGGTGTTGGGTTGATTGTTTACCAGGGTCACGTCCACCAAGGTGATGTTGCCGGCATTGCTGACCGTGCCGCTATATTGCATCACCTCTCCAGTTCGGACGGCGGTTGGCGGACAGGTTTTGGTCACGACAATCCGCGGCACCGTGAGCGCCGTGCAGGTGGCTGTAAACGTGTCGGCGACGGTGACGCCCGTGCAAATGTCCCGACCCGTGGCGGTAACGGTGCTGGAACTGACACAGCAATTCAGGGGCACTACATAGCTGCCCGTGAAGTTGGCCGAGGCGCCCGGCGCGAGGGTGGCAACGGTAAAGACCACCGTGTTGGGCGCGGGCTCGTTGTTGACCACCACGACGTTGGTCAGGGTGATGTTGCCGGTGTTCCGTACCGTGCCAGTGTAAGTGAGGATGCCCCCCGGCGCCACCTGATTCGGTGGGCAGGACTGCGTCACAACAATTCCAGGAGTCGTCACGACCGGACAGACCGAGGATACACTATTGCTGACGCGAACGCCCGTGCAGGGGTTGGCCCCGCTGGCGTTGAGCGTGGAAGTGAAGGTACACGCGGCGCTGGTGGGCACCGTGTAATTGACCGTGAAGTCGGCAACCTCACCGGGGGCCAAGGTGGCGAGACTGAAGACCGTCGTCCCACCCTGCGGCGGCGGCGGCGTGGTCTGGCTCGATTTGCCGGCGGCATCCCAGGTGGCCCGGCCACCATACAAGGTAAACGCCATGCCACTGAGGGTGCGGCCTTCCACTCCCACCAAGCTGGCCGGTACTTCCAACCGGACCCATTGGCCCACGGGAGGCAGCGGTCCCATGTAACGACGGCTGACGGTGCCATCTGTGCCCAGATCAATGAGGTTCGCACCCCAGTAGGCCCGGTGGTCATGGGAGCCGTCATACCATCCAATCATGACCTGGCTCGGGACATTGGCCGGGTCCAGATAGACATGAGTCACCAGCACATCACCCGCACTGATCGGGAAGGTGGCGGTGGCGTTGTAGAACACATGCTGATGCACGCCCGGGGCGATATTGGACTGATGCGCGCGGGTGCCGGAGAACGGAGTGGGATTGCTGGTGACCCAGTTCCACGAATCACCGCCGTAAGTGAAGAGCGTGGCCCCCGCCGGAACGGCATCGTCCACATAGTAAGTGGTGGTGACGGTATTCGTCGGCTGCACCACGCTGCCGCCGCTGGTGACCACCACGTTGCTCAACGTGATGTTACCCGCATTGCGCACGCGACCCGAGTAGGTCACGACGCCACCCGGCGTCACGGGTTGCACCGGACAGTCCTGCGTCACCACGATCTGGGCGGCGGTGAGCAACGGACAGGTGGCCGACGCATTGGCGGTAACGCTGACCACGCCGCAGGCATCGCTGCCCGTGGCGACCACCGTGCTGCTGACCTCGCAGACGTTGGCCGGAGCGGTGAAACTCGCGGTGAAGCTCGCCGTCGCGCCAGGTGCCAGGCTCGCCGCCGTGAAGACGGTGCTGGGCGAGGACTGGTTGTTGACCACGGTGACGTTGTTCAACGTGACGTTGCCGGAATTGCGAACCGTGCCGGTGAAGGTGATCGGACCACCCACGGTGGCCGGCGAAACCGGACAGTTGAGGGTGACCGCAATGCGCGGGACCGTGGTGATGGGACAGGTCGCCGAGATGGCATTGGTCACCACGGTGCCGGTGCAATTATCCCGGCCACTGGCCGTCAACGTATCCGTGACGGAACAAACATTCAGCGGCGCGGTGTAACTGCCGCTGAAACTCGCGCCGGCGCCCGGGGCCAGGGTGAGCGGACCAATCACCGCCGTGTTGGCCGCGGGCCGGTTGTTGACGACGAAGACGTTGTTCAACGTGACGTTGCCCGTGTTGGTCACAGTGCCGGTAAAGGTAAGCAGACCGCCTTCGGTCACCGGGTTGACCGGACAGTTCTTGGTCACGGTGATTTGCGGCGCGGTCACCAGCGGGCAGGTGGTCGTGACGCTGTTGTTGACGGTGGCGCCGTCGCACTGGTTGCGGCCGCTGGCGGTCAGGGTGGAACTGGTGGAACAGGCATTCAGCGGCGCGGTATAGCTGCCGCTGAAATTAGTCACCGCGCCGGGCGCGAGGGAAGCCGCGCTAAACACCACTGTGTTCGCTGCCGGCTGGCTGCTGACCACCGTGATGTTCGTAAGCGTGATGTTGCCCGTGTTGCTGACGGTGCCGCTATAGGCGACCAAGCCGCCCGGCATGATTGGACTCGTCGGGCAGGTCTGCGTCACGCGCAGGCTCGGCGCGGCGACCAGCGGACAGTTCACGACGGCATTGGCGCTGACGCCCGCCCCGGCGCATTGATCATTGGCAGTGGCGCTGACCGAGGTGGCGATGGAGCAGATGTCACTGACGGGGACGGTATAACTGCCCGTGAAAGTGGCCGATGCCCCCGGGGCCAGGGTTGCGCGAGTCAAAACCACGGCATTCGGACCGGGGGCATTCCGGGTGACGACGACATTGGTCAAAGTGATGTTACCGTCATTACGAACGCTGCCGGTAAAAGTCAGCGTGCCGCCGAGCGCTGTAGGCGTAGTCGGGCAGGCCAGGGTCACGGAAATATCCGGCGCCCCCTGCACCGGGCAGGTGGCTGGCGCGCTGGCCGTGACCTGCGCGCCGGTGCATTGGTTGCGCGCATTCGCGGTCAGGGTGGACGTGATGGCACAGCCGCTGTTAAGGGGCACCGTGTAACTGCCGGTGAAATTGGCCGTCTGGCCGGGGGCGAGGGTGGCGGCGGTGAAAACCGCCGTCGCGCCGGTGCGATCATTGGTCACCACCACGTTGGTGAGCGTGATGTTCCCGGCGTTACTGACGCTGCCGCTGTAAGTGAGGAGACCGCCCAAACCCGATGTTCCCGGCGGACAGGTCTGCGTGACAACGATGCGGGGATCGGTCGTCAGATTACACGTGGCCGACGCGCTATTGTTGACCACGGCTCCGGTGCAGTTATCGCTGCCACTGGCGGTGACCGTGCTGCTGACGGAGCAGGCGTCGGCGGGCGTCGTGAAACTCGCGGTGAAATTCGCGGACGCGCCGGGGGCCAGGCTCGGCACGGTGAGGACGGTGCTGGGCACGGCCTGGTTGTTGACGACGGTCACGTTGTTCAAAGTGACGTTTCCCGAATTCCGGACTGTCCCGCTGAAAGTAATCAAACTGCCGGTGGCCACCGCCGTGGTCGGACAGGCCAGCGTGACCGCGACGGCCGGCGCCGTGGTGATCTGGCAGGTGGTGGAAACCGTGTTCGTGACCGTGTTGGGCGTGCAGGCGTCCGTGCCCCGGGCACTAAACGTGGAGGTGACGGCACAGGCGTCGGCCGGAGCAGTCTGGCTGCTGGTGAAGTTGGCGGACGCGCCCGGGGCCAAGCTGGCCACCGTGAGCACCGGCGTGTTCGGAGCGGGACGATCACTCACTACGACGATATTGTTGAGGATCGTATCACCGAGGTTGCGGACCGTACCGCTGTAAACCAGCGAACCGCCGGGCACAACCGGCGCGGTCGGACAGGCCGCCGTGACTGCGATCTGAGGCGTGGTCAGGATGGGGCAGGTGGCACTGGCCACGCTGCTGACCCCAGTGCCGCAACGGCTGGCGGCGCTGGCGGTCAGGGTGTCGGCCACGGAACAATTGGCCGGCGCGAGGTAACTGCCGGTGAAATTGGCCACCTCGCCGGGCGACAACGTTGCGCGCGTGAATACTTGCGTGTTGGCCGCCGGTTGATTGTTGACGACCACAATGTTGGTCAACGTCACGTTGCCGGTGTTGCTGACGCTGCCGGAAAAGGTGAGCAACTGGCCGGGCCGCACCGGCTGTTCGGGGCATACCTTGGTGACTTTGATGCCGGGCGACAGTGTGTTCTGGCAGGTGGTGTCGGCGGAACTGCTCACTGTGCGCGGATTGCTGGTGAACTGGTCAGTGCCGCGGGCCGTGAAAGTGGCCGTGCTCGGACTGCAAGGATTCAAAGGAATCCAGCTTCCGCTAAATGACGCAACCTGGCCGCGGGCGAGCGTTTCCAGAAACGCCACCTCGAACTGTCCGCCGTTGACCGAGTTGGTGACCGTCACGCCGACCAACGTGTTGTTGCCGCAATTGGTGACCGTGCCGGTGAAAGTGATCGCGCCGTTCTCGCCCACGCCGCCGACGCATTGCACGGCGAGCTTGATGCAGGGCCGGCTCACCACCGTGTTCACGCCTTGATTGGCGCCGCCCGAACTGGGGGTTTCACCCTGGAGAATGATGGCGGTGACCTCGGCCACTGCGCGCACCGTGTCGTCCGGACGAATATCCTGGGCGCGCACCACGTAGCTGGCGACGTTCTCGTAGAAGTCAGACTGGCTGTGCGACAGGTAGGACCGCGTCAACGCGATGGGATGCACGACCCCATCAGGCGTCGTGATCCAAGCGACAATGTTCGACGCATCGCACGAGGTCGGATTCCCGGGCAGACCATTGAACACGCTGGCGCTGTAGAAAATGGTGTCGCCGACATGAACGTCCGGCGCGGCGGTAAACAGGCTGATGCCAATGGCGCTGCCCACGCAGCCGGGTGGAGTCCCCTGGGCGCGAACCGCAGGGGCGCTGAACAAAAGGAGCAGCAGTCCCGCGAGCAATGCGGAAATGGTAAAACCACCCAGCGCTCGCGGCCGGGCCACCATTGCCCGCTTGCGACTGGAGGATTCGGGTGAGGAATGAACGATGCCTTTCGGCCGGACGGGGTGGGTTGAGGTATTCATGGTCTTTGGATTTCTGTTAGTGCGAATTCGTGGCAGGAACTGGCAGTCATGCGCTGGCTCATATGAACTTTTGGAAAAGCTTTCTGTTGCTCACGGTGCGATACTAATCCCAACCACCTCGTTATTCTATGGGGGGTTCACCGTCGGGGATTCCCCCCCCGGTGGTTCATCGCGCGTACCGGGCAACGTCAGCACTGCCGGAGCTGGCCGGAGTCCCCTGCCGCGCGAGTTCCAGGCCGGCTGCGCGAGCCAGGGTCGTGACGTAACGCGCATTGCGGGCTGGGGGGGTGAACCGGAGGGCGGTGATGAACGGTAATCAGGGGGTGGCGACCTGAATGGCCGGATTGCACAAGTCTTGGGCAAACACGGCGCATCCGGGCGGTACTGCCAGGAGGTTGATCGCCAAAACTGGAAGAACCCAGCCGTGACAAGCGCGGCTGGGTGATCCAGGGAATTGAATTCAGAGTTTCGGAACGCGACCTTCGTTGCCCCGCTCACGGCGCAATTTTCTCACTCACCCACTGGCGAGCCTGGCTGAAGCCGTCCTTCAAGTCGTCATAGGCCTTCCGGGAGGTCGTCTTCACGCTCTCCCAAGTGGACTCGGTGGCATTCTGGGTTTCGTCAATGTGCGTGTCCAACTTGGCCGCTTGTTGCCGCAAGGCCTGAAGTTTTGGGGTGGCTTCAACTCTGGCCGCCTCGCTGGATTTTTCGATTTTGGCTTCGAGCAGTGCCAGGTCGCGGTGGATCTCGGCCAACTGCGCTTTCATCTTTTCGGTGTATTCCTCTTTTTGCGCATAGGTGTAGTCCTGCTCCTTGACCGCCTGCGCGGCGGCGGCGGTCTTTTCCTGGACGTCGTCCAGTTGTTGCGCGGTGGATTGTGGTTTGTCGCAGCCGACCATGAGGGCGGCGGCGGAGAGGAGGGTGAGGAACAATACTTGGTGTTTCATAATGCTGTCTTGAGTTGTGATTTCCATCTTGGTTTGCGTTGTTCGGCCGGGTGGAGTCAGACCGTGAGTTGACCGGCGGCGGTCACGCTGACCGTAAATTGCCGCGACGTGCTTTCGGGTGACCACGCCACCAAGGGGCGGACGGCAGGCATGAGTACGCGCCTCGCTGCCAGACTGGAAGGGGCGTTGGAAGCGGCGACCAGGGCGAGGGCTTCCGGGTATAATGCCAGCATTGCCGACGGGTGGTTTTCCATGAGTTCTGTGTTTTGATTCATCATGGTGAAGCACGCTACTCGACGGCTCGGCCCTGACCAGCGGGGGGTATCCCCCACGGTGAAGCACCCCCGGCGCCGGCAACCGTTGAATCCGCCGGTTGATCCCCCACTCAGCCAACGGGTTTGTTCTGGTTTGATTCACTTTGATTTGGCCGGGGGTTCACCGCGCGTGGCCGGGGCACACGAACCGTCCCCGTGGTTGCCCGTTTCGAGCAAAAGCGCTTCGGCGCATTCAGTGGCCAGTGCTTGCGTGGCCAGGTTCGGCTGTGCAAACCAATCGGTCAGGAACGACCGGGTCATCAGCCGGTTGGACAAGGCGTGCTCCCGCTGCCAGTCCGCGTGACTTTCCTCCGCTTCCCGCTCCCGGGCCCGGCGCTCCCGCTCGATCTGCAACCGCCCGGCGCAATCCGGGCCGGCGGTTTTGCCCCCGCTTTTCTGGTCGGTTCGTTCATGGCGGAAGATTCGTCACTGGCGCTGGATGGGCAGCGGTCTTCCCTGCGCGTAAGACCACGGCAGTTTTTTGTAGAGCGCATAACGTTCGCGCTTGAGCCAGCCAGCCGTCCAATGGCGCATGAACATGTAAAGCGTCTGCCGCCCGCCATTACCGCGACGATTCAAAACTTTGTGGAAATGTTGGTTGCGGTCGTAACAGTCATACGCCCTGGCGGCGAGTCGTTCGACGAAATCATCCGGCAAGTGGGCTTGGAGGAAACGCTCCGCTTCCTGCACCACGCTTTCGGCAACCCACTCCGGCGTCAGCAACGTGTCGCGTTCAAGTTGCGTGGGGAGGGATGCGCGCCATGCGCGGAACTCCCGGCGGAGTGACGTTCCTTTTGTAGGAGACGAGGTAACGAGGCTCAAACTTCCTTCAACTCGTTTTGATTTGAGCCTCCTCACGTCGTCTCCTACTCGGCGTTCTGTAGGGGTCGGGGTGACAAGCCTCTGACTTTTCCGTTTCTGTTTCATCACAATGGCGGGCGTTTGATGTTGCCTGCATCCGGCTGCCGAAGTTTGGGAAAAATCTTCCAGAACGTCGGCCAGAAATCTTGCTCCACCGGATTCAATTTCGGATAGCCCGGCACAACGCAACCGCTGTAAGGCCAGACCCCGGTTTCCTTCATCAACTCTGCCCGCACCGGATTAGCCGCGATATAAAAGCAAACCTTGGCGAAGGCGTTGCGCTTGCGTTCTTCCTCGCGCAATACCTTGTCCTGTGCCTGCGGCTGAAACTTCGCCGGCTGCAAGGCCGGTTCGAGATGCGTCCGCAGAAACGCCATGCCGTTGAGTTGATCCGTGTCCAGCCGCAGCCCCATCCAGACCAGATGCAGATGGTCGGGCATCAAACAGTAAATGGGGCAGACCAACCCCTCGCGTGCTGCCGCGTGAAACATCAGCTCCCGGAATTGATGATGCAGTCCCGGCGTGAGCCAGCCTTGCTCGCGGTCGAAAATGGTGAGCGTCCAGTGAACCACCGCGTCGGCTTGATAATATTCGCGCGGCAACCGGGGCAGGTAAAACGCCCGATTCAGCGGATCTCGCACTTTCCTTGTAGGAGACGACGTGAGGAGGCTCATATCTTTTGGTTTTATTTTAAGTTAGAGACTCGTTACCTCGTCTCCTACAAATTATTGCCCGCCCTCCACGAGTTTGATTTCGGCCTCCGTCAAT